>Ga0316612_1000079_pt1 | contig 37658 bp, 46 predicted proteins | sample MIS2016226_MG_FD_207676 | JGI IMG/M metagenome (GOLD analysis project Ga0316612, IMG submission 207676) | Microbial mat bacterial communities from Middle Island sinkhole, Lake Huron, Michigan, United States - MIS.2016.226 | ecosystem: Environmental > Aquatic > Freshwater > Lake > Sediment... | reverse complement strand
CGCATCCCAAGCCCTAGAGATCGTCAATACGATCAACCAATTAGTCCCCAATGCCATCCCATTGCCTAAGCTTCCAGTTAGCATCCCTGGATTACCTTTTTAGGATGAGATGATTACAAGCGATCGCCTATTGATCTTGATTAATAGGCGATCGCTGTTTTGTAATGTGTGTAAAGGCGATCGCTGTTTTGTAATTCATTTTTAGTAAATCAGGAGCGATCGCGCTAAAATCAGGGAGAGAGTTGCATGACATCTTGATGGGAAAACAATAATATGACATTGAAAGATCTCTTAACCGAAGCAAAAAATTTAGCCCTTCAAGAGCAAATCCAACTAGCCACCCAATTAATGCAATGGGTAGAAATAAAGATTAACCAGCAACCTCAATCTATATCGTACAAAGAGCCACGCCAGCCAGGACTCGGATTGGGTTCTTGTATATTTGCCGATGACTTTGACGATTCACTGCCCGATGAATTTTGGCTTGGAGAAACATGAAATTATTAATGGACACCCATACTTTTATGTGGTGGCATAGCGAACCACAGCGTATTCCTACGGATACCCTAACATTACTGCAAAATTCTAACCATGAATTACTTCTCAGCGTAGTCAGTCTATGGGAAATGCAAATCAAAACTCAGTTAGGAAAGCTGACGCTCAGAGACGATCTGGAACTCATGCTAAAGATTCAGCAAGAAAGAAATAGCCTTAATTTGATACCTGTAGAATTTATCCACATTCTAGAGCTAAGGAATTTGCCAATGCACCATAAAGATCCCTTTGATCGGCTGCTTATAGCTCAATCTAAAGTTGAGAAGGCAACCCTAATTAGTCGAGATTCAGTGTTCAAAAATTATGACTGTTCCGTAGTTTGGTAATGAATTAGCGATCTAACAATTTTATCTAAACCGCTAGAATAGTTACACTGCATTAAATCCACTTAAATTGCCATGAATGAAAACACTGTCACCCTAGACGACATCTTTGCCCTTTTCCGCGAAAGCGAACAGCAACGCAAGGAATATCAACGCAAAGCAGAGCTAGAAATGGCAGAACTTCGCAAAATCATTGAGCAAACAAATAAACAAATTGCACAAATTGAACAAACCAACAAGCAAATCGATCAAAACAATAAACGATTCGGGGAATTAACCAGCCCTTGGGCAGAATTTGTCGAGAACAAGATCAAACCTGCCGCCGCGAGAATCTTTAAAGAGCATGGCATAGACGTAAAGTACACAGCCCTTTGCGTCCAAAGGAATAACGATCGCGACTCGATAGAAATAGATATTTGGGTGGAAAGTCTTACTGAAATCGTGGCGATCGAAGTCAAGTCAGACTTAGAAATTCAGAATGTGAAGCATTTTTTGGAAGTATTAGGAAAATTTAAAGAAGTCTTTACCAGATTTCAAAACTATAAAGTTTATGGAGCCGTAGCAGGAATCAGAATTGATGAGCAAGTCAATGAATATGCTACCCAAGAAGGACTCTATCTAATTCAACCTGCGGGAGATTCCGTGATTATTGCCAATAGTCAAAATTTGAAAAGGCGTGTTTGGTGATTTGGGTTGAATGATAGGCGATCGCTTTTTGCATTTTTGATGACGGTAATAGGCAATCAGTCCTTTCAGTGCTGCGGCGAGTGGCAGCAAGGGAATCAGCCATGCGTATTGATATGCAAAGTCCATAGGTCGCGTTGAAACGCAAAGTTTACTGTAGAGCCTACACTCAGCAGGTCTTTTGGGCAAAAAAATATTTACAACGAAAGAGTGAGGGTTTCAGCGCTCCTATTCTCAATAGCAAGTTGAACTAATATTAATAAGATAGTCTCATCATGAGTCTCAAAAAAGGAGAAAACCTCAAAATGGTTCATAAAGGTTTTCTCAATAAATACTGAGTCTCAAAAAACACCTGCTGAATGTGAGCAGCGATCGCCTAAAATATCCACACTTTCGCGAACAATCGATCGCCCCAACAAACCAAAAACATCAAATAGCGATCGCCTCAAATATCCATACTTCATCCATACTTCCATCCCACAAGCGATCACCTAAAATATCCACACTCCCACCACACGAGCGATCGCCTCCAACACAATCAACAACATCAAAAGAAAATTACATCAGCTATGCTTAATTTAAGCAATGGCAAGTAAAATGTGAATATGTCGATATAAGGCTTAGTATATGAACGCTGTGAAAGAGATTATTTTAGACAAGATTGAACATTTAGAATCTTTATCTGAACCTATTTTATTAGAGGTTTTAGATTTTGTTAGTTTTTTGGAATGGAGACTAAATACAAATCAAAAGCTATCTTTGACGAGTTCAAGTTTACCTGAGATTGAAGATACAGGTTCGTTTTTGCTGGGGATTGCTTCATCCTTTACTGATGGTTTATCCAATGAAGATTTGGAATGTTTACCGACTGATGGTGCAGAAAATCACGATCGCTACCTCTACAATACTCAAGTATGACTGAGATAATTTTTGCTGATACTTTCTATTGGGTGGCATTACTCAGTCCTCGCGATACTTTCCATAATCAAGCGATCGCGATTACGGCAAAACTCGGTAAGGCAAAAATTATTACAACTGATGAAGTGCTGAGTGAAGTTCTCAATTTTTTGTCTCATGGAGGCGTAAAATTGCGGGAACGGGTAGTAAATACAGTTCGGCAATTGCTCAATGCGGATTCAGAAAAGGTGACTGTGTTATCTCAGTCTCATGTAACGTTTTTGGGTGGATTAGATTTATATGGGCAAAGATTAGATAAGGGGTATAGTCTTACGGATTGTATTTCGATGGTAACGATGAAGCAAATGGGAATTAGTCGCATATTAACTCATGATCATCATTTTACTCAGGAGGGTTTGACAATTCTCTTTTCGAGCGATCGCTAGGTTGTTCTCATAAGTTCAACAGCGATCGCCTCAAATATCCCCACTTTCATGAACAAGCGATCGCCCCTCAACAAACCAACAACACCAAACAGCGATCGCCTCTAATCTCAATCAAAAAGCGATCGCCTAAAATATCCATACTTTGCACTAACAAGCGATCGCTTCACACATCATGATCTGGCAATTTGCGGAGATAAGATAGGAATTGCTGTAATTCTTCTAAATTCATTAATGTGCGCGATCGCTTCTGGAAATTATGCAGTAGATATGCAATACTTTCCTCCTTTGACCAACCAACCCTTGCGATTTCTTGATCGATCTCAATAATTAATTCCGCGATCGGACAAAATTCATCGCCCGTTAGCTCAATTATGCCCGCAATTAGTCGATAGCACATTAGTTCAGTATCTTCTGCTTTTTGGAAAGGTTGGCTAAAGCTGATGATCAGTAAGCAATTTGGATTGATATGATGACCATTATCAAGCAATCTACAAAATTTTGGGTCAGTAATGCTGGCATTTAGAACTTCATCACTATTACCTATAGGTAGAATCCCTCGCCATTTACCCAACTCTTTCTGTTTAACTTGAAACTCATCAGTTTGCACGATTTGCAAAGTGCGGCATTTATTTCTAGGCAGCGATCGCAGATATTCATAGGGAACAGCCTGTAGCCACTCATCTTCTTCAAAATGTAATAACTCTGACTCTCGAAACTTAAGCAGATCAGATGATTGAGCTTGTCCCGTAATTTTCCATTCTCCTGATCGAATTAATCGGTTTTCTGATTCATACCCCTTTCCCCGTTCCTTCTCATTTAATGGAATATCAACTAGATCTAAAATCTGCAAAGGTCTTCCATTGATTAAGGTTAAATAATTAGGAACTGCCCCATCTTCGGTGTTTGTAACTGGTCGAATCCATTGACCTGTTTTCAGATTCAGCCCTGCAACACATTTATTATTGTGCTTACGAGAATTGGCTAAACAAACTATTTCTGTCATCACTTTTTGATTTTCTATTACAGATGCTTAATATCAACATTTCCCCAACTGTTTTGTAGATATTCAGCCACGAGTCGGCGATGGCAATTGTGGGGCTTGACTTCGCTACACAGCAAACAACCATGATTAATTAATTCGGGCGTAACTTGCTTTTCAATTTGACGTTCTGAGATCAGTTTGAGAAACTTCTCCTCATATACCCCCCAATCGCCTTTGTCTTTTTTGTACTCATCCAAAATGTCTTTAGTTGGCGCTAAATCAAGAATATGCACATAATCAATCCCCCCAACTTGTTTAAGAAAATATTTTAAATCATTTTTCTTGGTAAATCCTGCCAACTGAGATACATTGTTTAGCCTTGTATCTATGACTGTTTTTACACCAGACTTGATCAAGGTATCAAAAAATTGTTCAGCACTTTTTTGAGTAAAGCCAATTGTAAATAGTTGAATCGAATTAGGCATAAACTTCTCCTTTAGTTTCTACATAGGCAATTTCTTCACCCTGCTTTCTATATGCTTCCATAAGTTGATCTTCATGATCTAGATCCCTGTGAGGCGACATTTCAAATAAAGATGTCTGGATGACTCCTTTAAATCCATGTTTAATCAATAAACGATCTTCTAGTTCTGCATGAGATTCTAATGAACCATCAGGCTTAATATGTTGAATGTTCAAGTCATATTCTTTAAGTTGAGGGCAAATCAAAATTGCGCGGTGGCAGGTCATAGGGTCTTTTTCAGCACACATCAACGCGATTTTATGACGACTCTTGATACCTTTCAAAATGCGCCTAATGCCATCGGTAAATAAATCTGTAGCCGCAATTTTTTCATAAATCGCCTTACCTTCTACATAACAACTTTGATCTTCGGGTCTTGCACCTAGCTCTTGTCCTAGAAATACATAACGGATTTTATTGGCTTCTAGATGATCTTTTAGTTGTGCTTGGCAATAGTCTGGCAAGTAGCGGGTATAGGGACGCGATCTTACATCCGCCAGAGCCGTGACATTATGCTTCTGTAGAAACTCAATGAAGGTTTGAATATTATGGTTGGTATGACCGATGGTAAATAGTTGCATTGTTTTTTGTTGATAACAGAAACAATTCTAATCTTAAAACAGCGATCGCCCCCACTCTCATCAAAAAGCGATCGCCTCAAATATCCCCACTTTCATGAACAAGCGATTGTCACCCAACAAACCAACAACACCAAACAGCGATCGCTATTTCAATAAACGAATAAATCCTGCTTGTTCAAAATGATGATCATTTGTCAAGGATTCGGTGATTTTACGATCTTGCATGACAATGAAACTTGAGCAATCAACTAAACTCCATTCTTTATCTTGTCTTTGCGTTAAGAGTTCCCATGCCTTTGCATCTATCTCTTTGCTGATGTAAATTACTTCTACATAAGGAGAGGTTTTTAGGCTTTGGATAAAGGTGATCGCTTTTGGTCTAGGAATGCGAAGAGGACTTGCGAGTAAAGCCACAAGCTCTGTGATGATGTAGCTTGTTGTAATAATTTTGTGCTTTTGAGAACGCGCATCTTGATATATATTTGCACTGAGTGGGTGAAAAGGCTGACTGATATCTATCAGATTTGCTCAACCTGATGTATCGATAAATAGTTCAGGCATTATGGTTTTCTAGTAATTCTTGTCCGAGATAGCGATCGTGATTTTCGCCCCAGTCGGGGATATCACTACGAAAAGCACCGATAAACTCTTCTAGAGGATCGTCAGCAAAGGCTTTTATAGTCTGCCCCAGTAATTTAGTGATTAGCTCTTGTGGGGATTGTCCTGCTTTTGCGGCGGCTTTTTGCAAAGGCTCATAAATATTTTGTGGTAGCTCTAGAGTTATTGTAGTCATGATTTTAGCCAAATTAGCCTTTGGCAAATATTCTAGCAGATCGCCCCTAATCTCATTCACAAAGCGATCGCCTAAAACATCAACACTTTCACCACACAAGCGATCGCTTTATTAGCTTGATGACAAAAAGCTAGGAAGATTTCCTTGAATCAGTTGATGGAGGATGCCAACCGACTTTCACCCATGCTTGTCTGGCTCTCATAATTTCTCCTTCACCTCGAACTTCATCATTCAAATCTAGTCGGTTTACAGTTGCTCTTCCCACTTCCGTAATACCAATGATTCCACAACCATCTTCACTCCAAATAAAATGATCATTCCATGCTTGCTGGCGAGGATGAAATAGATTTACTGCATTTAATGTTGCTGGATCTTTTCCTTGAATGAAGTTGTAATGATGCGAGTTACAGCGCTGGCACGCTAGGGCTAAGTTATCAATATTGTCTGAACCTCCAATAGATCTCGGTTGAATGTGATCTATCTCAAACCTTGCGGGACTAATTTCTTCTGAAGAATGACAATATTCACATAAAAAACTAGCTCTTTGTCTTATTTGGAGTCTTACTGCTGTAGGAATTGCCATATAAAATCTAGGATTCGCTAATAATTTTGGCATTAAGCAAGGTAAAAATTTGGTCTAATTCCAAAATCCCTGCTAATTCTGCTTTTTCTTGGTCATTTAGTCCGATTCCTTTAAGACGCTCATTCAAATTATCTAGGCGCTGTTGTAACGGCTCAGAAAATTTAAATAAATAGCGATCGCGAACTTTTGCGGTAATAATTCCTGTGGATATCCACGAAGATGGCTTGACCATTGTTTGAGTCATCATTTGTTTAACTCCATTCTCTTGCTAGTAACAATTATAAGCGATCGCCTAAATCATCAACACTTTCACCACACAAGCGATCGCCCCTCAACAAACCAATAACATCAAACAGCGATCGCCCTTAATCTCAATCAAAAAGCTACTAATTTCTCAGATCCCTTCTTGGATTTATTTGATTTAGGAATTGTTCGATCTTGTTGTGCTACAGATTGAGATAGTTTTATCCCCGATGGTTTAGGCTTTCTCGTGTAATTGTCCCAGTCTTCTACTGTTCTTCTGAACAGCCAATAATCTAGAGCCTCATCTTCCACAAAACCTCTCAGTTCTGGATCAACCCAGATATGCAAGAGATCCTTACAGCCAATATCGTTAGCAGCTTGCTCAATATCTTGCCATTGTTGGATAAAGTTTTCAGCCCAAGAGTCTCTATTAGTTACAGAACGAACAAAATCTAGCCCTGCTTCTAGCATTCTCTTTCCATTCGTCCCACGAGCATTTATTGGTTCCCAGAAAATGACTTCAGGCTCAAATTTCATTACCTGCTGTAACAAATTTTGAAAATCTTGTAATTGCATTGTTGGCGGTGTGGGCGCGATCGCCACATAAAGCCTAATACCTGCCTCATATCCCTTCATCATGACTTTATATCGGTCAGACGGTAGGGGGGCTGCGGGTTCAATTTTACGACTGAGTTCATCGTCGAGCATGGGTAAGCTCATACCAACAGTTACATTACGCGATCGCAAAATATCTATATCATTTATCCATAGAGGACTACGAGTCAAAATCCGCACTCGTTTGTCATATTTAAGTAATACTTGGACAACTTGCCGAGTAATTTTTGCTGTTTGATGGTTTTGGTAAGGATCAGTTCCTGAACAGAGCATAACTACTCCTTGTCCTGATTCTGTGGTTTTCCAACTTCTTTTACGACTAAGAGTTTCTTCTAGTTGTTCGGCAATACCTTCACGCACAAAGAGATATTTCCCCCAGTCCATTTGAGGGTTATCAACGCCTTTGAGGGCTAGTTGTGCTTGTCTAGTTCTGATGACTGGAGTTGAGGGGACATAGCAAAATGTACAGCCATGCAGACAACCAGAGGCGACGTTAATAACGTAGTCGCATAGTCCTTTTTTCCTTAGTGCGCTTTCCTGTAGAGGACTAGCGACAGTTTCAGTGCCTCTTACAGTATCCATAACAAGACCTCAGATTTTTTGAAAAAAGTACAATATACTATATTAAACTATATGCTATATTTTTAGAAATATACACCTATTAAGAGAAAAATAGGATGCCAATTACACCATCTGGACAAGGCTTCAGTAAAAACACATCTGCAAAACAGGAACAATTTAGGTATTTCATAGATATTCATCTTGGCATTTGCAAAGGAATTTTTGAAAGAAATCGAAATAAGGCTTGGCTATCTCATAAATACCATTACATTGATTTAAATGCTGGTATTGGTATCAGTGAGGCTTACGGAGAAGGAAGCCCCATAATTTTTTTACAACAAGCAGAATCTAGAAAGGTTGACTCTTCATGCTATTTTGTCGATATCAAGGATTCAGTACTAGAAGAATTAAAGCAAAATGTGACTAGTTTCTCATGTCAAGCTGATTATTTCCCTTGTGATAACAAATTAGCGCTTGAAAATATTTCAGAGTCTTTGTATTCTCGTTCTCAGAATAGTAAGAAAGCGTTATACGGTTTGCTATATTCTGATGAAAATGGCACGGTTCCTCCCTTTGATCAATTATCCAAAGTATTTAAAGGTAAAAGATATCTAGAAACCATTGATATTCTTATCTACTTTTCAGCAACGAATGTAAAACGCTGTTTAAAGTCAGATACTTCTGATGCCTACAAGAGATTAACTGATTACATACGGAATGTACCAAAGAAACATTGGCAAATCAGAGAATCAGAAGATAAACACCAATGGAGCTTTTTATTTGGAACAAATTGGGATAAAAATGGACAAATGGGATACCCAAAAATTACAAAGTATAATTTTCACGATATTAGTAGCAACAGAGGGCGAGAAATTTTAGAACGTCTTGCTTACACCAATGATGAAATACAGGACATGATACAACCTAAAATACCAGGGCTATTTGACTCAATAGAATAAAGAATTGGAATTGGATTTGCATCATGCTCATCATCAAATAGTCAGAGAAATATTTTTACATCTGACTCACAACTGGCACTCTCAACTTAACCAAAGACTTTTGTAACACACTCGGCTTCACACTCAACCAAACTTGATTACGATCATCTTCAGTATAGCCAACCACCACCGCCCCCACAGGCGAACCAATCTCAGGATACATTTCTGGAATCATCGCCCCACTATCCAAAAAATCTGGAATCTGAATAATCCCCTTAACATTCTCATCCCCAATATCAACAAACACACCAAAAGGCGCATGAAATTCTACTTTTCCGTAAATTAATTTCCCAAGCTGATACTTAGTTTTTACCTGACTCCAAAGTTGACTATTCATTAGCTATTCTCGCTTTAACACTCTAGGGAACTGGTTTAAAGTTGGAAATAAATCATGAGGGAGCGGTAACTCGATATACGAACCACCCTGATAAGTCCTCTCAAGCGGTTTAAAAAGGCGATCATATATTTCTTGATCTATCGTAACCTCTAAAATACCCTGTTTGTAACTCTGGTTATATTGTTGAGCCAAACTTCTAGAGTTAGATCCAGCAAAATAACATTTACCATCCTCATAGGGTGGATTGTACGGAAAATCCTCCACCTGAAAACCATTTTGCAACAATTTCTCGCCTTTATTCGGCTGGGGCGCTTTATAAATAGTGACTGTCACAATCAAAATTTACCATGCAACAGGTTTAAAATCGTCATCATTAGCGATCGCCACACCATCACCCGAAGGCTTAATCACAAATAAACCTTGACGATAAGCATAACGATCTATTCCCTCATTAATCTCAATTCCTGCCACAGCACCATAGGCTTTATAGTTGCCGTAATGAGGAAAGGAATCTTTAAAGCGCGTTAACTTCTCAACAAACTCATCCACATCATCCTTTGATAAACGGGACTTACATTCCACTAACACTAGTTCCGTATCATCCACAGCCAGAATATCTATTTCCATAGCAAACCCTTGACGCTTAGTTCTGGCACGAGGATGGACTTCTTTTACATCAATGCCTTTTTCTTGAAATAGTCGCAAAACCGCAGGTTCAACTAACTCTTCGACAAAACGTCCCCATCTTGTTGTCAGTGCTTCAACTGCCTTACTAGTTCTATCAACTGTTTTTTCTAGCTTTACCATACGTCGATCAGCTTCAGCAGCACGGCGATCGTACTCCTCTTTTGAGGCTTGAAACAGCTTGTAGATGTCATCAATAGTTACAGGGGTACTCATAAACTTTATATTTATTTGATCAAATTTTCTATACCTAAATTATCACATACAAAAACAAGGAGCATAAGTGTAGCGATCGCCTCTCAATAAACCAACAACATCAAACAGCGATCGCCCCTAATCTCAATCAAAAAGCGATCGCCTAAAATATCCACACTTTCACGAACAAGTGATCGCCCCTCAACAAGCCAACAACATCAAACAGCGATCGCCCCTAATCTGAAGCAAACAAGGATATATTTAATGTATTGACATCATGTATTTCAATTGGCTACAGTATAGACATGGACTTTGAATGGGACAACAAAAAGAACAACGCCAACATTGCTAAGCATGGAATTGATTTTGAGTTTGCCAAGGAAATTTTTTTGGGTATTTGGATTTCAAAACCTGACAATCGTAAAGATTATGGCGAATCTCGTTTTATTGCCCTTGGTGGCTTAGAAGAGTTTGTTCTCCTTGCTGTCTATACCCTGCGAGGACAAAGAATACGTCTCATTTCTGTAAGGCTTGCAAATAAAGAGGAAAGGAGGATTTATTATGGCTATATCGAGAGAAGAACAATTGAAAATCCTTGGTCGGATGAAGGATTCTGATATTGACTATACGGACGCTCCTGCGACAAATGCTGACTTTTGGGAAGATGCAACGGTTAACATTCCACTTGTCAAGGTTCCTGTTACGTTGAGACTTGATCCGAATGTTTTAGCTTGGTATAAACAACAAGTTCCACGCGGTTATCAAACTCTAATCAATAATGTTCTGCAAAAATATATGACAGATCATCAAGCCTAAACTTGATTTACGCGATCGCCTAAAATATCTATACTTTCACCACAGAAGCGATCGCCCCTAATCTCAATCAAAAAGCGATCGCCTAAAATATCAACACTCTCACCACACAAGCGATCGCCCCTCAATAAACCAACAACATCAAACAGCGATCACCTCGAATATCTGTTTTTTGTAACACTTTGGATTTAATGCTATAAAAAATCTTGAGTGCGGCGATAATAAATATATTAAGATCATTGACCCTAAGCTTAGTTTGGATAGTAAATGTATGCAAAGAACATTTGATCGCATTACCTTCAATCCACAGGTTATGGGCGGTAGAGCTTGTCTTCGTGGAATGAGAATTACGGTTTCGCTTGTACTAAGCCTAATTGCTAATGGTTTAACAACAATGGAAATTCTTGATGAATATCCCGATCTTGAACCTGAAGATATTAAAGCAAGCCTTTTATATGCTGCTTTCTTAGCTAATGAAGAAGTGCGTAGTTTTGTTGGGATGAGTGCATGAAACTTTTAGCAGACATGGGAGTTTCTCAAACAGTCGTAAAATTGCTTCGGGCAATGAACTATGATGCAAAACATTTACGAGAAGAGGGTTTACAATGTTTGCCAGATGCTTTGATTATTGAAAAAGCAAAGTTTGAAAGTCGAGTTATCCTCACTTTCGATCTAGATTTTGGTGATTTGATGGCTGCGAGTAAAGATGAGATTCCAAGTGTAGTTATTTTTCGATTAAAAAATACATCGCCTCAGTTTGTTTTTAGTAGGCTACTAAATGTTCTACAAAATTGCTCTGAGGATATAACAATTGGTGCTGTGGTAATCGTGTCTGATGAACGCTACAGGTTGAGGCGTTTACCGATTTAGGGATATGCGCCCCTCAACAAATCAACATCACCATTTTTGTATCAGTATTTTTGCTTGCGCCAGCATTTGCCGATATGGTAGGCAAGCTGATCGATTGATCTTTAGTAACTGTATTGTTACGCGACCAATTGCGGTCAATGGATAAATTACGCCATTAGATTCTTCGATGTGAAAATTTTCTCGCCATTGGTCTTTTCTGGGATGGTAAAGCCTAATAACATCACCTGTCTCTGTATCCATAGAAGCGATATCACTGCCCTTAGCTTGATTGCATAGCGAGCAAGATAAAGCTAAATTTTCTTCTGTAGTCTTACCTCCGTGCTTTTCAGCAATTACATGATCTACTTGATGGGAAACTAAGGTTAAGCTTTCAGGAATCAGACAATATTCACAACAGTTTTGGGCGCGATCACTGACTAGTGTTCTAAGTTTAGTGGAGATATAACTCTTACTCATTGACTCGGCTGGAGCTTAATCAGGGCTTGAGTCTTGGCAAGTCTCACTAGATGTTCGATAAATTCATAATGCTGCCATAGTAGGCGATCGCTTTCGTTAAAACCTTGAGTACGATTTTTTTCTAATAGATTATCAATTTCTTGCTGTGCTTCTGGTGCAAGGCGTAAATTTAAGACTTCTTGGGGGGATGGAAGCTTGGCTAAAAAGTGCAATATTTCGGTCAGTCCCGAAAAACCATTATTGGGATTAGCGTTCATTTCTCTCAGTCCTAGCGCTAATATTTGCGGTAGGTTATCTTGCACAGTAGTAGAAATGTCGTCTGGTATGTCTAGGGTGACTTGCATGGTTGAGTAAATGACTATCAATGTTAACTTTTGGCTTTCATTTTATCAGATCGCCCCTTAATCTCATTACAAAGCGATCGCCTAAAATATCCACACTCTCACCACACAAGCGATCGCCCCTCAACAAACCAACAACATCAAACAGCGATCGCCTCAAATATTTATTTTTTGTAGCATAATTGATAGCGTATTCCCACCCCAATATTGCCCCCATTGAGATAATCAAATGACAGTTAGAGAGCAACTTAGTCGAGAACTTGAACAAGTCTCGGAATCATTGGTTGAAGAAATTCTTGACTTTTGTTTATTTGTTAAACAACGTCAACAATCGAGAATTAGCGATCGCGCGATCGCCTCGAAAGAACAACTCGATACACCTAGAAAAGTTTTAGAGCACAAATCTAACGCTGTTTTAATTTCTGAAGATGAATGGCGCAGTATTCAGGAAACAATATATTTACTCTCAATCCCTAAAATGCGTGAGTCAATTGTTGAAGGTTTATTAACTTCTATTAATGATTGCAGTGAGACGCTAGAATGGTGATGTGGAAGTTGGTATATACTAAGCAATCTCAAAAAGATGCGAAGAAAATAGCGGCGAGTAATCTAAAGGGTAAAGTTGCTGAGCTTTTGTCCGTAATTCAAATAAATCCGTTTCAGAACCCCCCACCCTATGAAAAACTGGTTGGTGATTGTTCAGGTGCATATTCACGCAGAATTAATGTCCAGCATCGCCTTGTTTATGAGGTGATTGAGACAGAGAAAACCATTAAAATAATCAGAATGTGGACTCATTACGAGTAAACGAGATCGCCCCTCAACAAACCAACAACATCAAAAAGCGATCGCCCCTAATCTCAATCAAAAAGCGATCGCCTAAAATATCCATACTTTCACGAACAAGCGATCGCCCCTAATCTTATTCAAAAAGCGATCGCCTAAAATATCCACACTCTCACCCTACAAGCGATCGCCCCCTCAACAAAACAACAACACCAAACAGCGATCGCCTTAGAGAAATCAATATTGATTGTGTAGATTTTAATGCCAACGCGATCAATATGTTCTTTGAGCTTAGGTTCGGCGATCGCTTCGTAATGCACCACATCAAAAGAATAGGGTAATGGCTTCTCTTCGTTGAGACAATCAGCAAATCGGGCGGTAATTTCGTATGTTACGAGATCGCCCTTGATCGCCAAATCCACATCTGAGCCTATTTTATAGTTTCCCTTTGCCCGTGAGCCAAACAAGATTACTTCGGTAATCTCAGGAAATTCTCGAATCGCTTCGTTAATACAAATAAAATCTCGCTCAATTAATCCGTATTTCATCGAGTTTCACAAAGTTGCAATCTTGTTCTTAAAATACGCATAAACGTCCTCTAGAAGTTGAAAATATTTACCTCTAATTTTTGCTTCGACAGCGATCGCGGTTTCTTCATTGTAAGTATGTGCGGTCAGGTTACGATCTTGAAGTGCATCGATCCAGTCATGTCCATTGCTAATTAGTCCCGATTGAAATGCTTGTTTAATCGCTTCTCTAGGAGTTTTGGCAATTAATCCTTCTGCCTCTTCATAGTCCTTGAGCAATTTCCAAGCCAGTTCAAAGGTCATTTCAAAAAATTGAATCAATCCTGCTCTTTCTAAAATGGAAAGCTGTTCTGTTTTGAGGGAGTCTTGCAATAAAAGGAATGCTCTCTCAAAGTTAGAAAATCTCTGTATCCATCGAATATCTTCTTCTATCATCATTATGCTGCCATAGTAGGCGATAGCTGTTGCTAAAACCTTGGGTACGATTTTTTCCTAAGTGCTTGTTCATATTAGCCTCTGGGATTAATTTTATCAGATCGCCTCTAATCTGATCACAAAGCGATCGCCCAAACAACCAACAACATCAAACAGCGATCGCATCTAATATCAATCAAAAAGCGATCGCCTAAAATATCCACACTCTAACCACACAAGCGATCGCCCCTCAACAAACCAACAACACCAAACAGCGATCGCCCCCAATCTCAATCAAAAAGCGATCGCCTAAAATATCCACACTCTGACCACACAAGCGATCGCTCTGAATAGACCACAACATCAACCCGCGATCGCCCCTAATCTCATCACAAAGCGATCACCTCAAATATCCACACTTTCACGAACAAGCGATCTCCAGATTAACTTGTGAAACTCAGTGTTATGAAGTAAAATATTTATAATAAAGACATCTAAAAAGAGAGTAATTTTTTATACTTAAGTTTAATGAAATTATGAATCTAATATTTCTTCCAGAAGGTATTACCTCGTCTATAATTCCTATTTTAACTATAATTGAACATAGATCTGAAGTTATTGTTGGCTGTGTACTGTTAGGTCAAGATGATGATGGAAATTTACCATATTGGTTTGTAGATTCGACTTTAGAAGAGAATTCGGCTTCAAAAATACTGAATTATGTTGAAAATCGAGAAGTTTTGAATCAACTAGATATTTTTTTAATTATAAAAGAACCAAACTCATTATTACAATTTAATGTATTAGCTGCTGTTAGTTGTTGCAATCTAAACTACAGTGGTGAAGGTGGAAGAGGAGGAAGGAAGGTTATAGAGCTTTTAGCAAGGTATAATATCCGAACATATCCCTCTGAAATTAAGCGACCCATTCGAGATTATTCCAAAACTACAACTGAATGGCATCAGGAAATGAAAGAAGCTTTTGAATATAGTTTTAGTGTAGTGGCAAAATCTTGGTTGCCTCAATCTTGGGGATTAGATCCCATTCGTTACTAATCGAGAACATTGTTTTCAAGAGATTTTCTAATTTGACATCTGAGAACTTTCAAGAATGAATCATTTCGACTCTCTGCGTCCATAATTAAAGACTCATAAGTCATAACAAATAAGTCTGTCATAAAAGGATTATTTTCATCATCGACGATAATAGGTTGAAGATTAAAAAACATTTGACCATGAGAGAAAAGCTCTTTAAATCCCTGTTCTTTTAAAGAAATTCTAAATTCATTATCAATATCTGTTATTCCGTAAAACCATATTTTCTCAATTTTATTTGGAAAATATTTTAATAGTTTTCTAGCTCTCTGCTTTAATTGGCTTACTACTTCTTCATTCTTGGCTAGAGAAAGTCCTTTTTTCTTTAGCTCCACGACTACAACACTAAATTTTGCTTCCAAGTTAGGATTACCCGAAAAAACCATCGTTATGTCTGGTCTACTATTATCTTCAACTTTATCAAAAGTTATCTCTTTGATTACTTTTGACATAATCTCATCACTTAGGATTATGTTATAGCTCATGAAACGATCATCCAGCATCCAAACATTATTATTGTAGATATCGTCATCACTCACTTCTTTCTTTAGTATTTTTCTCATTGGCACTATTAATTTGTGTAGATCCTCTTCACTATTTTGAGGTGACATTTCTTTAAGCTTTGATATAATTCGAGCGCGGTATATTACATACTCTGCCAAGGCTCTAGAAGATAGTTCAAGTGCTTTCTCATATCGTGAATCGTCTAAATTATCACATTCTAAAATCTGTTTTTGTTCACTAAAAAACTTTTTTTGTGCTTCTTCCAAAAACAATGTTTTCTGTATTAAGCCTATAGAATCACTTGGAAAATACCCATCCAAATGAGGATATTGTTTGTTCAGTTTCTCGCTGACTTCTTGATTTTTTATTTTAACGCTTGGAACATTTGTCTCAATTATAATGCCAATTTCAGCTCGAAGTTTTGCTTTTAAATTGCGTTCAGTGATTTCGTCAGGCAAGTCTATTTTTTGCCTAGAAGAGTTAGCTTTGCCCTCAAAGTACTCTGATATAAATAGAAACCTCATTTGGTATCCGTGTGGAATAGAATCAATTAAAATCAACTCATATTTAAGCGCTCTATTATCGATACAAATTGCAGTATAAATAGATCTATCTTTCTCTAAATTGTAGTCAATAGAATAATGAATATCAAAATTTGAATAGAAATCTACTGATAAATCTTGGAAAGTTGCTTTTTCTAATTTAGGTAGATCATTAAGATTAAAGTTGATTTTACAAGAATAAAAGTCATACTCATAATTTGGAGAATCTACGGTTAAAGATATTTCAATATTGAGAATTTCTCCTCTTTCCTTTTTTCTAAAAAACAATGGAAAAAATTGCTCTATCAAGCTTTTTTTTACTTTTTCGGGAATTAAGTAATCATAGCTGTATATTTTTTCTTTAATATATTTGCTGAAGTATAATGTGCTTCCAGATCTTTCTTCTGCATTTTCTAATTCTTGACTTTCTCCATTGAAATTACTGTCAAATGTGAATATTCGCTTCTTAGATTTATCATAATAACTCTCAATGTTGATTTTATCGAAATATGATAAGTAGACAAGACGACCTAGCCCCTTGTGATCATTACTTTCTACTTCAAGTAGTCGAGAAAACTTGTTGAAATTTTTATCAATAAATCCTGTTCCATTATCTTCAACTATAAGTTCAAGACTTTTAGGATTATCAAATGACTCAATTTTTATCCTTAACGATATTTTGTCTGCGCCAGCATCCAAAGCGTTGGCAACTGCTTCAAAATATATTTGTTCATAGGATGGACTTGGATGAAATGTCGAAATTGCTTTACTAAGGTTTATTTTCATAAATATTCATTCGGTTTCTACAATTTTTTAGGTATTTGATTCATACAAACTAATATATAAGAATTGCACAAAAATGGGGGCTTTCGCCCCCAAACCAAACAATTTAATTGATCAGCCTAGCTGCCACCGATGCGAGCGACATCGCGGGAGTTAGCTTCAAAAGCGGCGTTGAGGGCATCATCACCACTCAGACCATCTTCTAGGGCTTCCTTAATCGCTTGCAATACCCGCTTGTAATCCTTGGGCATTACCTTCACGAATTTAGGAGCGATCGCATTCCAATCAGCGAGAACTCGTTCACCGATCGCACTCTCCGTATAGTCAACGTGCTGCTGAATCAACTGCTTCAGATCCTTGATTTCTTCGGGATCTTCGAGCTTTTCCAAGCCGACCATTGAGGTGTTGCAACGGGTTGCGAAGTCGCCCGACTCATCGAGAATGTAGGCAATACCGCCACTCATACCAGCCGCGAAGTTCCGTCCTGTTAAGCCCAAGACCACGACCTTACCGCCAGTCATATATTCACAACCGTGATCGCCGATGCCTTCGACTACGGCATTTACGCCAGAGTTGCGTACTGCAAAGCGTTCGCCAGCGATACCACGAATGTAGACTTCGCCACTGGTTGCGCCGTAGAGTGCAACGTTACCAGCGATTACATTCTCTTCTGCGACAAAGGTAGAAGCTTTGTCAGGATAGAGAATGATTTTACCGCCGCTTAGTCCTTTGCCGAGGTAGTCGTTGGTATCGCCTTCGAGTTCCATCGTTACACCAGAGGGAACGAATGCACCAAAGCTTTGACCAGCCGTGCCTTGGAAATGTAGATGTACGGTGTCATCGGGCAGTCCTTCCCAATGACGCTTGGTGATTTCATTACCAAGGATGGTTCCGACAGCACGATTGATATTCTTGATCGGAATAGTCTCTTGAACGGGTTCGCCGTCAACGATCGCTGCTTGACATAAATCTAACAATACGGTCATATCAAGGGATTTGTCTAAACCGTGATCCTGTGGAATTTGGCAATAGCGACCGACATCGGCTCCAACTTCAGGTTGGTAGAGAATCTTCGAGAAGTCTAAACCCTTGAGTTTCCAATGTTCGACGGCTTGCTTGGCTTCTAGGACTTCAGTACGACCGACCATTTCATCAAGGGTGCGGAAACCGAGTTTCGCCATCAGTTCACGGACTTCCATCGCGATGAAAGTCATGAAGTTGACAGTATGGGCGGGATCGCCTGTGAACTTCTCGCGCAGTTGTGGATCTTGGGTGGCGACTCCGACGGGGCAGGTGTTGAGATGACAGACGCGCATCATGATGCATCCCAAGGTGACGAGGGGCGCAGTGGCAAAGCCGAATTCTTCGGCTCCTAGTAGAGCGGCAATCACGACATCACGCCCTGTTTTCATCTGTCCATCGGTTTCGACAACGATGCGGCTGCGGAGATTGTTGAGAACGAGGGTTTGGTGGGTTTCCGCGAGTCCAAGTTCCCAAGGTAAGCCAGCGTGTTTGATTGAGGTTTGGGGCGATGCACCAGTACCGCCATCGAAGCCAGAGATGAGAACCACATCAGCATGGGCTTTAGAAACCCCTGCGGCGATCGTGCCTACGCCTACTTCCGATACTAGCTTGACGCTCACACGGGCAGCGCGGTTAGCATTCTTGAGGTCATGGATCAACTCAGCGAGGTCTTCGATGGAGTAGATGTCATGGTGAGGCGGTGGTGAAATCAAGCCCACACCTGTGGTGGAGTGGCGAACTTTGGCAATCCAAGGATAGACCTTCTTGCCAGGGAGTTGACCGCCTTCTCCTGGTTTTGCGCCTTGAGCCATTTTGATTTGAATCTCTTTGGCTTGGGAGCATTTGATGCTAAATTACTACATGAAATAAGACATTATAATATTGAGTAATTTACTTCATGTTGTTGAGATGAGTCTTTCTCAAGGGTGTTTTAGTGTTTTTTCCGAAGTGTAAATAACTGCCTTCGGCAAAGAATTTAAATTTTATTAGTTAAAGGAGTGGTTCAGTTATGGCTAAAGTTTTAGTGATCGGGATGGGTGGAACTGGGCTGACTGCAATTAGAGAAACTCGTAGACTAATTGCTGAACGCTATGAAAGAGGGTTGGATGCGCCAGAGGTAGAACAAGTAAGATTTCTTTACATTGACACGCATGAGGCAGATGTTTCTAGCCATAGATGGACGGTCTTAGGCAAAGATATTCGTTTAACTGAAGGGGAAAAAGCTATTATCACAGGTGCAAATCTGCAAAATATGGTCGAACATCCCGATCAATATCCAGATATTTCGCCTTGGCTACCAACAATTCAGCAGTATGTGGGAGATCCTGGGGCAGGCGCAAAGGGTATTCGTCCTTATGGTCGATTGATATATGAATATAACGAAAACAAACGCCTAATCAGAGACAAATGTACTGCTTTATACAACTATTTGAATGAGCAGTTTCGTCAAGACCCCGAATGGCGGATTTATCTTGTTTGTGGTCTAAGTGGCGGAACTGGCAGTGGCATGTTTATCCCCTTTGCTTATGATCTGCTGAATTGGAATCTTCATCAAAAAGGAACACCATCTCGAAAATTCTACTCGTTTCTAATCTTGCCTTCTTTACAAGTCGTGGGTAGACACGATCGCTACTTTCCAAATGCACAAGCAGCTTTGATGGAGCTAAATTACTATTCTTTCCAAAAAGATCGGTTGCCTTTTGATAATTGTTATTTGCTAGAACCTCGCAATGCTAATGGTTTGGAGATTGGCATAGATAACTTGCCGCTTGTTATTGCTCAACGTATTTTCTTGAATATTCAGGGTGGAGAGGCTGCATCTTTTGCTGATGCGATGATGGACAATCCCAATTTGGGGCAATCTGAAGGTGATATAGAAACAGGTCGTCGACATTCTTTGAACTTCTCAACATTTGGATTAGCCGTAGTAAGCTATCCGAGAGAGGTCATTGCTCAATGTCTTACTTTAAAACTTTCAGGGATGGTGGTAACCAATTGGTTAATCCAAAAACAGAAATCGCCTACCAACACTAACGAAAGAACTAGACAAGAGCTTGCGTCAATTCGGTTGTCTTGGTCTCATGTGGCTGGTGATGCTGATCCATTTGGTAGAAATACATATGACGACTATCTTGTTCAGATTGAAAATTTAGTTGATACATCATTGCGTGATATTCCTAAAAAAATGATCGGTAGTAATGTCGATAGAATTCGGCAAGAAATTGAAGATGGTTTTAGAGATGTCGGGATTGAAAAGTATTACCAACAACTTGAGAATGATCTTGACGGGGCTATTTTGGAAGTGTTGAAATTTTTGCGTTCAAAACTAACAACATTTTTGCGTAGCGAAGATTTGGGTGTCGATTTTGCTAAGAAATTTTTGGAGGAACTAGCAAAAATTCTTGAAGAGCATAGAAAATCTGCAAATAAGCTTGCTGATAATGACAAAACAGCTACATTTCGCAGCAATCTTTCTAAAGCTGTCAATACAATTCGCGCCAAAGAGCAGAAGATGTTTTATGGAGATGTTGAGAACGATAGAATTAATGCGAGTACACAATTAAAGGCTTATTTGAAAGGGCTTGCTAATGTTCGTGCGGGTCGCTATGGATTGTTGTTTATCACCAGAGTAAGTCCTATTGTTATTTCTCTTGCTGGAAGTTTAGAGAAATGGATATCTAAAATGACGGAATCTAATCAGAAGCTGGCAGGGAAGTTAGAGACAGTTCTTAAAGAACTGGAAAAGGGTTCTAAGGAAAATGGGAAAAGTATTTTTAATACTGCCAGTCTAGATCAGATGATTAGCACAACTAGTTTATCAGTAGTTCAACGTTCAATCGAAGAAGCTATTTGTCAAGAGTTTAATCAATTGGAACTAGATCTATTTTCTCTAACTGAAACCACAAATCTAAATCCTGAAGATATCATTAACGATCTTACTTATAAATGGGTCTTGAGTGATGCTTGTCCAATTAATGTCAAGCAAATTACTTTATACGATAAGTTTGTTGATGAAATTCGCACTCCTCAGGCTCGACAACAAATTTTAACTGAAGCCAGTTCTCTGTCGGCTCCATTCTTGAAATTTGCTCCTACTGAAGTGGGTAAGAAAGCGATCGCTTCAACTGAGGCAAAAATCACAACAATTCCTGAAAGTGAAGGGCGTATGAGTCGTGACGGGAGACCAACCCAAACGGTCATTCGTGACGATCTCTTAGCGGTCGGTGTTCCGTCAAATGCGATTAGGGTCGCAAGCGATCAAGAGCGTATTATTTTCTTGCAAGAAAAACAAGTTTTTCCGTTGCGATTTATTGAGTCGCTATCTTTGCCCAATGGCTTGCGCGATAGCTATGATCGCTTCTCAGAAAAAAGAGCGCTGCACATTGATAAGAGGATCGAATCAAATCTATACGATTTGTTTATGCTTTCACCTGAGGAAAAAGAAAAGATTTTAGAGTCTGAAGAGGTTTTCTTGATTGCGCGTGCTAAGGGCTGGATATTTGAAAAGGTCAATCAGTATACTATGACGGCTGAAATCCGCTACGAGTTTGAGGATGTTGTAACGGTTGGTAAACAAAAATTAGTTTTAGGCAATAATTTTGAAATGGCATCACTTGCTTTTAGTAAAAATGTGTTATCTTCAAACAATGTAGATGCTGACATTTCTGAATCTCGTCAACGCTTAACAGAAAGTGCGAAGAGTCTTTTGCGTTCTCTTAAATCTGATGAGGTTGCTAGTGCTGAGTTCCGAAACTTATTGAAGGTTTATCTTGATGCACGGGAGCAAGAATATGCTGCTGGCAGTGATGATCCCCGATATGAAAAGGACAAGGGTGTAGTAAATCGTATTTTGCGGGGTATAGGTTGATAATGTCTTGGTTTAAGCGAATTAAAGCCAAACGCTGTTTGGGGGATGTAGATAATACATGCCCTAAGTTTCTTTCTGGAGAAGAGCAGAATCTTGCTTTGACTAGTTGTGACTGCGGTAGTTCGCTTGAGGCTTTAGAGGAAACGAATAAGCCATTCTTAGCTTTTACTTCTGTGATTGGTGTGGCAATACTTGGTGGCTCTGCTTTGGCAGTTCTACCTTCTGTACGAGGTGAACGCGCTTTGACACAGAAGGAACCAGTACCACCTACAGCTATTCCGTCTTCTCCTATTCGTTTACCTCCAACATCGACATCGACTCCTAACATACCCCAAGTCTCGACTACTTCACCTTTGCCTACGCCCACACCTCTACCAACTAATTCCTCATCCCCTTCTATTACTCCAAGCCCTCAACCTAACCCTTCACAATCTTCTGATTCTCAGCCCCCTTCAGTGCAACTGCCACCTCTTCCTACGGAAGATCAGGTTAAGGTTGCTCTAAGTAAGCTAAGCCAGATGAATCCAGATTGTGTTTTAGAGTTTCCTGTAGATGGAGAATCTCGATTTAAGTTGGTTGGGTTTCGCTCTAATGAGGGCAAAAATTTAGCTTTTACTGCATATGTGGTGAAAGGCTTAATTGATGAGGGGTATCGAAACAAAGGTAAATTTGCTGAATCAGATACAATTCAACTAATTTCTTTTGATTCAGAGAAAAATAGAAAGCTAGTTCTTAAACCCTTGAGTAAAGAAGTTGCTTTTGGTCAGTTTGTCCGTTCATTAAACGTTTCTCTTGAAGGGAGTTGTTCTCTATGATAAATAAGATTTCTCACTTGTTTGGCAGCGCAAAAAAAATCAAGCTGTTTTTGCTTGCCTGTATTTTTGCTGTAGGTATTGCTTCGTCTATGCTATTTGCCGATCCATCAGATGCAGTTATGGGTGAATATAAGCAATGGGTAAAGATGGGTTTGATTGATGGAGTTCTTAGTCCTAAAGAGCTTGGTCTAGAATATTTAGGAAAGCCTCCTGAACCTGCTGTTCTTGCAATAGATTCAAGGTTAAGAGATGCCTTGTATGAAGCAGACGCTGAGATGTCACAGCAAACAGACAATATTTCACTTGCAATACCTATAAATAACCCTGCCAACTTCACCTTGCCACAAGATACTGGTTCTATTGCTAATGGTTCCCGAACATTAGAAGTTGACGGAGTTGTATCTCGTAAAGATAGAGTTCCTGTAGCAGCTCCAATTACACCTTCGTTTGCGAGAAATATGTATGCAAATGAATTAAGAAACAATGGAACAGTCCAAAATGATGGCATATCTGACACATCCAGAGTTCTATTTGCCGATGCGAGTGGCTCGTTTTTACAAGCACGGAAGTTGGTTGTTTTTGATTTATTTGTTGTAGATAAAAAAAATAGGAGTAAGAGATACCTTGTTCCTCGCGTTGTCGCAGATACTTTTTGTCGTGATCTTATTGTTTCGGCAAGGGAGCGTACATATCGTAGACTAAGCTAGCAAACTGAACTGATAAGTTGGGTTACTATTGGGACAGAGAGGTTCTAGATCTTCGATATTCACATATTCTCTCTGTCTCGTAATTTCAAAAGTAGACGCGATTAAATAATTGGTAGTGCCTTCATTCCTTGTAAGTAAAATTTCACTTTTTTGAGGCTTTCAGCAAAAGCATTCCACGATTTCAAAACTCAAATGACGAAACAATTTATAGTACTGACAAAAAATTGATTAAAGTAATGAACATAAAAAGAAAGACCATATTTTTTATATTATCCTTTTTTGCCTCTATGTCTCTGTTTGGGATTGGAGCTAGAGCTTTAAGTATAAATGTTCCCTCAAGCGATTCTTTATACTTTGACCACAACTCACTCACTCCTGCTCATGCTCTTGGGTTAGATTACTTAAATGAGGAACCGCCAGTTCTAGCTAATAGGAATCTCTTTAATATTCTTTATGAAGCCAAAGAAGAGATTTCTATTAATACTGAAAATATCGCAAAAGCTTTTGATGTTGGCACTAACTATCCAGTTTGGATAGGTCAATTGGACGACAATGGTGATTTACGAACTAGGACAGGATATCAAGCGGTTGCTTTTATTGACCCGCAAGACAAAGTACAGTTTTTTACTCCTTCCGTTCTTTACAATATGTTCTCGATTGAGGAGCGTAACGGCGGTAACCTTACATTTTCGCCTGAATCACACAAAATTCTAGTTGCTGATTCAAGTAATTCTTTCTTGCAAGCGCAACGTATCAATCCAATTAAATTAGTTGTTTTTGATCGTATACGGAAAAAAGTATATTTTGTTACAGTCAATCCTAATGCTGTTTGTAGAGATGCCCTAAATGCTGTGATTAATAAAAAGTTAGTTAGGCTTCCTGCGGCGGAATTGTCAAGAGTGCTAAGCTAATTTCTCTAGAGGAGTTTAAGATGCTAACTATTGTTGGACGTAAATGTGTGCATGTATACGCTGAGATATTGATGGTATTGACTACCCTCTCTTTACCCTCTTCTTTGCACAGTCAAACTATTGAACCTTCTCAAAATTCCACCAATTTGTTAGCGTCTATTCCAATTGGTAGAACACCTCAGCAAATTGGCTATCCCGAATATATAAAATATATCAGATCAGGAATTAGTATTGTTTCAGCAATTCCAGCTAATATGCCTCTGTCTTTTCCGATAGGACAAAATTATCCCATCCGTTTTAGCAATCCCAGTGTAGCAAACTCTGCAAATACACTTTTAGCGATCGGTTTTATAGATCGTCAAGGTAATTTTCAACCTTTCTCTAGCAGCATAATATCAGAAACCATGAATTGGCATCTCGATACTCTTCGTGGTGGATTTGAGAGAAGTCAGCACATTGCCATCTTTTCAGCAACCTCAAGGTCGAATAAAGTTCCAGTAATCAATCTTGTAGTAACCAATCCAAATACAGGTAATCGTCAAGTTATTCGTAGCGTAAATGCAGTATCACTAGCAAGAGATATGATTAACGCCGCATTAAACAACCGTTTTTTTCAGAACTCCCCTCCACAAAACAATCCTACAAGTATTCCTGCACTACCGTTATAAGACCAGACTTTTACTAACTACTTTTACATACGGGTAAGTAATGCTTCTAGATCAACATTTGGGTATTAAAAAATTTATTGTCAAAGGCATTTTGATATTAATATGCCTCACTTTCTTTATTAATACGTTAACTGTTAGCGCTGAAGAAAAAATTGTTGCGTCTTCTAATATCTCATCAAAATTAGATTTTTCTTTGCAACGACAAGTAGGTAATCCAATTTCATTAACAGATATGGGCTATCAATCTTGGTCGCAAGTTTTAATCGGTGATACGAACCTATCTAAAGATGATCTTTTAAAGACTAGTAAAAGACTCAGAGATATTTCACGATCTCTAGGGTCTTACTGGCCAATTTCCGTTTCTATACCAAACTTACATGAGGAAAATGATACATCTAAAAATCTTGCCTATAGCCTTACAGATTTCCGCAAAGAAAATGGTCAATGGAATTCTCTCAGTGCTGGCTATGCATTAAAGCTTGTTACCCAAGAAATTGTGACTCTTGAATCAAAATCTGTACAACCTTTCATTGATTTTCTAGTTCCCGATGATAATGAAAAAATTTACAGACCATTACAAGGTGTCCCGCTTGATGTGTATTGTAAAATGTTAATGAAAGTACTTAATATAACTAAGGTTTAAATTATAATTATGGGTAATTCTAACAATAGTAACAACAACGTAAAGGTAGTAATTATTAATGGTTCTGCTGCCATTATCCTGTTTGGTTTGTACATATTTCGTTATGACATATTAAAGCTCATAAACAAAAATCAATCTGAGCCACCAGCGACACGTTCTACATCAGTTTTGCATCAATCTAATACCAAAAATATGGGTTAACTATATGAAAAAATGGTTGTCAATTAAATTTGTAGTTTTTTTGTTTTCAAGTGTTGTAGCAATTAACTATGTTCACCCTGAGGAATTGTTAGCTCAAAATCAAACTAAAGAACCGTTAAATGAGAGTAAATATAGTCTTGCATCAAAATATAAACTAGCAGACGATAAATTATCTCTTTTGCCAGAAGACATGCCTTTAGCAATTCCTTTGTGCAGCAACTCACCATTTCGACTACCACAAGATTCTAATGAACTTGAAAATTCTCCTTCCTGTACAAACTTAGAAGCTATTGGGATCATAATATCTCGCACAAAAATAACTGAGATTCCGATAACACCTAGATTTCTAAGAGAGATGATTGAGAATGCAACAAGGAATTCAGGTACTATTCAATCGATGCTTAATAAAGAAAAAGAGTCGGTTAATATAAGCAGGCGTGTAGCTGTTCTTGATCTTGTTGTTGTTAACCTTCAAACAAAAAAGAAATACGTCGTTCGCCATGTGCTTGCTGATACTTTTTTCAGATATGCTATTAATGCCATAGTTAATGATACTTATCGCAGAATAGACACTAATTTATAATGTATTCTAATGTTTTCATGCCGTAATATCACCAATTTCTGATCGCTGATTTATAAACTTGCATAACTTTGATATTTATTGACACTCTAAGTTTAATAGAACCTTAAATATTTCTATAATCACTATAAAGGCAGTTTAATTTATGAGAACTTCTAATAATAGTAATAACAACGTAAAAGTAATAATTATTAATGGATCTGCTGTAGTATTTTTACTGGCTGGTCTTGCATATTATTTTTTAGTCTATGACAAAAAACCACCTGAACCAATTTGTTCCAGACAATCTTGGCAATTTTGTTCTATCTCATCCTTACGCAAATATGCCGTAGAAACTTTGACTCCTTTACCTCCAGACAGATTAATTTCTGTACCAATTGGTTCTTCTTTTCCAATTAGTTATAACCAAACTAATAAAGAGTTATACATTAGTGGTACTTCAACTCCCCCAAAACATTCATCAATGGAGATAGTAGGTTATGTTGATAAAAACAATCAAAAAGTTTATTTCACAGCTTCTAGCATTTTAGATCTTGTAGATAGTGCTATTACACCTAGTAGAACTATAATGGCTGGGAATCAGAAAGTTCCAGTAATTAACGTTGTGGTTAGAAATGGAAGTCAAGAATTTGTCAAACAACAAATTGATGCTATTTCTCTTGAGAGAGATATAATTAATGCTGCTGTTTCTGAATACTGGAAGAATAGAAAATAATAGTTATTAGATTAATACTAAATTCATTTTATAAAGCATTAAATTTTAATCTTAAAATAAACCAAGTTTTGCCTGTTTTTTACTCACTATAAGGTGATTATGTTTAGTCTCATCCAAGTATTAATTAGTCTACTGCTAATATTTAGTCTAGGATTATCAATTCCATTAAATAGTGCTTACGCAAGCGAAAAGCATGAAATTTCGTTAACTCTAAGCAAACAACTTAAGCAATTTGTAAAAGGTGCAGCATTAGGCAATCAAGGCTTAGAATATTTCGCACTGCCCGATCCAAAAGATCTAAGTAAAATTCCAGCCGATCCACAAAACCCCTTAACAATCGCCAAAATCGAGCTAGGCAAACTCCTATTTCACGAACCAGCACTCACCATCAACCCCATTAATCCTAAACATTGGCAAAACGGAAGCTGTGCAACTTGTCACCTTGCCGAGTCAGGATTTCGGGCTAATTTGACTCAGGCTTTAGGCGTAGGTGGATTTGGATTTAACAAGCAAAGACATCGAGACCCTGATGCACCACCTACAGATATCGATAAACTTAACATTCTTGCCCCATCAGTCTTAAACGTTGCCTATCAAGACATACAACCTTGGGACGGTCGCGCAGGAGTTACAGGACCAAATGCTAATGTTCCCCTCACCAAAGAATTTGATATCAATCGGTTTGGCTACAGAGGATTAGAAGCTCTATCTATTGAAGCTTTAACTGTTCATCGTATGGGTACAGCCGCGATCGCCCAAATCCCTGAATATCAAGAGCTATTTGCCAAAGCATTTCCAGACCGTCCCTATGTCAAAGCTGATGTAGAAGACAATATCAATGCTGGACTTGCGATCGCTGCTTATTTACGAACCTTACTACCTAACGAAGCGCCTTTCCAAAAATGGTTGCATGGCGACGAATCTGCTATGTCAGAAAAAGAACTTCGTGGAGCAAAAGTCTTTTTTAGCTCTACTTGCATTGCCTGTCATACAGGACCAAATCTTGCGAGTAACTCTTTTGCATCGTTAGGATTTGCAGATCACCCAGAAGATTTTACTGGACTTAATTTAGGGCGCAGCATAGTCACTAAAAATCCGTCTGATGATTTTAAATTCAAAACACCACAGCTTTATAACCTAGCAGATAGTACACCCTATGGGCATGGGGCATCTTTTAATACTCTTGAAGATGTCGTTCAATATATCGTAAAAGGCAAACCTCAGAATTTTGAAACTAAGTTTGCTGGTACTCTGAACAGCTTATTCAAACCTCTAAATATTAGCGGACAACAAGTAGATGATCTAACCACATTTCTCAAAACTAGTTTGCACGATCCAAACCTTATAAGATACAAACCAAAAATTTTACCCAGTGGGCTTTGTTTCCCAAATAACGATCCAGAGTCAAAACAGCAGCTAGGTTGTAGTTAAAATCTTATAGGTATTTCAAAAAGTGTAGAGCCACGATTTATTGTTAACACCATAATTGGAGGCTGAGCGTTTAAATAATTTAGAATTTGATTATAATTTATAATTGGAAACCCATTAATAGCCACAATCGTATCGCCACTAGCAATACCATATTGAAACGCAATTGAAGGAGATATAACTGAAATAACTTGTAAGGTTTCGGGATTTACCGTTATTCCCAAATTTGGTCTATTTGTACTTATGTAATTACTATTCTGTCGCTGACTAGCTAATGCTTGCTGAGATCTGACTAAAAAATTTTGAATTACATTAACACTTACAGCAAACCCTAATCTAATTTTCCCGAACTTTGCGGGATCAGGCATGTCTTTACTAATACCAATCAACTCACCATTAGTATTAACCCAAGGACCTCCAGAATTACCAAGTTGAAGAAAAACTTTTGCTGATATTTCACCACCACCAATTTTATTAACTACTCCCTGAGATATAGTGCCAGCCACACCAAGAGGTGAGCCAACTACTATTACATTACTTCTAGCTTTGATACTTTCTGGATTAGCTAGCTGCAAAAAAGGGAAAACCTCGTTATTATGTACGATCTGAACTAATGCAAGATCGTCCTCAATATTAATAACAAGTACTTTGCCAAAATATTCTCGACCATCTAAAGTAAATATTTTTACAACATCAGACTGAATATTACGAACGACATGTTCACTGGTAATCACCGTTCCATTAGCGTTTATTATAGTGCCAGAGCCAATAGAGTTACCTGCTATAACTGATACTGAGGCATTAAGTGCTTTTTTCTTTGCCTGTTCTATTTGTATTGCAGAATTAGTTGATGCATAGCTAAATTTACATTCTGTATGATTTATTGGCAAGAGGGAACAACAAACTAGGAACCCTAATTCAATAAGTATTAATCGGTATGATAATTTAGGCATATTGATATTCCAAATCTGTATCATATAAAAAACAAGGGGCTTAAGCCCCTTGTCTCTTGAGTTAATTAGCTACCACCGATACGGGCGACATCGCGGGAGTTGGCTTCAAAGGCGGCGTTGAGGGCATCGTCACCACTCAAACCATCTTCTAAGGCTTCCTTAATCGCTTGCAATACCCGCTTGTAATCCTTCGGCATTACCTTCACGAATTTAGGAGCGATCGCATTCCAATCAGCGAGGACTCGCTCACCGATCGCACTTTCTGTATAGTCAACATGCTGCTGAATCAACTGCTTCAGATCCTTGATTTCTTCGGGATCTTCGAGCTTTTCTAAGCCGACCATTGAGGTATTGCAACGGGTTGCGAAATCACCTGACTCATCGAGAATGTAGGCAATACCGCCACTCATACCAGCCGCGAAGTTCCGTCCTGTTAAGCCCAAGACCACGACCTTACCGCCAGTCATATATTCGCAACCATGATCGCCGATGCCTTCGACTACGGCATTTACACCAGAGTTGCGTACTGCAAAGCGTTCGCCAGCGATGCCGCGAATGTAGACTTCACCACTGGTTGCGCCGTAGAGTGCGACGTTACCTGCGATCACGTTCTCTTCCGCGACAAAAGTAGAAGCTTTGTCTGGATAGAGAATGATTTTACCGCCGCTTAGTCCTTTACCGAGGTAGTCGTTAGTGTCGCCTTCGAGTTCCATTGTTACACCTGATGGAACGAATGCGCCGAAGCTTTGACCAGCCGTACCTTGGAAATGCAGATGTACGGTGTCATCGGGCAACCCTTCCCAATGGCGCTTGGTGATTTCGTTGCCAAGGATGGTTCCGACGGCGCGATTGATATTGCGGATGGGAACGATCTCATGGATTGGTTCGCCATCAACGATCGCTGCTTGACATAAATCTAACAACAGAGTCATATCAAGGGATTTGTCTAAGCCGTGATCCTGTGGAATTTGGCAATAGCGACCGACATCGGCTCCAACTTCGGGTTGGTAGAGAATCTTCGAGAAGTCTAAACCCTTGAGTTTCCAATGTTCGACGGCTTGCCTTGCTTCTAGGACTTCAGTACGACCGACCATTTCATCAAGGGTGCGGAAACCGAGTTTCGCCATCAATTCACGGACTTCCATTGCGATGAAGGTCATGAAGTTTACGGTGTGGGCGGGATCGCCTGTGAACTTCTCGCGCAATTGAGGATCTTGGGTGGCGACACCGACGGGGCAGGTGTTGAGGTGGCAAACGCGCATCATGATGCATCCCAAGGTGACGAGCGGTGCAGTGGCAAAGCCGAACTCTTCGGCTCCTAGTAGCGCCGCAATCACGACATCACGCCCTGTTTTCATTTGTCCATCGGTTTCGACAACGATGCGGCTGCGGAGATTGTTGAGAACGAGGGTTTGGTGGGTTTCCGCGAGTCCGAGTTCCCAAGGTAAGCCTGCGTGCTTGATTGAGGTTTGTGGTGATGCGCCAGTACCACCATCGAAGCCAGAGATGAGAACCACATCAGCGTGTGCCTTAGAAACCCCTGCGGCGATCGTGCCTACTCCCACTTCCGATACGAGCTTGACGCTGATACGGGCGGCGCGGTTGGCATTCTTGAGATCATGAATCAACTCAGCGAGGTCTTCGATGGAGTAGATGTCATGGTGAGGTGGTGGTGAAATCAAGCCGACACCTGTGGTGGAGTGGCGAACTTTGGCAATCCAAGGATAGACTTTCTTGCCAGGGAGTTGACCGCCTTCCCCTGGTTTCGCGCCTTGAGCCATTTTGATTTGAATCTCTTTGGCTTGGGAGAGATAGAGACTGGTTACGCCGAAACGTCCAGAGGCAACCTGTTTGATGGCGCTATTTTTGGAATCGCCTTGATCGTTTGTCCATGTGTAGCGATCGGGGTCTTCGCCGCCTTCGCCTGTGTTGGACTTGCCGCCAATGCGATTCATGGCGATCGCCAGAGCTTCGTGAGCTTCTTTAGAGATCGAACCGTAGCTCATCGCCCCCGTTTTGAAGCGGCTCAAGATTGATTCAATCGGTTCCACTTCTTCGAGGGGAATTGACTCGCGAGATTTGAAATCGAGCAAGCCACGCAAAGTGAAATGCTGTTGATTTTGTTCGTTGACTAAACTCGAATATTTCTTGAACAGTTCATAGTTGCCATCGCGTACTGCCTTTTGCAATGCATGGATAGTTTCAGGACTGAACAGGTGGGCTTCACCATCCTTACGCCATTGATAATCGCCGCCGACATCAAGGGTGTGACCACTCGCAGGACGATCTGGGAAGGCGTGGGCATGACGAGCGATCGCTTCTTTCGCAATCACTTCCAAATCCGCTCCTTCGATACGAGAAGCTGTCCAAGTGAAGTATTTCTTGATCACATCATGATTCAAGCCAACCGCTTCAAAGATTTGAGCGCCGCGATAGCTTTGGATTGTGGAAATACCGATTTTGGAAGCAACCTTGGTTACGCCTTTAGTTGCCGACTTGATGAAGTTCTTGCAAGCAGTTTTGAACTCAACATTTACCAAGAGACGTTGATCGATCATGTCTTTGATTGTTTCAAAGGCAAGATAAGGATTCACCGCGCCGCAACCATAGCCAATCAACAATGCAAAATGATGTACTTCTCTAGGTTCGCCAGATTCGAGAACTAAGCCGACTCTAGTACGGGTTCCTGTGCGAATTAAATGGTGATGCAAGCCTGACACAGCCAACAATGCAGGGATTGGCGCATTGGCGGAATTCACACCCCGATCGCTTAGAATCAAAATATTCACACCATCAGCGATCGCTTGATCTGCTAGTTCACAAATATGTGAAATCACCGATTCTAGTCCATTGACTCCATCTTTAGGATTGAACAAAGTAGAAAGAGTGACGGATTTAAAACCACCTTCGTTAATATGCTTCAACTTCGCAAGTTCTGCATCACTGAGGATTGGAGTTTTCAGCTCAATCAAATGACAGCTTTCTGGTTCAGGCTTGAGCAAATTCCGTTCCGCACCAATCGTAGTTTCGGCAGAAGTAATAATTTCTTCACGAATAGAATCAATGGGAGGATTCGTAACCTGTGCAAATAGCTGTTGGAAATAATCATAGAGAAGTTTGGAACGATTAGATAGAATCGCTAAAGGCGTATCCGTTCCCATCGCGCCGATCGCTTCTACGCCATCTCGCGCCATTGGTGTTAATAGCAAGCGCAAATCCTCAAAGGAATAGCCAAATGCCATTTGACGCTGCGTGAGCGGAATTGCTTCGGTTTCAGTAGCATTACCATCCTTAAGATTAGCGATGTCCACCATGTGCTGATTAATCCATTCACGATATGGATGTTCAGTCGCAACTTGATGCTTGATTTCTTCATCAGCAACAATTCGCCCCTCTTCCATATTCACAAGGAACATCCGCCCTGGTTGCAAGCGACCCTTCGATTCAATCATTTCAGGAGCAATATTCAATACCCCTGCTTCCGATGCGAAGATCACCAAATCATCCTTAGTGACATAGTAGCGAGAAGGACGTAAACCGTTGCGATCCAACACTGCGCCGATCATTGTGCCATCGGTGAAGGCGATCGAGGCAGGTCCATCCCAAGGTTCCATCAAACAGGAATGGTATTCATAAAAGGCTTTTTTCTCGTCACTCATGGACTCATGGGCTGTCCAAGGCTCAGGAATCATCATCATCACCGCGTGAGGTAGCGATCGCCCCGCCAACACCAACAATTCCAAAGCATTATCAAAAATTGTCGAGTCACTGCCCTCAATATTGATTACGGGCTTGATCTTCGAGATATCATCACCAAACAAATCCGACTCAAACATCGACTGACGGGCAATCATCCAATTGGTATTGCCGCGCAAAGTATTAATTTCGCCATTGTGGGCAATATAGCGATAAGGGTGCGATCGCTCCCAACTAGGGAAAGTATTTGTACTGAAGCGCGAGTGAACTAGAGCCAAGGCGCTCTCCATGTCGGGATCGCGTAAATCAGGGTAATACATCCCCACCTGAGCCGTCATCAACATTCCTTTATAAACGATGGTGCGGCAGGAAATGCTAGTAGGATACCAATAGGCATCAATTTTTGAAGCGCGAATCGCCGTATGCGCGAGTTTACGCAATACAAATAATTTGCGATCAAAGGCAAGGTCATCAGCAAGATCGGGCGATCGCTGAATAAATACTTGCTGCATAAACGGCTCACTCGATTGCGCGGTCGCCCCCAATGAGGAATTATCGGTTGGTACATCACGCCAGCCAAGAACTTTTAAACCTTCAGCAGCTACCAGTTTTTCAAAAATTTCTCTGCCGCTCTTGCGAGAAATAGGATCGGGAGAGGCGTAAACCATGCCCACGCCGTACTGTCCGACTTCAGGTAAAGTAATATTTGCCGCCGCCGCTACTTTCACCAAAAACCTGTGGGGGATCTGCATCAAAATCCCCGCACCGTCACCAGTATTTGTCTCGCAGCCGCACGCGCCGCGATGTTCCAAATTCTCCAAGATCGTTAGCCCTTGCTCAACGATCGCATGGGATTTTTGACCTGATTTATGGACGATAAACCCGACCCCACAAGCATCGTGTTCAAATTGGGGATCATATAAACCTTGTTTTACGGGCAGTGCGTTGCTATTCATTATGGACTGAAAAATATGGTGTTAAAGAACTATTATCTGAGCTTTACCGTAATCAGGTAGTTACGATCGCTACTTTGGATTGTACTCACAAATCTCTGTCTTAGGTAGGATGTATTAAAGAAAATTTGTGTAGCGAAAGGATTGATGTCTAATGTACATTTTATTATCGATAAATATCTTAATAATACAGAAATTTAAACAAAACCCTTGACTTGATACCTTAGTATAAGGTTTAAGCTTGTAATTGTTGGATGAAAAAACAAGGATGGCAATGCTGCAAGTTGGTGAAGTCTCTCGCAAATTAGGTCTAAATCCTCAGACTCTCTATTTTTATGAGCGTATTGGGTTAATCCCACCTCCTCATAGGACTGAATCTGGCTATCGCTTGTTTAGCCAAGAAGATATAGATCGACTGGCTTTTATATCTCAGACCAAATCAATGGGGCTAAGTTTAGATGATATTAGAGAAATCTTAGTTGCCAAAGATGGAAAGTCGCTGACTTGTCAGACAGTTCATGATTGTCTTCTTAAAAAAGCTAGAGCGATCGAAGAAACCATCCAACACTTGCAAATATTATTGGATGAACTCCACCCACTTATTAATCACTGTCATCAGAGTATTGAATGCAAGGATTGTTCTAGCCCCCATGAATCCTGTGCCATACCTGATGATCCGCGCTATGAATTCCAGCAAGCTTGTAGTTCTTGGCAAGGACTTGGTAATGCCGAAGAAGTTGTAGCGATAAATTGACAGACTTTGTGTTCATAAACCATTGATTTAGAGAAATTTTCGCTCTCTTAAAACCTCAATAGAGAAGTGAACTTCAATTTAGAGTTCAATTTAGAGTTCAACATTTAAATTCTATTATCAAATATTTGACCCAGCTAATTTAAACTATGACCAGATTATTTTCAGACATCACACCTTCATCTCCTGAGCAAACTCTGGAACCAAGAGAACTGAGTTGGCTATCAGTCGGATTTTTTGCCATTGTTCATGGTTTAGCGCTTCTAGCTCCTTGGTACTTTTCATGGTCAGCCTTGGGTACAATGATTTTATTGCATTGGTTCTTAGGAAGTATTGGTATTTGCTTAGGCTATCACCGCTTATTGAGTCATCGCAGTTTTCAAGTTCCCAAATGGCTAGAATATACGATCGCCTTAATTGGCGCGACAGCCTTGCAGGGAGGACCAATCTTTTGGGTTGCAGGGCATCGCTTACACCATGCTCATACTGAAGATGAAGAAAAAGATCCTTACTCGGCAAAGAGAGGTTTCTGGTGGAGTCATATGTTGTGGATGCTCTATCCTAAATCCGACTTTTTTAACCCAGACAAGTACCGTAAATATGCGCCTGATTTAGCTCGCGATCCTTTCTATCTCTGGTTAGACAAGTACTTTCTTCTATTACAAATTCCTTTAGCAGTTGGATTGTATTTGATCGGTGGTTGGTCATTTATCATTTGGGGAATGTTCTTGAAGTCGGTCTTACTATGGCATAGCACTTGGTTTATCAATTCTGTTACGCATATGTGGGGATATCGCACCTTCGAGACTAATGATAATTCTCGGAATCTATGGTGGGCAGCGATCGTTACCTATGGTGAAGGTTGGCATAATAATCACCATGCCTATCCAAATGTCGCAAAGGCTGGCTGGCGTTGGTGGGAAGTTGATGTTACTTGGTGGGCGATTCAATTGCTAAGAAGCTTGGGTTTAGCCACAAAAGTAATTATGCCGCCTACGGCAAAAGCTTAATAGAAAAAAAGCAGCGCAAAGCGCTGCTTTTTTTCTATTAAGCCTTACGCAGGACAACCAAGAAACGTAATTGCTCAACCTAGGAGAAATCAGGGTTTCAGACATTTTGATGCATCAAAAAAAGTCTAAATGATTCCATTCTCATTAAATAAACAACAAATTACTGTTTTATTTATCGAACATGTTTCTTTAGCTCACCTTTATAAGTCCATTCATCACTGTCTCGCAACGTTACATAAACATCTTCTGGCGTAATGAGATCCTGTCGCCCTTTACCAAAATATCGATCTCTCTTTGCCTCATCACAAGCACAATTAAGGCAATAGGCAACAAGTTCCGAACAAAACATTGCAGCCACATATCCAGTTTTATTGTTTTTATGATAATCGTCGACTAATTTCTTGATTCGAGCCGTTTCATCCTCTCTAAAATCGAGGAAACTTGATATGCCCCTATTGGAAGATATCCCTGACCATAACGCAGCGAACGCTTCATATTTAACACATTCAAGCGTATCTTTTGCATACTTGCATATTTTTTCGGCAATGGAAGCATCATTGCAGCGAATAACATACCAGCTATATTTCTTATTGTGTTCACCAGCGAGTGAACTCAGCATTACGCCTTCACCTACGCTCTCAATAACATCGCCTGATATTGATTTGTTTTTAGTTTTAGAATTATATGAATAATCGCCCACATAAATGGCAGCGTGTCCAAGTAAGCCAGCATTTTGGTAACGATGTCCAGAAGTATTTAAAATACTTTGTCCTCCCATAATGACGTAGCTGGTCGCGTCATACGCTCCCTGTTTAAGGAGAATATCGCCTGATTTTAAGTCTTTTACACCTGAAAGTAGAATACCGTCTTTGACTATATCCATATTCATTTGATCAGTGACTTTATAATAAGCCCGTTTAGCAAGATCGACGGGTAGTGAAATAATTGCGTTAGGAGCGGTAATAATTGCGCGTGGCGTGTCCTTAACAATGTTTAGCACTTTACTCCAGAAAGACATAAGCTATCCTCATAATCTAAATGTAATGGTAAAAATCGATCAATGTGGTGTGATACAGGATGAATATCACACAACTTGTGAGATAAAGCAACCAAATTAAGTGTAATAACAAGATTTTTGGAGGTTAATACACCTGAATAGAGTTTATTTTTCAAAATGCAGCATAACATTCCTAGCTCAATAGGCGTTTTGGGGAGGTAAGGAAAGTAGGGCATGAACTTCACAAAAGCCATCACCATCTTCATCTCTAGCATATTTTCCCGCACCATGACAAACAGTTTTGTGAGCATAGCCCCAATCTTGTAAGGGATTATAGGTTGCACGTTTTTTAACAAACCATTTAAGAATTACTTTCTGCGATCAAAAGCTCTAAGAGATCCCCCTCAATCCCTCTTAAAAAGGGGGAAGAAAATAATCCCTTTTTTAAGGGGGCTGGGGGATCTAGACAATTCTTAAATGGTCTTTAACTAATGTGAGTGGGAAGTCCCGCACTCTATCCGTTTACAAGGATGAGTGACGGGATGAAAACGAACCAGAAAATAAATTGAGCGACAGTGAATCCATGATAGAATAGAGATAAGCGGGGTT
>Ga0316612_1000078_pt1 | contig 37730 bp, 18 predicted proteins | sample MIS2016226_MG_FD_207676 | JGI IMG/M metagenome (GOLD analysis project Ga0316612, IMG submission 207676) | Microbial mat bacterial communities from Middle Island sinkhole, Lake Huron, Michigan, United States - MIS.2016.226 | ecosystem: Environmental > Aquatic > Freshwater > Lake > Sediment... | reverse complement strand
CGGCCATCAGGGCCAATACGGATCCTCTCTTCCGTACTGCGACCATCACAACCTTAATCCCGCTCCAGGCTGGGAGTGCGGAGACCATTAACGGAGCGGTCTTGCGGAAGCGTCTTACAGAAGTATGTGCTGAGGCGGAGCAGGCCGCGAAGGATGGGGCAACGATTCTGATTATCAGTGATCGGGGGGTGGATGCCCATCACGTGCCAATTCCTGCGTTGCTGGCGGTAGGGGCGATTCACCATCATCTGATAAGGGCGGGCTGGCGGGGGCGGATGAGCCTGATTTGTGAAAGTGGGGAACCGCGTGAAGTTCACCACTTGGCTTGTCTAAGTAGCTACGGGGCACGGGTGATCAACCCCTATCTGGCGTTGGCAAGTGCCTGTGAAGTAGAACCGACACAGCAGGCTAAGGCGGAGCAGAACTACCTTAAAGCCCTGGAGAAGGGGCTGCTCAAGATCATGTCGAAGATGGGGATCTCGCCAATTGAAAGCTATTGCGGGGCCCAAATCTTCGAGGCGGTAGGACTCGACCAGGAAACGGTTGACCTTTGCTTTACGGGTACACCGTTGCGGCTGACGGGGGGGGACAGCTTTGAACGGCTGGCCAAAGAAGTGATGCTGCGGCATCAGCAAGCCTTCGCCACGCCAGGAGCTTCCCTCGCTGACCCTGGCCTTTACCGCTTCCGCCGGGAAGGGGAAGCCCATCTCTATAGCCCAGCGGTAGTGCGGGCCTTGCACGCAGCGGTCTTCCCAGATGGGCCTTCAGAAGGTTCAATCACGGAGGGCAATGGTGGCCCTAGCATTGATCCTGCTACGTTCCAAGCTGGCTATACACGGTATCGCGTTTATGCTGATCTGGTCAATGAGCGGGTCGCAAGTGAACCTCGTGATCTCTTAGCCTTCACGCCCGTTACTTCTCCCATTCCCCTGGAGGAGGTCGAGCCGCTAGAGGCGATTGTCAAGCGCTTTAGTACGGCAGCGATTAGCCATGGGGCGCTGAGTACGGAGGCTCATGAGACCTTAGCAATTGCGATGAATCGGTTGGGAGGTCTGAGCAATAGCGGCGAGGGAGGGGAAAATCCAGCCCGTTATACGGACGAGCGCAACAGCCAGATTAAGCAGATTGCTTCGGGCCGTTTCGGCGTTACGCCGATCTATCTGGTCAATGCTAATGAGTTGCAGATCAAGATGGCCCAGGGGAGTAAGCCTGGCGAAGGAGGGCATCTGCCTAGCCACAAGGTCAGTGTTGAGATCGCGGCCATCCGCCATACGACCCCAGGGGTTGCCCTGATCAGCCCGCCGCCCCACCACGACATCTATAGCATAGAGGACTTAGCGCAACTAATCTACGACCTCAAGCAGATCAACCCGACAGCGTTGATCTCCGTTAAGCTGGTTGCGACGGCGGGAGTCGGGACGGTGGCCGCAGGCGTAGCTAAAGGTTATGCTGACCTGATCCTGATAAGCGGGGCTTCGGGGGGGACGGGTGCTTCGCCCCTCAGCAGCATTAAGTATGCCGGGGTCGCGTGGGAATTGGGGCTGGCCGAGACTCAGCAGACCCTCGTGCTAAACAACTTGCGAGGCCGGGTCCGCATCCGTGCTGATGGAGGCTTCCAGACGGGCCGCGATGTGGTAATTGGGGCTTTGCTGGGCGCAGACGAGTTCTCCTTCGGCACAGTCGCCATGATCGCAGAAGGTTGCCGTATGGCACGGGTCTGTCATGCCAACTCGTGTCCCGCAGGGATTGCGACCCAACGGCCCGACCTCCGCGCTAAGTATATCGGCAAGCCCGAAATGGTGATCGCCTTCTTCCGCTATCTGGCGCAAGAAGTACGGGAGCTTCTGGCCGCGCTGGGGCTTCGCTCGTTGGAAGAGGCCGTGGGCCGGACCGATCTGCTCAAGCAGCGCTTGACGGGTCTGCCTCACGCCGATGCTTTAGACCTTTCCCCCGTCCTGGCGGCTCCCGTCTTTGTGGAGCAGGCTCGCTCGGCTTGTGAAGGTCAGCTTTTGGAAATCCATCACGCTGGGGTTCGGAATGCCCAGCCCCAGGAGGAAACCCTTAATGACCGTTTGCTCTACCATGCCCGTGAAACCTTGGCGAATGGGCAACCGCTTGAACTGACTTACAGCATCCAAAACAGTGACCGTACTGTGGGCGCTAGTTTGGCGGGGGCGATTAGCAAGGCCCACGGTTCGCAGGGCCTCCCGCCCGCGACGGTGCTAGTCAATCTGTGGGGGAGCGCCGGCCAAAGCTTTGGCGCATTCAACGTTCCTGGGATGCACTTGCGCTTGATTGGGGAAGCCAATGACTACGTCGGGAAGGGGATGGCCGGCGGCGAGATTGTTATTCGCCCCAGCGATGAGGCCCTTTTCACCTGGCATGAAAATGTCATTATCGGGAATACCGTGCTATACGGTGCGACGGGGGGCGAGCTTTTTGCGGCAGGGCGAGCAGGCGAGCGGTTTGCTGTCCGCAACAGCGGTGCTACCGCCGTCGTCGAGGGCTTGGGCGACCACGGTTGCGAATATATGACTAACGGTTGCGTGGTCGTACTGGGGCCCGTCGGCTACAACTTTGGGGCCGGCATGACGGGTGGGGTGGCTTACGTGTTGGATGAGGCGAATAGCCTCGCTATCCGGTACAACCGCGAATTGGTGCAGTTAGACCAGCTTACCACCCAGGATGAGGATCAGGTCAAAGCGCTGATTGAGCGGCATTTGAGCTTGACTAAAAGCCCGTTTGCCGCTGAAGTTTTGACCAAATGGGAGGCTTATCGGCCCCTTTTCTGGCGCGTAATGTCCCGCGAAGCGGTGGCTAAACTTGAAAAACTGGCCAGCAATGAGGTCGCTGCTTTACCCTAAGGTCTGGGGTGGAGCAGGTGGGCCGCGCCCCGCCGTAGGCGGGGCGCGGCCCACTTCATCAGCATGATCATTGGACTATTTGGGATCCCCCTGCCGCTCGATGTTGGCCCCCAACGCCCGCAATCGTTCATCAATCCGTTCGTAGCCGCGATCAATCTGCCCGATGTTGTAAATGACGCTCCGCCCCTTAGCGCATAAAGCTGCAAGCAGCAGGGCCATCCCCGCCCGAATATCTGGGCTGGGCAAACCCTCTGGCTCGCCATAAAGCTGTGCGGGCCCCACGACTACGGCCCGATGCGGGTCGCAAAGCACAATCCGTGCGCCCATTCCGATAAGGCGATCCACAAAGAACAAGCGACTCTCAAACATCTTCTCGTGAATCAAAATCGTGCCTTTGGCCTGTGTGGCCACGACCAGGGCGGTGCTAATCAAGTCGGGACTAAAGCCCGGCCAAGGCGCAGAGTCGATCTTAGGAATCGCGCCATGCAAGTCCGTGCGAACGGCCAACTCTTGGTCGCCAGGAATCAGCAAGTCTTGGCCCTCGACCTGCCAAGAAACGCCCAGCTTCCCAAAGGCAATGGCCGTCATGCGGTGGTCGCGGGGGCGAGCGCCTTCGATGCGGATGGCACTTCCTGTCACGGCGGCCAAGCCGATAAGGGAGCCGACTTCCATAAAGTCAGGCCCTATTGTGTACGTTGCTCCACCTAGCCGAGCGACCCCCTCAATCTCCAATAAGTTCGTCCCAATCCCCTGGATGCGTGCGCCCATCGCCTGGAGGCAGTAGCACAAATCCTGCACATGCGGCTCCGAAGCAGCATTGCCAATGGTGGTATGGCCTTCCGCCAGCACCGCTGCCAAAACCGCTTGTTCCGTCCCCGTGACGCTCATCTCATCGAGGAAAAGATCGGCTCCGCGAAGGCCGTTGGTTCGCAAAATATAGCTGGTTGGCGTGACTTCGACAGAAGCGCCCAGAGCCTGGAGCGCGATGAAATGGGTGTCCAAGCGACGGCGGCCAATCATATCGCCGCCAGGGCGCGGCAATTTGAGACAGCCTCGGCGAGCCAGTAAGGGCCCGGCCAAGAGCGTTGAAGTGCGAATCTTGCGGCATAAAGCAGTATCTGGGTCAACGGGCAGGATAGTCGTGGCCTGAAGGGCCCAAGTATGCGAATCGAGTTTTTCGACCTGCACGCCCAACTGCTCCAGCAGCTTGAGCTTAATCGTTACATCACCGATGTTGGGCATATTCTGTAAAACTAGCCGTTCGCTAGTCAGCAAAGCAGCCGCCAATAAGGGAAGCGCGGCGTTTTTGTTGCCCGCAGGCTTGATGCGCCCTGCCAGCCGCTGGCCGCCCTCAATCACAAAGCGTTCCATGCCAATTTCCTTCGTAGAACAGGCAGCTTGCCTGTGGTGGTCTGGTCATACAGCTTGCCTCTTGTGGAGCCTTTTGGGATACGATTGCCTATTATAGCATAAGCTCCTCTTGCGCCCTGCCCCCAAATTTACCAAGGGGGCAAAATATGCTATACTAGGCAAACTTGAAATTAGAAATCTCACAGAGAGCTATGGCACTTATTCTGAAAACTGCCCCGCAAATCGAGTTCTTACGGCAAGCAGGGCATATTGTAGCCGAGACGTTTGAGGTTTTACGGCCTCACATTCTTCCAGGCATCTCAACTGCCGAGCTAGATGCAATTGCCGAGGAATATATCCGCCGGCAGGGCGCGGAGCCGATCTTCAAAGGTTATGGCGGTATCCCATCCCAATGGGGGAAACCAGGCCGCAAAGCCTTTCCCGCCACGATTTGTGCCTCGGTGAACGCCACAATTTGCCATGGAATTCCCAACCCCAAAGACCGCTTGCGCCAAGGCGACATAATTGGAATTGACATCGGGGTGCGCTATCGCGGCTGGGTTGGCGATTCCTGTGTTACCTTTGCGGTTGGCGCGGTAGCCGAGCCGACCCAAAGGCTTTTGGAAGCCACGAAACAGTGTCTCACTTTGGGGATTGCCCAGGCGCGGGTGGGCAACACATTAGGCGATATCGGCGCAGCGATTCAGAGCCACGCCGAAGCGCAAGGCTTTTCGGTGGTGCGCGAATATACGGGGCATGGCGTGGGGCGCAACCTCCACGAAGAGCCAACCGTTTTTCATCATGGGAAGCCTAAGACTGGTCGCCGCTTAGTCCCTGGCATGGTCTTCACGATTGAACCAATGATCAATTTGGGCAAAGCTGCCACCAAAGTAGAGAGCAACGGCTGGACTGTCAGCACGGCGGATGGCTCTTTATCGGCGCAGTTTGAACACGCCATTGCCATCACGACGGGCGACCCTATCATCTTAACGTTATGAGAGTGACCGCTCAAAGGCCCCGAAAGCGGCAGTTAAGCGTCGCCTGGAGTGGGGGTTTGCTCAATGCTCTGTTAGGGGCCCGTCTGATAGCGCGACTTTGGGCCGCCCGCCCCGACAATCTAGCGATTCAGTTGCTTTACACTTTGACAACGCCCTTGATAAAACCCTTTCAGCGCCTGGATGCTCATCAGCCTCGCTTTGGCGCAGTCTTAGAGCTATCAACTCTTGCGCTCCTTAGTGGTTTACTCTTGATAAGCTATCTTACTTGGTGGTTTTTGCAACCAAAGCAGCAAATCTCAGATGCTTGACCTTCTTCAAAACTTGCTTAGTGGTTTCCTGATCCTGATTTGCATCTGTCTAGGCATCGGTATAAGCTGTTTGGTCGCGCTTGTGCAGATAATCAAGCAGATTAAGGACTTAGAAATCCCTCCTGACCCTGGTTTCTTTGCGACCATGCACTATGTCCCGCTCTTATTAGTCGTTTTACTTGATCTTCTTGATTTAGGCTTTGACATCTTTGCGGCTCCTGTTGCCTGGCTCATCCTAGATCGCATGGGCCTCCAGAGCCTTCGCAATCGGGCCACCATCGAAGCCCTAATTCCCTTTACGCAGCCCATTCCAACCTTTACGTTGGCTTGGCTCTTAGCGCGAATGCTCAAGCTTGGCCAACCGTTTTGTGTTGAAGCAGTAGATTCGCAAAATTTCGCGTTGAACCCGCCTGTGCCGAGCGATGAAGATGAATTGGAAGTTCATATTCAGTAACGGTCTCTGGTAAGAAAGTAACTTATAGAAAGGAGTTCTCTGATGGCCTATACGATTAATGCGACCTGTATCAGTTGTGGAGCTTGTGAGAACGAATGCCCAACCGAGGCAATTAGCGCAGGAGAAGATACATACGTGATTGATCCTGAACGCTGTATTGACTGTGGTGCATGCTTCAATGTTTGTCCTACAGACTCTCCCCAACCAGCTTGAGGGTTGGGAAGGCGATTTTTGCTCAAGTCCTAAGCCTTAATCGCTCTTAAAGGCTGATTCAAACGAGTTTTTTAGAGGGGATCGAGAAATTGGTAGAAAACAATAGCTTACAAAAAGGAGTCTTTCAGTGGCGCACGTTATTGCAGAACCCTGTATTGGTGTCAAAGACAAGGCTTGTCTGGAGGATTGTCCCGTGGATTGCATCTATGATGCCGGCGATCAATACCTAATCAACCCTGATGAGTGCATAGACTGTGGTTCATGTGCCTCATTATGTCCCACTAATGCCATTTTCCCCGAAGATGATCTACCCGAAAAGTGGAAAAGCTTCATCGAGAAGGCCAAGAATCATAAATTTTAGCAACTGGAGCTAAAGTTTCAACAGAATTGGGGACAGGCTGCGCGAAGGCCTTTTCTCGCAAGCGCAGCCTGTCTGACCTTTTGTAAACCAAACTCAACCCGCATGCTTTAAGCTTTAGTTTAAAAACAAATATGGCACAAATTGAACTCAATTGGCTAGGCGCACAGCGCTATTTGGCAATCGACAGCAAGGGCCATACTGTGTTGCTTTCGCCCCCAAACGATATTGGGATCAAGCCTTCTGAAGGTCTATTGGTGGCTCTTGCAGCTTGTTCGGCGTATGATGTGGTTGAAATCACGCAGAAACAACGGGCCAAGCTTCAGGCGCTCAAGGTTTTCGTAACTAGTGAGCAAGCCAAAGAAGCTCCCTGGCGGTATCAGAAGATTCATCTGACTTATCAAATCACGGCTGAGGGAACAAATCAAGCGAAACTGGAGCGAAATGTAGATTTAGCCCTCAATCAATATTGTTCAGTCCGAGCTTCATTGCATCCTGAGATTGCAGTGACGTTTGAAGTTGTTTTGCAGTCGACTCCTCCTGTGGTGGAGTAGTTACCTCCCGCTTAGTCCCCTTTTTAACCACTTTGTTCACGAAAAAGCTCTCTTCCACTGCGGCGCTTGCGCTTTTGCTGTTTGGCATCGCCTTGGGGCCCCGCATCTTTGGGCTGGGGCGCGGGCTAACCACCGATGAGGCCTATCAATGGCAAGATCGAAGTGCGCGGTTTTTAGCGGCAGTCAGCAAAGGCGACTTCGCGGCAACCTTGATCACGGGGCATCCAGGTGTCACGACGATGTGGTTGGGCAGTCTAGGGCTGCTTGGCGAACGAATGCTTCAAAACCCGAATCTGCCGTTTGAGTTGCATCTTACTTTAATGCGCTTGCCTGTTGCTTGCGCGACTTCCCTTGCTATCGTGCTGGGCTTTTGGCTGCTCCAGCAAAGCGGGGGCCTAAAACTGGCTTTTAGCAGTGCGTTTTTGTGGGCCACAGACCCTTTTCTCGTGGCCCACAGTCGTTTGCTCCACGTTGATGCACTGTTGACGATGCTAATGCTTTTAGCGCAGTTAGCCTTAATTGCAGCCTGTTTCCCTGCTAAAAGCAAAGCAACCGTGCCCAAATTTTCTTTGCTCCTGCTGGCGGGCGCGGCGACGGGGCTGGCCCAAGTTTCTAAAGCCTCTGCCGCTTTGCTCATTCCAAGCGGGTTTCTGATTCTTTTTACATGGTATTGGCCCAAACGCCAGCAGCCTAAAGCGCTGCGCCAACTCATTTTGGCCGTTGGGGTTTGGGGCGGTATGGCGCTGGTGACCACTTTTGGGGCCTGGCCAGCGCTCTGGGTCGCGCCTGCTGCTGCAATTGGCAAAGTGGTCAACGAAGTTTTGGGCAATGGTGGTGAGCCGCAAAAAGGCAATTTTCTGCTGGGCCAAAGTTATATTTCCACTGAGCCAGGCGCACTTTTCTATCCTGTAACGCTGTTTGCTCGTGCTACTCCTTGGGTTGTCGTCGGTTTAAGCGCTTTCATTTGGGCCATTTTCGCTCGCTGGGAAAGAATCAAGCACCAAAAAAACGTGTTTTTTTTGATTAGCGCCAGCAGCTTACTAATTATTTTAGCTCTAACGCTTGTCCCTAAGAAATTTGACCGTTATGCGTTACCTGCTGTACCACTTTTGCAGATTCTTGCAGCGACGGGGCTCCTTTGGTTGCACGCGAAAATCCCCGCTCGGGCCCAAAGAACGGCCACTTTGGCAAGCAGCGGTGCGGCGGTGGCGGTTTTAATGTGGTATCATCCCTATTACCTGGCTTATTATAATCCGCTGCTGGGCGGAGGGGCCCAAGCAGCCAAAGTAGTGCCCGTCGGCTGGGGCGAAGGGCTTGACCAAGCAGCGGCTTGGCTGAATGCCCAGCCCGATCTCGCCGAAGGCGAAGTTGCCACTTGGTCGCCCCCGACTTTGCAATCTTATCTTCAAGCTAAAACGACTTGGCAAAGTGGGATTTTAAGCGGTAAAGTGCAATATCTCGTTGTCTATCTGAATCAAATTCAAAATCAAAAAGAAACGCATCTCTTTCAACCGTTTTATTTGCGCTGTAATCCAGTAAAGATTATCAAAATTCACGAGATTGAGTATGCTTGGATTTACCGCGTTCCCAAATTTGCTAAATCTGAGCTTGAAGTGCGGTTTGGGCAAACCTTAGCGCTCAAGCCCCGTGAATTTGTCCCGCCTGATCCGTGTAGCTGTCGACCAAAGGTCATAACCCTAACGCTGAATTTGAAGTCCCTTACGCGCCCCGTTGGAACTAATTTTTTATTTTTACATCTGAATGGCCCGACTGGCCAGATGGTAAGCCAATTAGATTTGCCGCTTGAGGCGTTATGGCCAGCAGAAAAATGGGCTCCAGGGCAAACGGTCAACTATCCATTTGCGCTCCCGCTTCCCGCCACCGCGTCGCCAGGAACCTATGAAGTGGTGGTGGGGATTTACGAGCCAAAGACGGGCCAGCGCCTGGCACTAGAAGCGCCTGTGAATTCGGCTCCCGATTCTCTGCGGGCCGTGACTTTTGAATTAGGCGCTTCCGCAATTTGTAAACCCTAAAAGCGAGGCTTCAGAATAGGGTTAGCGTTTGATAGAGAAGTGACTATCTGCTATACTATGCGTATGGAACGGATTTTTGGGCAGGTCTGGGCCGAATAAACTACAATTAGCCGTTCTATTTGCAGGGTCGCAAGCTAGAAGCAGACCTCTAGCATGGCTTTTGCTGAATGGAAACAGCCCTTCAATGCGAAGATGGCGATCTTGAATGCGGCACAGAAGCAAGAAGCCGCCTTGCTCTAACCCTGGTGGAGGGTCAAAAAGGTAGTTGTATATGCTCGCCTGCCTAAACTGTGGCGCAAAAAACCGAGACGGCTCACGGTTCTGCGGGCAATGCGGAAGGACCTTGCGCTTTGCAATCCAGCTTCATAATCCTGGCGTTTTTGTCGCCCATTACCGCATTCTGCGCGTCATTGGGCAAGGCGGTTTGGGGGCCGTCTATGAAGCGGAGGACATGGATCGGGCCGCTACTCGCGTCGCGCTGAAAGAAATTTTAGACCCCGATCTAGCGCTCGAATTTCAGGATACTTTCGCTATGCTTGGGGGCTTGCAACATGACAACCTCCCCCGCTATGGCGAACTTTTCGAGGCTGGGGGTTGTAGTTATTTGGCCCTCGAATTTGTGCCGGGCCTGAGCCTGGAAGAAGTCTTGGAGAAGCAGAGTGGCCCCCTGCCCGAACAGACTGTTTTGGGTTATGCGCTTCAACTCTGTGATGTCTTAGACTACCTTCATAAGCAAAACCCACCTCTTTTCCACCTCGACCTGAAGCCATTAAACGTGCGGCTCTTGCCCAACGGGATGCTCAAGCTGGTTGACTTTGGGCTTTTTCGCCTTGAACCTCCAGCGGCCCGCAAGATGCGCCGCTTACTTTCCCCTGAATACGCTTCCCCAGAGCAATGGGGTTTCAATGACCAACCCTTTGAGGCCCGCAGCGATCTCTATAGCTTGGGGGCAATGCTCTATCAACTTTTGACCCACGTCAAACCCATCTCCGTCATTGACCGCTTGGCGAGTAGCCCCGATCCTCTTCTTTCGCCCCGCCTCCACAACCCTAACCTTTCATCGCATCTCGCAAACGCGATCCTGCATACTTTGGAACTTGTGGCCGAGAAGCGGACTCCCGATGCTCTTAGCTTGAAACAGGAACTGCTTGGGGGGGCCGACCAAGCGCCAACTACCGCCAGTCTGACTCCCCAGACCTTCCCTCTCTTTCCTACGCATAATCCCCCTGCTGTTGACCCGACAACTACCCGCCTTGGCCGCACGATTCTTCTCACCTCCGCCACCGATAACCCCCGGCGCGTGCGGGGTTTTCGCCCTTTGCGAACCTTTTTGCAAGGCTATACTTATGCCGTGACCAGCGTCGCCTGGGGCCCAAAGGGCCAATTTTTAGCCAGCGCCAGCGAAGATAAGACCATTCGCATCTGGCATGTTCCCAATGATCGCCTTCTGCACACCTTGCGTGGCCACCGTGATGCAATCAGCAGCGTCGCCTGGAGCCCCGATGGCCAGACCTTAGCTACTTCCAGTTGGGACAGCACCATCCGCCTCTGGACAATGGAAGAAAGTCGTTTGCCGCGCTCTTTTCAACGCCATGCCGACCAGGTGCTGAGTGTCGCCTGGAGCCCCGATGGGGAACTGCTGGCCAGTGCGGGAGGCGATGGGACAATCTGGATTTGGCGCGTCAGCGACGGAAAACCGCTCCAAGCTTTGCGCGGCCATACGGGGGAAGTGCATAGCGTCGCCTGGAGTCCCGATGGTAATATCTTGGCGAGTGCCAGTTGGGATAATACAGTGCGCCTTTGGATGGTTGACGAAGAGCGGCAGGTCAGCATTTTGCAAGAACATACCGATGCTTTCAATAGCATCGCCTGGAGCCCCAATGGGGAATTTCTCGCGAGTGCGAGTTGGGATAGCACCGTTTGGCTGTGGCGCTCCGCCGACGGGCGACTCCTGCGGACCTTGCAGGGCCACGCGGGTGAAGTACATTGTGTCGCCTGGAGTCCCGATGGCGAAATGTTGGCCAGCGCAGGCTGGGACAACACCGTGCGGATTTGGCGCATCAATGATGGGCGTTTGCTCTTTCTCCTGCAAGGCCATACGGGGCCTGTCACGAGCGTTGATTGGAGCTTCGACGGTCAGATGTTGGCCAGCGGCAGCTTCGATAAGACTTTGCGGCTCTGGCAGATTGAATATAGCGAGGCGTGAAAGACCTTTTGAGCAATTATAATTGGGTTATGGCGCAAAATCTTCAAATTTTTGAAAAAGGCCCTGCTAAAGTAATTCTTGGTGATGCTCTTGTGATGCTTTCCACTATTCCTGATGAATCAGTGGATTTAATTTTTGCAGATCCTCCATATAATATCGGGAAAAATTTTAATAGCCACCAAGACAAATGGGAATCTGACGAGGATTACATTAAATGGTGTTACACATGGCTTGACCTGTGTATAGAAAAGATTAAGCCAAACGGAAGTTTTTATGTAATGACTTCAACTCAGACAATGCCTTATTTTGATCTCTATCTTCGCACTAAATTAACTATTTTGACAAGAATCGTTTGGTATTATGACAGTTCTAGCGTTCAGGCCAGAAATTACTATGGCTCATTGTATGAGCCGATTCTTTTTTGTGTCAAAGATCAAAACAACTATACTTTTAACGCGCAGGAGATTCTTGTAGAAGCAAAAACGGGGGCTAAAAGAAAATTGATAGATTATCGTAAACCAGTCCCAACTGTTTATAATCCCCAGAAAGTTCCTGGCAATGTTTGGGAAATTCCAAGAGTACGTTATAGAATGGCTGAATATGAAAAACATCCAACCCAAAAGCCCATAACTCTCTTGGAACGCATAATCCTTGCAAGTTCTATGCCTGATGATTTAGTTCTTGACCCGTTTTCAGGCACATTTACAACATCTTTTGTCGCTCAAAAACTAGGTAGACGGTCTATTGGCATCGAGATAGATGAGGAGTATGTAAAAATTGGTCTTAGGCGGCTGCAAATTCTTTCTGTTTATAATGGACAAGAATTACGGCGTGAACCGCGAACTTTTGAGAAACTAGCAGCTTCTCAACAAACTCTGAATTTGTTTGACTAACTCTTATGGAACATGAATTCACACCACAAATTTTCCAAATTTTACACGACCACTTTGGGGCGGATGGGCTTGCAATTTTTGAGCGCAGTCTTCTACTGCAATATCTAAATCTAAAAACCCGTTCAGCAGCAAGAGGGTCAAAATCTCGTGGTAGTTTTGCTAACTTATATGCTATTTATGTCCTTGTCGAGGATTACCTTAAAAATAATTTCGACAGACAAAGTAATTATGACGAATATGTGGGCGCAAGATTTACAGATCTGTTGGAAAGACAGAGGAAATTGCCCTTTGGGAGCAAGTTACAAAATCATGCCTTAAATAGTCGGATGAATGAGGAGTTTAAGAAATATTTTCCCTTTGCGGAATTCGTGCCTATTATCCGAGACATTCAAACAAATCGTTATTGGGTGAACGAAAATTTACTCAAAATAACAGATCGAAGTAAAACTTTTAATCTTGCCAGAACAGTAATAGCAATTATTGACCTTTACGTTACGACAAAACAAAGCACATTTAGAACTTTCATTGAGACTTGTGAGAAAATCCAAGCGATCACAACCGAAAATGATACAAAGGTCTTAGAATTTATTGAAAGCTTGCTTGCGCCAAATTCCGATGCAAGAGTCTTTGAAATCGTCAGCTACGCGATCTTACGTTACTATTACTATGATCAAGTGGTTTACTTTGGCTTTGACCGTGATAACATTCATGCAGAAAATCTTTTGCTCTTCAAAACAGGTAGAACTAATGCCAATGATGGAGGAATTGATTTCGTAATGCGGCCTTTGGGTAGATTCTTTCAGGTGACTGAGACTTTGGACGTTAAGAAATATTTTCTTGACATCGATAAAATTGAGCGCTTTCCTATTTCTTTTGTTATAAAATCAGATGACAGTGTAGGAATGCTTCTATCTCGCTTACGGGATGGGGCAAAGAAGCAGTACGGAATTAAGCCCATTGTAGATAAATATATGGAATGTATTGAGGAAGTAATCAATATTCCCCTATTGCTTGAGCGCTTTCAAATCGCAAAATCGCAAGGATATTTGAGAAAAATGCTTGATGAAATCGTGTTACAAAGTAAAATTGAGTTTAATTTCAACGACTTAGAATCTGACTAAGTACAAACTAATTTGGGCACTGCTTAGAACTAACATAATCATAACCATGCGAATCGCGCTCTATAATCTAACTTCAACGCTCAAGCTCGGTGGAGTAGAGAGTTTTGTCTGGGATGTAAGTCAAGAATTAGCTTTGCGGGGGCATGAAGTAACGGTGATAGGGGGCGTAGGGCCCTACCGAACGGTGGCTTCGGCAAGTTCAAACCCGGTCAAGGTGCTGACCTTCCCCTTTGTAAGTCGAGCTTTTTGGCAAAGTTTTCCCCTTCTGCGCCGGGCCTACGCCGAAGCCAAACTTCTGGAACGCTTGAGCTTCGCGGTGGCAGCCTTACCTACATTGATTCACGGTCAATACGACCTGATTCACATTCAGAAACCGTATGATTTAGGGCCGGCCTTACTGGCCAGAAGGTTAGGGGGCGGGCGCGTAATTTTGGGCTGTCACGGGGAAGATTTTTACGCGGGGGATTGGCTCTTGGCCAAGCAGGTGGATGGGGCAGTTTCGTGTAGCCACTTCAATGCCCAAACCATTGCGCCCCGCTACGCTTTCACGCCCCACGTGATCTTCAATGGGATCGACCTTAACCTTTTTTGTCCTGGCCCCCCCGACCCCACTTTACGAATCCGCTTGGGCATCCCCGAAACTGCGCCCTTGCTGTTGGTGGTGGGACGTTTGCAACCGTGGAAGGGGTTTGCAACGGCGATTCAAGCGCTGGCCCAATTGCCTAAAGAGGTCCAACTTTTGGTGGTGGGGGAAGGTGAAGTGCGCCAGACGCTTCAGCGTCTGGCGCACGACTTGGGCCTGGCCCAGCGCGTCCATTTCTTAGGAGCTTTGCCCCGCGAAGCTTTACCCACCATCTACCGTTCTGTCGACCTCTTTCTGGCCACCAGCTTCGCCAGCGAGACCTTTGGCATTAGTCTGGTCGAAGCCCAAGCGTCTGGTTTGCCCGTCATTGCCACAAATTTTGGCGGGTTTCCTGAAGTTGTTTTGGAAGGTCAAACGGGGCTGCTTGTTCCCCCTCGTGAACCTGCAGCGCTGGCGAAAGCGATTACCACGCTCTTGGCTGACTCAACCCGGCGCGCAACGATGGCCGAAGCAGCAATCGTTTGGGCCCAGCAATTTGGGTGGGCAAAAGTCTTAGACCGCTTAGAAATCGCTTATCAACTTGCTTTGGGAACGGCCTAACTCTCTAAAGTTCGCAAAACTCGATGGGCCCGCAGCGCCAGCCAAAGGGCAAAATACTGTTCGGCGTTATTCAAATCCATCCCGCTAATTTCTTTAATCCGTTCCAGGCGATAGAGCAAAGTATTGCGGTGGATATGGAGCGCTTCGGAGGTGGCTCGCAGATTCGCTAAGTGATTAAAGTAAGCCTCCAGGGTTTTAAGCAATTCCCCGCCTTGTTTTTGGTCATAAGCGACGAGCGTAGCCAAGTTTTCGCGGTAGAAACTCCACATTTCAGGGGCTTCGCGCAGCAAAACTAAGAGGCGATAAATCCCCAAATCATTAAAAGCCAAGACCTTCTCAGAGCCAAAAAGCTGCCGTCCCAACATCAGCGCTTGATCGGCCTCCTTGACGGTGCGGGTCCATTCGACCAACGTGGCGGTTGGGGTTCCCAGAGCCAAAATCACACGCTGATAATCGGGCCGCAGCCGTTCCCTAAGCGCTTCGGCAAATTCGCGGGGTTGCAAACCTTTCGGTTTGAGGGGCAACAGACACAGCACACTGTTCTCGCGCCGCAAAGAGGGAGCCGCAAGTTGGCGACGGTTTAGCTCCGTTTGAATGCTCGTTGCCATGCGGCCAAGTAAGGTCGGCGATTCAGCTTCCAGGGTAATCAGAAGGGCCACGTAGGGCAAAGTCAGGTCGTAGCCCAATTCTTGGCCGCGCTGGATGAGCATGGGGGGGTCAGAAATCGGCCCTGCCAACACATTGGAGAGAAAATCGCCGCGCAGCCGCTCTTCGGCCTCGTAAACCGCTCGCTCCTTAGCCAATTCCAAAGCCAGCGCCGCAGCCCCTTGCTTCACCGTCAGCTTATCCCATTCGTCAAGTTTAGTCCCCGCCAAAGCCAAATAGCCACTGGGATAAGTTGTTGCCCCAATCGGTTCAACCCAAACTTGTTGCTTCAGCAGCGAATTGTCGCCAGGCGTGTTAGGCTGCAAAGCTTGCAACAAGACTAACCCACTGCCATGCCCTTGCTGGGCCCGCAGTTCGCCATTCGCGGCGTAGCAGGCGACACTCTGCCCCGTCCGTTCGGCCAAAATACTCAGCAATCCCAACATCCCTGAGCCATCTAACGAATGTTGCGTCAAGAGATTGTAGAGTTGGGCCGCTCGGCGCTCTAACTGGGCTTCGTAATCCGCGATCAACCGCGAGATTTCACGCTCGATCTCGCGCAAATCGCTTCCTTCAGGCAATTGCAGGAGCGGCAAATTAGCGGCTTCCGCAACTTTACAGTCTTCTTCCTCAATCTCCCCAACCACTGCCACTGCTGCCACCGAAGCTTGCCCCAACCGCCGAATCAAATTGGCCAAGGTGAGGCGCGGATCAAGCGCTTTGGCCGCTTCCACCGCCAGCAGCGCGATTTCGCTGCCCCGCAAATCTACAAAAGCGGGCAAAGTTGCCCGCAGCGTGGCCACCCAGGTTACTTGATGGGCCATGCCTGCCGAACCAGCCACTACGCTTGTTTCTGGCGGCAATGCCAGACGCAATGTATCGCGGACGGTAACTATTCGCATAATAAAGCTTGGCTTGCTAGATTTTCCTTAAAAGGGCAAGAAAGGGATTCCTTTTGCTAGGCCCCATTATAACATTGATTTTCATCAACCAAGTTTAAGGGACTTTAGGTGGATCAAATCCTGGATTTAACAAAGACCTCCCCTAATTTTACCAGAAAGGTAGAAAAAAGGAGAGGTCAAGATTTAAACTAAGGCCAGCAAATTTTAGGGTTTATTCCCCGCTAGGCAGCATTATCAAAGGTAGGAAGACTTGTAACCGCTTGCTTACCACCACCGTAAACTCCCCACTAAACGAAGAACTCACTACGACCATACTGCTTCCAGTTGAAGTAAGTCTTGCTTGCCGGGCGATAAGTTGCGTTGGTTGCCATTTCGAGAGCTTTTTATTGAAACGGTTAGCTCCCATAGACTTAACTGCCAAACCTTGGGGCAGGAGGGCTTCTTCAACCGCGAGGGTCAAAGTAAGAGGCTTTGAGAGAAGTCCAGGCTGAAGGAGATTACCCTGCGCGTCAAACAAATCAACTTTGAAGCTACTAAGCGCTGCTTCACCTTCCCTCGCCACAAACTTCTGGGTCGGCTCGAACGGAGCGGTTATGCGTGCTTCGGCCACGGCCACAGGTGCAACATCAGTAGGAGCTGAATCTGCCCCAGGTCGAATCGTCAAGCCTGCGGGAACTTCCACGGTGCTAGTTATCACGCTTTTGGCATGCAGGAGGAAAGGGATAACCACGGCGGGCCCATCATTAGCGATGGTACTTAGGCCTGCTTCTGCGGGTTTGGGGGCAATAAGCGCTATCGCAGTGGCGGAACGGTCAAGGGAGGCACTAACTGTACTGTTGGCCCTGTCTATACTAAACTGCGCCAACGGAGTCCAGGAATTGGTGTCATTAGAGAAGGTCGCCACTTGTACTTGACCAAGCGAGATTCCCAAAGTTGTGAGTTGGGCTTGATCGTAAGGTAAAGCAACGGTCAGCGGGGAATCAAACGTGGTCAGGATCTCTAACCCTGTTTCCTTGTTCACAAACCCAAGGGAGTAAGCTTTACCGATTACCTGATCAAAGCCAGTTGAGGGTGGTTCTACTTCTTCCATTGTCATGCGAATGCTGGTTGCACTTTCAGCAGGAATGGCTCCTGGGGGAACATTGACCCCTTGGTTGCACTCAAGCGCAGGCGGGGGAGGGAACGGGGGCTACTTCCTTGAAGGGTTGGTTTAGCTTGTACTCCCGCAAGACTAGTAAGGTCATTAAGCGGGGGTAGCAGAATCGCGGTATTAGTGATTGTGGCGGGGTAGGGGTCGTAGAGTTGGGAGCTACCTCCCACTTTGGTATCCAAGTAGATAAAGAGATCGCCATCCGTATCCCAATTTGCCCCCGTCCACATTAGGCGCAAGCCCTCGTGATTCCAGGTTGTATAGAGCTTCTGGCCATCCTTCAAACTCGCAAGACCATTAGACCGTTCATTGATCCGGTTATCTGTCCCCACTAAGCTACACTTTGAATCGCTCCAACTACGATAGGGGAAGATCCCGTTCTCCTGCATTGAGATATAGCTTGGGGTTGGCGCATAATCTACATAGATGGGGCCAAGGGTCAAAGTAGTTTGGTTACCTGCGCCATCTTCGGCCACAAGGTGAGCATACCATTTTGGCCCATCGCTGACCTTCTGGGTATGGCTGGTAGTGACGGGCCCATAGCTTGTCAAGGCCGCGATGGTGGGTGTAGGCGAGGTAGTCCAACCTGCAAGGTAACGTTTAATATTGCTTAGGTCGCTGGCAGATTCCCAATTGATGACCATTTCGGGGTCACGCTCGTCGGCGACGGTCAAGCCAGGTGTGATAACGGTTGTCTGATCATTGACCTTATAGCCCAACGTAACTTCCCCCAAGGTGGGCGCAACCCCATCAATGTTGAGGGGTTGGTGGAGAACCTTCTGATGGCCAGCCTGATCAGTCACGGTAAGTGTAGCCGTAGCTTTTAGACCGTCTGGTAACACCCCATCGAAGGATAAGGGAGCTTGCCATTGAAGCTGCCCTGGAGTTGCATTATTAGCAAAGGTTATGGGAAGAGTTAGGGCATTACCGGCAGCGTCAGTGAAGGTTACAGGTAGCTTCTCGAAACTTTGGGCACTCTCTACCATTACTTCCACCGCTTCAAGGCTGGCGGTATCGGTAACAACTCCCCGCAAGCTAAAGTTACTCCCTACCACATCCTGAAGGTTAAGCGCAGCTTTATTGGTGGAAATAGTGGGGGCTTGCGTATCCAAAACGAAAGAGGTTTTCGTATCCTGTACCGTTGCACCGTGATGGTCAGTTGCTTGTACCACAAGGGTATACCGCCCTTCAACCGTCGGAGTAAATGTCGGGGTAGTAATTATCGTTTCGGTTACGACATCGCTACTTGCCCAACTCTGCGTCGTCAAGGTATTCCCATCTACGCTAATGGTTACATCCTTCAAGCCAGTCTCGGCTTGGAAGGAAGCAGTAAAATCAAGGGGTAAGGACTCTTTCAGAACTTCTGGAACTGACCCCACAGTAATGAAAATGGGAGGGGAAGCTTCTTCCTGTAACATCGGGGGGGCGCTATCACTGGCCATGGCCGTCGATAGCGCACTTACCATAGTTGCGGACTGAATCGTACAGTTGCCAAGAAGGTCGCAAGCGGTGGTCTGGAAAGGTATACTTTGGGCTGAATCGCTCAGTTTGAGGACTCGAAGCCCCGTGCTATACTGGACATAGATCAGGGTATAAGGGTCAGTCACCATCACTCTTAGAGCTGGATCAGAGATTCGATAGGTTGCCTTCTTGTTGGGGGCAGAAGGACGGATAACAGATACATTATTCTTGTTATCAATTACATAGGCCGTATCTCCACCAGCCGTGACGCTTGTCGCTGCACCTGGGGTGGGATAGTTACCAAGGAGAGAAAGGTTTGCCAAACTTGTTGTTGCTTCAGGTATTCGGTAGACATCAAGCCCCTTTGTCCCAACTGCAACAAAGAGATAGTTCGGGCCAATTGCATAACGCTTCGCTCCACTAGGGGCACGGTAGGAACCAACCGTCTTTACATTAGCTGTATCGGTTAGATCAATAACTTTCAGCGTAAGCCCATCGGAGATGTAGACGAGGTTCTGAGAAACAGCTACTACTCCAAAACCTTTAGCCGTGTAGCGCCCAATAATCCCTTTAGTTGGATTGGCCAAGTCGACGACGGCAAAGGCGGTTCTAGAATCAAAGGTAGGCTTAAAGATCGCATACTTGTCAGTAGCAAAGACCTCGCTGGTCGTCTCATCAATCTGACCTTTCAAGACAGGTTTGGTTGGGTCAGAGATGTCAACAATATCGAATCCCCCAAATAGTCTGAGGAGAAAAGCATCCTTCGCTGCTAAATTTAGACTCACGGTATCGTATCCGCCTGGCTTGGAAGTATATTCAGCAACCTGCTGAGGATTGGTGGGGTCTGTCAAATCCGCCACCGTAAAGCCAAGGTCGTTAAGGAGATAGCCATACTTCCCCCCTACCCCTACATCCTTCTGGGGTAAAAACCCGACTTCCTCAATCCCTCCAATGGCTGTACTGGCTGTACAAAATGCTCCTATGCGATAGAGTCTTTCGGAAGCGGGGATTTTATTGCCATCCTTGTCAACCGTTGCAAAGGCCTCTTTGTACCAAGCTTCGGCATAGTTTTCCCTCCTTGTGACAATACCTTTTCCACATGGTGAACTGAACTTGGACTCATCAATATTGAAGTCTTCAGCATCGGTGAAGGAGACCCGTGGAGCTTGGGTATCAAGCATCCCTTGCCAAACGTTGGGGATCACTTGACTATTGCCTAACTTGTCAGTTGTCCGCAGCGCAATAGTGTAAATTCCTTCAAGCCCTTCTGGAAGTTGATAGCGCCAAGTGGTATAGGTCGGCGAAGATTGAGAAAGGTTGAGGGGAATGTTATTCCAATTGAGAGGAGCATTCGCCAGACGGTCTCTCGTATGTTGTAAAGCAATGTCCAGGCTTGCAACCCCACTGGTCGGCACAAGTAACATCTTTATCTCATCGCTGCTCAAAGCTCGGTCATAGATCATCACTTCATCTAACAGACCTTTGAAGCGATAATCCTCATCACCGTCCCGATAAGCTCCCAACCCAAACCAGGCACTGGCGGGATAAAGGATGTCCCCCGTTTGCACGGTAGAAGTGGCTTTGAGTTCACCGTCGACGTAGATTCGCATAGTTGCGCCATCATAAGTACCCACAACGTAATACCATTGGCCGGGAGTGTAGGTTTCTGGCGCTTCAAGGTAGGTTAGGAAACCATCGCCGTCATCAGCTTCAGTGGAAGCTAGACCAAAGGTAAAGCGACCATTGCGGCTTCCTAACATCCAACCCTTCTCCGTCCCCCCTGTAGCTTGTAGAGCAGAGATAAAGCCATCAAGGTTATTTTGCTGCTTAACCGAAACCCAAGTTGCAACTGTTAAGTTTTTGCTCGGTAAAGGAACGGCCTGGGGATAGGCTTTCGGGTTGGTAGTAAGTAAAGCTTCGGTCTGCCGATAAGCTTCTCCCTCACTAAACGTTACCATATCATCACCTGCAAAGGTGAGACCGTTACCATACTTCCCTGAGGTTTGCGCTTGAGGACAACTGTTTCCGCTACATGTACCCCTCAGATGATTTGCCGAACTATCACGGAAAAGCGTTGCTCCCGCCGCTTCTTCAAAGTGCATTGTCAATGAAGCATTACTTTGATAAGGTAGATCGCTGAGACTTCCCTCAATCAACGGAAGTTTAGATCCTGTCCCAGCAAAGGTGTTAGGTACAGGGTTACCTTGAGCATCGTTGGAATTTGAAGTAGTTGTTAGATCGGCATAGGGAGCCGTGGTATCTAGCGCAATGGTAAAGTCGCTACTGCTCAAGTTGCCCACCTTATCAACTGCTTCCAGGCGGACGGGGTATAAACCGTCAGGTTTGAGGCCTAGCTCATAATCAACCTTCCACTTCCCATCCTTCTCAATGGTCTGAAGCGTTTGGGACTTGCCAATGTAACCCCCGTTCTTGTCAAGGACGGTCACGGTGAGGCTTTGTACACCACTGTCATTAGTACCGTTATCTGTTACTTTCCCCGCAAGGTTTATGATCCAAGTACCTTTGGTTGAGTCAACTTTGAAGGGGCGGGGGGCCTTTGATTCGGCATCGTCAAAGGAGACTTGGGGTGCAACATCGTCAACGGTGAGTTCTGCACTTTGAGTGGTTGAGTTACCGACCAGGTCAGTTGCCCGAACGGTTAGCTTTTGTTTGCCCACCACCTTCGGCGTGTAGGTAAAACTCCAGATTCCTTCATTGAGGTTGGCACTTAACCACGCCCCATTCTCCGTAAGTTGGTATTCAACCTTTTCAATGCCTGAAGTAGCATCTTGAGCAACTATCGGTAAGACGATATCTCGTTTAGCGATATGGGGGGCGGAGAAGTCGAGCTTGACAGTGGGTTTGTCGGCATCAATGATTACTTGGTGAGAAGTTTCGGCATCCCACCAGGACCCCTGATAATTGAATGTGCCCGCAACTTCGCTATCGTTGGGTAAAGTTTGGAGGGATCCATCATCGGTGAAGAGCGTTACCTCATCGATTGTGCCAGCAAAGGATTTCCCAATTAGGGTTATAAAATCACTCCGATTGCCGCTGGGACAATCATCTCCCCAAAACCTCTTGAAATTTTGCTTTCCCGCAATAGTCCCTTGCTGATAAAGCTTTAAGACAAAATTCAAACTATCCTCACTAGCAATCTCTGCTACCAAGTATGACCAATCATTAAGCCGAATTGGGCTTGTGGATCTGAGTTTCCCAGCCCCTTCATTTAAAATGGGGTACAAGTCCTTATCAAGCCCTAGCATAAGGAGGGGATAGTAGTCATTTCCATCCGCCGCAGGCACTGTCTTAAACAAGCTTTGGTATCCGCCAACCTTAGCACTCGGTTTGACCCACATGCCAACCGCTTGGTTGCAACCCATGCGGGAAGCAGGGAGTTCGAGATACTTCCATTTGTCTTTATGAAACTCAACCGCTTTGCGAACTTGCCCCTTAGTCTCAACTAGGGGGCAACCGTTGCCCCCACAAACAGCTTCCAGGTTGGCCTTCGAGTTGGCGTTCGCAAAAGTTGTTGAGCCAACTGGCTCATCTAAGTGAAGCATGACCTGTGGTACTTTGTCAATCATCCCTTGGCTTGACTTGCCTATTTCTTGTGGTTCGATGATAACTTGATCAATTAGCCCCGTAAAACCATTCCCACTCTCACTACTGAGACGAAGATCTGAATTGGCGCTAAAGCTAGCACCTAAAGGTGCTGTCGAATCGACGCTGTACGAGACCTTACTTTTCTTAGTTGTTACCTCACATTTATCAACCGTGGCTACTTTAAGATAGCCTGTCTTCGAATCGCCCGTAAGATGTAATTGCACATTCAGCCAGCAGAGATCCTCTTGATCAACAATGTCTCCGGTGTAAAACTCTTCTGAAGGTGAAGCAAAATTCTTGGTGCAGACCTCTTTTTGCTTGTTACTTTGGTCGGAGTATAAGTAACAAATTGTGCGCTCTTTTTCATCTCGATACTCAAGGGAGGCTAAAAGTTTTGAAGCCCCACTATAGAAGGACATGATTGTCTGTTTGATCCCGATTTTAAACAACTTCTTCTTCGGTTTTATCCAGAAACTCACATCCTTCAGAGGCGGAACAACGGTTGGGTTTCCCTCAATGGCCAGCTCTTTAGTTGGTCTGATAGCTAAGCCTTCTCTACCTGGCTTGCCTAGCAGAACGTTGTCCCCGGTCTGCCATTTAAGCAACTGGCTTTCCACTGCACCGTACCCAATCATTTTGACCGTCTTGGAATCTTTAGGTTCTTCAAAGGGGATGACGTATTTCGTTTTACGGCGGATTATGAAGTGATCAAGTAAGCCGACGAAGGAAGCACTCCCTCCACCGATGACAGGAGTATAACTTTGGGCCGCAGGGTCACCCGCAGGGGAGTAAAACTTTTGCTCCGCACCGTTGACCGCAAGCGTATACATGAACAGACTCTCGGTCCGATTATTGTTCTTATTAAGGTCATCCTTGTCAACCTCGAAGCTGAAATCGAAGCTGACAAAGGCCCACTTTCCGGGAGGGACAATGGCTTTGTGATAGGAATTATTCGTTTTCCCATCTGGCCCCACGCTCTGGCCAAAAACTTGCTGTTTGGTTCCATCATAGCCCAAGTGGTAGACCGTAACTGTATTTCTCCCCCTAAGAGTAGTAAATTTGATGACGGTTGCATCAGCAGAGCTTTGGATACTTGGGTTAATCCATACCCCAAAAGAAGCCATTTCAGTCAAATTTGAATTGCTACCAACGGTGCTTTTTGCGTCAAGGCGGATGGCTTGATCGTAGATGCCCGGCAAACCAGATGCAGGACAAAGGTCGGTGCAACTGAAGATGAAATCGGTCTCTCTACCACCCATTTTAAAGAAATTAGAGGCCGGGGGCTCGTCGAAGCGCAGCACGTAGTCATCTTTGGGGCCATTCCTGACTTGGGTTGTGGCTGCGCCCGCTTGGGGATTGGAGATAAAAGAACTAGCCCGGTTGACAAAGTTGAGCTTTTGGGTTGCCGCATCAGGTTTAACTTGCACTGAACCTTTAAGTTCGATCTGCTTATTGGGGCCAAGGAAGAAGGGTTTGGCTTGCAAGCGAACGTCTTGGACTGCGGGGGGAAAGTCGACTTCCAGCAAGCCCCGAACTTCACGGTTAAGCATCTTGTTAGCAATCTGCGCGGTGTAATTGAGAACTTGCCCCGGCTTGACGTAGCCATCCGTGTCATCGATCTCTGAGCTAATTTTGACAACCTCTGGGTCTGACCAAACACGGGGGTTTGTGCCGAAGACCATTTCACGGTAGTCGGTTAGTTTGTCCCCATCGGTATCAGGGTTGAAGGGGTCAGCGGTTACCAGGGTCGTAAGGTTATTCCCATCCGCACCTGAATCTAACCCCGCAACCCGCGCCGTTTGGCTTTGGAGATAGAGCAAGCTGGCATCCGTTGCCCCTCCAAACGATTCTTGCAAGATTTGTTTATTATACTTGAGCGAAAACTGCGCCATGCCCGTCTCATCGTTGAAGGTCTCGACATACATTCGCAGTTTATCTTTAGGAATACCCCAGCGTTGCTCATCGGTACTTTTGCTATTGCTCTGGCTGTCGAAGCGGTCTTTGATTGCGCTAAATGGCAGATCACTGCGGTTAGCCAGAAAACTCTTTTCCAACCCTTGGGCTACCGTCCACAAGGCAGAGTCATAGTTGTAGGTTTGGGGCTTGTAGGGTTGATAGATCAAACCAACGGTGAGTGGTTGTTCTTCATTCACCGCGAAGGAGGTCAGATACCAATCATCATAGTAAGTATGGACAATGGATGTCGCCGATGTCCAATGCGTGGTATCTTTACACCATTCATCATAGCGTTTCTCAGCTTCCTCATCCTTCTTGAAATCCTCGGAAACCTCAGTACATTGATCGTTAATCGCTTGCACGGTCCAAGCGAGGCGAACCTTTTGGCTTTTACCAAAGGTTGAGGTTAAGCGATAGACCATGCGGCCCGAAAACGCTACCGGGGTATCCCCAACCGGGTCGCGCACCACATTCAGCGGAACATAGACGAGCAGCGTTCCGTTTGAATCCTTTGGTTGCACGGCCAGGCCGTACTTATTCATTTCAGCGGTATCAAGCCAACTATTAAGCCAATCTTTAGCGTTGGTCTCGGTCAGTGGTTTAGGACAATCAGGGGCTCCTTGGCTACATTTAGTGGGCAGACCACCACCGGTTCCTTGCTGGTAGGGAATTTCGATCTCCAGCATGGGCACAAGGCGGACATCGCCATTTGAGTCTTTGGGGTCACTTGCTTGGCTGTCACCATTGAGCGTGCGAAACGTACTGTCGGAAACCCGTTGGATTTGGCCTGCGCGGTCATTGCTGGGCCAATCCAGCACATTCATGGCATAGGTGAGGTGGGTTGGGTTGACGGGGCGCAGTTGGAAGTCGACGGAGGTTGTTCGTTTGGGGGTAATATCGCTTAATTGAAAATTAAAGGTCTGTTCGGAAAAGCCCGTGATCGCTCCATTTGTTACCCCACCGCCCATTGCAGTCATGGGCGAACCATCTATGCTGTCAGGTACACCATCATTATCGTTATCTTGATCCCAAACATCAGGTGTCCCATCGCCAATTGATAAAGACATCATTAAACTCAGGACACTCCATTGTATCAGGGAGACCATCTTTGTTGCTATCTTTATCGAGGGAATTGAGATACCACCGCTTGCCCTTGGAGAAGAAGCCCTCTGCTTCGGTCTTGTCACTGATAAGATCGCCGTCGGTGTCCACATCCAAAGGATTGGTTCCCAAAGCTATGACTTCTTGCGCGTCAGTCAAACCTTCGCCATCGGTATCAGCTTTCTTAGGGTCTGTTCCACGGGTTTTCTCATCGTCATCAACCAGGCCATCTTTGTCGCTGTCTAAGGAGGTAGAACCTTGCGGAGCTTGAAGGGGCGCAGAAGCGGGCCAACCGGGCAATTTTGTGCCCGGCGCAACTGAAGGGGCAAAGACGGGGGCGCGCTCCTGTTTACTTGTTTCATTTAGGAGATGGTTTTGCGTGAGAGGGTCGATGTTGGGGGCCAGCGTGGGGCGGAGCATGTCCGCTTCCACTTCCTTTAGAAGCTTGGCTTCTTTCTGCTCCTGAAGTTGGGTTTGTTGCTGGGACTGGAGTTCGCTGGCGAAAGCTTGGGTTTTGAGACCTTGGAGAAGGGGCGTGAGCAGGAGGGAAAGGATCGTGCTAAGGGCTACGGCCAGGTAGACGCGCCGCGAACGCCAATTGCGGAGCATCGTACTTAGTATGACCAGTAGAAAGGTCAGAAAGGCCAACGTAAAACCCGTCTGCTGTAGATCCTCAGAGCTTAACTGGGGAAAGGTAAGCCCCGCCCAACTGGGGGGGCTACTTTGCCAATTGGCAAAGGTGGTGCTAATGGTCGCTTCAACCGTTTCTTGATTGTAAGGGTGGGGGAAAGCTACTTTGAAAATTTGGCGCAAAGGCAAACCTTGCCTATCAACCCAGAACTCCCCCGTTCCTTTCCATTAGGCATACTGCTTGGTAAGATCTACGCTCAAACCAGGGGGCAACTTTCCCTTGCGTTGCAACTCGGCCTGCAACTGTTTACTCATGTATTGGGCTAAGGTTGGCCCATCTAAGTCAAAGGTGTAGCGCGTAAACTTGCCTTCCGCCTGCGAAGCGGGGATGCCCGGCTGGACATTTTTCGCCGCTGCGAGATAAGCCAGGACATCTCTCCCCGGCGCAAAGACCCCTGTGACATCTTGCTCCTTTAGCTCCTGCCAAATGCCCAGACCAGTTCGCCCATAAGATTTATCGTTGTCAACGCGAATCTGGACACTATTGGCCGGAGCGACAAAATTTGCAAGATCATCTTGCACGGGTTGAGACTTTGCGCTGGCCGCCGCCACCGCCACTTGGCCCCCATCCCACAGACTTAATTGCAATTGTTTTGCGGGGCGATTGACTTTACCCTGAATATAAATCTGCTTTTCGGTGCTACTGAGGCCCACATTCGCCAGAAGCGGTAAGGGATGTGCGGTCTGTTGGATTTCGGTCTGGTAAGTATAGACCCCAACAGCGTTGGCGTGTTGCCAGGCTTTTTGTAATTCGGCAATAGGTGAAAGAAAAGGTGGAAATATAATTAGAAAGAGGAGACCAGCGAACACAAGGAGCGTGAGCAGTGGAATGGGAAAGCGGTTTGAGCGATTCATAAATCACCTACATTGGCAGAACACCATTTTTAGAAAGAAACCTACTACAAAGGGTTTTAATTGTTCCTGTTCGTATGATAATTATAACACTGCTCTACAGCCAAAGTCAAGATCAGTTGGAGTGCTAAAAGATCTTGTAGCCTAGGCATAAAAAGTTCCGAGCCAACATTCGCTAGAACTAAGGTTATCTTGATAGGTCTGGCTCTAGTTTTAGGTTGGCTCGGCTTCTAGGAAGGAGGGCCCTTACCGCTTATTCCGTTGAGTTGGCAATCAACGGGAGGAAAACGTGGAAGCGATTACTTACAAGGGCCGTAAATTCACCATTGAAATTTGAACTCACTATGACCATGCTGCTTCCATCAGAAGTAAGCATTGCTTTCTGTGTCACAAACTGAGTTGGTTGCCATTCTGACAAGGTCTGGTCAAAATAGTCTGCGCCTGTAGACCGAATCTGCATTCCTTGGGGCAAGAGAGCTTGTTCAAACGCCATGGTCAAAGTAATGGGCTTCGAGAGAAGGCCAGGTAGAATGACGTTGCCCTGCGCGTCAAGCAAATCTACACTGAAGCTTCCAAGCGCTGCTTCACCTTCTTGCACAACAAGCGGTTGGGTTGGCTGGAAGGGGGCGATCACTCGTGCTTCAGCCACGGCCACGGGGGCAACATCAGCGGTAGGAGAAGTTGCTCCAGGCTGGACGGTCAGGCCCGCAGGTACTTCTAAGGTACTCGTTACCACGCTCTTGGTCTGTAGGAGGAAGGGAATAATCACTGCTGGGCCGTCATTGGAAATGCTACTTATCTTCGCTTCTTCGGGCTTGGGGGCGATGAGCGCTATCGCATCAACAGGACGGTCAAGGTTGGCCAGAACTACGCTATTGGCACTATCTAAACTAAACTGCGCCAACGGTGTCCAAGAATTAGTATCATTGGAAAAGGTTGCGGCTTGTACCTGATCAATAGAGATGCCCAGCGCAGTAAGTTGGGCTTGGTCGTAAGGTAGCGCGACGTTCAATGGAGCATCAAAGGTTGTCAAAATGTCCATTCCCGTTTCCCGATTCACGAAAGCAATGCGATAAGCTGGGCCAATTACTTGGTCAAAGCCTGTTGAAGGTGCATTTATAGCATCCACCATCATGCGAATGTTTGCTGCTAAGTCTTCAGGAATCGCCCCTGGAGGCACATCAACGGTCATCGCGCTTTCGGTAGTAGTAGCATTGAGCATTTGGCCACTTTGGGTCGCGCTAGAGGACGTTGTTAAAGTAGCTTGAGTTCCCGTTGTGCTGCTAAACGATTGGCTGGCGGTTGGTAAACTTGTCCCCGCCGCAGCCAAGGTTAGGTCAGGAAGCATTACAACCCCATTCTCTGCTACTTTTGCGGGATTGAAAGTTGTTTTGGCCTGATACTGTGTTCCCTGCCGCTCCAGCGTAGCCTCAACCGTCCAAGTATTACTACTTGCCGCAATTTCAAAGAGATAGTAGCCACCTTTTGCGCTACTCTTCTTCACCTGGCCGTCGTTGCCAGCAGCAAAGGCGTTCATTTGCACCGTCTCATCGCTGATGTAAGCTCCGTCTGGCCCCTTTAGCATCCCAAAGACAAAGGTATCATTTGAGCGATCTTCTACCGCAACTGGTTGACCATTGCGCTGCGTTGCTTCATCCACCTTCTTTTGGCGGGGAGGAGCTTGCCCCTCTGGGCGACGCATTAAATGGGCCATCGAACTGAGGGAAGGATTCCCTGCCGCTTTACCTTGCAAAAATTGATGGACAAGTTCTCGCTCATTCTCCCTATTGCTCGTGTCAGCCAGAATGGTCGCAAGCGCGGTATCAAGTTGGGCCAAGCTCTTTGTCCCCCCCGTAACCGTATTACTCGGCGAATCCCCGAACTCTGTTGAGCAGACGGGTTGAGGGTTGTTTACGATGGGAGTATAGCACCGAGCGGTATTATCAGGTTGAGTCACACAAGGTACTTTAGTTACCGTGCCATTCGCATATCTACACTTCATAACGACAGGATAGAGCGGCAAGGTATTGTCTACAGCACTTAATGTCTTACAACTGCTTGCAACCTTGACGGTAACTTCCTTACCTTTACCCACCGAGACATCATTACTTGCAGCTTGCAAGCTTGCACCCGCCACGGGAACGACGGCTCCATTTTTAAGCTTGACCGTGAGCGGAGCGGTGGGGACAGGAATGTAAGTTTTCTGGGCCAAAACCTCGCCCGCTTCGCGTTCCAATTCATATGTCAGCGTATAATCTCCATTCGCAATGCTCTGGAAGGTATAGCTCCCGTCGCTCGTAATTAGGGTTGTATAAGCAAGGGTTTTGTTCTTGAGAAGAACCTTGCCGCGCAGACCGCTAATTGGTTTTTTGGTCGCAGAGTCTAAGAAGCGCCCATAGACCTTCCCGTCGTCTAATTGCACAGCGAAGGTAACATCTTTGGTTCCATCAAGGTTCGTAACCACGAGGGGGTTGGTGGGGCTATCTACAAGGCTATAGGAAGTGTCCTGGCTGTAAGTAGCGCGGAAGGTACAGTTCTCACAATCTTCGGGCAACCGCAGCGCAAATTGGCCCTTCTCGACAGGTGCAACAACCGCAGGTTTCGCTCCTTTAGGCCGCATGGCATTGATGACGAGTCGCGCCTCAACCGAATCTCCATCAGCATCTACGACCTTACCTTGGACCTTAGCCCCCGCCCGACTTACCACGAAATCGGCTTTGGCCTCAAGCATTTTATCTGTCAACGTGATCTTGGTGGCCGTACCATCATAGATGAAAGAGTCCGTTGCAGGATTACCCGTGTCGGGGCTGACTGACCATGTCCCTTCATTAACGAAGATGATGTACTTCCCATCCTTATCAGTTTTTGCACTGAATTGCTTGCCATCCTTCCACGCAATGATAGGTACATCAGCCATTCCGCTTCCATCACGCCCCGTTACTCGCCCAGAAACCCACTTATTTAAGACGACAAGTTGGACATTCCCCACGTTAGCACTAATTCCATTGATTTTCTGGGCGGGAATATCGGGAAAATCAAGAAAAAACCCAAAAAAGATGAGGAAAAGGAGGTTGAGGAAAGGGTGAACCCAGCCCTTCAAACGATAGGCGCTCTTATTAGTCACGGGAATCTTGAAGGAACCATTGGGTTCAAGGGAAAAGAGACTCATCTTTTGGCTGTTCATGTTCCACAGTGTAATCCCAAAAAGACTTTGAGCATCACCGAACTTTAACGGTGTGCCATCTAGCGAAAGGGTCTGGCCATAAATGAAGTAGCTGGCCTTTTGCACATTGAGGTTAGCCGTTTGGGTTTCAGCTTCGCTGGCGGTCTTCTGAAATTCAACCGTCTTGGGTAGTTCGGTGAAAATCCAATCTCCTTTACCAAGGGTTTCATCAATGCTGACACTCCAAGCTCCCCCAGCAACCGTGATCTTATACTGCCCTTTCGCATCCGTTGTCGCTTGTCGCTTGACCTTTGAATCTTTATTCACCGCCACAAGGGTCGCACTAACTGCTGTTTTCGTGCCACTATACACGACTGTACCAACGATCTGCTTGACGGCCCGCTGAACCTTGAGTGCGGTCAGCACCTTTGTCTTGTCGGTACTCTTCAAAGTAAAGGAGGTTGGCGTTGGGGGAAAGTAGTCAGCTGCATCTTCGGCAGCCAGCGTCTGCACCCCTATTTGGTAGGTTCTGTTGACGGGTAAGGAGAGACTGAAATTTCCCTCGGCATCAGTTTTCCCATTTTGAGAAACACCACTGGAAACGATTTTACCATTTTTCGTCTCATTTATAGCGATCAACGCTTGCTTCGCAGGCTTAGAATCATCTGCATGAAGAACTTGCCCACTGACCGTAATTATAGGGTCATTGCTAACAACGATAGAAAAGGCTTTCTCGACGGTCAAACCCCCGCTATCTTTGGCTTGCAAGCGGATACTCAAATTCTTCGCGGTATTTAGTTGGGTTTTTACCGTAAGCTTCGCGCCAGCAATGCTGAAGAAACTATTATCGGTGCTACCCATTCCTTCAACCAGCGCAAAGGTGTGGGTATCTCCGCTGTCAGGGTCTACCGCTGTCAATGTACCTAGTGTACCTAGCACCGTCCCCACAGGCTGCTTAGTCTGAAGCACGCTATTGCTCAGAAGGAGGGCCGTTGGTTTTTGGTTGGGAGTTTTAAACTCAAGGGTGATCACAGCTTCCTTCAAAGCAAAGAGCTTCCCCTCACTCCCATTCCAGGTGAAGCTGGTTGTACCGAGCCAATCTTTGTTGGGTACGAACTTCAGCCCATCCAGCCCCTTAACACTAATCTCTTGGTAGCGCTGCACATTCACGCCGTTGAGTTGCAAAGTACCGTTGGAAGGAAGAGATTGAATTTTTACAATGGTTAAAGTTCCATCGGGGTCATTAAAATTTTGCTTAAAGAGCGTCGAAGTAAGCGCAAGTGAGGTATTAAGCTGCCCCCTTACCGTAGCATTACTGAGCAGAGCTAAATCATTCACGGGCGTAATTGTTAGCGTCACTTGGGCAGCGGTTAGCGCATAAGTAGAGCCAAAACCCCCATTCCAAAGAAACTTATCCTGCCCGTTGAGATTAGCGGTTGGGGAGTAGACCAGCGTGTTGAGCTTGGTAATCAGAATGGTCTGCCCAATGGTAATTGCTTCACTTGCCAGCAATAAGGTCCCGCTTGTCGGGAGAGATTTGATGAGAATGTTGGTAAGTTTCAACCCTGTGGTATCGGTGGCGTGGGAAGTAAAATCAAGGGGGGAGAAGGTGAGCGGTCTATCTTCCCAAGTATACTTTCTAAAGGAGAAAATTTGCATCCTTCCCGCAGCTGAAATCGTGAGCGAAAAGACAGAGGTTGCAGATTCAGCATTCCCACTATCACGAACTTTGAAGGTAAAGCTATCGGCAGTGGTAGAGCTTCCATCATGCTGATAGGTTAGCTGATTCGTCGTAAGGTCGGCTTGGTTAAAAGTTCCATTTAGAGCCAGCACGACTCCCCCCTTGAGAAGGGTTCCATGGGCAGGGGGTTGGACGATGATATAGGTTAGGGCACTGGCATTATCCTCAACATCGGTTGCGTTGATTTGGGCAACGGAGATCGTTGTGCTTTGACCTTGGGGCAATGCTAACCCTGTATTGACCGTAATAACAGGTGGATTATTCACGGCAGTGACGTTGATGGTTAAGGTGTAGCTGCTGGCACTATACGCTCCCCTGCTATCCTTGACCTTGAAAGTAAAGGTTGTATAAGGACTGCCACTAGCATTGGCGACGGGGGTAAAGGTTAGCTTGGTAAGATCGGCGCAATCGGTGTTAGCAGCCACCGCTGTACCATTGCAGGTCAAAGTCCCGACGGTAGGGAGGGTTATGATCCTAATACCAGCAAAGGCATCGCTATTTGGGTCAATGAAGGTAAAATTGGTTATTTGAAAGGTATAGGCTAGATTCTTGCTTGTCGTAACGCTGCTATCAGTACTGGTCGGCGGGTCGTTTGTGGCAAGGACGTTGATGGTTAAGGTGTAGCTGCTGGTGCTATACGCTCCCCTGCTATCCTTGACCTTGAAAGTAAAGGTTGTGTAAGGGCTACCACTAGCATTGGCGAAGGGGGTAAAGGTCAGTTTGGTAAGATCGGCGCAATCGGTGTTAGCAGCCACCGCTGTACCATTGCAAGCCAAAGTTCCCCCAGTGGGGGACGCTACAATCTTAATACCAGCAAAGGTATCGCCAACATCTACATCTGTGAAGGAAAAATCGCTGGCTTGGAAGGTATAGGCTATGTCTTTGGTGGCTGTGATAAGACCATCGGCACTGGTTGGCGGGTCATTGGCAGTAGTTACATTGATGGTCATGGTGTAACTACTTACGCTATATCCGCTGCTACTATCCTTAACCTTGAAAGTAAAGGTCGTGTAAGGACTCCCAAGATCATTGGCCACTGGGGTAAAGGTTAGCTTGGTAATGTCAGGGCAATCAGTGGTGGCCGCAACTGCCGTACCATTGCACATCAAAGTCCCAACGGTAGGGAGGGTTACGACCTGGATGCCGCCAAAGGTATCGCCAACATCTACATCTGTGAAGGGAAAATCGCTCGCCAGAAAGGTGTAAGGGGTATCTTTGCTGGTCGTAACGCTGTTATCGGCACTGGTAGGTGGGTCGTTGACGGCGGTGACGTTGACGGTCATAGTGTAGCTATTGGTGCTGTAAGTTGCATTGCTACTTTTGACCTTGAAGGTGAAGGTTGTGTAGGGGCTACCGCTGGCATTAGTTGCTGAGGCAAAAACCAATTTGGTGACATCGGCGCAATCGGCGTTGGCCGCAACTGCTGTCCCATTGCACGTCAAAGTTCCAGCGGTGGGGAGCGTTACGACTTGGATGCCCGCAAGGGTACTACCAGCTGTATCAGCATCGTTGAAGGGAAAATCACTTGTTTGGAAGGTATAAGCTGTATCTTCATCTGCTGTAATGCTACTATCGGCACTAGAGAGCGTTTGACTCTCAAAGGCCCCAAGATCGCAAAGAGTATCAGCAGGTCGAACCTTCCCCCGCTGATCTTTATCAAAAGGTGCTGTGCCACAACTATTCGTGCCAGAAGGGATCTTATTCAAGACGGGGCTTGTTGCAAGCGGTCTGTGCGAAGGGGTTGATCCTCCATTAGTTGCCAAGGTTCCCAAACTGGCCGCCCCCGTCTGGTCGCTCGAATCGCTCGCCCATGTACACCCTGTGGTATTACCGATCAAGTTATAGGTTCCTGATGTGATTGAACCTCCACAGTCGGGTGAGGAAGGATAGTTATTCCCAGCAATGACGGAACTCTTGACCGTTACCGTTCCGCCACTCTCATTGTAGATTCCACCTCCCCCAAATTCGGCAATGTTATTTGTAATCGTGCTATAGTTTATTGTAACTGTACCACCGTTGTTATAGATTCCTCCACCGAAATGGAGGGAGCTATTCCCGCTGACCGTTACATTATTCAAGGTCAAGATAGCACTACTTGAATCATTAAAGATTCCACCCCCACCTGTGGCTGTATCAAGGGATGATGTATTGCTGATAATTGATGAATTGTTGATGGTCAATGTACCAGTGTTGTAGATTCCGCCCCCACTAGCTTCATCATAACTTGCCCCTCCGGTTTTGTTGTTGGCGACAACACAACTTTCAAGAGTAAGGATACCACTGTTTGAAATTCCTGCTCCTTTTACTGAAGGATAGCCCACAATAGCTGCATCCGCAATCGTCAAACCACTGATATTGACCGTCGTCCCAGCTGCAATTTTGAAAATATTGTTGTAATAGGACGACCCCGTCTTTAACTTGAGTTGGTTTGCGCCTGGGCCCTGAATGGTCAAATTTTTAGCGATATTTAGTTGGCTGGTCAAAGTAATGGTTTGCCCATTCAAGAGCGGGTCAAAGGTGATTGTATCGCCAGCGACAGCATCAGTAATCAATTGGGCTAAGGAACCTGCACCACTAGCGGCGGTATTCATTACTGTAAGCGTATTTGCATAGACCTTGCTGGGCTTCAGAGGCAGACTTGTTACCAGCATGCCTAAAATCAGGAGGAAACGGAGTGCTGTATACCGCTGGTTTGGGCCAGAATTGGTGGTTCGTACTTCTATCTGAATACTTTTAGCTTTTCCCTGCTTCATAACTTTATCCTGTTCAGCATGTCTAAAATAGCAATACCCTTATGCTTGTCGGCAAGCTCAATTACCGTTCAGGGAACGAGGCCCGCTAGTTGCGGCAAGCTCAACCAGCGGGCCTCGCTTTGATTCTACTCTCCCTGCACTAAGATCGTGAACGGCCCGACCCGGCGCAGATTCAAAGAGTTATCATTGGCCTCAACCCACCACTGGTAAGTTCCCGCCATATCCAACAAGTGGGTACTGTTATATTCCCACGTGGTCTGCGTAACCGTGAGGGGGGCAGTGACTGCAAGGGAGTCAGGACGGAGCAGCACCAAACGTAGATCTTTGATTCCTGCTTCGTCGCTAACCTGGCCGGCCAAGTGCAGTTTCGTACTCCCCGTGAAGATGTCGCTGACCTTCAACGTGAGAGAGGTGTCCGTGGTCAGTTGGATGGCTGGCGGAGTATTATCAACCCGATAAGTAGAGCGCAAAGGTTGATTAGTTCGGTTGCCCATGCGATCTACACCATAGATGGCCAGCGTCTTGGGTGAAGGGTCAACGGCGGTAGAAGGTGTAGCAGTTGGGTTGGCTGCGGTGGGGACAGGAGTAGCAGCGCTCAAATCGTTTACAATGCTAACATCCTTCTGAACCAAGGGTAGGAAAACCGCAAAGGGCAGATTTAAGTTGGGGGCAAATTGTGCGGTACTTGTGGTATTTGCGGTACTTGCCAACTGCCCTACTTCTTGAACTGTAACGGTTGGTTCTGGGATTGGCAAGGTGTAATTCCAGGTGGCCGTGGTGTTACTTGGAAGAGCTGTGGATTCAAAGATCAGCTTACTTTGGTTATAGGCTCCGTCGTCGCTGGAGGGGAAAGCATCGCAGGTCGTAAGCTTCCAAGTTCCTGCTGCCGCTTCACCATTGAAGGTACTTAATAAACCATAGCCCCCGCGCTGATTCTTGTAAGGCGGTGAAGCCAAATCGTGGTCAACCGAATCATCACGGTCAAGCATCGCTGAAGCGTCATCAATTAGCACATCATAGTTGCGGGCTTTAGTACCATCATAGAGCAACGTCACCTTTGTACCTTTAGGCGATTGCAAGGTAACGTTAAGGTCGCCGCGCAAGGTGTGAGTGAGGTTGAGGCCCACACTGGCTCGTGAAATGGTAAAGTTATCGGTCACCACGAACGTTCGCACGAGCGGAGTCGTACAAGGGGTATTTTTCCCAATGGCTAGTGGGGCATCAGGCTTATCCTCATAAGCGTAGGTAGTCTTAACTTCAGTCGCGGAGTTGGGAAGGATGTTGGCGCGTTGACAGGCCTCGGCTCCATCCGCTACTTCACATACATCTACGCCACTAATTTGGCGATTATCAGTGATTGTGCCGCTTAAACGGGCTTGATTGTAGCCGACCAAACCACTGCTCAACACAGCTTGACTTGCTGCGTCCAAGCTGACCTTTGGTGGAGTAGCATCTACCACAAATTTTGACCAGGAACTCCACGCGCCAACGTAACCATACATATCCGTTGCCCTTACGCGCAAGCCGAAGGTCTCACCTTCCTTGGCTCCCTCTGTATTCATCACACAAGCCCATGCACTATCTTCAGGAGTTTCGTCTTTGCAAACGATGCTACGGGTTGTGCTATCAGGCCGCTGAATTTCCATCTCAATCGTGGGGACTGCTGAACGGTCATAGACAAAGCCATTGATCGTATTTTGGCCTGGGCCCAGAATCCCACGCGGACTGAGGATTTCAATATAGTCTGGGGGGGAAGTATCAACGGCGTGATCAACGTAGAGCCAATCCAACTCGTTACTATAGACATCCGTGCCATCAGGTAGCTGCTGATGGGAACCCGTTGAATCGTAGACCGTGACATCAAGGCGAGCTTTGCCATGTTGATTCTGCTTATCAAAGGTTGCATCAACGATGACGGGAATCGGAACTTGGATTTGCTTGCCTGGTGCAAGGTCACCAATTTGCAGCGTCTTGGCATCATACTCACCCGCCGAATCGGTCTGTTTTGTTCCCCCTGGTAAGCGAATCGCCCCCCACGTAGAGACATCGGCCACAATCCCTTTAGCGGTTTCCGTACCCTTGTTGACAAGCTCCAAAGTATGGATAATCAAATTCTTATCGCCCACGGGTGGAGTGTTGACGTTCATGGTTGCGGCAAGTTTGGTCTGCGTGTTGAAAGCAAACCCGCCATCAATTGGCTCAAGGGAAGTCAACCGTACTTCCCCAGCCGTACCTTGTAGAGTGAGCTTCGTTACCGTGTCGCGGCGACAGGCAGCATCATCAGGGTTCTTAGCGCAGAAGTCCGTAGTCGTATTACCCCAATCAATCCCCGCAAACTGGGGCAAGTCTTTCATCGCAAAGAAGAGGTTGTCGTTAAGCAAGCTATAGGCCACGCCTGAAGGATAGGAACTTATCGAGACCTTAACGTCGGCCCCTGTAGCTGCGCCACTGGTAGCATCGGCCTGAAGGGTGGTACTTTGGGAAGCTTCGGGCATGACTCCAGGACAAACCCCGTCGGTAAGCTTCCAGGTATAGTTCTTGGTTAGGGCAAACTGCTGAAGTTCACTTGCACCCTTTGAGTCTACAATGCGGTCACTGTTGAGGTTGTTGCGCGAAGGCATCGTAGCCCAGAGCCGCAAGGCCTTTTCCTCGGAAGCTACCGCCAGCATGGATAGCGTCGTGGAGGTAGGGGCTTGAATCCCTAACGCGCTAAAGGGAACGTACAAATCCGTCGTTGGGATAGCTTGATTCTGGTCAAAGAAGTAAGTCAGACCTTCACTCGGCTGCCAAGTCGTACCGTTCCAAAGGAGTAAGGTTGCGGTCATACTTCCCTGCACCCAGAGCAGAGCATCGGCGGCCATTTGGCCCTTAGTCGCGCTCAGACGAGGACGGGCAGGCATACTACTTTGCAGCACCGCGAGGCTGGTTGCGTCATTGGTCGGCGGGAGCAGAATAGCCGTGTTAGCGCTTGTCGCTGGGTACGGGTTGTAGAGTTGCGAGCTACCGCCATCTTTGGTATCCAAGTAGATGAATAGATCACCGTCAACATCCCAATTTGCACCTGTCCACATCAAGCGCAGACCGTCATGGTTCCAAGTGGTATAGAGCTTTTGGCTATCTTTCAGACTTGCAATGCTATTCGCTCGCTCATTGATCCGATTATCCACCCCTACCA
>Ga0316612_1000077_pt1 | contig 38286 bp, 38 predicted proteins | sample MIS2016226_MG_FD_207676 | JGI IMG/M metagenome (GOLD analysis project Ga0316612, IMG submission 207676) | Microbial mat bacterial communities from Middle Island sinkhole, Lake Huron, Michigan, United States - MIS.2016.226 | ecosystem: Environmental > Aquatic > Freshwater > Lake > Sediment... | reverse complement strand
TCCTCTAGAAATAAATTTTCGTAAACCACATAACAAGCCCCGATAAATGTAATGATATAAATACATTTAAAAAAAATGGGTTCGGAAGAAAAAAAAGATCTTTTTGACATAATTACTTCTTATTCTGATACAAAACTGGATTCAAATCATCGTCATTGTACATCTTCATTTGTTTATATACTTTCATGAATTTATCTCCGTTTTCGATGTCGGTTAGCAAATCGTCAATTGCTGTGGATAAATCGGTTCTCTGCTCTAATAAAACATTCAATTTTGCCTGACATTTGTCTCTGTGATCTTGCGAAGCTTCGGCGCGAGTGGCTTCTTCTTGCATGTGATAAATTTTCAAAGCCAAAATAGACAATCTATCAAATGCCCAAGCTGGACTTTCTGAATTGATTTTGGCATCGTTTTTTACGGAAACCTGAGCATATTTTTGAAGAAAATAACTGTCGATGTATTCTACCATATCGGTACGTTCTTGATTCGAAGCGTCGATTCTTCTTTTCAAAGTCAAAGCTGCCACTGGATCAATATTAGGATCACGAATTATATCCTCGAAATGCCATTGCACGGTGTCTATCCAGTTTTTATGATATAATAAATGTTCAAAGTCTTCCTTTGGAAAAGGATTATTAATAGGTTGATCTACATTATCAAATTGATGATAATCATGAATACTTTGTTCGAAAACGGAATAAGCTAATTTTGAAAACATATCTTTTATATTTAATATAACACAAAGATAGTTTTTATACATTTACAATGAAACTTTAAACATCAATTATGCAAACACATTATTTATCCGAAGCCAATAGTATTCTGAATCATTTTTTGGGACAAATCAGAAACGTGAATGTGCAACACGACAGTATGCGTTTTCGAAGAAATATAGAGCGCATTGGCGAAGTAATGGCTTATGAATTGAGCAAAGATTTACACTATAAAAATATTGAAATTCACACCCCTCTTGGCATCAAAAAAACCACCGAAATTGAAGATAAATTGGTTTTGTGTTCCATTCTTCGTGCGGGATTACCACTGCATTTGGGCTTTTTGAATTATTTTGACAATGCCGAAAATGGCTTTGTTTCTGCATACAGACATCATCCCAACAACGATGAATTTTTCGATATTTTAGTCGAATATCAAGCTGTTCCTAATATCGAAAACAAGACCTTACTCCTCATTGACCCCATGCTTGCCACAGGACAATCGATGGTGGCGGTATTTAATAAATTGATGGAAAAAGGACTTCCAAAAGAAATTCATATCGCCGTAATCATTGCCGCTCCCGAAGGAATTGCGTACCTTGAAAAGCATTTGCCCGATTCATGTCATCTTTGGGTGGCTACTTTAGACGAAAAACTCAACGATAAAAAATACATTGTTCCGGGATTGGGTGACGCTGGTGATTTGGCTTACGGAAATAAATTATAATTGTGAGAAAAACACAAATAAACTGCAAAAAACAAGTACCCCTAAAACCATTTCTTGTCTCAATTGCAGTTGCTTCATTTCGATGTGGCTTGTTGCCATAATTGATAATGGTGCAATTGTATAAATCAGTAAATCATTGCTTTTGTTAGATGAAATTGCAAAAATTACTATTCCAATAAAAAAAGATGCTATAATTTTTTTGAACGAAGAATGTAACAACAACGACCTGCTAGAAAGTGATACAAACATAGAAATTACAAAAAACAAGGCAACTGTTAAATAAATCGAAAAGGCAATATTTTGATAGGTATTGGTAAAATAATCAATATTGAAATTGAATGTTGCGTTTTTTGTAATGTGTCCTAAAATATCATTGTTTGAAATTAATGAAAATCCCAAGGAAATAATTCCTACTGCAAAAAAAGCAATTAAGGGTAAAACCCAGTTTCTGTAATCTTTTGCAACATGAAAAATGATAGAAATAAATACTAATATAATGTAGAGAATACACCAAAAATCAAACAATGCAGCCAAAAAAATCCATAACGAAGCATCAAATATTTTCTCTTTTGACGCTTTTAGGGATTGCAGCGAAAGTAATCTTCGAAGGGCCAACAAAATAAAAAAATTAGATAAAATCAAATTCATATTGTTCAATAACGAAGGGAAAAATAGTAAAAACAATAAATAGAAAAATATCGTGTAGCCACTGTCTTTACTCAATCCGTTTTTCTTGGCAACAAAATTTGTAATAAAAACCGAACCAATCAAAAGGACAAATAATCCTGATTTTTGTACAATTGAAATAGCCGAATTCGTCCAAGACAAATCTTGAAATTGGTATGTTAAAAAGAAGAACAGTATTAAAAATACTACCAAAAATAAATTTAATGGTGTAGATTTTTTAAAAACACTTGTTATCATAAGGATATTTTATACTTTTGCGACTGTAAATATAATATCTATTTAAAGATGAAACGAGCCAAGTAAATTTTTTCATTAAAAATAAATACATTAGCGAGTTACATCTGACCGATTAAAAACAATAAATACAAACAGATGAAAGCATTTTTTGAAGGAATTCAATGGTTATTTGAAACGATTTTTTTTGCGCTACACGATTATCTAAGACAATTAGAACTTGTTTGTTGGACAGGGGCTAATACAATCAACTGGATTTTTATGATTATTTGCTCGGTTGCAATTGTTTATTGGTGTAAACAATTGATTTTACACGACAAAAATGGCGAAGAAAACCAAGATACAACGGCTCATTCTTTCTTAAAGTAAATCATTGCCAATATCTTTTCTAAAATACATCTTATCAAAATGTAGCTTGTCTATGTTTTGGTAAGATTTTTTTATGGCCTCTTGAAAATTATTTCCATAAGAAGTTACAGCCAAAACCCTTCCTCCATTGGTTACCACGTTTCCGTTATCCAATTTCGTTCCAGCATGAAAAACAATGGAATCTTCGATAGTTTCCAATCCCGAAATTACTTTTCCTTTCTCGAAATCTTCTGGATAACCGCCAGAAACAAGCATAATTGTAGTGGCACTTCTTTCGTCAAGTTCAAGCGTGAATTCGTCTAGTTTTTCATTCGCTACAGCCAAAAACAATTCCACCAAATCCGATTTCATTCTTGGTACCACCACTTCGGTTTCGGGATCGCCCATTCTCACGTTGTATTCAATCACGATGGGTTCGTTTTTCACGTTAATCAATCCAATAAAAACAAAACCTTTGTATTCGATTCCGTCTTTTTGGAAACCTTCAATAGTGGGTTTCACAATACGAGTTTCTATTTTTTCCATCAAAGCGGCATCCACATAAGGAACTGGAGAAACAGCTCCCATTCCGCCCGTGTTCAAACCTGTGTCGCCTTCGCCAATGCGTTTGTAATCTTTGGCAGTTGGCAAAATTTTATAGCTTTTTCCGTCGGTTAGAACAAAACAACTCAATTCGATTCCGTCCAAAAATTCTTCGATTACGACTTTCGCACTGGCCGCACCAAATTTTTGGTTAACCAGCATATTTCTCAATTCGTCTTTGGCTTTTGCCAAATCGTGAATGATTAAAACGCCTTTCCCTGCTGCCAATCCATCGGCTTTCAAAACATAAGGGGGTTGCAAAGTTTCAAGAAAATCGCATCCTTTCTCTACCGTTTCGGCTGTGAAACTGTCATAAGCGGCCGTTGGAATATTGTGTTTTATCAAAAATTCTTTGGCAAACTCTTTACTTCCTTCAAGAGTTGCTCCAAGTTTTGAGGGACCAATAACTGGAATGTGTTTTAAATCGTTGTCATTTTTGAAAAAGTCGAAAATCCCTTTTACCAACGGATCTTCTGGCCCAACTACCACCATTTCTATTTTTTCTTTGATTACCAATGATTTTACCGCATCAAAATCCATTGGACTAATGTCAACATTGTTGGCTATCGAAGCCGTTCCTGCATTTCCTGGAGCTACAAAAAGGGTGTTGCAAAGCGGACTTTGAACCATTTTCCAAGCCAAAGCGTGTTCTCTTCCTCCAGAACCTAAAAGTAAAATAGTCATTGTTTAGTTGTTAAGTTTGGCAAAAATAGTCTGTTTTAAATTGAAATAATAATTTTTTCATTTTTTATATTGCCTCAAACAATTTCCCCGGCAAAGGCCGAATCACGCCTTTGAGTTCCATATTCAACAACATTCCCGATATTTTATAAATGGGGAAATCACAATGCAGGGCAATAATATCCATCAATTCTTTTCCGTTTTTTAGTAGGTAATCATACACTTTTTGTTCGTCATTTTCGAGGGTGACGAAGAGTTGTTTTTGCACGGGTTTTGTGTCATTGCTTTCAATCTGCCAATTCAGGATGTAAACTAAATCGGCAGCGCTAGTGAGTACGTTTGCTTTTTGAGTTTTTATCAAATTATTGCAACCTTGGCTGAATTTATCGGTTGTTCGACCCGGAACAGCAAAAACATCGCGGTTGTAGTCATTGGCAATATTTGCGGTAATCAAAGACCCACCTCTTTCGGCCGATTCGATGACAATTGTGGCTTCGGAAATTCCTGCTACAATGCGGTTTCTTCTAACAAAATTTTCTTTTTCGGGATTTGAGGAACTCCAAAACTCGGTCATAAACCCACCGTTTTGTTCTATTTTGGAAACATATTTCTTGTGGGTTTTAGGGTAAATTTGGTTCAAACCGTGGGCAACTACACCAATCGTTTGCAAATTGTGTTCGATAGCCAATTGATGAGCAAAAATATCCACTCCATAGGCAAAACCGCTGATGATAACAGGATCAAGCGGCGCTAAATCTTCAATCAATTTTCGGCAAAATTCCATACCATAAGAAGTAATTTGTCGTGTTCCTACAATACTGATGGTTTTCTTGTTTTTCAAATTGATATTCCCAGATGTAAACAACAAAACAGGCCCATCGATGCAATGTTTCAATCGATCTGGATAATTTTCGTCTTGAAAATAGGCAATATCTATTTGGCTCGATTTTATGAATTGAAGTTCTTGTTCGGCTTTTTCGAAAACGGTTTTGTCTTTCAATTTTTGGACTAAAACAGATCCAATACCATCAATACTAGCCAGTTGCGAAGTTTTGGTTTTAAAAACTGCTGTAGCACTTCCGCAATGATTGATTAGTTTTTTGGCCATAATATCGCCCACGCCTTCTACTTGTTGCAATGCCAATACATGAAATAAATCTTGATCTGTCATACTAATTGTTTGAGGTTGAAATGTATAAAATTTTAGTTGGATTGTGAATAAAAATTGTTAATAAAATTTTGATAACTATATTTAATGTCTATATTTGTGACTATGAACATAGAAAACCATATCGCACAACTTTTATACCGTTACCAATGTGTAACCGTTCCGGATTTTGGAGCTTTTTTGACAGAAATTCAATCGGCCCAATTAATTGAAAGTACCCATTCTTTTTTTCCTCCAAAGAAAATAATTTCTTTCAATGCCTATTTAAAAAACAACGATGGGTTGTTGGCCAATCACATTGCCAAAGCCGAAAAAACTTCTTATGAATATGCCGTTAGTGCCATTCAATACGAGGTTCACAATTGGGAAAAATTGTTGCAAGAAAACGGATTTTTTTCTATCAAAAATGTGGGAAGTTTTTCTGAAAATGCAGATAAAAATTTAATTTTCACTCCTTCTGACCAAACGAATTATTTGACCCATTCTTTTGGTTTGAGTGCCTTTGTTTCGCCAATAGTAAAAAGAGAACTATTTGAAGAAAAAATAGAAGCTCTTGAAGAAAATATCACTGAAACTGAAGTGATTGCTTTAATTCCAGAGAGAAGAAAAGCAAGTAGCTATCTGAAATATGCTGCAGTTTTTGTTTTAGGATTAGGTTTGACAGCTGCTATTGGTTATCCTGTTTACCAACAACATATTGTCAACGAAACTGTACTTGTGGAGCAATCGGTTCAAAAACAAGTTCAAAATAAAATTCAAGAAGCGACTTTCTTTATAGAAAATCCTGTTTCTGCTGTTAGGCTAACCGTGAAAGAGGAAAAAATGTCCTATCACATCATGGCGGGTGCATTTAGAGATGAACAAAACGCACAAAAAAAATTAGAACAATTATCAAGTCAAGGCTATAAAGCCCGACGAATTCCACAAAATAAATTTGGATTATATCCGGTTATTTACGGTAGTTACGCCACTTATGCCGAAGCCGAAAAAGCCAAAGATGAAATTAAAAAAACCACAAACCCTGATGCTTGGGTGCTTGTGGAGTCACTTTAAAAACGAAAGCCTATTCATAATCGAATAGGTTTTGTTTAAATATTATTTTGAACTTGTTTTGAACATTAGCAATTCTTAAAAAAATAAATTTGTTAATTCAATCAATACTTAATTACATTTACAATTCCAATATAAATTATGAATACCCAACTTCCTCAAGTTGCACAGTAATCGTCTCTTTTAAAAGCTATTTCTGCCTCTTGCAAAAAATAGTCGTCGGTAAAAGGGTTTGTCATAAAGCAAAAGTACGATTTTGAAATAATTTCCGTTAGTTTTACAATCAGAAACACAGTTTATGGAAAGAAAATATAAAATCAGGATTCCCGAACCTTGTCCAGAAGATTGGAATAAAATGACTCCAAATGATAATGGCCGCTTTTGTACAAGCTGTTCCAAAAACGTAGTTGATTTTACCAATATGTTACCAGATGAAATTCAAGTATATTTCCAAAAGAATAGCAACGTTTGTGGAAGATTTAAAAATACTCAATTAGAGTCTTTGACTATTCAGATCCCAAATCAAGTTTTGTATTCACAAACAAACTACCGAAAAATATTTTTATTGGCTTTGTTTATTGCAATGGGAACGACTTTATTTAGTTGTGCCGATAAAAACGGAAACAAACAAAAGATTGATAAAATTGAAGTTGTTGGAGATTTCCCCAACAAAAGTAATAACAAAAAGGGAATGACAATAACTCAGTTACCCAAATCAGTCGATAGTTCAAATCAAAAACAGCTTACGCCAAAACAGATTCGACCTGTTCCCATTTTAAAAAAGAAGGTTGAACCAATAATACTTACTGGCATCGTTTCGATTGAACCTCATTTAAACATTAGAGATACAATTAACAATCCGATTGATTACAATGTTCCATTTGCATTGGCCGATTTAGATTCAAAACCACATCCTCCAGAAGGATTTGATAAATTTTATGAGTTTATTAAGGCAAATTATGTTGCTCCAAACAAAGTAGAAAATTATACAGGAAGAATATTTATTTCCTTTATTGTTGAAAAAAACGGCTCTCTAACTAATTTTAAAATTCTTAGAGATTTAGGAATGGGAAGTGGGGAGGAAGTTGTTAGGGTGCTAAAAACAACTGGAAAATGGATTCCTGGAAAATTCAACAATCATATTGTTCGTTCGTCTTATGCGTTACCTATTTCGTTTCAACCATCAAAATAATTAGAAAAACAAATTTCAATTTAAAAACCGTAAATTCGCTTTTTGAATCACAATGAAAAGCAACTTACTCCAACACATCAACAATCCAATCGATTTACGCCAGCTCGACGAAGCCCAACTTCCTCAACTGGCTAAGGAATTGCGTGATTTTATTATTGGTGTTGTCGCTGTCAAAGAAGGTCATTTGGGTGCCAGCCTTGGTGTTATCGAACTTACTATCGCCTTGCATTATGTGTTTGATACTCCAAATGATTTATTGATTTGGTTTTCATAAGCAAAAGTACGATTTTGATACTTTTTTATACTTAGAATAGCAGTGATTAATCTACCTAAAAAGGCTTCCTGAAGAAAACCAAAAAATTTATAAATGTGTTTTAGCCAACTCGGCAATCATTTCTTGTGTTTATAATAAAATGGGGTTTCTAAAATCAAAAGATGATTTTTCATCTATTTTATGAAATACTGATTCTGTTTTTTTATAACAAAAACCACACGAAAGAATTCATGTGGAAGCTATGCTTTCTTTCAGGGTATGATTATTTAAGTGTTTTGCATGACTAAAACTATATTATCAAAATTTTTATTTTCCAAGTCGCTTTTGTGAATTCCAAAGTAGGCAACAGAGTCACCAAAATAATCAAATTCAATTTTTGAATCGCCAAAATTCAGTTGTAATATTAGTATAAAATTTTCCTCTTCTTCTTGAATTTTCTTTATTTCATCTATAGAAAATTCCTCTTTTTTACCTATTTTAAAAGTAATTTTAGAGATGTCAAAATAAGTTTATTCTCCAACAATACAATAATTTATATACCAAACTCTATGAAGCATGATGCCTTTATTTTTTCTTTCTGAAAAATCAAGGATGTAAATTAATTTACCACGACGAAAGAAATTACATGCAATGTCTTGATAATCAAACTTTTTTACTGAATCTATTTCAATAATATTTTTTTTAATATTTTTTAAAAACGAACTGTTTACTCTTCTATGTTCTAAAATTTTATCAGAATTTCTGTCAAATTCAAAAGACAATGTGGTTTCTTCTGGATTATTTTTTTTAAAAGTGTACTCTCTTTTTATAAATCCATCTTTTTCTTCTGGATAATCAAACTTAGTGTTGTATTCACCCACTCTGAATGGAATGTAAATAGTATCAAGTTTATTTATATATTCATAACTCTGTGAATACGTAGCTTGTCCAAAAAAGACAAAAATAATCAATATACATAAATGCTTCATAATAGCTTGTTTAAGGTTTTAGAATATCGTGGCCATATTCAATATATTTGGATAATAATTTCCATGGATCTGATTCTTTTATAAAATTAACTGTAAAAAAACTGGCTTCTTCCAACCCTTTAATACACGTACTCTATAAAACAACTAACTTCATCAAGTCCATTTAAACTTAAATATTTATAAAATTCCTGCCAATTAAAAGGTGTAGAGTTATGGAAGTCGTTTTCTGATTTTACTATTATTCAGATACTGGACAAATATTTATCGAACTAACCTCATAAGCCATAACCTCTCCTTTTTTCTTTTCAGTAAAATCAATAATATATAATACTTTTAATTGTGTTAAAATATCACACACGATATCTTGAGATTTAAAATTTTTAAAAAACTCAATTCCAATTATTTCCTTTCTGTGCTTTTTTACAAATATTTTATTTACTTTTCTCACTTCAGACACAATATTTGCTTCTTTTTTCTCCCAATTTTTATATTCTGTGTGATGAAAATATAGCGCCCACTTACCATGAATAACAAAATCATATGCTCGCTCATCAAAGCTAATCGGTTGAATTCGGGTTTGAATTGAATATTTCTTTGCATTTTTGTTGCCTTTAAATTCAATATAAATAGTGTCTACTTTTTTTAAGTATTCAAAATCTTGACTAAAAATAATTAAAGATTCAAAAAATAATGCTATTGTAAATATAATAGTTCTCATATATTAATTTTTATCAAGTCGTGCATGACCATAATTAATATATTGTCCCCATAAGAATAAAGCGTCCGATGGATCTGGATAATCTTCTTTATAACAATTTGATTCTTCTAATCCTTTCACACTAAGAAATTTGTAGTAATTAGCCCAATTCCATATTTCGAAAGCTGATTTATCAACTCTTGTGTAAATTTTTAAGTCTGAAACATCGGTCCTCCTAGGATCAGTGGTTACCAAATCCCTAATTTCACTCAATACCTTTTGCATCGTAGGTATCATTTTGTTGTACATAAAATCGTGTTGTTCATTTGGTGTTGGGTACATCGTGTTTAAAATTTTTACAAAATCAGTACCTGCAGTAGGATAATTGGCTTTTACAAAAAGATAAGCATGAATACATTCGTGCAAAATGGTTTTTGCGTTTTCAATCTTGGTCTGACTTTTTGGTATTCCTGCTATCAATATTTGCTTGCTTATTTTTATAGTCAAATTTTTGGTAACTGGATCTTGGCTAGTAGTAGCATTTACTTCCTTTTTTGCAGGATCATTATCTTCATAAACGTGATCTGCAATTTCAAACTTTACATTAAATCTCTTGCTGTCTTGAAATATATCTACAAACAGCTTTTTAAATTCAGATGACTCTGATAATGCATCGTAAAGTTCATTAAAATTTTTCCCCTCTGGAGTGGCATCAGTAATTGCTGAACGGTCAATGTTTGCAGGAGATTTTGAAGAAGCCTCTATATCAAAATTCAAATCAGGGTTTAGTCTCATCTGCTCTACTATTTCCTTTGCAAACGCCTTGCCAGCGAACGTATTATTTACTGACAAGTAATTATAAATGGTATGTATTCTATCAACACTTGCAGTAAGCCAAGCCATTTGAGCTCCAGATAAAGTTATATTGTCTTCAATAAAATAAAATTCATCAATTCCACTTCCAATTTCACTTGTGTAAAATCGTTCGGAATAGGGCACTGGTCTTGTAAAGTTTCCATAAATACTTCCTCCTGCACTTCCTCCCCCATAATCATCACCTGAACCGCCTCCCCCATAATATCCGCCACCACCACCACCATCTCCATAAGAAGGACTATCCGTGCAAGTTGTTAAATATGTCATATAGGTATTTTCACAATTGTCACCAGCTGGGTGTGTTGACCCTCCCCAATCACATGCACTTCTATACGAAGTAGTGCAATTTTCAACTTGATATTTTATAGTATTTATATCTAACAGTCCAATTCTTGATGTTCCACTAAAATAAGTTTTGGGGTCTTTTTTTAACCTATTTATATAATCTTCATCAGGGAAATAGGTAAACAAATAGGCTTGTGGAGGTAGATTTCGATATTGTGAAATTACCAAATTTTGAAATGAGTTTTTTGGGGTTTGGGCATTCTTTACTCTAATGGTGTATGAGACGGTCAAGTCGTCGGTCATTTTTAAAATTTTTGTTGTATCTATCGTAAAATAAAACCCATCACTCATCATTGTTAGATTTGATTTTATAGACTTTTCTTCATTGTAAATTTTTAATGAATTGGTTAATGCCTTTAACTGGAATTTTGCAAAAGTCCCGTTTTCGGTTTTTAAATTAAAATTATGATTTGAACTATCGGTTTGTAACTCATCCTTTTGACAGCTGCTCACAACAATAATCAAGTAAACAAAAACTAATTTTGATAATTTTTTCAATTGGTTTTTCATAATGTTTGAGTTTAAAATTAGTAATAATATTCAAACATAAGAAATAATTTTATAAATGGCACAAGTGCCTATTTATTTTTTCAAGATACCTACATATTTGTATGTGGCTATAGAAAAAGAAACAGCATTTTTGATTTGTTTTGGTAAAAGGCTAAAGCAACTTAGAAAAGAAAAAAAATTTTCTCAAGCACAACTTGCTTTTGAAGCAAATATTGAAATATCTCAAATTTCAAGAATAGAAAGAGGCTTAATAAACACAACAATAGCTAACGTAAAGTTAATTTCTAAAATACTCGACATTCCAATAACTTCATTTTTTGAGTTTAATGATGAATAATTAAATCCATTTAAAAACCCTAAATTTGCTTTTTAAATTTCAATGAAAAGCAATTTACTTAAAAACATCAACAATCCAATCGATTTACGCCAGCTCGACGAAGCCCAACTTCCTCAACTGGCTAAGGAATTGCGCGATTTTATTATTGGTGTTGTCGCTGTCAAAGAAGGACATTTAGGCGCCAGTCTTGGTGTTATTGAACTTACCATCGCTTTGCATTATGTGTTTGATACTCCTAATGATTTATTGATTTGGGATGTGGGACATCAAGCTTATGGTCATAAAATTTTGACTGGAAGAAGAGCCATTTTTCATACCAACCGCCAACTCAACGGGATTTCTGGATTTCCAAAACGTAGCGAAAGTATTTATGATACTTTTGGCGTTGGTCATTCTTCGACTTCAATTTCGGCAGCTTTGGGCATGGCGATTGCGTCCAATTTGAAAGGAGATTCTGAAAAACATCACATTGCCGTAATTGGCGATGCTTCGATTGCTTCGGGCATGGCGTTTGAAGGATTGAATCACGCTGGAGTGACCGATGCTAATTTGTTGGTTATCCTTAACGACAACGCCATCGGGATTGATCCAAGTGTGGGTGCTTTGAAAAATTATCTCACTGCAGTGAAAGAAGGAAAAAATCCGAAGCAAAATAATATGATTAAATCTTTGAATTTTGACTATTCAGGACCCATCGATGGCAATGATATTTTTGCAGTGATCAAGGAATTGAAACGCTTGCAAAAAATAAAAGGACCAAAATTCCTGCACCTCATTACCACCAAAGGAAAAGGTTTACAACAAGCCGAAGATGACCAAGTAAAATACCACGCACCAGGAAAATTTGATGCTTCATCAGGGAAAATCTTTGCAAAATCTGAAGAGAATTTGCCTCCAAAATATCAAGATGTTTTTGGATTAACGCTTTTAGATTTGGCGAAAGCCAATGAAAAAATTATAGGAATCACACCTGCAATGCCCTCGGGAAGTTCCTTGAAAATGATGATGGACGCTTTTCCAAAACGTGCTTTCGATGTGGGAATTGCCGAACAACACGCCGTTACTTTATCTGCTGGAATGGCGACACAGGGAATGGTGGTTTTTTGTAATATTTATTCCAGTTTTTTGCAACGCGCTTACGATCAAGTGATTCACGATGTGGCTTTGCAGAATTTACCTGTGATTTTTTGTTTGGACAGAGCAGGATTGGTGGGCGAAGATGGCGCAACCCATCACGGTGTTTTCGATTTGGCTTATTTGCGTTGTATTCCCAATATGATTGTGTATTCACCGTTGAATGAAATTGCCTTGCGAAATATGTTATATACAGCTCAATTGGGTTTAAATCATCCTATTGCGATTCGGTATCCTCGTGGTCGTGGACAAATTTTGGATTGGCAAAAACCCTACGAAAAAATTGAAATTGGCAAAGCCAATTGTCTTAAAAATGGAACAAAAGTAGCTGTTTTGTCGAATGGAACTATTGGCAATAATGTAACTTTGGCTTTGGTCCAATTAAAAAATCCAGACCATTTCTCCCATTATGATTTTGCCTTTGTAAAACCGTTGGATGAGGATTTATTGCACCTAATTTTTAATCAATTTGAAAATATAATAACCATTGAAGATGGGGTTGTAAAAGGTGGTTTTGGAAGTGCCATTCTTGAATTTGCCGCACAAAATAATTATACTTCAAACCTAAAAATTCTTGGAATTCCAGACGAATTTATCGAACAAGGAACCGTTGAAGAATTACAACAATTGTGCGGAATTGACGTTTGTGGTTTGGTAGATATTTTCAAGAATTATTGAAATAAATAGTAACTATAAACTTTTTGGACAACAATGAACTTATATTTTTTTCGTTTTTTCTTTATACTATTCTTTTACGCTCTGGGTTCTTTTTCGCAGGATACCATTCGGGTGCGAGATTCAATTAAGGGAATTGTTCTTGACATTAAACCTGTAACTTCGCTTATAATTGACCACAAAAAGATATATTTAGTTGCAAAAAAACCTTCAAAAATTCCCGTTTCTATTTTAACCCATTGGAAAAACAAGAACAGCATCGGCTTTGATTTGACCCAAATTGCCTTTGTCAATTGGAATGCTGGTGGAACGAGTTCGGTTTCGGGCTTGTTGAAGGGCGTTTTTACCAGAATCAGGTCGGACATCAATAGCGAATGGATTAATGAATTAAGTTTTAGGTATGGTCTCAACAAACAAGATGGTTTAGAAGTGAGAAAAACCGATGACGAATTCCGTTTGAATTCCACTTTTGGGTATCGAAAAGACACTTTGTCCAACTGGTATTTTAGTGGTAAATTCAATTTCAACACCCAATTTACTAATGGTTTCAAGTATCCCAATACTGAAAATGCCATTTCAAAACCCTTTGCTCCAGCCTATACTTTTCTGGGAATTGGGGCTAATTATTTTGATAAAAAAAAGAAATTTGATGTTTATATTTCGCCCTTGACCATGAAAAACACTTTGGTTTTAGACCAAGAACTTGCCAATAATGGGGCATTCGGAATGACAAAAGCCACTTATGATTCTGCAGGAAACCTAATCACTCACGGAGAAAAATCGAGAACCGAAATAGGTTTTTTGGCTACCAATTATTATAAAAAAGAAGTTTGGAAAAACATCACGATGGAAAATAGATTGAGTTTATATTCGGATTACATTAATAATTTTGGCAATATTGATGTAGAATGGCGACTTCAATTTGATTTAGTGGTCAATCAATATGTCAAAGCAAATATTGGTACACATTTGATTTATGATGATGACGTAAAAACTACTGAAGAAGTAAACGGTCAAAAAGTAGAATCAGGGGCAAAAGTGCAAATCAAACAAGGTCTTGGAGTGGGATTGGTTTATAACTTTTAGGTATTAATTCGATTTTCTTCCGTTGATGGTTTCATATAATTCCAAGGCATTTCCATCGGTCAAAAGGGAAACATAATGGCAAATATGCAACAGTCTATGATACAAATTTTCTTTTTCATCCAAGAATTTTTCGGGTAACATTTTCAACAATAACTTGTCGTAATTAGACAAATTGCCCTCAAATTGATTGTTGAAAGCCGTGATGAATTTGTCCAACAAGGTTTGAATTATTTGGTAGCCCACAATTTCTTTTTCGATAACCTCCCGACTTTGATAGATGTTCTTCACGCTCAATTTGATGATATCGGCCATTTGTACTTTGTACTTGCTTTTGTCGGTCAAGGCAAAAGGAAATCTTCCCTGCAAAATAGCCTCTTCGTTTTCGATAAAAACTTTCACAACATCATTGATTAAGCTCCCAATTGCCAAAGCCCTAAGGTAACTGATTCGGTCTTCTTTGGTGGTCAAAGAATTGTATTTAGCAGAATCGATGCTGTCTTTGACTAATTTTATTAAGTATTCCAAGGCAAAATCTTCGGAAACCAAACCGAGATTAATTCCGTCTTCAAAATCGATAATGGTGTAACAAATATCATCGGCAGCTTCGACCAAATAGGCCAAAGGATGTCTTTCAAAACCAATGTCGTTTCCTTCTTTGTTTGGAATCATTCCCAATTCTGATGCAACTTCTTCAAAAAATGGTTTGTCCGATTGAAAGAATCCGTATTTTTTATCAGCAATATTGGAAGTGGGTTTTTTGGGCAAACTTTCCTTTGGATATTTCATAAAAGCCCCAAGAGTGGCGTAGGAAATTCGCAATCCGCCTTCAATCCCAGGACGACTTGCCGTGAGTACTGAAAAACCGTTGGCATTGCCTTCAAAATCAATTAAATCTTGCCATTCTTTGGCCAAAAGTTGGTCTTTGTATTGTTGCCCTTTTCCAATGGAAAAATATTCACCAATGGCTTTCTCTCCAGAATGTCCAAAAGGGGGATTTCCGATGTCATGTGCCAAAGAAGCCGCAGCTACTATTGCTCCAAAATCATTGGCTTGAAAACCGTGAATTTCCTTCAAATGCGGATATTTTTCAATAATTTTTTTTCCAACTAAACGCCCGATAGAACGCCCAACAACCGAAACTTCTAAACTGTGCGTCAATCGAGTATGCACAAAATCGGTTTTCGAAAGCGGAATAACCTGTGTTTTATCTTGCAAACTGCGGAAAGCAGAGGAGAATATAATCCGATCATAATCGACCTCGAAACCCAAACGGGTGTCATCTTGTTCTATTCGTAATCGTTTGCTTGTGTCGCCTTGACGACGAAGAGATAATAGTTGTTCCCAGTTCATTGTGTTTTTATTATGGATTATGCAGTCGAATATTACGAATATACAAATAGAAAAGGAAAGTTTTCTATTTTTGTTTTTCTATTTCAAAAAGTTCTTTGTAATCAATCAAGATTTGTTCTAGTTTGTCTTTTTTGACCACAAAAGTATTAGAATATTCATCGTGCCAACCTGGTTTTCTCCCTTGAAAAAATGTGAAATATTCAAAAGGAATTTGTCTTAATGCACTTCTAGCTAAAATATCTATTGATTTAGGTTTTGAACCATCTTTTAGAACTACAATGGTTTTTGTAAAATATTTAGCTAATGATCGAGATAGAAAGGTCTCAGTAATTGTATAATAAAAAAAAGAAGTTATTGACCAAAAAAGATAGGTCTCCATTTTATCAAAAGAATCAACCTGATTAATTAATCCTAATTTATATTCAGAAAAAATTAGGTCGGTAATAATGATTAATATCCACATCATTAATTTCATTATCAATATATCAATTATGAAATTCAAAAAACGTGTGGTTTTTGAGGCTAAAATGTAGTTTGGTATGGTAAAATTGGTTTCCATCAAATTATAAAAAATCAGTAATCAATCTTTATGATTCATCTTGGTTTATTCCTATTTCATCTAAAGCATAAAATAATTCTTTACTTCTTTCGAAATCATCCTTTCTTACCACATAAGTATCTGTTATTGAATCGTGCCAACCTCTTGAAGGGGTTCCTAAAAATGAAAGTGCATCGAATGGAATAATTCTGCACAGCGTTCTTTTAAGAATTATGCTACTTTCGGGCTTAGTTCCATCCTCTAAAACCACCATAGTATTTGTGACGAATTTCCCTATTGATTTTGAGAAAATTGATTCCATCAAGGTAAAATATGGAATCATTATTAAGAAATAGATGAGATATTCTTCTAATTTATTTATGTTTTGTAACCACTCTAAAAAACCATTTGCTTCAAAAAAATCTGCAATTAGAGCGGTGATGAATGATAATCCAAAAATTGTGGAATATATTATTACACTGTCTATTATATAATTTAAAAGGCGTTGTCCTTTTGATGCCAACAACTCATCTGTCACTTGAAATTCTCTTTGCTCCATAACTTGTTAAATTAAAAAACAGTTACCAAAATGATAACTGTTTCAAAAGTAAGATATTCTTTCTAAATTAACTCCCACACATTTCGCAATCTTCCAAATCTGCATTTTTGGCTCTTTCAATCATTGCTTTATATTCTTCGGCGGTCATTTCGATACTATTCGCCTCAACTTCAACAGCAGGTAGCGGTTCTGCTTTCTTGTCATTATTCAAAGTGAATTTAATAGCATCAACGGCCGATTTTGTTCTCAAATAATACATCCCGGTTTTCAAGCCAGATTGCCAAGCGTAGAAGTGCATTGAGGTCAGTTTCGAATAATTGGCATCTTGCATAAACAAGTTCAAAGATTGCGATTGATCGATAAAATAACCTCGGTGGCGTGACATATCGATGATGTCTTTCATAGACATTTCCCAAACAGTTTTGTACAATTCTTTTAAATCTTGCGGAATATCAAGCCCTTGAACCGAACCGTTTTGTCGCATCAATTCTTGTTTCAAAGTTTCGTTCCAAAGACCACGTTCTACCAAGTCGTTCAATAAATGTTTGTTCACCACAATAAATTCTCCCGACAAAACTCGTCTTGTATAAATATTTGAAGTATAAGGCTCGAAAGCTTCGTTATTACCCAAAATTTGCGAGGTCGAAGCCGTTGGCATTGGAGCTACTAATAATGAATTTCTAACGCCGTTTTTCATCACTTCTTTTCTCAAAGAGGCCCAATCCCAGCGACCAGAAAGTTCTTCGTCTTTCATTCCCCAAAGGTTGTGTTGGAATTCTCCTTGTGAAATGGGCGAACCCTTGAAAGAAGAATAGGCACCTTCTTCTTTGGCCATTTCCATCGATGCGGTTACGGCTGCAAAGTATAAAGTTTCAAAAATTTCCTGATTTAATTTCTTGGCTTCGTCACTTGTAAAAGGCATTCGCAACAGAATAAAAGCATCGGCAAGTCCTTGAACACCAAGACCTACAGGACGATGACGCATATTTGAGTTTTCGGCTTCTACAACAGGATAATAATTTCTATCGATAACCTTGTTCAAGTTTCTCGTTACACGTTTGGTTACTTTGAACAATAATTCGTGGTCAAATTTTCCGTTTTCAATAAACATTGGCAACGAAATAGAAGCGAGATTACAAACTGCAATTTCGTCTTTCGATGTAAATTCCATAATCTCGGTACACAAATTCGATGAACGAATGGTTCCGAGATTTTTTTGGTTTGATTTTCTGTTGGCAGCATCTTTGTACAACATATAGGGCGTTCCGGTCTCGATTTGAGATTCTAGAATTTTCTCCCACAATTCGCGCGCTTTAATGGTTTTTCTGCCTTTTCCTCTTTCTTCGTAGGAAATGTACAATTTTTCAAATTCTTCTCCATAGACGTCATATAATCCTGGACATTCGTTTGGACACATCAAAGTCCAATAACTATCTTCTTGAACTCGTTTCATAAACAAATCCGATGTCCACATCGCAAAGAATAAATCTCTGGCACGCATTTCTTCTTTTCCGGTATTCTTTTTCAAATCCAAAAATTCGAAAATATCAGCATGCCAAGTTTCGATGTAAATGGCAAAACTTCCTTTGCGTTTTCCACCTCCTTGATCTACATAACGAGCGGTATCGTTGAAAACCCTCAACATGGGTACAATTCCGTTTGAAGTTCCGTTGGTGCCACGAATGTAAGAACCTGTTGCGCGAACATTGTGAATAGAAAGTCCAACTCCACCGGCTGATTGTGAGATTTTGGCTGTTTGTTTCAGTGTATCATAAATTCCGTCGATGCTGTCGTCCTGCATAGCCAAAAGGAAACAAGAAGACATTTGGGGTTTTGGCGTTCCTGCGTTGAACAAGGTTGGCGTAGCGTGGGTAAAGAATTTTTTCGACATTAAGTCGTAGGTTTCTATCACAGAATCCAAATCGTTTAGGTGAATTCCAATCGAAACACGCATCAACATGTGTTGCGGACGCTCTACAATTTTCCCGTTGATTCTCAACAAATACGAACGTTCCAAAGTTTTGAAACCAAAATAATCGTAGTTAAAATCTCGGTTGTATATAATGTGCGAATCCAAGAATTCGGCGTTGTCCATAATTACTTTGTGTACTTCTTCAGAAAGCAGAGGCGCATTAAGATTCGTTCTCGGATTGACATAATGAAACATCTCGTTCATGGTTTCCGAGAAAGATTTTTTGGTATTGGAATGTAAATTCGAAATCGCAATTCGAGCTGCAAGTTGAGCATAATCAGGATGCGCAATAGTCATCGAAGCTGCAGTTTCGGCAGCAAGATTGTCTAATTCTGAAGTCGAAACGCCGTCATACAATCCTTCGATTACTCGCATGGCTACCTTCACTGGTTCTACTAAACCATTCAATCCGTAACATAGTTTTTTAATTCTATCGGTAATCTTGTCGAACATTACTGGCTCTTTGTGGCCATCTCTTTTTACTACGTACATAATTTTTTTGTTTTGTGAAATAGACAATCCCTTCTCTATTTCGGGGTATTTGTGATTGATTTTGGGAAGCTAATCCCGATAATTTTTTTTTGGAGCTTAATCCCGCAACCGAGGCTGAAAGCCGAACTGGCGAAGCAATCGTTACAATCTTTTGTGAGATTGCTTCGTACCTCGCAATGACACAAAAGGATTTTCACTACACACGAGCAAAGCGAACTGGCGAAGCAATCGGGGCAAAAAGCACGTAAGATATTGGAATCTATGATTTTGAACCATTGATATTAAGGTTCATTAAGTCTTAATTAACTTAATATCTTAATGGTTAAATTTTTACTATTCTTTAAAAATCAGCGTCGAAGCTAATTTTTTGAGCGTCAGAATCGGTGTTCATTACTCCAGATTTTTGGTATTCACCTACTTTCTTTTCGAAGAAATTTGTTTTTCCTTGAAGCGAAATCATATCCATAAAATCGAAAGGGTTGGCGGTGTTGTATTCTCTTTCGCAACCCAATTCTACCAATAATCTGTCGGTAACAAATTCTAAATATTGTGTCATTAAAACAGCGTTCATTCCAATCAAACTTACCGGAATCGACTCGGTAATAAATTCTCTTTCAATGTCTAAAGCATCAACAATAATTTCTCGAATACGTGCTTTTGGTACTTTATGTTTTAAATGGTGGTTGTGCAAATGCACGGCAAAATCACAGTGAACCCCTTCATCACGAGAAATTAATTCGTTAGAAAAGGTTAAACCTGGCATCAAACCGCGTTTTTTTAACCAAAAAATAGAGCAAAAACTTCCAGAGAAGAAAATGCCTTCTACGGCTGCAAAGGCAATTAATCTTTCGGCAAACGAATCGGATTCAATCCATTTCAAAGCCCATTCTGCTTTCTTCTGGATGGCTGGAAATCTTTCGATAGCATTGAACAATTCGTCTTTTTCGGCCTCGTCTTTTACATAAGTATCAATCAACAACGAGTAAGTCTCGCTATGGATATTTTCCATCATAATTTGGAAACCATAGAAGAATTTTGCCTCGGCATATTGCACTTCATTGACGAAATTTTGGGCTAAATTCTCGTTCACAATCCCGTCTGAAGCGGCGAAAAACGCCAAAATATGTTTCACAAAATATCTTTCATCTTCACTTAATTTATGGTTCCAATCGTTTAAATCTTGAGCCAAATCAATTTCTTCGGCAGTCCAAATGCTGGCTTCCGTTTTTTTGTAAAATTCCCAAATGTCGTGGTGTTTGATGGGGAAAATCACGAATCGATTTTTATTTTCTTGTAAGATGGGTTCAAGTTTTGACATTGTACTTTTTATTTTTTTGAAAATTTAATGCTTTTTTATCTTTTTTGTAGTTTACAAAGATTGTGAATTCTTGCGGTTTTAAAAAGTCAAACTTATTCACAATCGGGAAGAGTTTTTAACAAATAGAAGCGATTTGAATATTTTTATACAAATTATAAAATCCTGAAATTCAATGTTGTAAAAATTAAAAATCAGCCTTAACTACTGTAAAATATAGGATTTTTAAATTTTGGAAATATTGAAAAAAGGCAATTATTAGAAACTCTTTTTTCAGTTCTTCGGCGACTTTTTCGAGTTCTAAATACCTGTCTTCGCCAAATCGTCGGATGAGTGCATCCTTTACCCCGGCTGCGCAAACTCGGAGACATTCGCACAGTGTTCAGTTATGCCCAATGCCACGAGCGACCTCATAGAAAAGACCAACAGAAAAAAAATATGACCTTTTTAACTCAAAATAAAAATAAAGTTGTAATTTTGGACATCATTAGTCTAAAACAAATTTGTCCAAATGAGTAATTTAAGCGAAATACTAAAAACGGCACGAGAAGAGAAAAAACTCATCTTGCGAAAAGTTGCTTCCGAACTTGACATTGACCAATCTTTGATTAGTAAATTTGAAAAAGGAGAACGTAAACCGACAAAGGAACAGCTTATAAAACTTGCCGCCTTTTACAATTTACCAAAACAAGATTTATTAATTGACTGGTTTTCAGATAAAATAATCTACGAATTGAAAGACGTTGATTATGCTAATGATATTTTAATCGTTGCAGAAGAAAAAATTAAATATCAAAAAGCAAATCAAGATGCAGTATAAATTTATAGACTTATTCGCAGGAATTGGCGGTTTTAGAAAAGGATTTGAAGATGCAGGTTTCAAATGTGTATTCACTTCTGAAATAAATCCACAATGCCAACAAGTTTACGAAACAAACTTTGGCGACAAACCTTTTGGCGACATTACTAAAATTATTCCAACAGATATTCCAGACTTTGATATTTTATTGGGTGGTTTTCCTTGTCAACCTTTCAGTATATCAGGCAAAAAAATGGGTTTTGAAGACACAAGAGGAACTTTGTTTTTTGATATTTGCCAAATTATCAAAGAAAAACAACCAAGCGTAGTTGTATTGGAAAATGTAAAGCATTTAATTCATCACGATAAAAAAAGAACATTTACTACAATCATAAAAGCCTTGATGGATTTGGGTTACAACGTAACTCATAAAATTTTAAATGCAAAAGATTTTGGACTTCCACAAAATAGAGAGCGAATTTTTATCATTGCAACAAAAAAACATTATTTTGATTTTGCAAAACTGAAAAGGAAAAAGACAGTTATTTTAAGAGATTTTTTAGACACAGAGGGTAACTTTGAGTTTATAGACAAATCAGAATATACTTTAATTGACACACCTAAAAATCAAGAAAGTGGTTTGATTTTCGTTGGTTACAGAAATAAAAATATTTGGCAAAAAGGAGTTAGAGAAAATACCGAACACCTTTCAAGAGTTCATAGACAACCAAACAGAATATATTCAATAGACGGAACTCACCCAACAATTCCATCACAAGAGACAGCTGGAAGATTTTTTATATATATTCCCGAATTAGAGGCAGTTAGAAAATTAACAATAAATGAATGTTATAAAATAATGGGCTTTCAGCCCAATTTTATAAAACATTCCAATATTGGAGAACAATATAAACAAATTGGAAATTCTGTTGCAATTCCAGTAATTAAAGCTATTGCCGAAAGCATAAACGAACAAAAATTATTAATTGATGAACCACAAAGACAAGTTGTTGGAGATTTACAAACTCTCTTATTCGCTTAAAAAGATAAAAGATGTAAACAAAGAAACAATAGGTTTTATTAAATCTATTGGAGAAAAGATTAATACTCAAAAAGGGGTTTTTACTGTTTTAGTAACATTGATTACTCATAAAATTATAGACACAAAACAAGATGTTAGGAAACACCAAACGAGTATGAAAGGTGGTTTTTCGGGTCGTTCAATTGACTTTGTCCACATTACACCAACATTAAAAGAACTTGGTTTGCCCTCAATGGCTGAAAGTGGTTGGCTAACTCGTTCTTTGGAACAGCCATATCCTTACAATTTAGATTATAATGGTAAAATTAGTAACAAAGTAGTCAAAGAAGCATTTTTAAATATTCTTGACTTTGTTGAGAAAAATCCAACATCTGCTACAAATGTACTTCGCCTTTTATTAGCCGAAGCAATAGCATCAAAAAATGATGCAATTGTAGCAATTGTGCCGTTAGAAAATCCTGAAATACTCACAATTGAAAATATAATAAAAGCATTAGACGAACATTTTAGAACTAAATATGCAACTCACGGAGGCTCAAAACTTCCAGTTTTGGCTTTTTTCGCAATCTATAAAAGTCTAATCAAAGAAATTGGAAGGTACAAGGAATGTAGTTTGGCTGAAATGGGTAGTCATACTGCATCAGACAGAACTTCAAAATCGGCAGGCGACATTGAAATTTTCAAAAAGAAAAACTTGTTTGAAGCAATTGAAATAAAATTAGACAAAGCAATTGATGTAACTATGGTAAGAATTGCAATTGAAAAAATTGCTCGATACAATCCAGACAGATATTACATTTTATCCTACATCGGCATAAAAGAAAGCGACAATTTAGAAATTGCAGACTTGATAAATGAATTAAAATTAGAACACGGTTGCCAAATTATTATAAATGGACTTTTACCAACTATCAAGTATTATTTGCGTTTGATTACTTCATTAGACGAGTTCATAAAGAACTATAGCAATCTAATTGAAAATGACACAGAGATAAAGAAAATACATAAAGAAAAGTGGAACGAATTAATAGATAAACACCTGAAATAAAAGGCACTAGGGCATAACAGCAGTTTGGCAATATGGCGGTTTTGGGCTTAATTTAAAGTTGGTTTTGTACTTGCAAAGACAGTGTTTAACCGAAAGTTTAGGCTTTCTAAATCCGCCACTTCGCCAAGCAACAAAACGGAATATATTTTGTGGTTACGACTTATTCTAACTTCGCAGAGCTTATTTTTACCAACTGTTTTTAACTATTAAACCTTTTTTATTGGTCAGACCTGTCCTGCCGACAAGCAGGTGGAACACCATAATCATACCCTTGTGTGTCAAGAACTAATGTCATGTGTGTTTCATCTCAATATGCGGAATATCATCTTCCAGATACATTTCGCTGGTTTGAACAAATCCGTGACTTTCGTAGAATTTTTTCAGGTATAATTGGGCTCCAATGGTAATTTGGCTTTCGCCAAAATGCAATTGAATTTCAGCAATTGCAACACGCATCAATTCGTGACCCCATTTTCTTTCTCTATAATTGGCATCAACAACTACTCTTCCTATAGAGGCATTCTCAAACGTAATGCCTGGTTTGAAAAGCCTAGAATACGCTACAATCTTGCCCTCGAATTCGCCAAAAAGATGCAAGGCCTGTTTGTCTTTTCCGTCTAAATCAAGGTAAACACAATTTTGTTCGACCACAAAAATTTCGCTTCTCAATCTCAAAATATCATAAAGCTCGTTTGGCGAAAGGGCTTCGAAAGGCTTTATTTTCCAATGAATTTTCATTTTTTTACTCCTATTTTAAAATAACAATCGATTTGATTATGGCTTCTAATTCGTGCATTAAATCCCGCTCATTTTTTGATGGAGAATAGCAAAATCCTTCCAAAACTAGAATTCTATTGTTTGCCTCATCTACAATAGCATAATTGACAAATGGCCCGGACATAAAATCATTTTTCAACTCCCAAGTTCCCTTAGTTTCATAAGTTTCTTTGCCGTTTAGCTTTAGCTTGAAAAGATAAGGCGAATAACCTTCCTCGGTAATCATTGGGGTGTCTTCTTCGGTTCCACTAATGTACAAATTGCCAATAGAATCTCTAATCCTGATGATATTGGTAATAATATTTGAATGATTTTTAATCGAATTGATGGGAACTTCATAGATCAAAAGACTCGTGTTTCCGCTAATGATTTCCTTTTTTAACCAAAGAAATTTGCTTTTTTGAAGTGCATACAAATAACCGTTAGGCACTTCCAAAGAGATTTTGAATTTGTTTCTAATAATACTCGAATTCATCAAAGATTGTTTGTTGATTCTTTGGCTTTCTTCAATTTCGGTTTCCTTGATAATTTGAATAATTTGAGGTGAGTTTTTTTCGATGATTTCAAGAATATCGCCATTGGTTTTGCCCGAAATGTGAAACACGTTTTGAGGTGAAACGTATTGATTTTTCTTGATTTCGAATTGGTTTTTATTTTCCTTTTTTAGAACTATAATAGTGCGGCTATCGGTCATAAATCCTTCCATCAATTTCACGGGATACTGATTTATGGTAAAAAGCGGTTCTTCTTGAGGCAAGCCAATTACGGGCGAAGCAAACTTGTTTCTAATGCTTTCTCCTATTTCGCCATTCCACAAAGGGTCGTCTATAATTACCGAAATGGTGTTGGTTTTTCCAGTTGCTTTGCGTGGTAAACTGTCCTCCTGTTTTTTGCAAGAAAAAAACAAGAGTAATATAAAACAGAAAAATAAAAAGAGGTTTTTATTCATTATCATTAAATAATGCGAATCAAGAGTTGAGTTTATAACTTTTTGATTATCAATGTAAAAGACCTAACAGGTTTTAAAAACCTGTTAGGTCTAACCCAAAGAATTTAGTGTTTTGTTTCAAGCCTTGATTCAGATTAATAATAAAATAATGCCATTCACAAAAAATGACAAAGTATAAAAACCCAAATGTATAGAAGATTTTTGTATTATCCGTTAATTTTTAGTTTCATTCCCGGTTTCAATTCTTTGCCTTTGATGTTATTCCATTTTTCGATATCCGAAATACTAACTCCTGGATATTTTTTTGAAATGCTGTATAAAGAATCTCCTTTTTTTACTAAATAATCGTTGCTTTTGCTTTTTGAAGCGGAAGCTAAACTTTCATTTTTATTAAAATTATTTTGGTCAGGATTGCTTTCAATTGTCACTTCATTTTTTGCAACAATCAAAGAATTTCCTATAGCAATTTTGTTGTCTTGCAAATTGTTCCATAGTTTTAAATCGTCTAAAGTACTTCCAAATTTTTTGGCAATATTTCCGAGATTATCCCCTTTTTTTACAATATATTCAATATTTTCTATTTTGGTTGTAGCAGCTATTATTTCCTTGTCATTTGTCTCAATTTTAGCCACTTGCAAAGACATTCCCAATTGAATTGAAGCGTTTGTAAGATGATTCCATTCTTTGATTTCGGCAACAGAAACATTATTCTTTTTAGCGACAATGCTTAAATTATCTCCTTTTTGAACGATATAAAAAGCTGCAACAGAGGTGGACAAAGTATCGTTTTTGATGTTTTTATTTGCCTTGTCTTCATCATTAATTTTAGAATCAGCAGAAACAATTTGTTGGTTCGATTTAACTGAATTTTTAATCGTTTGAACCACCGTTTCTTTCGTCATTATTTTTAAACTTTTTCCGCTGGCAACAGAGCTTCCTTTTAGTCTATTCCATTTTTTGAGGTCAGAAACTGTAACGCTGTATTTGTTGGCAATGAGGCTTAAATTGTCACCTCGCTTCACGGTATAATATTTTGTTTTTGGAAGTGTAACTCTTTGTGTTGAATTCATTGTGTCCTTCAAGACCATGGCTTGTTGAACTTGAAACGGTTTTTCACGAAAATCCAAATCACGTTGAATATAAGCATAAATTTTCTCTTCATTGGAAGCGAAAACTGAAATTTTATCTTTTGGTAATCTCAAAAAATGAGGCTCATCTTGATAGAACGGAATCACATTCATTTTATAAGAAGGGTTAAATAGTTGCAATTCGGCCACTGGAATATCGAGCAAATCGGATATTTGTTGGAACGACATTTGTTTTTTGATTAGAATTGTATCAGTAGCAAAATGCTGCACCAAAGCTCTTTCTGGCTTGATTCCGTGTTCTTTATGGTATTCATAAATGTACATCGTGGCAAGAAATGCAGGCACATAACCTTGGGTTTCTCGAGGAAGGTTTTTTCTAATATTCCAGTAATTTTGTTGTCCGCCCGAACGTCGGATGGCTTTTGCAACATTGCCTGGACCTGAATTATAAGACGCCAAAACCAAATCCCAATCGCCAAAAATTTCAAACATTTTGCTCATGTATTGGGCTGCCGCTTCGCTCGATTTCAAGGGGTCACTGCGTTCGTCAATATAAGAATCAATCTTCAAATTGTATTGTTTTCCGGTATGATACATAAACTGCCAAAGTCCCGTTGCTCCCATTCTGGAAACTACTTTTGGGTTCAAAGCCGATTCTACAATGGCCAAATATTTTATCTCCAAAGGCACGTTTTGTTTGGCCAAAGCCTCTTCAAACATGGGAAAATAATATTCAGAAATAGCCATCAATCGTCCAAAAGATTTTTTGCGATTCTTTAAAAACGACTTAATAATATTTTCTAAACCAGGATTGTATTCGATATTAAATGGCGATTTTGCATCCATTGCCGCTAATCGCTGTTTGAGCAATTCGGTAGGCAATTCATAATCTACATTTTCATTGAAATTGCTATTTGTAATATCATTGTTAAGTTCATTATAAATATCAAGATTTGTTAATTCCTTAATCCACAGACTATCAACTTCTGAAGCACGTTTGTCTTTTACAAAAGTGTTTTTGATGGAATCTAAATAGAAGTTTTGCTTTTCTGTTTTTATATTTGTTTTATAATCAGCATATCGCTGCGAAAACGATTGAATTGAAAAAAACAAAAAAAGTATAGGGGCTATATTTTTTAACTTCATAATTTTATATTCAACTTGTTATGCAACAAACCATTCTTGAATGGTTTGTTGCAAATTTAATAGGTAAAAACAATAAATATCATTAAATATTGTTAAAAAACCAATATTTAGTCCAAAATAGCTGCAATTCCGGGTAAAATTCTGCCTTCAAGCATTTCTAACATTGCACCTCCACCGGTAGACACATAACTTACTTTATCTTCAAAACCAAATTGTTTCACTGCAGCAACTGAATCGCCACCACCTACAAGTGAGAAAGCACCGTTTGCAGTAGCTTCGGCAATATAGTCGCCAAGAGCAATGGTTCCTTTGGCAAAATTTTCCATTTCAAAAACGCCAAGAGGGCCATTCCAAAGAATCGTTTTTGATTCTAAAATTACTTTCTTGAAATTTTCTAATGATTTTGGCCCCGCATCAAGTCCTTGCCATCCGTCAGGAATTTCACGAACATCAACGATTTTTGTATTGGCATCATTCGAAAAATCATCGGCGGCTACAACATCAACAGGGATGTGAATTTGAACGCCTTTCTCTTTGGCTAATCTCAAGATTTCTAATGCCAATTCTTGTTTGTCATCCTCACAAATTGAATTTCCAATTTTTCCGCCCAAAGCTTTCACGAAAGTAAAAGTCATTCCGCCACCAATAATCATGTGATCGACTTTATCCAAAATATTTTCGATAACCGTAATTTTTGAAGACACTTTTGAACCTCCAAGAACAGCGGTTACTGGTTTTACAGAATCTTTCAATACTTTGTTCAAGCTTTCGATTTCTCTTGCTAACAACAATCCGAAACATTTATCTTTTGGAAAAAACTGTGCAATTATGGTTGTCGAAGCGTGTGCTCTGTGTGCTGTTCCGAATGCGTCATTGACATAAATATCTCCAAGTGAAGCCAGATTTTTTGCAAATTCAACATCTCCAGCTTCTTCTTCTTTATAAAAACGCAGGTTTTCTAATAATAAAATTTGCCCTGCTTTTAAATTTGCTACTGCTTTTTCTGCTACTGCTCCAATACAATCTGAGGCGAAATAAACTTCTTGGCCTAAAATTTCAGTAGCTTTTTTAACAATATGTTCCAAAGAATATTTTTTTTCTACTCCTTTTGGTCGCCCCAAATGCGACATTAAAATCACACTTCCTCCATCGGCAATAATTTTATCGATGGTGGGTTTTGCCGCTTCGATACGAGTGGCATCGGTTACATTAAAATTTTCGTCTAGAGGCACATTAAAATCAACACGAATTATGGCTTTTTTGTTTTTGAAATCAAAATCGTTTATAGTTTTCATTAGAAATTATTTTTATTAAAAGTTAGATTATTTTGAAAGGAAAACAAAGATATAACTTTTCAAGAACTTAAAAATAAGAATAGTTTAAAAATAAGTGGTGCAGATTGGCGAAAACGTTGTAAAAATATAAATTTGTAGAAATAATGATTGTCCATTTATAAATTATACTTTTATTTACTCTTATGAATCACGAGTTGAAATGAAACATTACTTTTCATAGAATTAGACCTAACAGGTTTTAGAAACCTGTTAGGTCTCTGCCTAGAAAATCAAAAAGTTAGGAATTCAACCCTTAATTCGCATCACTAATTTTGAAAACCATTCCGATAAACATACCCAAAAACTATGATACATTCTGTTTTATTTGATTTAGACGCCATATATATAATTATTATTTTGTTTTTTTTGATGCTTTTTGCCGTTTGGATTGGTTACAAAACAGGCTTGAAAAAAACCAAAACGGATAATAAAAATTCGGAAATTTCTTCAGCTTTGTTGGGTTTGTTGGCGTTGATTTTGGGCTTTACTTTTGCAATGTCGGGTTCTCGCTATGAGAGTAGAAAAAACAATTTAATTGATGAAGCTAATTGTATCGGAACGGCACTTTTGCGCTCCGATATTTATCCTGATAGTTTAAAAAATGAATTCAAAAAAGATTTTAAAACGTATTTAATGTCACGAAAAGACTATTACCTTTTGGATAATAACGACGAAAAACTGACTGCTTCATTGAAACAATCGGCTGCAGCAAGCGAAAGATTATGGAATCGTGCCACTTTTTATGCGAAAAACAAAAACTACTTTATTCAATCGAATATGATGATTCCAGCTTTGAACGAAATGTTTGATAGCGCCTCGAAATCGAATATGGTTTTGAATTCTCAAGTTCCTGAAACCATTGTTTACTTAATGATTGCTTTTTCTGTAATAATTTCCTTTTTTATTGGCTACAATTCGGGCTTGGAGAAAAAAATCAACACCAAATTCATAATAGGATTTTGTTTTTTAATTTGTATTGTGATTTTAATAACCCTTGATTTAGATCGGCCCAGAAGAGGTTTGATTAAACTTGATACCGAAATAAGTTTAATGCAAAAATTAAATCTAAATTAGAAAGATTTTCGGCTATTTCCTCGCAACAAACCTTTGCAGTTTTGAGACTTTTTATGTTATATTTGCCTTATGCAGTTTTCAGAAATTTTAGGGCAGGATCACATCAAAAACCACTTGACACGAAGTGCCGATTTGGGCAGAATTCCTCACGCACAATTGTTTGTAGGGCCAGAGGGATGCGGTACTTTGCCAATGGCAATCGCTTATGCGCAATACATTTTGTGCCACAATCAAAACGGAGAAAACATTGGAGAGAACGAAAGTTGTAATCTTAAATTTCAAAAAATTTCGCATCCCGATTTGCATTTTGTTTATCCAAGTGTTACTACCGAGGAAGTAAAAACAAAGCCCAAAAGTATTGATTTTATTGCTGATTGGAGACAATTTGTAGCAGATAATCCTTATGGAGGTTTGTTCGATTGGTATTCCGTTTTGGGTGTTCAAAACAAACAAGGGTTGATTCGCGTTGAAGATGCAGCTGAAGTTTTAAAAACATTAGCTTTAAAATCTTATGAAGGAGGTTATAAAATAATGATTGTTTGGATGGCCGATAAAATGAATATTGAAGCCTCAAATAAATTGCTAAAATTAATTGAAGAACCGCCAGAAAAAACGGTTTTCATTCTAATTACTGAAAATGAAGAAGACCTCATTCAAACTATTCGTTCTCGTTGCCAAGTTCTGCATTTTAATGGATTGAGCGAACAAGTGATTACCGAAGCACTCATTTCGCGTGAAAATGTTGAACCAAAACTAGCCACAAAAATCGCTCATCAAGCACAGGGAAATTTCAACAAAGCCTTGAATTTACTCAAAGATGACAACGAGGAATTTCCATTTGAACAATGGTTTGTCGATTGGGTTCGAGCCGCTTTCCAAGCCAAAAAAAATGCTGCCGTTATAGCAGATTTGATTCAGTGGAGTGATCAAATTGCGGCTTTGGGAAGAGAAACCCAAAAGAAGTTTTTGCAATATTGCATTGATGTTTTTCGTCAAGCCTTGTTGCACAATTATGAAACACAGAGTTTGGTTTATATGGAATCCACCATAGAGAATTTCACGATAGCCAAATTTGCTCCTTTTATAAACGGAAACAACATCAACGAAATATTTCAGGAATTGTCAGATGCCATTTTCCACATCGAACGCAACGGAAATGCTAAAATTATTCTAACAGATTTGTCTATAAAATTGACTCGTTTAATACATAAAAAATAAGATTATGAACAATGCTGCTTCCATTTTGCTTTTGGCTTTTTTGGCCATCACTTTCATACAATCGGGTTATGACAAATTATTTTATTGGAAAGACAACCTTGATTGGTTAAAAGCTCATTTTGCCAAAACTCAACTAAAAAACTTGGTTCGTTTAGCCTTGTTACACATTCTTGTTTTAGAATTAATATCTGGAATTTTATGTGTAGTGGGAGGCATTGAATTATTGGTAAGCAACGGAAGAACTTTTGGTTTGTATGGTGCTGTTTTTTCGAGCATCACTTTGTTGATGCTGCTTTTTGGACAACGATTGGCCAAAGATTATGACGGTGCCAGAACGATTGTTATTTACTTTGTTCCAGCTGTAATGGCGGTATATTGGTTAAGTTAGAAAAAATTTCAATGGCAATGACAATATCAATATCAATGGCAATTTCAATGGCAATTTCAATGGCAATTTCAATGGTAATTTCAATGTCAATTTCAATGGCACAAAACATTTGTGCTTTATTGACAAAAAATCATAAATTATGACTTCAAAACATCCTTCTGAATCTTTGACCGTATTGACGGATATCGTTTTGCCCAGCGAAACTAACGCTTTGAACAATCTTTTTGGTGGCGAATTGTTGGCCCGTATGGATCGTGCTGCGAGTATTGCTGCAGGAAGGCATTCGCGAAGCATTTCAGTAACTGTTTCGGTAAACCACGTGGCTTTCAACAAAGCCATTCCGCTGGGAAGCGTGGTTATTGTAGAGGCTAAAGTATCAAGAGCTTTCAAAACTTCAATGGAAATTTACCTCGACGTTTGGATTGAAGACAGAGAATCTGGCGAAAGAATCAAATCCAATGAAGCCATCTATACCTTTGTTGCCGTTGACGAAACCGGGAAACCCATTGAAGTCTCGTCCATCATTCCAGAAACCAAACTTGAAAAACACCGTTTTGATGACGCATTGAGAAGAAAACAATTGAGTTTGGTCTTGGCGGGAAAATTAAATCCTCAAGATGCTTCAGAATTGAAGGCGTTGTTTGTGTGATTTTTTTGGACTAAATTTTCATTTCACAAAGCATTATTCCTCTTAAAACAATCTTCAACATGATCATTCACAATGCCAGTGGCTTGAAGATGGGCATAAACCACTGTGGAACCCACAAATTTGAACCCTCGTTTTTTTAAATCTTTACTCACTTTGTCTGAAAGTGGGGAACTCGCAGGAAGATCTTTTAGTATTTTTGGTTTGTTATCCACAATTTCTCCATTTGTAAAACCCCAAATGTATTGGCTGAAACTACCAAATTCTTCTTGAACTTTTATAAATGCAATGGCATTAGTTACTGCTGCTCTAATTTTTAATTGATTGCGAATAATTCCAGCATCGAGTAGTAATTCCTGAATTTTATTTTCTGAATATTGAGCTACTTTTTTATAATCGAAATCATCAAAAGCCAAACGAAAGTTGTCTCTTTTTTTTAGAATGGTAATCCAACTCAATCCTGCCTGAAAAGTTTCGAGAATCAGGAATTCAAATAATTTTTGGTCATCATATACAGGAACGCCCCATTCTTCGTCATGGTATTTTTTATACAAATCGCTCGACAAACACCAGTCGCATCTTTTTATTTCCATAATTAAATTTTTATCCCTTGAATAATGGTTTTTTTAGTTTTTTCGAATAGCTCATCAAAAGTAAAATCACTAACTTTAAAGGATTTGTGAACCGTAAAAAAGATGTGATGTCCAACACTCAACTGAAAATAACCATATTGATACACTTTCCACGAATTGTTAATAGTTATCGGAACAATATAGGCCGATGGTGCATATTTACACAAAATTTTTAATCCACTTTGGGCAAATTCCAACGGCTCTCCAGTTTTACTTCGGGTTCCTTCTGGAAAAATAACCGCCGATTGTTTTTCTTTTTCAATGTATTCTGCCAAGGATTTTATTTTTGGAATAGCTTGTTTGGGATTGTTTCGATCAATCATTACATATTTTCCGTTTCTTAAAAAATAGGAAACACTCGGAATGCCTTTGCCCAACTTTTTTTTTGTAACAAAAAGACAATTAAATTTTCGCAAATACCAAATAATTCCGGCGGTATCTAACAAACTTTGATGATTGGAAACAAAAATAATTGGGACATTTTTTGGTATAAGTTCAATATTTTCGAATGTAAATCTTGTGCCTAAAATATGATTGCATTTCAAACTAAAATAACCCACATAATCAAAGGAGGTTTTCAATCCCTTGTCGCCAAAAATCTTAAATGCCATCCACTGAATGGGATGAATAATACACATTACCGACAAGTAAACGATATAATAAATCAGGGTTATGGGGTATAATAAAATTTTCTTCATCTTTCAAAATTACACACAAAAGTAATAAATATTTTCAGCCTTCGATTTCAATACAAAACATTTATCTTTTAGTGTTTAATTGTACCTTTGCTTACTAAAATATTTGCCTTCATAAAAATAAAATGAAATTCACTTACCCTAAAACCGAAAAGCTTAAAAGCAAAATCACAATAGATTTGCTTTTTTCCAAAGGCAAATCCGTGTCCAAATATCCTTTGAGACTGGTTTTTGTGAAAAGTGATTATGGGATTCCAAATGATTCTGAACAGATGTTAAAAATGGGTGTTTCGGTTTCCAAGAAATACTTTAAACACGCTGTGGACAGAAATTACTTCAAACGGGTACTTCGAGAAACCTATCGTTTGAACAAACACATTCTGATGGATAATTTGGATAAAAACTATGCTTTTATGTTTTTTTACCAAAGCAAAGACAGATTGACTTATGAGGAAATTAACACCAAAACCATTCAATTGTTTGAAAAATTTGTATCGCAGTTAAAAAACGAGGAATAGACTTCTATTTTTTATACGAATAGTCATTATTATTACGTTCTGATATTCAAAACAATAATCGATTTTCGAAATCATTTTTTTTCAAGACCTAACAGGTTCTAAAGACCTAACAGGTTTTTGAAACCTGTTAGGTCTAAACCAAAGAAGATCAGCAATTTATTTCAAAACTTAATCAAACCAAAATCTTATGAAAAATCTACTCCTATTTATGATGTTTCTTTTGTTGTTTTCTGGTTGTAAAAAATCGGAAGATGGCGCTGAAGCTATGACAATCACAGAAGTTAGAATGCCATCGAAAGAAGATTCGGAAGCTATTTCAGAAAATGCAGATATGAAAGTAAATGACAGTCGAGAAGACTCCGCACCGCCTCCTCCTCCAATGGTTGATCAAGTAAAATTTGTCAAACCAGTTTTAGCAAGTTCTGATGAAATTACTGCTGAAAAAGTCGAACAAAAAATTATCAAAACGGGTAATATTCGATTTGAAACCAATGATTTAGGCCAAACTTACAACCAAATCATTACGGCTGTAAAAAAACACAACGCTATTATTCAAAACGACACCGAAGGAAAGGAATATGGCTCCATCTTTAGACGAATCACGGTTCGTGTTCCAAGCAAAAACTTCGATTTATTTTTGACTGATATTTCCAAAGGGGTTTCTTATTTTGACAACAAAGAAATTTCATCACAAGACGTAACCGAGGAATACATTGATGTTGCTGCCCGTTTGAAAGCCAAAAAAACGCTAGAATCTCGTTATCTCGAACTTTTGAAAAAAGCCAACAAAGTTTCGGAAATGCTAGAAATCGAAGCACAACTTTCGGCTATTCGAGAAGAAATAGAAGCCAAAGAAGGACAATTGCGTTATATGCAAAGTCGGGTTTCGATGAGTACCGTCAACATCGAATTTTACAAAACCGTTGCCATTGAAGAGGGTGCAACCATTTCCTACGGCTCTAAAATTTGGAACGCCATTTCCTCTGGTTTCAATGGAATTTCAAGTTTCTTCATCGGATTACTCAGTATTTGGCCTTTTCTCATTATTTTAGCGGTATCGTTTTACTATATTAGAAAACGATTTAAGAAAAAAACCACATAAAAATGATTTCTCCCTTTAAAAAAAAATTTATAATTCCTGTTGTTGCTTCGGCATTTCTATTCGTTGGCGTTAGTTTCAAAGATGATTTTTTTGAAATTGCCAAACAAATCGAAATATTTACCACGCTTTTCAAAGAACTGAACAAAAACTATGTCGATGAAACCAATCCGGGTGATTTGATGGACAAATCCATCAAAGGAATGTTGGCCAGTTTGGACCCTTATACGGTTTATTTTAACGAGCAAGATGTGGTGAAATTCAAAATCAACAACACGGGTGAATATACCGGAATTGGTGCGGTGATTACCCGAAAAAACGATAAATTAATCATTAAAGAACCCTACAAAAATTTTCCTGCCGACAAAGCGGGACTTAAAGCAGGTGACGAAGTGATTCAAATAGGCGATATTCTTTTGTCGGATTTCAAAGACGATGCTTCGCAACTTTTTAGAGGTGCCAAGAACACTAAAATTGAGGTCAAATATATTCGTCAAGGCAAAACCAATACTACACAAATCGTTCTGGATGAAGTAGAAGTAAAATCGGTTCCTTTTTTTGGAAAAATAGACGACAAAACGGGCTATATTGTTTTGGCACGTTTCAATCAGAAAGCTTCTTTTGAAACCAAACAAGCCTTGGAACAACTAAAAAAAGAAGGAGCAGAAAGAATTGTTTTGGATTTGAGAGACAATCCTGGAGGTCTTTTGAACGAAGCGGTGAATATTTGCAATTTGTTTGTTCCTAAAAATGAAGTTATTGTTACTACAAAATCAAAAATTGAGAAACACAATAATACCTACAAAACTTCGAAAGAACCAGTAGATACTGAAATTCCTGTGGCCATTATTGTTAATGGAAAAAGTGCTTCGGCATCTGAAATTGTGTCGGGAGCCTTGCAAGATTTAGATCGTGCGGTTATTATAGGCAGTCGCAGTTTTGGAAAAGGATTGGTACAAAGACCTGTTGATTTAACTTATGGAACCCAACTGAAAGTGACTATTTCGCGCTATTACACGCCTTCCGGAAGGTGTATTCAAGCATTAAATTACAATCAAAAAGACAAAAACGGACTGGCCACCAAAACCGAAGCCAAGAATTATAACGCCTTCAAAACCAGAAAAGGACGAACGGTTTATGATGGTGGCGGCATTCAGCCCGACATCGAATTGGAAGAAACTAAAACGAGTCCGATTACAAATTCCTTGCTCAAAAACGATGGGATTTTTGACTATGTAACCTCCTATTATTACAAAAATTTATCGCTTGGTGATAAAATCCCAACCATTTCAGATTCCGATTTTTTAGATTTTAAACAATATTTAAAAACTCAAAAATTTTCGTTCGACACCGAAACAGAATTGGCTTTGAAAAACACTTTGGCTGCGGCCAAAAAAGAAAATATTGACGAAAGTATTACCACAGAATACCAACAATTGCTAGTGGCACTTCAAAAAAGTGAAGAAAATTTATTGGATAAAAACAAAAAAGAAATCAAAAATTTAATCCTTATCGAAATCATAAAACGGTATCAATATCAAGAAGGATTGTATCAATATTTTTTGAAAAACAATTCCGAAATTAAGAAAGCCACAAGCATTTTGACTAACAGTGTCGAATATAAGAGTATCTTGAAAATGTGATTAAATCTAATTTGGTTTAATTTAAAAAAACCAGCTCGCCACAAAAATAGCTGTAATCACACAAATCACATCCACCAAAAGCATCGTTCCTAAAGCGTAACGCGTGTTTTTGATATTGACTGAACCAAAATAAACCGCAATCACATAAAAAGTACTTTCGGCACTGCACTGAAAAATGCTGCTCAATCTTCCCGTCATCGAATCGGCACCAAAAGTATTCATAGAATCTATCAAAAACCCTCGTGAACCTGCGGAACTAAAAGGTCTAAGTAATGCTACTGGCAAAGCGTCGGTAATTTCTTTACTCACACCCATATTAGAAAAAGCAAAAGCTACCCAATTACTAATAATTTCAAACAAACCACTATTTCTGAATAAAGAAATAGCCACCAACATTCCCAAAACATAAGGAAAAATAGTCGCACCAGTTTTAACTCCATTATTGGCTCCAGCCACAAAAGATTCATAAACAGTCGTGTTGGCTTGGGTGAATTTTTTTTCTTTGATAAACGAAAAGATCAAAGTAAAAACAATAATTCCGACCAATATTAAAGCCGAAAGATTAGAGGTAAAATAGTTTTTTCCAATTAAATCCAAATGGTTTACATACATCAACAAACCAATAATGGCAGCAATTAAAACCATCAGCCCAATCACCAAAGAAGCACTTTTGAAATTGATTTTTTGTTTGATTCCAACAATCAAGAAAGCGGCAATTGTACCAATAAAAGAGGTGATAATACAAGGCAACATCACGTCGGCGGGATTGCTTGCGCCCGCAGCAGCACGATAACCAATGATAGAAGTTGCTATTAAAGTCAATCCCGAAGCGTGCAGACACATAAACATAATTTGCGCATCGCTTGCCTTGTCTTTTTCGGGATTTATTTCTTGCAGACTTTCCATTGCTTTTAATCCAAATGGTGTTGCTGCAGAATCTAATCCCAAGAAATTGGCAGCAAAATTTAGGGTCATGTAGGAAATAGAAGGATGGTTTTTCGGAATACTTGGAAACACTTTTACGAATACCGGACTCAATACTTTAGCTAGTTTTTCGGACACTCCAGAAATGATTAGCAATTCCATCAACCCGCAGAAAAAAGCCAAATATGCCATAAGTGGCAAAATCAAATCAACTAATGTGCTTTTGCAAGTGGGCAATAACCCATCCGATTTTTGAACACCGCTAAAAATTTTAACCACTTTATTTTTAAACACATAAGTAGTATCTGCGTTTAGCGTATCGCGGTTTATAATAAAGATTTTATCTTCGGATTTATTGATGCTGTCTTTTATAAAAACAGGAATCTGATCGATATATTTTTCGGAAATTAAAATAGGGTCATCTTTCTTTCCGTTCAAAACATGGTCAATGGTATAACTATTTCCAGAAAATAAACTGAAAATCACAAATGCAATCGACGAAATGAAAATTACCAACCAAAATCTACTCAATACCATAATTTATAATTTTTGTAAATGTAATAAATCAATTGCAATGACAATTGCAATGACAATGTCAAAAAAAACAAATAAATATTAAAAACAACCCTTCTTGATTTTCAAAAGTCAATCAAAATCAAAAATTGAGGACTTTTTTTAATTGTAATTGATATTGAATTTTGATATTGCAATTGTTTAAACGTGAATAATTTCCTC
>Ga0316612_1000076_pt1 | contig 38697 bp, 35 predicted proteins | sample MIS2016226_MG_FD_207676 | JGI IMG/M metagenome (GOLD analysis project Ga0316612, IMG submission 207676) | Microbial mat bacterial communities from Middle Island sinkhole, Lake Huron, Michigan, United States - MIS.2016.226 | ecosystem: Environmental > Aquatic > Freshwater > Lake > Sediment... | reverse complement strand
TAGCCTTGTTCACTAGCCTTGATAATACATCTTCTCAAATCTTCTGAATATGCTGCTCCCATTTTTTCACCTTTAACTCTTTCTTTATTTTACTCCCTGTCCTTACTTTCTTGCAAACCGCGATAATCAAGATTGGGATGCTTATTGGCTTAATCTTTCTTCCATTTCTTCTTGAGCGGAACTTTCACTTTTAATTACACCCGTGCATGAAAGCACAGAGGGGGAATTTATTAACGTCGATGGTAAAACCTTAAGAGGAGCAAAGGGAGCATCTCACTTTGGAACTAAGCATAAATACTTATAACGAAACCTCAACGTTTTAGGCTTAAACAATAAAGAAAATATTGTGAATATCATTTATTTATCGCATATTGCCAATACTAAAAACAACGATTTTAGGCACTTTTGATGCTAAGTATAATTACTCATCGCCAAAGTGAGATGCTCCCATCAAGAAATTGCAACTCATCAGGCTTTTGCATGGGAATCAAAAAGTTTATATCCAAACAATAAAGTATTTTTTATTCCTGATCCCAATTATTATTTATTAGCAATTCTCAACTCAAAAATTGTTTGGTTTTTCCTAGATCATGTAGTTGGCAAAATGGCGGGTGGCACTTACGCAATGCAAAAGCCTCAAGTTTCTCAAATCCCTATCCCCACCGCTACCGAAGCAGAACAAAAAGCAATAGAAATTCTTGTCCAAAAATGCCTAGATGCCAAAGGTCAAAACGTCACACAATGGGAACAAGAAATAGATGCGATAGTAGCGCGGCTGTACGGATTGAGTGACGAAGAGATGGAGATAATTAGAGGGAACACGGATTAAGATTTAAATTCCATGTAGGGGCATAGCATTCCCACCACAATTTATGACTTTTTAAACCATCTCAAATTGGGAATGCTTTGCCCAAAACCTCACAACGCAGCCACAATTTATCGGTGAACAGCAAACAGGGTTCAGCATTTGCGAATTAAAATAGTCGTGGAAAATAAAAAATATTCGCGCAAATGCTAAACCCCTACACAATCTTTTAATTATAGGGCTGAACGCGGATTAGGCGAATTGAAAAACTTTATGAACTTTTGCAGATAGTCTATAATCACATTATCTAAAAACAAATTTACAAACAAATCATGTTATGAGAATCCTTCAAACCAAAGGCATGATCAAATCAGGTGTACTAGATATTACACTGCCCAAAGACTTTGGCAACGGCGAAGTTGATATCATCGTTGTATCCAAAGAAGCCCCTGATGAATTTGAAAATCGTCACCAAGCCATGATCCAGAAAGGATACGACACCCCCGACAAAATCTTAGAACTCATCCATCAGATCAAACTAGAAATGCTCAAAGAAAAAGGCAGAGCCTAAGAATGGAACCATTGAGGCGTATTTTTTTAGATACCAATATTTTTATTATTGGTGATGCTGATAAACGAAGTCTAGAAAGCATGATTTTAGAGTCACTTGGTTACAGAAACAAACTAACCATATTAAATGCCGAAGTCATTCTGTCAGAAGAACTGATAGATCAAATTCGCAGAGTTAGTAAATATTTGTATGGCAAAGACCAAGCTGGAGCCATTATTTCCAACATTTGGCAATGGCTTAATATTCACTATCTGCCTTCTACTACTGATTGGCATCAAGAAAAATTAAACTTGATTAACAGCAAACTGATTCCATCTGAAGATATAGAAATATACCTGTCAGCTAAATACGGTGAAGCGGATTGCTTTGTTTCTGGCAATAGAAAATTGATTCAGGCGATCGCCGATTTTGAATGTCTAGATTCCAAGAGTTTTATAAAGCAATATCTTACAAAAAATGAATAATGAGGATTGTTATTGTGGTGATATTTATCATTAATCGCCAAGCACGGAATAACCTCCATGTAGGGGCATAGCATTCCCACCACAATTGATGATTTTTTAAACCATCTCAAAATTGGGAATGCTCTGCCCAAAACCTCACAACTAAGTAGGTTGTTGGAATTAAACGTGGGATGCTTTAGCGATAGCGTAAAGCATCACCTCTAACCAATAGATGCGTTACGTTACACTAACGCATCCTACAAATAATTAAGCCTTCCTCCTTAGAATTGTTCATGCAGTGCGGAAATAGCTCAAGGAAAGAAGTTAAATAATGAACCTATGACAAAAAGGCGCAAAACCTCCTGTCAAAAAGTAAACTAAATCTTCAAGTACTACAGTTTTTTTTGTATGAGCCAGCCAACAGCCCCCCAACCTTGGAGTCAGCGTTTCGAGACAGCGCTACATCCCGCGATCGCCAAATTTAATGCCAGCATTAGTTTTGACATTAATTTAATTGAATATGACATTACGGGATCGCAAGCACATTCGCGAATGTTGGCAAAAGTGGGCATCATTAGCGCCGCAGAAGGGGAAATGCTCGTCAATGGATTAGAGCAGATTCGCCAAGAATATCGATCAGGCGATTTTAACCCCGGCATTGATGCTGAAGATGTGCATTTTGCAGTAGAGCGTCGCTTGACCGAGTTGATTGGTGATGTTGGCAAAAAGGTACATACAGCGCGATCGCGTAATGATCAAGTTGCCACCGATGTGCGCCTATATTTGCGCGATCAAATTCGCAAAATCCAAGATGACTTGCGAACTTGGCAACAAACCCTTGTAACCAAAGCCGAGCAGAATATCGAAACCTTTATCCCTGGCTATACCCATCTACAACGTGCCCAGCCCATCAGTCTCGCCCATCATCTCCTTGCCTATTTCGAGATGGCGCAGCGTGACTGGACAAGACTTAATGAAATTTACGAGCGTGTGAATGTCTGTCCCCTTGGTTCAGGAGCGTTAGCAGGTACACCCCACCCGATCGATCGCCATTACAGCGCTGAACTGTTGGAGTTTAGCGCTGTGGGACGCAATAGCCTCGATGGTGTCTCCGATCGCGATTTTGCGGTGGAATTCCTATGTGCAGCAAGTTTAATCATGGTGCATCTTAGCCGCCTTTCTGAAGAAGTAATTTTGTGGTCATCGCAAGAATTTCAGTTTGTAAAACTAAGCGATCGCGTCAGCACTGGTTCGAGCATTATGCCCCAAAAGAAAAACCCTGATGTACCTGAATTAGTGCGGGGCAAAACTGGGCGAGTATTTGGACATTTGCAAGGATTGCTGACCATTATCAAGGGTTTGCCTCTAGCCTATAACAAAGATATGCAAGAGGATAAAGAGGGCTTATTTGACACAGTGGCAACAGTTCGGGCTTGCCTAGAAGCAATGACAATTCTGGTTGAAGAAGGAATTGAATTTCAGCCCAAACGCTTAGCGGAAGCAGTGGCGGAGGACTTCTCTAATGCGACTGATGTTGCCGATTATCTCGCAGCGAAGGGTGTTCCCTTCCGTGAGGCATATCAACTCGTTGGGAAGTTGGTCAAAACCTGTACTAGCGAAGGAATTTTGCTCAAGGATCTATCGGTCGAACGTTGGAAAACATTTCATCCCCAGCTTGAAGCGGATATCGTAGAGGCGATCGCCCCTGCACAGGTGGTCAAGGTGCGTAATAGTTACGGTGGCACTGGCTTTGAGCAGGTCAGAATTCAAGTAGATGCGGCGAAAAAAGTAATTGGTTAGTTGTTAATCCAGAATTAAAACCTTAGAAGCGAGTTGCGGTAATTCTCCTGCAACGCGCTTCTTTTTTGTCCTTCTTTTTTGTCTTGACAAGACCATACAGTGCTTTGCGCTTAATTACAGCAAAACTCGATCAAACCCGACACAAGAAGGGTCGCAGGGCGAAGCCCCGCAACGGGTTTTATATTTTAATTTGTGGCGAGTTTGAAAACAAATTGCTGTAAATCCCAAAAAAGTTTTTAAAAGCGCCGCTTTTAAAAACTTTTTTGGACTATTCAAATCCTCAACAGGCCGTAACTCAGCCGATATTTAATTGCGTCAACTTAACTTATCAATCTATTGCAATAAATTACAATGTATAGGCTTAAATCTTCTGAAATAGATTGCTTTTTATAGGGTATTCAGTTTTGAATGACTTTGAATGACATTGCCCTTAAAATCAAAAAACAAAATTTTTATTGACTCTAATAAACAGTAATTTTTTAGCGATCGCTACAGCTAATCAGAAATAGTTGATAATTATCTATAAAATAAAAATAAATAGAGTATAGATTTAAATAAAAAATTTGACGAATAGTACATATATCTTAGATACTACAAACTATTAGATACAAAATAGATACAAAACTGTTAGGAACAAATGGCAAAAATTAAACAACCAGTTCAGCTATCTGGCGAAGCATTGTTGCAGAAAGTCAAAGAACTAGAGCATCTGTCTAAAGAAGAAAAAGCTAAGGCTTGTGGCTATGCAACCATTACCAAAAACAATCAAGCTCGCGTTAATTTGATGAAATTCTATAACGCCTTGATGGAGGCAGATGGCGTTCAGCTTGAGGCGAAAGGTACTGGCAAAGGTGGACGTAGCGCGAGTTATCGCGTTAGTGTCCAGAAGAACGGCAACCTACTAATTGGTTCAGCCTATACACAATTGATGGGACTAAAGGCTGGCGATGAGTTAGAAATTCGTCTCGGTCGCAAACATATTCATTTACGCCAAGTTGGTGTAGAAGATGAAGAAGAATAACCAAAAAACTAAAAAATAAGCTGGCAATATAAGCGATCTGCAATTTAATAAAGCAGCAAATCTTTTGTGATGCAGTTTTGCATCGCTATAGACAATTTGCTGCTTTATTTCACTGAAAGTTTCTAAGCTTATTTTATTTTTTATTATTCAAAATGAAATTTTACCATTTTCTACTTGAAAAATTCGGGCAGAGTCTAACCAATGGGCATCAAAGGAACCCAAATGAGTTGTCGTAATTATTGTTTGAACGCGATCGCCAATTGCATTTAGTAGATGATCTTGACGCTGAAGATCCAGTTCTGCGAGGACATCATCTAATAATAGTAATGGCGGTTCTCCAATTACTGATTCGATTAATTCTAACTCCGCCAGTTTTAAAGCAAGTACTAAAGTACGCTGTTGTCCTTGGGAGCCATACTCACGGGCAGGAGTTTGATTAATTGTTAATGCAACCTCATCGCGATGAGGTCCGACTAAACTTGTTCCTTGATGTTGCTCAACGATCGCCTTTTCTAAAATTGCCTCAAAAAAAGCTTGATGAATCTGCTCAACAGTATCTGTGGGCGCAAATCCAAATTTGGGCATATAAGTAATTTCCAAATATTCACTGCCGCCGCTAATGGCTTGATGCCAAGGTCTGGCGATCGGGGTTAATCTTTCTAATAAACGCGATCGCCTCCTAATTAATCTTGTGCCTGCGGTCACTAATTGAGCATCCCAAAGCGCCATTTGTTGCGGATCATATTGCATTTGTCCCTGCTTAATCGATTTGAGAAGAGCATTACGCTGTCGCAAAACTTGATTGTATTGCTGCAAAAGATTGATATAAATTGGCTCTAATTGAATTAAAACCGTATCTAACCAATCGCGCCGACTTTCAGGACTACCGCGCACCAAATCTAGATCTAAACTAGAAAACATGACAGCATTCAGATTTCCCAAAAAGTCCAAATGTCTAGCCTGAGTAACTCCATTTACTCTCAAAGTCCGCTTACCGCTTGAGCGCATCCACATTCCTAATTCCAGTGGATAGCTTTCAGCCGATCGCGATCGCTGACAGATAGCCCTAATTTCGGCGATCGCCTCTCCATTTCTTACTAAGTCCCGATCTTTGCTAACCCGATGCGATCGTAACGTCGCTAATAGTAAAACCGCTTCGAGCAAGTTCGATTTACCCTGAGCATTATTGCCCACGATCACCGTTTTGGGTGCAGTGAAGTGAACTTCCTGATCGATATAATTGCGAAACTGCTTAACGTGGAGAGATTTAAGATACATTCATGCGTAGGATAAAGCTTTTTGTTTTTTGTAAAGTTAATTGTGGCGCAATTACCTCTACAAAAATTCAATAAAAAAATTCAATAAAAAATTCAATAAAAAAGGTGCTGTTTAAACAGCACCTTTTTTATACGGAGAGAGGGAGATTCGAACTCCCGTTAGGTGTGACCCTAAATCTGATTTCGAGTCAGACGCATTCAACCACTCTGCCATCTCTCCAATATGCTTTTTTAGCGTCTTTAATCAGCAAAGCGATTGCTAATATATCACAGTCTGCGTACTTTAAAAACCCTAATTTTTAGTGGCGCGGCACAGCCGCGCCACTAAAAATTAGTTCGCATCTTAATGGTTTCTGGTTTTGTAGCCTTTGGTGATTCTTGCCCCACCCCGCAATTGCTGGTTGTACCATTGCGAAACTGGGTCTAAACCTGATATTTCACTGACAGAAATTCCATTATGTCCATATTCTTTGCCAGAGCTATGGATATAGGCGCGATCGCCAATATATATACCCACATGGGTTGCTTTAGCAGATGTGCCGAAAAAAATCAGATCGCCGAGTTGAACTGCATCCAAAGATATTGGTTCGCCAAAGGCTTCCTGTTGATAGGCATCGCGGGGAATCAAAATCCCCACCGCAGCAAAGGCGGCTTGCATTAAGCCCGAACAATCATAATTTGGCGCAACCGTTCCACCCCAAAGATATTGATTCGGGACTGCCATTGCACTCTTAACAAAAGTAATTACTTGGGGGAGGCGATCGCTTATTTCTTCCTCACTTAACGTGGGTGGTAAATTATCCATAAAACTTTGGCGATCGCTTAGCTCTAACTTGGCTAAATCTTGGCGATCGAGCAACCCCTCATAATCATCTTCAAGTAACTGGATTTTGAGAAAATTTGGCTCAGATTCTATTACCTGTAAATATCTGCCCTTTGCCATCTGGGTCGCGAGGCGATCAAAGGTTGGTGAATCGTAAAGTGAATCGTAAATATTAATATCAGCCAAACTACGGTAAATCATGCAGCCCCCTCTGAAATTATTTAGTACGAACTACGGGTTGCATTATCATACTTTGCTGCTAGTATGTGTGCATCAAAATTGAAAATCTATAGAGTGAGCTAGCAATAGCCGTGACCGTGCAGCTTCCCCCCCTTCCCGAAATTCATCACCCTAAGATTCAGGCGCTTTTCCAAAAAAGCGATCGCGAACTCGTGACACTATTTCAAAGACATCCTGAAGAGGGTCAATATTTTGCCGCGATTTTCTGCCGCTATGGACAAGTCCTATACACCTTGATTAGCACAGCAACGCGATCGCCTGTGCAGTCAGACTATTTATTTGTAAAAACTTGGGAATATATCTACCACGAAATGCGAGTGCTAGATTTGCGGGCTAACAAACCACATCTCTCCTTGCAAAGTTGGCTGATCAATATCGCCGCGATGATGATTAATCGTGCTGAAGTGCCACCCGTTGAAGAAATTCAATATTCCCTCAAAGATACACCGCCCGTATTTTGGTGCTACCTTAATCAAGCTTTGAATCAATTGGCAGGCAACCTACGTCTGGTACTATTGTTATCTCAAACTTTTCAATGGAGCCATACGCGCATTGCCGCCTATTTACATGCTGAGGGCGAAAGCATCTCTGCTAGTGAGGTAAAACAGCTTCTAGTCAAAGCCTATCATGCGCTAGAAGACGCTCTTCCCGAAGATATCCGTGACATTTACCTAGCTCAACCCGCCGTTACTGTCTGAGGTAAAGAATTATGCAAACATTGAGTCCCAACATCTCGTCTAAATCATCTAAAAGCTCTCCATCCAACCCAAGGGGGACTGACGCAGAGACTGATCTGCCTGCGATCGCTCAATCATCAGTCTTGCAAACGGCTTTAGCTGGTTTGGATGCCAGCCTCAATGATGAGCTAGATCGTTATCGCCATTGGCAAGAGAATGGTCAAACCATTTCTTACCTCAATCCTTTTAGACCGCGTGCGATCTCGACCCAATCGATCTGGACATCACCCAGTTTATCGGAGGCTCTGTCTCCCCTTGCGCCGCCTATGGACATCAATAGCAGCGATCGCCGCACGATTCAAATGCCGATGATGCCAACATTCGGGGCAAATTCTGACGCAAGTAATCAATCGATTAATATTGCAAATGCAGAATTACATCAATATAAAGGGTTAGATCTCGATAGCTTAGAAAGTCTTCATGGCTATGATGGTAGTCCTAGCGGCATTAATGCGGATTTAGACAAAGCTGTGGCTTACGCCCACAGTTTGCAGCATGGTTATGGGGATGGAGCAGTTGTAAATGCTCCAAATACTGCACCGAATCAGGTTCCAACAATGGCGCAAATACCTGAGCCTGATGATGACGAGATTTTGCAAAATTTTGCTAATGATTACGCCAATAATTATGAAGATAATTATCAAGATTTAGGCAATCAGCAATATGCATATCCAATTTCCACAGATGAAAAGAATGTTTTACGAAGTTTGATGAATCCTGTGGGGATTATTTCGCTGTTGTTATTGCTCTGCTCTAGTGCGGCGATCGGTTATTTAATGGTCGATCCTTCGGGGGTGATGAAATTATTTAAGCCTGAACAAAAGAAAAAGACCGCCCAAACTAGTACCAATGAGGATTTGGGCAAGGATATCAACTCCCAAAATCAGCAGAAAGCTAATGATTCATTATCTTTTACACCTTTTGCGGGAGACAAAAATCAAGCTAATTCAGTTGATAGTTTGAACAAAAATAGTCAAGCGATCGCTGATCCTACTTTTGTCAATAAAAACAAATTAAATAATCCATCTAATTCATCTACAAAGTCACCATCTATATTCGCGCCCAATAGTGCGTTCGTGCCAAGTGCGCCATTGCGAACAGTTCCGTCAGCACCTTTGCCTGCGCTCTCAGTTGCGCCACTGCCACCAGCTTTGGCGCCTTTAGATAGAAGCTATACCCCTGCACCTGCGCCAAGAAATGAGCCTGTACCGACCCGCGCCTATAGTGAGCCAAGCAGTTCACCTAATCCACCTAATCGTAGTAGTAGTTCTAGTCGTGCCACGCGATCGCCCTCTGCACCTGCGAGAAGTCCATCTGTAGCTGCTACTAATGTCGCGCCCATTGTCCCTGAGTATGTGGCTCCTCGTAGTAATACCGCAGTCAAATATGCTGCCCCCTTATCTGCGCCCACTGCACCAGCCCCTACGCCAACCAGTAGTTATCGTGTAGTCGTTGAAAATAGCTATGCGGCAAGCGCTCAGCAGGTGGAAAAAGATGCTTATGTACGACCCAGTGATGGTCAAGTGCAGGTTGGCTCGTACCGAGATCCGAATGCGGCTCAACAACGTATCGAGCAATTGCGCCGTCAGGGAATTCCTGCCAGAATAGAGTAAAGAAATTTTTTAAAAGGCTTGCGAGGCAAGCCTTTTAAAAAATTTCTTGGGTTTTAAGTTGTGAAAACATATGCAATTTTTTATGGATGCGATCGCCTGTGGTTTATTGGCAAGCCTGACATGGTTGGGGCTAGTGTGGATGTCGCCCGATCGCCCGATTGAGTCGGGTAAAGCATGGGTGCAAGGTGTGGGTATCGTGGCGATCGCCAATATATTAGTTTGGCTGGCTCTAGCGGGGTTAAATTTACGATTAATTCCCCTATGGGTCATTATCTTTTTAATAGTAAATGCGGCGATCGCCCGTTTAGTATTTCCCCTTTGTGAAGGCATCAAGATTCCACATATTTGGGCTTTGGTAATTCATCCTGTGGCGATCGCAGGGATGAGTGTTTTGCTTGGTGGGGCAGTTGGCTTGCTGTAAAAGATAGAAAGAGCTTGCTACGCAAGCTCTTTCTACTGCGATCCAGATAGAAAAGGGCGTGCTTTGCACGCCCTTTTCTATCTGTCGAAAAAATTAAGAAAGATGAGCATAATGCCAAAGGCTAACATCCCAACCGCAAAGACTGATAATGCGTTGGTGAATTGTTCAGAAAATTGCATGACTTCGGCGGCAATTACCTCTGGAGTTTTGTAGCGATCGGCCCACCAGAAATAACTGAAGGTAAAGGCTGCTCCTAAAAATAGGATGACAAAGAGCGTGAAACCAATTAAAGGGGTGTACACCATATATCTGCCAACTCCTCATAATGTTGAAAGTTTAATCAAGGAAAAAGATTTGACTAGTAGCGATCGCTACCAGTCAAATCTTTTATCTTGGATTATTTTTTATTATCGCCTTTGTCTCTCAATTTTTGTACTGCTTGCGTAGTGGGCGGCATGATATTTTTAGGGTTTAACAAAGGCGATCGCGATCCATTCATCGATTTGCAGGCGATCGCCTAGGGCAAAACCCGCTTCCGTCATGGCTGAAGTTACGTCGTCGGCGCGATCGCTGGTATAGCCTGCGGTAATTAAGATCCCTGAATGGAAATCGATCGAACGTAAGGCTTGGTAAAACTCGGCGGCGAGGGAAATATGTACTCGCGCAAAAATATTGGCAACAATCAGATCGAACTGTTGATTAGCAATAATGGCGGGAACTGGCTCGACGCTATCACCACCCATCCAATGCCCCAGTTTGCTGGCACTACCGAGGCTTGCTTCTCTTACTATGACCTGTTGGTTAACTTGATTGCGCTCCACTGCATCCTGTGTTGCGTTTACAGCAGTGCGATCGTTATCGATCGCCAGTACCTCGGCTCCTAATTTTGCCATTGCTACGCTCAAAATACCTGAGCCAGAACCAAGATCGAGGGTGTAAAGTTTTGGGCTGATATAACGTTCTAATAATCGTAGACTCAAAATTGTGGCGGGATGGAGTCCGCTACCAAAGGCAAGGCTATTTTGTAAACGGAGAACTATTTCTTGAGAATCGCTAGATTGATAATCGGAGTCAGTGGATAGAATCACAAAGCGATCGCCAATACGTCTAATTAAAGAGTTTGCGGAAGTCTTGTCTGTGTCTAGATGATTTGGTTTTTGGTCAACGACAAAGGTTTGCAATTCACTAGTCATGCCTGTGCGATGCAGTGGCGTAAGAATCTTTTCGATTTCATCAAGCCGTTGATGGATGCGTGCATCTTCAGGCAAAAACATTTGAATGGTAAATTTCCATTTTTCATGATTCTTACCATTCTCAGCATATTCGCTAATATGCAGATCCTTCGCGGCGATCGCCTTAGCCAGTAATGTATAAACCCAGTCTACGGCTTCATTGGTAGTATCTAGGCTTAGTTCTATCCACGACATAATTATTACTCAATATAAGAAAATAGAGAAATCAGCGCTTAGCGCTGATTTCTCTATTGGGGTTGATGACAGGTGATGCAATGGAACGCGCCACCACCTAAGAGAATATGTTTTGCAGGAAGCCCGATCGCTTTGCGGGTTGGGAAATGCTTGGCAATTTCACTGACTGCGCGATCGTCATTTTCGGAACCATAGATGGGGATAATCACGCTGTCGTTAGAAATATAAAAGTTGAGATAACTAGCTGGCATGATTTCTCCTTCATAATCGAGAACAAGATGAGGAGAAGGAATTCTAATCACGTCTAATTTACGTCCCTTCGCATCGGTCATTGCTTCCAATTGAGCCGCGATATCATGGAGAACTTGGTAGTTAGGATCATCTTCTGATGTTGGCTCCATACACATGACGGTATGGGGCGCAATGAAACGAGCGATCGTGTCAATATGTCCATCGGTGTGGTCATTCAGCAAACCTGATTCAATCCAGAGAACTTTTTCTACGCCTAAAGTATCTTTTAAGCCAGATTCGATCGCCTGTTGATCCATGTGCGGATTGCGATTGGGATTAAGGAGACATTGCTTGGTGGTGAGACAGGTTCCTTCACCATCAACTTCGATCGCGCCACCTTCGAGTATCCAATCAATTTCAAATCTAGGAATATCAAGGATTTGCAGCATCTTGTCGGCTACGAGATCGTCATGTTCAAATATATATTTGCCGCCCCAACCATTCCATCGAAAGTGCAAAGCACCGAGTTTTGCTTCAGTATTTTTAATAAAAATAGGGGTCATGTCGCGCATCCAAATATCGCCAAAGGGAATTGGATGGAAGCGCACAGGTAAATCACCGAGTAATTCTTTGGCTAATGCCGCCGTTTCCGCTAGGACTAAAATCTCTAGCTGCTCTGAGGTGGCGATCGCTTTGGCGAGGGCGACAAACTCTGCTTGAGCATTTTCCAGATATTCAAACCACAGTTCACGATGACTGGGGAAGGCTAACCAACAGGCGGTGTGAGGTTGCCATTCGGCTGGCTGAGCATAGCCCAAGTTTTTCGGGGTTTCCATGAGGTTTGTAATGTTTAGCGACAAATAGTTATTCATAATCCATCGAAAATCCTACCCTTATTTGGGACGATTTGGAGTAATTTGGGGCGATCGCTTCTAACAGCATTTTTTAGTTTTAACTTTATAGTCGTAGTCACCTGTCTTAGGGCAAATCAAAACCCGAACAGTGAGAGGCGGCGCACTGCGCCGCCTCTCACTGTTCGGGTTTTATGTCCTAACGAAAATGGCGATTAAATAATAAAAAAGCCGCCTATAGGCGGCTTTTTTTAACCTTCTTTCAACTGGCTAGAAGGTGAATCTAGGTCAAAGAGAACTTGCAACATTTGCATAGCACGGCGGCGTGTCTCAATATCCTGCTGGGCGCGAAGCTGCACCATTGGATCATGAAGAATTTTATTGATGATGCCGCGAGTCATGCTCTCGATCACATCCTGATGTTTATCGGCAAAATCATTGCCGAGACGGGATAGGGCTTTTTCCATTTCCTGCTCGCGGATGATTTCCATCTTTTGACGCAACTTGCTGATTGTGGGGACTGTTTCGAGCGATCGCCACCATAGATCAAAACCAGCCACGCAACCTTCCAATAAAATTTCGGCTTGCATTGCCATCTGACGACGGCTTTCTTGATTTTCCGCAACTACGGCTTGCAAATCGTCAACATTGTAAGCTCTAGTATTTGCTAACTCATTCACATCAGAACTGATATTACGAGGTACAGAAATATCCACCAGCGTTAAGCCAGTATGATTGGGGGCGATCGCCTCTAGATGCTGACGACTAATAATTACCTCAGTTGAAGCGGTACTGGTAAAAACAAGGTCAGAAATTGCCACACAGTCAAACATATCTTCGAGAGGTCGAATATCGAACTGTGCGCCACTAGCTTCAAATTCCTTGATCAAATCTTCGGCACGTTTACGCGATCGGTTAACGATCGCAATTTTTTGAGCGCCCTTGGAAATAAGATGCTTTACCAATAGGCGCGACATCTTACCCGCACCGATGATCGTCGTGTGCTTATCTGATAAATTTTGCAACTTAATTTGAGCAAGCTCCACGGCCGCAGAACTGATCGATACAGCACCTGTACCAATTTCAGTTTCTGTGCGAACTCGCTTCCCTGCCGACATTGCGTCTTTAAAAAGTTGATTAAGAATACGCCCCGCACCACTATGTTGCTGAGCAAGGCGATGGGTATGTTTGACTTGGGCAAGAATTTGTCCTTCACCAAGTACAAGACTGTCTAATCCCGATGCAACCCGCATCAGGTGAGTAACAGCATCTTGACGCAGCAAAATAAACAGATAGCGACGGAGAAACTGTAGAGGTAGTTGGCTAAATTCCGAAAGAAACTGCATAATTTCACGAATGCCACTTTCGGCTTCGTTAGTGACTACATATAACTCTAAGCGGTTGCAAGTGCTTAGAATTGCAGCTTCTTCGATACTCGGATAGCTCATTAGTTGAGCGATCGCTGCTTCCATGCGATCTTCGGGAATACTCAACTTTTCCCGTACTTCCACAGTCGCCGTTTTATGACTCAAGCCAACAACTGCAATATTCATATCGTAAATGCGTTTCTTATTTAGGAATTGGACTAGAAATGATTATCTTATTGAATGAGCTTATCAGGAGATAGCTACCACTGTAGTAGGTACTTATTACTGCTTAACTTTATGTAACGTACACACAAAAAACAAGGGGCTTCAGCCCCTTGTTTTTTGTGTGTGACAAAAGTTCTTTGTTAACGAACTTTTTTGATTAGCGGAGGTTGATTGTCTTAGGCTTGTCGCTGGTCAAGTGAATCGTATCAACAAAGCGAGCAGTCTTCGATTGAGTCGAGATGACCAAAGACTGAGTACGAGCGCCACCATTAAAGAAGCGCACACCATCCATCAAGGTTCCTGGGGTGATACCACAACCAGCAAACAAGACATCCTTACCACAAGCCAATTCGTTAGCATCATAGACTTTATCGCCATCTTCGATACCCATTTCCTTGAGACGAAGCAAGTTGCCTTCGCGTGTCCACTTGGCACTTTCAGGAGTATTGACTTCGGCTGGGTCATAAACTAGACGACCTTGGAAGTGACCGCCCAAGCAACGCATCGCCGCCGCAGAAATTACGCCTTCAGGTGCAGCACCGATACCCATCAAAGCATGGATGTTTGTACCTGCGAAACCACAGCAAATTGCTGCCGATACGTCGCCATCGCTGATCAAACGCACACGAGCGCCAGCAGCACGAATTTCAGAGATCAAGCCTTTATGACGAGGACGATCCATAACTACTACGACCAATTCTTCGATCGCACGATTTAGACATTCAGACAGGATTTTGAGGTTTTCGGTAGGTGTTTTGCGGATATCGACATGACCCTTTGCCGCAGGAGGCGCAGCTAACTTATCCATATAAAAGTCAGGTGCTTGGAATAAGCCACCACGCTCGGAAATCGCCAAAACAGCCATCGAGCCATTTTGACCGTAAGCAACGAGGTTTGTACCTTCGCAAGGGTCAACCGCGATGTCAATTTCTTGTAGTTCTTCAAGAGTGCAGAATTCGGCAGCATTGGGCTGGGTGCAGATACCAACTTCTTCGCCGATATAAAGCATGGGGGCTTCGTCACGTTCGCCTTCACCAATAACAATGCGTCCACGCATATGAATTTTGTTCATACGTTCACGCATTGCTTCAACGGCCGCTTCGTCGGCTTCGTCTTTTTTGCCCAAGCCCATGAACTTAGATGATGCGATCGCCGCCTGTTCAACGACCTCAATAATCTCAAGACTGATTGTACTATCCATGCGTAGGAATCCCTGTGTTTATCTAAATTTTGCAATCATTAAATTTTTGTCATGCCCTAGAAAATTTCCAGAAACAGAAAACAAAATCAAATTGGTTGTGCTTTACTACACAACCCCGTAGTTAAGTTTACAGGTCAGACTGTCACGAAACCCATAAGAAGAATAAATGAATCATATTAAGTTTTCATAAGATTAAATATGAGTCTCGATTAGCTTTATTCTTACAAAAACAAATACAGCCTATTGACGCTTTGAGTAGTACAGAGAAATTTTGGGAAGCGGCGCTCCGCGCCGCTTCCCAAAATTTCTCTGGGGTTTAATTAAACGCAAAGCGCTATAAAAACAGAAGGGGGTTGAGCATCTCTGCTGCTCAACCCCCTTTGACAAAATAGGTAGCCTCAGAGCCACTTTAGAAATACTAAGTCGCCCTTACTGCACTTAATATTGCCCTTATTGCACTTATTCAGTTGCTCTGCCCGTATTCGCCGCGATATCGTTATACAAAGAGACGATGATGCAGATACTTAGGGGGGCAGTTACAAAAATGCCCACGCCTAGCAAAAGTAATCCTAAAATATTCATTAACCCAATCAATATGAGTAGTACAAATACTTGTAGCCATTGCCTTGAGACCAGTTTGCGACTTGCTTCCAAGGCCTGAAAAAATCCTAAGTCCCAATCAACAGCAAACTGAATTGCAAAAGTATAGCTAACAGACAAGTAGATCCCAGGAATCAATAAGAACAAAAAGCCAATAGCAATCAGCAATCCACCCACTAGAGAGACTAGAAATAACTGTAAAAAATACTTGTTGTTCAATCCCTTGAAAAAATCACTAAAATCAAAGGATTGCCCTCTCAAAATTGCTAGGATGACAAAGGTATAACCAGCACCTAATGGAGCATTAATTAATGCACTAGCAAGTGAGCCTAAAACAGGGATAAAGGCTAAGACTACATTAATCAAGCAAGTTACTAAAAAAAATCCCACCATGGGACCGAAACATGGCTGAAGTGCTGCCCAGCCTTTCTTAAAGTATCTACCAATATCGACTTCATAGTCTCTCTGTAAAACAGTATCTAACTCGTTAGCATTCATTTTTGCTTCACTCCTCTTAGGTCGCAAGGTGAATTTAGGCGGCGTTTTGAATGCCTCTAAGGTTACTACAGCACAACCAGTTAAATTTCAATTTAATACAAAAATCTGAATTGTTGATTTTGATCCGAAGTTTAAGGTGATTTATTTATTAATTTTGGTTAAGAAATGCTTAACACTGGTACGATCTTAAGAATGGGCTTTTCTCTTCTACCCAACCTAAAGTATTGCGTATAACTGCTATGTTGCCAGACTATTCTGACCATTCTGTTTCTGCCGATGAGATGCCTAAAGACATTCTAAATTTTAATAATCTTGACAACCTAGCTCTTGAGCCTGATGATGACAAGCCGCAAGAAGCTTGTGGTGTTTTTGGAGTACTAGCAGCAGCAGGGGATGTTGCCAAGCTTGTTTATTTTGGATTGTATGCTTTGCAACATCGCGGTCAGGAGTCGGCAGGTATTACCGTTTACAACGATCGCGGCACAACAAACACCCATAAGGCGATGGGATTAGTGTCCCAAGTTTTTAATGAAACAATTTTGTCGTTACTGAAGGGGGCTTTAGCGATCGGGCATAACCGCTATTCGACCACAGGTTCGAGTAAGGTATGTAATGCTCAACCAATTGTGGTGAATACCAGATTAGGCGATTTTTCCCTTGCCCATAATGGCAACCTCGTCAATGCCACAGAATTGCGTGCTGAACTCTCAGCCCAAGGTCACGCCCTCGAATCCACCACTGATTCTGAAGGGATTGCTTTTGCTGTAAGTGAGGCTGTAGAAGAAGGCAAAGATTGGCAAGAAGCGATCATTACAGCTTTGCGTCGATGTCATGGTGCTTTTAGCTTGGTAATGGGGATGCCCAACACGATCGCTGGTGCGCGAGATGCCTATGGCGTGCGTCCTCTAGTGATCGGTAAAACCCCTGATGGTTCCTATGTATTATCTTCAGAGACCTGTGGCTTAGACATCATCGGTGCTGAGTATGTGCGCGAAGTTTTACCTGGGGAACTGGTAATTATCACGATGGAAAATGGGATTCAATCCTTGCAGTGGGAAGAATCTAAGCCGAAGCTTTGTGTGTTTGAGATGATTTATTTTGCAAGACCCGATAGTGTTATGCATGACGAAAGTTTATATACTTATAGATTACGAATTGGGCGGGAGTTAGCTAAAGAAAGTTTTGTAGAAGCCGATATTGTGATTGGTGTACCAGATTCGGGTATTCCTGCGGCGATCGGATTTTCACGGGAGTCAGGAATCCCTTACGGTGAGGCGTTGATTAAAAATCGCTATGTGGGGCGTACTTTCATTCAGCCAACCCAAGCAATGCGTGAGTCTGGCATTCGGATGAAGCTGAATACGCTCAAGGATGTTTTGCAAGGAAAGCGCGTAATTGTAATTGACGATTCGATCGTAAGAGGAACTACCAGTCGTAAAATAGTAAGAGCATTGCGTGAGGCTGGTGCTAAAGAAGTGCATATGCGTATTTCTTCGCCGCCTGTTACTCACCCTTGTTTTTATGGTATTGATACGGACTCGCAAGATCATTTGATTGCTTCCCACAATTCGGTCGAGGCGATCGCTAAACAGATTGAGGTTGATACGCTTGCGTATCTCAGTCATGACGCAATGTTAAAGGCGACACAAATTGATACCACGCATTTTTGCACAGCTTGTTTTACAGGAAAATATCCGATTGAAGTTCCTGATAAACTCAAGCGCACCAAACTTATGCTAGAAAATACGGCAACATGACCAAGATCCTCTTTCATCTCGCATTTCCAGTCAAAGATATTCCAAGCACTAAAGCTTTTTATGTCGATGGGTTGGGTTGTCTGGCAGGGCGCGAGTCCAATGACTCGCTGATCATGAGTTTGTACGGACACCAGTTGGTGGCGCACGTTGTCCCTGAAAGTCTTGATTCTCAACGTGGCATTTATCCACGCCATTTTGGACTTATCTTCTATTCTGAAAGTAATTGGATGGCTTTATTGGAAAAAGTTCATGATAAGCGCCTTAAGTTTTATCAAAAACCAAAGGTTCGCTTTGTGGATACTCCGTTAGAGCATCGAACTTTTTTCCTAGCGGATCATTCAGGCAACATTTTAGAGTTTAAACATTACAAGTTTGAAACTGCTATTTTTGGTGAGACTGATTTTCATGAAGTCGGTGATACAGACTTTGCCAAGCAGGTTGCTGTGATTACGCATTAAACACATCCATCTCAGAGAAAACTTAAAAAACTTGCTTCGCAAGTTTTTTAAGTTTTCTCTGTATACCATAGAAAAATATAAAAAAGAGATGGCGATCGCCATCTCTTTTTGTTTGAGGATTAATTCCCTCCTTTAGTTTCTTACGAAGCATTTGCAGTTGTTTTCTCTTTTGGCGTTGGCGAGCAGAGCCGCCTTTTCCTTTATCATTCCTACCTTCGTTGCGTGGAGACTCCCATCGCTTAAGTCTTTGACTCATATATTTATTGAATTTGTACGACTTTAATATACGCGAAGCCAGTTGAGAATTACTATCACTCTCCAGAATGAAAGTATTACAGCGCTTTGTGCTGTTTTAAGTAAAGGTGGAGCTTTGCGCCGCCTTTACTTATTTGGTTTTATGCTAATTTTTGTTTGATTTCTTCAGGATTTCTAAAGCCCACCGCGATCGCAATGCCATCTTTGACGAATAGAGGGCGTTTGAGCAACATCGAATCCTTGGCATAGGCTTCGATCCATTGGATATGAGACCATGTTTCCTTGTCAGAGCCCAGCGATCGATAAGATTGCCCTGAGGTATTCCGCATTGATCTTTCCCCTAAGGCATTTACCCATTCAGCGATCGCAGTCCTAGATGGTGGATAGTCTTTGGTATTGATAAATTCATAGGCAAATCCTTGGTTCTCTAACCAAGAAATTGCCTTTTTGCAGGTTCCACAATTAGGGATGCCATAGACTTGAATAGACATGAACTTTCTCGAATATATAACTTGTTAATTTATCTTTATGCGTCGCATAGCTAGGACTTACGCAATGCTAAGGAGTTTACTGGGTTTTGAGGAGATGTAGCGAGGGCGAAGTCCGCGCCCATCTCCTCAATGGGTAAGTCCTAATAGCTTCAGCTTTGAATTATTGTAAAGTCTGATTCATCGTCAAAGTCCCTGAGATTTGATACGGAATAATTGGGTATAGAAACCGTATGCTTATAGCTATGGAGAATTTCCTGAGCTTCGGGTGAATTAATATGGGTTAAGGCTCTCTCAACAGCACTGCGGACCGATCGATCTTTATCCTTCATAGATTGTGAAAGATAAAACACGGCATCATGGGTGCCAATTTCTCCTAAGGCTAAGGCGGCATCACAACGGACATACGCATACTCATCGGTTCTTAGTACTTGAGCGAGTAATGGGACAACTTCCTCCATACCAATTTGTCCCAAGGTACGGGCGGCTACACTACGAGTATGACTGGACGGATTTTTGAGCATTTGGGCGACAGGGGCGATCGCAGGGACACCGATATTCTTGAGGGCATGGACTGCTTGAGATTGCACGCTAATATCATTCTCGGTTAGCAAATTAGCTAGAGGATGAGCCGATAATGGGGATTTGATCTGTCCTAAAGCCCAAGCCGCTTCAAAGCGAACTGATTTACTCCCATTTTTGAGGGCTTCGATTAAACTCGTAACCGCTAATGGTGAGCTAATTTGACCTAAGGAATGAGCCGCATGGACTTTGACCAGATCATCGCTAGATTTGAGAGCATCCACTAAAGGCGAAACCGCAGGCAAACTACCTCTCCCTAATGCTTTGGCAACGGCTGCTTGAACTTGAATCGATGGGTGATGCAATAGGCTGATTAAGGCACTAATCGCCTCTGCACTGCCAATCCAACTTAATGCTGATGCTGCTTGCCAAATAATTTGGCGATGGGGATTTTTAGTGGCCTCGATCAGAGGGGCGATCGCTAGGGGAGAGCGTAAATATCCCAAGGCGATCGCCGCTTTTTTAGAAATGGCAACTTCATCACTTTCTAGACGTTCGAGCAATGCAGGGACAACATTTTCTCGACAGCGAATAATTTTTTGTAAAGCGATCGAAAAGTGATCGGAACGAGCCGCCGCATCAAATTCAGCTAAAATCGCTGATTCCCCACCTAACTCAGGAGCAGAGATAATATGACGATTCTCCGACAAAGCATATCCTGGAGACACAGGAATCCGATAGTCTTCAAGCTTTGGTGGGGTAACTTTAGAAAAACTAGGGATTTTAGGGATTTCTGGTGGTTCTTGGGCGTTCATATCGGCTGTCCTATTAAGCAGTTAAGCAGTATTAAGGTGTCTGGTCCCGTTACCCATTACAACTAAGATCTTAGCGATTGATTCTATGTTTTTAGGAATCTAGTTTGTTAAAAAAACTAAAAATGAATTTCAGGATGAGAAGTTTTACCAGAAAGGCTCAAAGGACTTTTTCAACATCCAAGCATCTATAATTATTAAGTTATTTTTAGTGTTTTCGATCAAGTTTTACTCAAATTTCGATCATTCGCTCAAATTAAAACATTAAAGCTAAACTATATAGCACTTTTCAATCAAGCGAGTTTTTTAACTGAATCAGGAATCTCAGTCGCTTTAGGGCTGAGAATGTCAACTTAGAAGATATAGCGATCGCCGTCATTCTGAAATATGAACCAAATTCTCAGCGCCTTTACTTTGTTTTTGAGTCTCCTTGTTGAAGCAATTCCATTTTTGATGATGGGGGTTTTGCTGTCGGGCGCTTTATTAATATTTGTAGATGAGCGAAAGCTTATTAAAATCCTACCCAAAAATCCATTTTTAGGTGCATTAGCAGGCAGCTTACTAGGCTTTATGTTTCCCGTCTGCGAATGTGGCAATGTACCTGTAGCAAGGCGACTCATCTCGCAAGGTGCGCCAATTTCGGTGGCGATCAGCTTTTTAATGGCTGCGCCCACGATTAATCCTGTGGTGATTTGGGCAACTTGGACTGCTTTTCGTGATCAGCCTGAGATTGTAGTTTTACGAGTTGTGTTGTCATTTATGGTTGCTAACATTGTGGCGATGATATTTAGCTCCCAAAAAGATTTACGCGCCATTTTGCAACCCAATATTGCGATCGCTTTACCAGCCCCGAAGGTCAAAGCAGGAGCCGTGCCTGTGGGGACATTCTTTTTAGGTGAAGATTGCAGCCAGCCTTTAGATTTTGCGGGTTATCTGTCATCAAACAATCAACAAATTATCACAAAATCTTTACCCGATCGCCTAAATCTTTTATTAGATAATACCCTTGCAGAAATGCGTGAATTAGGGGCGATTTTGGTGATGGGCAGTGCGATCGCTGCCATTATCCAAGTCTGGGTTCCCCGCGATATTATTCTGAGTTTAGGCCAGGGTCCTGTTAGTTCGATTATAGCGATGATGATTTTGGCGGCGATCGTGTCGATCTGCTCGACGGTAGATGCATTTTTTGCCCTATCCTTTGCCGCTACCTTTACGGGTGGCTCATTACTTGCGTTCCTCGTTTTTGGTCCAATCATCGATCTCAAGGCGATCGGCTTGATTTTAACGATTTTCCAAAAACGAGCTGTAATCTATATGTTTTTACTGACTGCCCAACTCACTTTTTTAGGCTGTCTCTTTATCAATTTCCAGATTCGGTGAGTACACAGAAATATTTTAAAAAATGCCTCATCGAAAAAATGGGTAGAAACCCCGCCGTTCTACGGCGGCTTTGTGTTAGAATGGCGAGACTAAAAGCGGTAATCAAGCTTTTAAACAAATAACTATTAAAAACCGCAGGGCTTGCGGGGCTAGTCTGTGGAGCGAACATAAGACCAGAAAACTCCCTGTGGGTAGAGGCAGTTGCTATGAAGCAGAAACCTAAATTGTGAAGTTTAGGAATCCCCGTCGCTTCAGTGCGGGGTGGATGTCAACAATTCAAAGGTTACCCGTGTCTGTTAGTCAATCTGTACTCGAATCCGTCTCTGTCGAATCCCTTGCCAATGAAGTTTTAACTAGTATCGATCCCACAGATTTTTCGCTTTCGTTACCCGATCCCAATGATGAAGGCTTAGCAGAGGGACAGTTTTTGGCGGAGGTCGATCAGGCTTGGCAAGTATGCGATCGCTTTGATTTACAAACTGATATTTGGCGGGGCAGAATTTTGCGGACTGTGCGCGATCGCGAAAAAGCGAATGGAGAAGGGCGCGGCACAGGATTTTTGAAATGGCTACAGGAGCGAGAAATTAGCAAATCTCAAGCCTATTCATGGATTCAACTAGCGAATAGTGCGGATACGCTCATGGCCGATGGTCAACTAGATGCGGATGATATTCGTCAATTTAGTAAAAGAGCTTTTGTGGAAACTTCCCAAGCATCCCCTGAAGTTCAGCAATTGATCGTTGATGCGGCTCGCAATGGAGAAAAGATTACCCGTCGTGAAGTGCGTCAGCTTTCCGATGAATGGACTGCCATGAGTTCCGATCATCTTCCCGATGATTTAAAAGAGAAAGTTGCGGCGCATACAATTCCCACCCGCTATGTTGCGCCACTGGTTCGCGAAATCGACAAGTTGCCTGAAGCCTATCAAGTACCGATTAAACAGGCGATCGCCGATGGTTCCGATCTAGACAATATCAAACTGGTAACTGCCGATGCTCAAAGGTTAACCAAGTATTTATCCAATACTAATCAAGTCCAAGCCATTACTCAACGTTCCGTAAATATTGATCTAGCCCTCGAAGAATCTCTCCGCATTGGCTGTCTCAAACTCACCTCGGATCTGGTTAGTCAAGCCTCTCAACTCGAACAGGCGATCGCCAAACTTTACACCACATGGAAGCGAGTCTCGATGTCTGCCGATCAGCTATATGTGGAAGCAGGTGCAAGCACTCCTAATTTAATCGATTTACTCAATTCCCTTGATTCTCTGGCTAGTCCTAATGTGACAGTTCAAATTGGTAATGATCAGTCAGGGCGAACAATTCGCTTACAAATTACGGAAGAGTCTTAACCATAAAGAGAGGGGCGGCGCGATGCGCCGCCCCTCTCTTTTTAAGAGGCATCAAAAATAGTCATTTGCGCCTTTGAGTCATCTTTATCAATCTTTATATTTTGTGTATTTTGATTACTGACTTTTCGAGAATTGCCCGATCGCAAACCTGTGGCAATATGGCTATTTTTGGCAATTTGTTCTAACACCTGTTTAGCGCGACTAATCACACTAGGTGGTAAACCTGCCAAGCGCCCTACCTCAATACCATAGGAGCGATCTGCGCCACCTTCTTGAACTTGATGCAAGAAAATTATTTCATCTTCTAATTCCTTAACCGTGACTTGGAAATTCGCCACATTAGGGAGCAAACTGGCGAGTTCATTCAGTTCATGATAATGGGTGGCAAATATGCCCCTAGCCTTGATATTATTGGCAATGTATTCCGCAACCGACCATGCGATCGCCATGCCATCGAAAGTAGAAGTCCCGCGCCCAATTTCATCAAGCAGTACGAGGGAATTCTCTTTAGCATGATTGAGAATATTTGCAGTTTCATTCATTTCCACCATAAAAGTTGATTGCCCTGTGGCGAGGTCATCGACAGCACCCACACGGGTAAAGATGCGATCGCATATACCCAAAGTCGCTGACTCCGCAGGCACAAAACTCCCGACCTGCGCCATTAATTGAATCAACCCGACTTGGCGCAAATAGATACTTTTGCCACTCATATTCGGACCCGTTAGCACGATTAGATCGGGGCGATCGGGGGATTGGTCATCATTACCGAGATAAGTGGAATTGGGAACGAAAAAGCCTGCGGGAAGGGACTGCTCAACGACGGGATGACGACCATTGTGGATAGAAATAGCGCGATCGCTCTTAATTTCAGGACGGCAATAGTTATAGGTGACGGCAACTTCCGCGAGGCTACATAATACATCGGCGGCGGCGAGGGCGGTCGCAAGGGTTCGCATCGGTTCGATATGTTTGGCGGCAAGTAACCTCAATTCCACAAATAGATCATATTCCAATTGCTTTAATTCACTATCTGCATTGAGAATTCTGGTTTCCCGTTCCTTCAATTCAGGCGTAATATAGCGTTCCTCATTGGTCAGAGTTTGCTTGCGAATATAGTCGGCGGGAGCCTGTTCACTCTTGCCGCGAGAAATACTGATGTAATAGCCAAAAGCTTTGTTAAAGCCAACTTTGAGTGTGTTAATACCCGTGCGTTCCTTTTCCTGTTTCTCAAAGGCTGCCAACCATTCCACATCATCACGACTCTGTTGGCGCAGATGATCTAATTGTTCATTTACTCCCGACCGAATAATATTTCCTTCCGTAATATAAATTGGCGGTTCTTCCACTAGCGTTTTTTGCAACTGTACGCCCAATTGGAGCAGTTCCGATGGCACGGATTGCAGAGCCTTTAAATAGCGAGAGTTGGACTTTGCCACAACATCAGCAACATCCCGCATCCGATCTAGAGATACGGCTACAGCGATGAGATCGCGTCCGTTTGCCGTGCCTGCACCAATGCGACTGCACAGCCTTTCAATGTCGTAAATTTGACTCAAACAACTTCTCAGATTTTTACGGAGAGAATGTTGTTTATATAATTCGGAAATCGTATCGAGCCGTTCGTTAATCGCGGCAATATCCTTGAGAGGTTGCAATAGCCAACGCCGCAAAGCACGGCTGCCCATGCCTGTAGTAGTTTTATCCAAAGCCCACAGTAGAGAACTAAAATAAGTGCCATCACGCACAGTTTGCGTAATTTCTAAATTGCGGCGGGTTTGGTTATCGAGAATTAAATAATCGGCGATCGCATAGGTAGAAATCCCTTGCAATGGCATCTTCACACTTTTTTGAGTAGATTCTAAATATTCTAAAATCCCTCCTGCGGCTCTAATTGCTAAGGGTAAAGATTGACAGCCAAATCCCTCCAGCGATCGCACTCGGAATGTGTCAACAATCCGTTGTTTGGCTTCAGCTAAAGCAAAGGCAGATTGCGATCGCGGTGTATAGCAAAAGCTTTCAGGCAGAACGTTAAAGGGTTCAGGTAAAGATGATTGTTTCTTTTGGGTAAGCCCTTCCCAAAAGTCTGCTGCTTTTTCAGCTTTAGAACCCCGAAATAATTGCGGATTCGGCACATCAATGGGAATGAGAACTTCCGCAGGTTGCAATCTTAATAGTTCTTGAATTAAATGCTCGGTGCTATTTAGCTGTGTGACTGCAAACTCACCTGTGGAAATATCGCTATAGGCTAAGCCCCAGTTATCGCCACCATTGGCGATCGCCACCAAAAAATTATTTTTCTTCGCCGCCAGCATCCCCTCCTCGATCACGGTTCCAGGGGTAATTACTCGCGTCACCTCACGGCGGACCAATCCCTGTGCTTCGGCAGCCGATTCCATTTGATCACAAACCGCGATCGAGTAGCCCTTTTCAACTAACTGATTGGCATAGCGATCAAGGGCATGGTGGGGAATCCCTGCCATCGCAATCCGTCCGATCGCCTTACCCCCATCGCGCCCCGTGAGGACTAATTCTAATTCGCGTGAAATTAGTTCTGCATCCTCAAAAAAAGCCTCGAAAAAATCCCCCAACCGATACAGCATCACCGCATGGGGATACTGCTCCTTCATTTCGATATAATGCTGCATCATCGGTGTGAGGGCAGCGCGATTAATTTGAGCCGAGGACAGAACTAATTCAGCCATTAAATTTAGACATAAAACAATATGGTTAAACCATTGTAAACGCCCTACTGTCGAAATATGCCCAGCTACCTACCACCTTTTGGAAATTTGTCGATTCCTCGGATAAAGAACCAATTTTTTGTGGCGCAGCTTCGCCGTACCACAAAAAATCTTGGTTCTCCATGCCAATGTCCCTTAGGGTTGCACCGCAAAATAAGGGACCGATTCTCGATGGCGAGGCGAATCCTCGCCATCAAAAATTTGGTTCTTTATTAAATTGCGAAACCCTTACCGATCGCCAAATCTTTTAGGAGAGATTCGTGAACTCTTTTTGTGCCAACTTGTGTCCAGTACTTTTATTTGCTTTCCATGGTGCATGACCCCATCTCCACTTCGATATGTTGGCATAGGGGCTGATTTTTCAGCGTGAGTTTGGACAGCGTGTCGATAGTCGATAGCCATATAACCACCTCGAACTATTACCATACATACATTTTAGCGTCAATTTGAGTTGACGGGTTAGACATAATCTTATCTTGGTGCTTTCTTCCAACCACTAGCGATCGCCTCAGATTCTGTGCAGAACCATTTTTCACCCTTGCTTACATCAATATTGGTTGTCGCATAATCTTCCATATTGGGTAGATGATATAACTTATTTCCTGTATTCCATGAAATATTCCCTTTAATATTGCAACCACGCACAAGGTTCATGGCGGGAGAAATTAAGGTAATCCCTAAACCAATCAAAAATATGATAGGGATTACCTTCTGTATAGCTCCATGCGTATTGAGCTTGTTGATTGGTGTATTTCTGTTTATTTGTTTTACTGTAGATTGCTTATTAGGTGTTTGATTAGAATTACGCGATCTTTGATTTGATGCGATAGGTTGGTTGACAACACCTTGGATAGAAGCTTTAGAAGCGCGTATTTTCCCATTTGCTTCAGTATTTTTTTCGTAAAAGATAGTATCTCCCACAATGGGACGACGGCTTGCTCCTTTTAGCACGCTGATATGTAAGAAAACTTCCTTCCCCCCATCAGCAGGTTTAATAAATCCAAATCCCCGATCATCCTTCCAAGTTGTTAATTGTCCCTTGTGTCGAAGAGATTGCATAAAATACCGTTATTTTGTCTTTTTTTTAGATTAATTCAAAATAATAACTTATTTATTTGCCAAAAAAAACATAAAAAAAGCAGACGATACGTTGTACCGCCTGCTTTTTTAGAAATTAATTTAAAACTGTTCTGATTACAAAGCAGCCGCTAAATTCAATTCGTTGGTTTCTAAAATTTGTTGAAGCTCTTCCGCATCAACGGTTTCGCGCTCAATCAAATCATGGGCGATCTTATCGAGAACATGACGATTATCAACGAGAAGTTGCTTGGCACGACGGTAAGCATCAGCCACCAAAATGCCGACTTCTTCATCAATCGTGGCGGCGGTTTCTTCAGAAAAATCACGCTCAGCAGCGATGTCACGACCGAGGAACATATTGCCATTGGAGCGACCGAGGGCAACGGGTCCTAGCTTCTCACTCATGCCGAAACGCATCACCATTTGACGGGCAACCGATGCAACCTGTTGTAAATCGCTAGATGCACCTGTGGTAACTTCTTCTTCACCAAAGACAATTTCTTCAGCAATCCGACCACCGAGGGCAACGGCCATTTGATTTTGCAAATAGGCGCGGCTCTGCATTCTTTCTTCAGTGGGCAAGAACCATGTCAAACCACCCGCACGACCACGAGGAATAATTGTTACCTTTTGGATGGCATCATAGTCGGGCATCAAAGCACCAACAAGAGCATGACCCGCTTCATGGTATGCAACTAATTCTTTGCGCTTTTCGCTCATCACCCGATCTTTCTTTTCGGGTCCAACCAAGACGCGATCGACTGCATCATTGATTTCATCCATCGAGATTTCGGTCAGGTTACGACGGGCAGCGAGAATAGCTGCTTCGTTCAATAGGTTAGAAAGATCCGCACCTGTAAACCCAGGGGTACGACGGGCAATCTTTTCGAGATCGACATCCTTAGATAAAGTCTTGCCGCGTGCATGGACTCCGAGAATTTCGAGACGACCTGCGAAGTCGGGGCGATCGACAACTACTTGGCGATCGAAACGACCGGGACGTAGTAACGCTGCATCCAATACGTCAGGACGGTTAGTTGCTGCCACGATGATAATGCCTGTGTTCCCCTCAAAGCCATCCATTTCGGTCAGCAATTGGTTGAGGGTTTGCTCGCGCTCATCGTTACCACCGCCGAGACCAGCGCCACGTTGACGACCGACCGCATCAATTTCATCGATAAATACGATGCAGGGGGCATTGGCTTTGGCTTGCTCGAATAGGTCGCGTACACGGGATGCACCGACACCAACGAACATTTCTACGAATTCTGAACCAGAAATACTGAAGAAAGGTACGCCAGCTTCACCAGCTACCGCACGCGCTAGTAAGGTTTTACCTGTTCCAGGAGGGCCAACGAGCAGTACGCCTTTGGGGATTTTTGCGCCAACTGCGGTGAAGCGGTCGGGATTTTTAAGGAAGTCTACAACTTCAGTAAGTTCAAATTTAGCTTGCTCAATACCAGCCACATCGGTGAAGGTGACTTGGGTTTGCGGTTCCATCTGCACACGGGCGCGGGACTTACCAAAGTTCATGGCTTGGTTGCCAGGACCAGCTTGGGCGCGACGTAGTAGGAAAAATAAGCCGACTAAAAGCAAAATTGGCAAAATCAAACTACTCAAAGTCTGAATCAATGCGCCATCGGTACGACGGGGAGCCACATCTAATTCAACATTGTTTTCTCTGAGGGTTTTGATGAATTCAGGGTCATTAGGCAAGTTGACGCGAATTTTGCGCTTACCTTCAGGTCCACCTGGTACGGTTGCCTCGGCAAAGGTGCGATCGGGACTGAGGGTAACTCTAGAAACGCCTGCGGGTTTCTTGCGGACTTCTTCGAGTAGTTTGCTATAGCGCCATTCCCCTTGAGCGGCGGGCTGACTATCGATTAGGGTTGTCCCTAAGGTAATGACGACAATGCCTAGCAGTGCGTATAAACCAAAATTTTTCCACTTTTTATTATTATTGTCGTTTTTATTATTACTTTTCACTACTACCGCTCCATCGATAAAAATGTTCCTAGATGATTTTGCCAAGAACGAATGATTTAATTAACTAATCTTAACGCAACCAGTCTAGAATCTGTCTAAACGACAGCAGAATCCCTCTTTGGATCGATAAACCCATGAATGCAAATCAATGGCAATGGCGAGATGGCATACTAACTTGTGAATTATTGTCTGACTGGCCCCATGGTTTTTTTACGCGATCGCACGCTCCTCAATTACCTAATGATCTACATAATCATCTTGCCGAATCGGGTAAAGCCTATCGAGCTAAGCAAGTACATGGTAATCGCTTAATCCATGCTGATGAAATTGAAACTATTTCCGATACTCCATTACCTGAAGCCGATGGCGTGTGGGCAAGCCGTGATAGTAGAAACACTAGTCGTTCGGTATGGGTATGTACGGCGGATTGTGTACCTGTGTTGATTGGCGATCGCAAATTAGGTTCGGTCGCGGCCGTTCATGCGGGTTGGCGCGGCACAGCTTCGGGAATTGTGACTAAAGCGATCGCCACCTTATGCGAACAAGGTAGTGAATTAAAGGATTTACGGGTTGCCCTTGGTCCCGCGATTTCTGGGCAAGTTTATCAAGTGTCGCAGGATGTGGCTCAGCAGGTGACAGCAACGATCAATCAATCGGTGGGTGTCCATGCCGATGAACATCCTGAACGGGTGAAGCTAGATTTGCGCCAAGTGCAATTGCAGCAGCTTAAGGAACTGGGAATGACCTCGAAAAATATAGCGATCGCGCCTTACTGCACGTTACAGCATGAGGAAATTTTCTTTTCCTATCGTCGTTATTTTCTGAATAATCCTCATCCCCAACCAAGAGCAACCCAAGTGCAATGGTCGGGAATAGCGATCGCTTAATATATGGGTAAGGGTGGGCGGCGCAAAGCGCCGCCTATCATTACCCATATAAATCTTGGCTAAGATGCAAATTTATGTTTATTCTTGATTTTCTTCAGGAATGTTGCGATTTAGCAAAACTTCAAGATCTGCAAATTCATCTTCTTCTGGCTTTAGGTTTTGATCGTTAAATAAAGGGACAGCATCATCTTGGGCAACAACTTCTGTAACTTCTGACTTTGATTCTGGATTGGGCTTAGTTGTCGATTTGTCAGCATTATTCAATTCTTCTAGCTTTGCCAAAAATTTATCTAAGAGAAATTCTTGTACCAAATATTTAGGGTCTTTATGCGTTGCAGACTCCTCTTGAGATTCTTCTTGGCTAGGTTCAGATGCTTGAGCGATCGCTTCTACTGGTACATCTAGTTGGGTAGGATGCTCGATCAATTCAGGAATACTTGTTTCCAAGATCTCCTCATCCATTAAAACTTCTTCGGCGATATCGGTTGCTTGCTCTGATACCGATGCAATTTGAATAATATCTTCAACTTCTTGAATATCTTCAATTTCTTGATTTTCAGAATCAGACTCTTCGTTAAAGTCCTGTAGGTAATTTTGCAGAATATTCTCGACATAAGCATTGAAGGTAATTAGCTCATCGAGTTCATCATCAAAATCTAAGGATTCACCCTCTGAAGTTTCTACTTGCTCAATTTGCTCAATCGGTAAATTAGCCTGTACATTTGATTCAAATGTTAGACTATCAGCGATCGCCGCGATTTCAATTTCTGGTTCAATTTCTGGTTCAATTTCTGGTTCAATTTCTGCGGTTAAATCATCATTTGGTTCTTCTACAATTTCTTCTGTTTCTAGATTAGCATCGTAAACTTCAAATCTAGACTCTACAAATGCTTCAGAAATAATGTCGCCGACCTCTAGTTCATCATCGTCTTCAATACTAGCTTCTGCCTGATCACTATCAATTTCGTTGGTGATATTAGACTTTGCCGATTTACCAAACCCATGTTTTTTTTGTGAAAAGCCCTTTTTACGAGAATTTCTAAATAGGTCTATGGACTTTTTGGATTTTTGGATTTTTGACTCTGTAGCTGAATCATTCTCAGCAGAATCATTGATTTCGGTCTTTATCATGACCTCATCAATCGTCTCTTCAATCAGTGCATCAAGCTGTTCATTCTCCGATTCTGTGATTTCCGAAATTTCTATATTGGGTTCGTCAACAACTGAAGCGATCGCCTCATAAAAATCTGCAACTACTTCAAAGTCAAGTTGGGTAAGTTCCTCAGTCGTTAATTCTTCGCCAAGATTTACTTCAGCTTCTATGGTTATTTCTACAAAGGAATTGACTTCAAATTCTGAGATATTTGATTCTTCCTGAACCGCGATCGCCTCATCTTCAACTACTAATTCCTCAGAATTAGGCTCAGAAATTTCTAAACTTAACTCAGGACTTAACTCAGGACTTAACTCAGGATCTATTCCTGATTGAAGCGTTACTTCTGCTTGCGCGATCGCCTCATCTTCAGAAATTATTTCCTCAGTAAAGCTGTTAACCTCAAAATCTTCATCAATAGACTCAACAAAGTCTGGAGTTGACTCTGAGTCAATTTCTTTAGAAGAATCAATCGTTTCTAGGTCTTGAGATTCTTCTACAACATCTTGAGTTTGTTCAGTTGTTTCTAATTGGGGCAAATCTTTTTTCTCAGCAGTTTCAGAAACTGGCGCTTCTTCAAAAAACTTTAATAACTGAGGTACTTGCCAACCAATATTGGTAAAGTTGTTTTTGATTTTCTCAACCGCAAAGGGTTTTAAACTGCTTATCTCGGACTCAGCCGTGAGCTTGATGCGTAGAGCCGAAACCCCTGACTGCAATAAAACGTTACTTAAGAAAAAGAAAATTTCAGCCCAAATAATTCCAAATAAACGTAGTCCCGCAGGAAATGGCGCGATCGCTTGAGCTAATGGTGCAGCTACATAGAGTTTGCAAAAAATCCCACTTAGTACAAATCCAACGGTCACAGCGATCCATCCCGTTACATACCAACCGTTGCGTTGTTGTTTGAGTAAAGTTAGTACGCGCAGTTCATCTTCATTCAGGCTCTCGGATGGCTTAACTAAAAGCCAGAGACTAAAGGGCGAAAAAGGTTGCTGCCAATGTAACCATGCTACCGATGCGATCGCGGGAGAAGCTAACAACAATATCTCTAACCATGTCGGAAATACAGGATCGCCGACGGCTAAGCCTGCCATACTCAGCGCCAATAACCAAGGCACACCCGCAATTAGGGCAATATTTCCCCAAATGAATGGATGATTTTTGAGCGATGTATTGGTATTTAAGTTATTACTTAAGGCGCGAGAATTTGGTGATGTCATAGGTTACTCAGAAATCATTTATATATTTTTATTTTTATTTTTTATCCTAGACCAGTCGTTAAGCGAGTCCAAAAACCTTCATAAATCTGCAACACTTCGGGATCAAGTTTGGTAATGCGATCGCTTTTGGAGATCATAGCCTCCGTTGGTTCTAAAGCTTTAATTGCCTTGAGATCATCGGGAATCATTGATTTTGCTAACTTATTAGTTGTCCCAAAACTATTAGAATCACTAATTTTTGCGGCAACTTCAGGCTTCATTACATAATTGATCCAAGCATGAGCGCCTTCTATATTGGACGCGCCCCTAGGGATTGCCATCGTATCTGTCCAGATCGAAGTGCCGCTATTCGGCAAAATATACTTGATATTCGGGTCTTGTCTCGCCAAGCTAATCGCATCGCCCGAAAAGGCCATGCACATCATCAAGTCCCCTGAAGATAAGGGATCGCGCCAAGCATCAGTAGTGAAATTGGCGATCGCAGGCATAAGTTCGCGTAATTTTTGAAAAGCTTGCTCGATTTTGGCGACATCTTTGGTGTTATAGGAGTTGCCCATCGTATGCAGAGCCATGCCCATCACTTCGCGGGGATCGTTAACTAAGGTAATCCGTAGTTTGCTTTTATGCTCCCAAAGATAACTCCAATCGGTGGGTTCTTCCCCAATAATCGAGTTAACCGCCTTGACGTTATAGGCTAAGCCCGTTGTCCCTAAGCTGACAGGAATACTAAAAACTGCACCGCGATCGTGGGGTAACTCCAAATAGTTGCTGGCAATATTATTGAGATTGGGCAATAGTTTTTTATTGAGTAGGGCAAGCAGTTTTAGATCCCGCATCTGCGTCACCATATAGTCACTGGGATAGATGATGCTATAGCCCGATCGCCCCCCTGATGCTTCTAATTTTGCCAACATGACTTCGTTAGAGTCATAGGCATCACCCACGACTTTAATACCTGTCTCCTTGGTAAATCCCTCTAAAACTTCTTGATTATTAATGTAGGTAGACCAACCATAGATATACAAAGTTTGTCGATCCTGCTTGACTGGGCGCACTACTTCTTCCTTGCCAGATTCATCACTTTGTGAACTTTGGTCAAAAATGCCACAGGCGGCAAGGGTTGAGACCCCTGCAAGGGCAGATGTAGCATAGGCAGTCTGTCTAAGAAATTTACGCCGAGAAATACTCATATATTCTTGTGATTTTTAGATTGCTAATTTTGAATAGCGGATGGCAAACTCCAAAATTAGCTCGCAACAGTAGTTTTAGGAAGCGCAATGCAATCTTCGGGCATCCATGAAACATAGACTTGACTATTGAAGGGAGGAGTTTTTTCGCCTTGATGATTGGAGCGTACGAGCATCACCCTGACGGGTGGCACATTTTCGCTGGCATGGAGATCAACCACAAACTGGGAGTGATCGCCTAAATAAAGCACATTGTTGAGGATGCCGCGATAGGTATTGTAAGGCTGGTTGGGATATTCCATAGAAAGCTTGATTTTTTCAGGACGGACGCTGACGACGGCTTCAGGGATGGGCAGCCAATTTCTGGGCTTTGCTGCCACGATCGCTAAGCCCGTCGATGATCGCAACTCAACAAATGCGCCATCCTGCTCGATCACGCGACATTCAAATAAATTAGTTTCTCCCACAAAGTCAGCCACAAAGGCGGAAGATGGGCGATCATAAACCTCCGCAGGTGTACCAATCTGCTCGATCCTGCCTTGATTCATTACCGCAATTCGGGAGGAAATCGCCAGAGCTTCGCCTTGATCATGTGTAACCATGATGAAGGAAATACCTAACTCATACTGTAAATTTGATAGCTCCACCTGCATTTCTTTACGCAGCTTAAAGTCTAAAGCCGCTAGGGGTTCATCGAGTAAGATTACCTTGGGGCGATTGACTAGCGCCCGTGCAAGGGCAACCCGTTGCTGCTGACCACCTGAGATTTGACTAGGATAGCGATCGCTTAAATGATCGAGACGCACTTGCTTGAGAGCATCTTTTACCCGTTGCTGAATTTCTGGCTTTGCCACCCCTTTGACCGATAACCCAAACGCGACATTATCAAAAATGGTCATATGCCCAAAGAGGGCATAGCTTTGAAATACCGTATTCACAGGGCGTTGATATGCAGGAATATAGGTCATTGGATTTCCTTGAATCAGCACTTCCCCTGCTGATGGTTCCTCAAAACCTGCGACTAGTCGTAGTAGCGTTGTTTTGCCACAACCTGAGGGGCCGAGGATACTAAAAAGCTCACCTCTCTGAACTTGCAGATCGACACCTTGGACAACGGTATTTGTCCCAAACATCTTAAAAACTCGTTGGAGTTCGACATCGGGAACCGTACCTGTGGGAGTGGCGGACTGTTTAGCAGTGGTTGACTGTGCCATGTTGTTGCTCAAGCGTCTACTAATTAATCAAAATTCAAGTCACTAAGTCTCTCGCATTTTAGCGCGTTGTAGCTGATAAATGAGTTGTAATGACAAGGCAATTATCACGGAAATTTGTCCTACAAATGCTAAGACGACATCGGAAAGTTGGATATTTGCGGGGATAACCCAAGGGTAGCCGAAGAATAGCCAGACTCCGAAATAGCGATCGGGACTAATCGACAGGCTCAGCATGATTAAAACTGGTAGAAAAATTAATGCTGAAATAGTTCCTGTGGCCCATGCGGAAGGGTTACGGTTTTTAAGAAATAAGATTAGTTGGTTGATCAGTGAAATGATCAAAACTGAGATACTCAAAGAAACGATGATGACGATCGCTTTACTTTGATTGACAGCATTATTCCATGAATTTACCCAAATCAATATTGGCAGTTGGGTAATCAGCAGATTAATCACGATCGCGATCGTTGCTGGGCTTTTATCTGACCAAATGAGATCGCGCAAAATATAGCCCAATCCTGATCGATGATCCTCTGTGGTCGATAAAGCTCCAAATCTTACCCAATCTAGTAAAGCTTGTCTTTGCGGTGTGAGCGCAGATATGGTCGTTAGCAGCAACAAGAAATTGGCGATGTAAATCAGAAGTAACATTCCTAAGCGAAATTCTGCGGCATTGACAAATCTTGGACTATTAAAACTTGATTGCATACAGAAACCCAAGATCAGAATTTCTAGATAGGCACTTAGTACATAGCTTTGTCCTTTACTAATTAGAGTAGCGTTGGGATTATGAAAACGTCTTTCTAAAATACGCCAGATTGCCAAGCTGACAATAGATAGATTCGCAATTGTGAAAATATGCGAAATCCAAACATTAGAAGTTATCGAAAAGTACCACCATTCGACCTGAATAGGATTAATCTTCCCGCCTACTAAAATATTGCTAAAACTACTCCATGCGGTAAAAATATTCCACCACATAAAGGCAGGAACTAACCAAACAAAGGTGACAAAAGAAAATACCAAAGCACCTGCGGTGACTTGTCCACCAAATTTTGCTTGCCATCCACTTAGTAAAGCCAGCAAAATCGCCCCACTGAATAAGAGAAATGCAGTGCCAATCAATAATATGTAGAAACTTAGTAAAAAAGCGATCGGTACATTTGCCCCAAGTGCGGCTGTCAAGTGATAGGGAATTACTAAACCAACGGAAATGTAGGCAAGCAATGGTACACCCATGATTTTGCCCATGAGAACACTGACACTCGATCGCGGACTAATCCGAATAAAGTTGAGAGTCCCTTTATAGTCTTCCAGGGAAAGATCGGCGATCAGGCTATAAACTCCAGCTAGGAATAAGACAAACGGCTCTGTCCAAGTAATCAATCGGAATTGTTCTAACCACCAGTTTTGCCAAGAGGTAGCGCAACCAAATCCGCGAATTTGTAAGCAAGTTTCGCTGGGTATCCGTTGGCTATAAAACAAAAGTAATAGGATTTGAAACAGTAATGAGATGCCGATCGCGACAATGAGATTTCGCAATTTGAGCTTGCCTCGAATCTCTCGCAACAATTGCGGATTCCAATTACCGATATAATCGAGCCAACTTATTGCTTGGGGTGAATTTACTGGAGAATTGTTCATAGGTTGTTTTAGGCGATCGCCAATCGATCAAGTGCGATTAATTTTATGATCAGTAGCAGTGAAGTATAGAATTGTTCCCCCGCCGAAGGCGGGGGAACAATTCTATGTACATCGATATGTTGAAAAATGCTATACAGCTTTTCTCAACATATCGATCAAAGGTTTGGTTAACCAATGAGTGCCGATCTTCCATTGATGTTGGATTGTTGGCATTCTGAGTAAATAGGCTAATCTCCTCATGGCATGGGCAGGTAATCCATCAATGCTAAATTTCCCAAAAATGGAAGCAGTGGCGCTATCAATTCCTAAGCTAATAAATTCACCGAGGGGGATATAGCTGAAGTTCACGAGTGTTTTTTGATTGATGCTTGCCCAGATATTCCATGCACAATATTGTGATTGTTGAAAAGCAACCTGCGCTGTAGCAGGCAATGGCTGTCCATTGACATTCAGACTTGCTAAGTCACCGATCGCAAAGACATCGGGATAGTCCTTAACCTGTAGAGTCGGTTCAGTAACGATCGCCCCTTTGCTATTATGACCAACTCCTAAATCTTGAATCACTTTCGAGAAAATACTTCCTACTGTCCACAGAACAATATCAACGGGTAAAGTGTCGCTACCATCGGCATAGTCGAGCGTAACTTCATCTTCGGTTATTTGCGAAACTCTAGTATTGAGATCTGTCCATACACCGCGTTCAGAGAGAGCAGTTTCCGCGATCGCCCGATTCGCATTTGTGGAATTGGCTAAAATTTTGTCATTGCGATCGACTAAGCGGACTCGACCACGTTCTTTGAGGCGATCGCCGATTTTGCAAGCAAGCTCTACGCCACTACTACCGCCCCCCGCGATACATACGCGAATTTTGTCTTGATTGGAGGCTTCTAATAATTCCAGCTTACTATTGAGGCGATAAAAGTCATTCAGATTCCGAAATGGAATCGCATATTCCGCAGCGCCTGCGACATAGTTCATCGGAGTTTCGCCGCCGATCGCTAAAACTAGACGATCATATTCGAGAACACTCTTCTGACCGACATTAACTTCTACTTGCTTTGCCTCAAAATCAACATTAGTCACCGTACCTTGGATAAACTGAATACCTGTATTAGCTAATAATTCGGTAAATGGTGGGGCAATTTCCCATTCCTGCATTTCCTTGGTTACTAGCTCATAGAGAAAGGGTGTAAATAAGAAGCGATCGCTTTTATCAATCAGGATAATTTCAGGCATGACTGCCCATGGTAGTCGTGAGAGGTTTAGGGCAGTATACAAACCACCAAAGCCACCACCAAGAATACAAATTCGTGTCATGAAAAAATCCAATTCAGCTTTTCCATTTTATCGCTTCATTTCTTAAATGTAGTAGTTTTTATTTTACCTGTGGCAAAATAAAAACTCTAAAACCTTTGACACAGAGGCTCTGCGGCTTAATAAATCTCTTTTTTGTCCCTATAAAATGCAAGCAAACCAAGGCAGTACTTTGCGCTACCTTCATAAAAGACCTCTCGATACGCAAGAAACTCCGCGCTTTAGCGATGAGAGGTAAGCGAAGGTTGGTTTCAAACCGCCAGTAGATATTAGAAACCATAGCTATAGCCATCCTTATGATGAATAGTTTTGCAATACTTATGACTGATACCTTGAATCAATGTTGATGCTGAGACATTGAAACTACCCGTAGAACGGACAGCAAATCTGGCTTGACGGTAACGGGTTTTACGGTTACGCCTATTACGCCTCAGAGATCGGCGCGATTCAAGACTATTTTTGATAGCTTGCCCACGATGACTAAGTTCTGCACCAAAGATAACTTTTTCGTCTTGAACTAAAGCTAATCCCGTTGTCTTGGAGCCAGCATCAATTTTTATCTCGATTGGCTCTGGTGTAGCAGTTACCTCTTTTTTTAAGATAATAGTGAAGGGGAATTGACGGAATACCGCAGCTTTATTTGCATTGAGTAACTTACGCGCCATAGATGGCTTGCAAGGTGTCAGTGGCTTGAGATTGGTGTCTAGTACAAAGATTTGGTTTGACATGGTTGTGTCGCCTACAAAAGTAATGTTTGCTTCGCCAATGTTATCTAGGCTTGTGTTAGCTTGCAACACTGTTCCAGTGACCTTAGAACTGTTTAATTACAAACGACAGAGCGGGGAACTAGCAAGCATTCCGAGGTGTCGTGACCTAAATAACGTAGTCAGTTAAGACTTAGGCTGGTCAGCACGGCTTCAAACTTTCGGCTCGAAGCCCCGTCACTTCAGTGCGGGGTTGCTGACTTAGAGAGTGTTTGAAAAGTTTTAGAGCAGGTTAAAGAGGGATGGATTTTGGACTTAAACGGCGAACCATCAGATGAACCATAGCGGCAAAGAGCATCATTTCGCTAGTGGTAGACAAAAATTCAT
>Ga0316612_1000075_pt1 | contig 39035 bp, 38 predicted proteins | sample MIS2016226_MG_FD_207676 | JGI IMG/M metagenome (GOLD analysis project Ga0316612, IMG submission 207676) | Microbial mat bacterial communities from Middle Island sinkhole, Lake Huron, Michigan, United States - MIS.2016.226 | ecosystem: Environmental > Aquatic > Freshwater > Lake > Sediment... | reverse complement strand
TTGTTGAGCTTTCCTTTGATGCTTCACTGCACCTGTCCCTGCGTGACATCTATGAACGGGTGGTTTTTCCTCCTGCGCCAGAACACCAGCATTCAAGGGAGACAGAAAGCGATGAGCAGGTAGAGGATGGTAAGGCGTGAGGGTTGCTTGTTGGTGGGAGAAATGGGTTGTGATGGTATTACAAAGGAATATTCTTTAATCTATGGATATATTTCAGAATGCAGCTATCTTGGTTACTGGCGGTACTGGTTCATTTGGTAAGAAGTTTATCAAAACTGTATTGGAACGCTCTACACCTCGTAAGCTCATTATCTTTAGCAGAGATGAACTGAAACAACATGAAATGCAGACGAGTGGCTTTGACCACTCATCATTGCGTTACTTTATCGGTGATGTGCGAGACCGTGAACGGCTTTATCGTGCTCTTGATGGTGTTGATATTGTTGTTCACGCTGCTGCACTCAAGCAAGTTCCCGCTGCTGAATACAACCCAATAGAGGCGATCAAAACGAATATCATAGGCGCGTCGAATTTGATAGATGCGGCTATTGATTGTCAAGTCAAAAAGGTTATTGCTCTCAGCACAGACAAAGCAGCTAATCCGATCAACCTTTATGGTGCGACTAAACTCTGCTCTGACAAGCTCTTTGTTGCAGGAAATAACTATGTTGGGAGGCATACCACACGGTTTAGTGTGGTACGCTATGGTAATGTCGTAGGGAGTCGGGGGAGTGTTATTCCTTTTTTCCTCAAACAGCGCGAGACGGGGTGCATCCCCATTACTGATGAACGGATGACCCGCTTTTGGATTACCCTGGAGCAAGGAGTTGATTTCGTCATCGCCAGTTTGAAACGGATGTATGGTGGCGAAATCTTTGTCCCAAAGATACCAAGTATGAAAGTGACCGATTTGGCAAAGGTTATAGCCCCTGATTGTACAACAGAAATTGTTGGGATACGTCCAGGTGAGAAGTTGCATGAAGTGATGGTTCCTGAAGACGATTCCTACCATACCGTTGAATATGAAGATTACTACGCAATTCTCCCTACCTTCAAAGACTGGGATGCAGAGAACTACCTTGAGAAACTTGGTGGTACTCCATGTCCTGATGGGTTTCGCTACAGTAGCGACTCAAATAGCCAGTGGCTTACTTCTGAAGAGCTGCGCCAGATGGTTGAACCAATAGAGAAAGAGCTACTTCATGGCACAGCAGCATCCTGAAAAGATACGACCAAAACGAACAACACTGCTTCCCTATGGTCGTCAACAGATAGATGATGATGATATAGCCGCTGTTGTTGATGTACTCCGTTCTTCGTGGTTGACCACCGGTCCAAAAGTCACTGAGTTTGAGCAAGCATTTGCCGTATCCTGTGGGGTGAGTCATGCGGTTGCTGTTAGCAATGGGACGGCTGCCTTACATGTGGCAATGTATGCGCTTGGTATTGGTCCGGGTGATGAGGTTATCGTCCCTGCCATGACCTTTGCGGCAACAGCGAATTGTGTGGTGTTTCAAGAGGGAACTCCAGTGTTTGCTGATGTTGACCCTGACACTTTGCTCATTGACCCTACGCAGGTTGAAGCAAAGATAACCCCACGCACAAAGGCGATTATTGCGGTAGATTACGCCGGGCAACCATGCGATTATGATGCGCTCCATGCAATTGCTGAAAAGTATGGATTGGTACTCGTAGATGATGCTTGTCATGCCATTGGTGGCTCATACAAAGGTCGCTCGGTAGGTTCATTAGCTACGTTGAATACCTTTAGTTTTCACCCAGTCAAACATATGACTACGGGCGAGGGCGGTATGATTACTACAGACAATGAATCATTCGCCAACCGAATGCGAATCTTTCGTAATCATGGTATTACCTCAGACCATCGCCAACGGGAAGAACAGGGGTCGTGGTTTTATGAGATGGTTGACCTTGGCTATAACTATCGCCTGACAGACATACAATGTGCGCTTGGTTTGAGCCAACTCCGCAAACTCCCAGCGTGGGTAAAACGTAGGCAAATAATAGCCCAACGCTATGATGATGCCTTTCAAGAATTAGCGGCTATTAAGCCATTGGCTGTTCGTCCTGATGTTACCCATGCGTATCACCTGTATATGGTACGAGTCGATACATCCCTTTTATCTGCTACCCGCGCTGACTTCTTTACCGCGTTGCGTACCGAGAATATTGGGGTGAATGTCCATTATGTCCCTGTCCATCTACACCCATTCTATCGTGAGCAATTTGGAACAGCACCGGGGATGTGTCCAGTAGCAGAAGCAGCCTATGAGCAACTCATCTCGCTGCCAATGTTTTCAGGTATGAGTGATGAAGATGTTGAAGATGTGATCATGGCAGTGCATAAAGTGATGAAAGGTATCTAAATGAAAAAGGAAACAACACAAACAAAAGTTTGGTCGGATGAATTTGGGAAAGAGTATACAAACAGAAATACCTTTACGCTTGAGGAAGTAGATGCTCTCTATACTCAACGTATTGGGGTAAGTAGAACAGCCATCAATCAGAGATTTCTCGGAAGTATGGATACATCTTTACGGATACTTGAAGTTGGGGCTAATATCGGACTTCAACTATCGCTATTACAAAACCAGGGTTTTTCTGATTTATGGGGTGTGGAACTCCAGTGGTATGCAGTGGAACAAGCAAAACAACACACTCAGCATATCAATATTTTGCAAGGTTCTGCTTTTGATTTACCTTTCAAAGATGGTTTCTTCGATATGGTGTTTACTTCTGGTGTCCTTATTCATATCAATCCAGATGATTTGGCACAAGCAATGAAGGAAATTTATCGTTGTAGCAATACGTATATTTGGGGATTTGAGTATTGGGCGGAGTCTTGTGTAGAAGTTGCGTATCGTGGGAATACCGATTTGCTTTGGAAAACTGATTTTGCACAACGCTATCGTGAACTTTTTGGAGATCTGGAACTGGTGAAGGAAGAAAAGTATCCATATGTCCACGATGAAAAATTGGTTGATTCGATGTTTCTTCTCAAGAAACGTGAACTGTAGATAGGTAGGCTCAGGAGATTAAAGAATATGACAACAAACTTGATTCGCTACTGTACACGATGTGTGATGCCGGCTACAAAACCAGATCTCTACATTGATGATGAAGGCGTTTGTAGTGCCTGTAGAAGTTTTGAACATCGCAGAGAAGTAAATTGGGATGACCGTAAACAAGAATTGCTTACTATTCTTGAACGCTATCATTCAAAAGATGGAAGCAATTATGATTGTATAGTCCCTGTAAGTGGTGGTAAAGACAGTCATTACCAGACAATTCGCATGCTAGAGCTTGGAATGAACCCCTTGTGTGTTACCTCTACAACTGATATGCTCTCTGAAATAGGAAGACGAAACATTGAGAATATCAAACGACTAGGGGTAGATTATATTGAAGTTACAACAAATCCAGTAGTACGGAGAAACATAAATCGTTTGGCACTCACCCAAGTTGGAGATATTTCTTGGCCTGAGCATGCTACAATCTTTACGATACCTATACGCATCGCAGTGCAATTCAATGTTCCCTTGATTATTTGGGGTGAAAATTCTCAGAACGAGTATGGTGGACCAGCAGGTGCTGCTCAAAATAATGTACTGACTAGAAGATGGCTTGAAGAATTTGGAGGACTTCTCGGTTTGCGTGTCTCGGATTTGATTGGACAGGAAAATATTGAACGAAGAAATCTTATCCAATATACCTATCCAACAGATGAAGAACTCCAACGGGTAGGCGTGACTGGTATCTTTCTTGGATACTATATTCCTTGGGACGGCTATGGAAATGCGTTGTATGCCCAAGCACATGGGTTTGAGACGTATCATAAAACGGTTGAAGGTTCGACAGTCTCGTATGAAAATCTGGATAATGTCCAGACAGGTATCCATGATTACTTCAAATTCTTGAAGTTTGGTTTTGGTCGGGCAACTGACCTGACTTGCCTTCATATACGACGCGGGCGTATTGGGCGTGAAGATGGACTAAAACTGGTCAAAATGCATGATGGAAAGTTCCCTTGGGTCTATCTCGGATATTCTATTGAAGAGGTATTACGAGATATCAATATGTCACTTGACAACTTTATCAAGGTGTGTGATCGATTTACGAATAAACGCCTTTTTGTCTGCGATTCACGGGGCAACCTTGTGAAAGACAAAGATGGAAATCTTACCAAGATAAATTATGATAACGTAGCAGGTAGCTCACAAGTATGAATAAGGTTGCCATTATTGATTATGGCATGTGCAACCTTGATTCAGTTGCTCGTGCTGTAGAGGAATGTGGTGGAGAACCAATTATTACTGATCAGGCATGTGATCTTGCTCTTGCTAACCGGATTATTCTTCCGGGGGTCGGAGCCTTTCCAGATGCAATGCGGAATATTAAAGAACGTTCGCTGGATTTGGTGATTCGTGAGCAAGCCATATCAAATCGTATTCCTTTTTTGGGTATTTGTCTGGGAATGCAATTACTTGCATCAAAAGGGTGGGAAGTCCGTGAAACTGAAGGGCTTGGCTTGATCGAAGGACAAATCAAGCGATTGGAACCATCTGAACGGAAAGAGCGTATTCCCCATGTCGGTTGGAATGAGATGCATGTTGCACGCCCTTCGTACCTTTTTAATGATATTCCTTCTGGCAAGGATTTTTACTTTGTTCATAGTTATCATTTTGTTTGTACAAACCAGCAGAATGTTTTAGCTCACACTCCATATTGTGGAGAATTTGTTTCGGTTGTTGGGAACAACAATGTTTTTGGTGTTCAGTTTCACCCGGAAAAAAGTCAGAAAACAGGATTTCAGATCTTACGAAACTTTTTGGCACTATAGGCTTTACCTATGCTCAAAATTCGCGTTATGCCAACTCTTCTTTACCGCAATGTTGGTTTGGTCAAGGGCATAAGCTTTGATAGTTGGCGCATTGTTGGGAGTGCTATGCAAGCTATTAAGGTATATAATATGCGAGCGGTAGATGAACTTATTTTTCTTGATATTTCTGCAACGCGAGAAAACCGTCCGCCAGACTTTGATCTTATAGATGATTTGGCTGATGAATGTTTTATGCCGATGACAGTTGGGGGAGGTATCAGAAGTGTTGAAGATGTACGACGATTGCTACAGGTAGGAGCAGATAAGGTTGCTATCAACACCGCTGCTGTCGAGAATCCGTCTATCATCCGCACTGCATCAAACATCTTTGGAGCGCAGTGTATCGTGGTATCTATTGATGTAAAAAAGCATGTAGATTGCCGCTATGAAGTGTATACCCATGCCGGGCAAAAGCCAACAGGAAAGGATCCAGTGCAATTTGCTAAAGAGGTAGAAACTCTGGGAGCTGGAGAAATTTTACTCACTTCAATAGACCGAGATGGAACGATGTCTGGTTACGATGTTGAATTGACTAGGCAAGTTTGCAATGCTGTTTCTATACCTGTGATAGCTTCTGGCGGTGCTGGAAACTACACGCATATGGCAGAAGTTTTACGAGATGGTCATGCTTCAGCAATTGCAGCAGCAAGTATTTTCCATTTTACCCAACAGACTCCCTTAGAAGCAAAAAGTTACTTAAAAGACCAAGGATTTTGGGTGCGTGTGTGACAGATGCAATTTTAGTAAAACAAGAGGTGTATCTTGATTACCAATTATATTCGTTCTTTTCCTAAAGTCATAAGAATTGAGCCAAGTGGTTCTTGTAATCTAAAATGTTCCCATTGTCCCACCGGTACAGTTTTAATGCGGCGTGGGCATATGCAGCCAGCAACTTTCGCACGTATTCTTGATGACATTAAACAGAATGTATCATCCGTTAATGTGGTAGTGTTATATCACGGAGGAGAGCCTCTTCTTAACAAGCATTTCTGTGAGATGGTAACAGAAATCAAAGATGTTGACCACTTTTTTGTGAAAACAGTTTCCAATGGAATGTTACTCTCCAATTCTTTGATAGAAAAATTATTATTTAGTCGACTTGATAGCATAGAGTTTTCTCTTGATGGTTTAAGCGCGGAAGAAAACAATTTAGTTAGAAGAAATTGTGATTTTTCGACTGTTGTAGCGAATATTAAACGCCTAATTGATTATAAACGTAAGCAACAGGTAACGTTGCCAGAAATTTTTCTCTCTACCACCCAATTTTTGACCGATAAGATATTAAGAACAAAACCTGTACCGATACCTGAGTATCTCGTACACGAATTTTCTGGCTATATGAATGAGATTTCTGATATAAAATGTACCCTAGCTATGAGATGGCCGCATATGGAAGTGCCTAAAGAATTGTATGATATATATCAAGACCCTGAAGATATAGAAATACGTAATTACTGTGATCATGTTGAGAATACCATGACTATAAGGTGGAATGGTGATGTCGTTCCGTGTTGCTATGATCTAACAAGTAGATGTGTTCTAGGAAATATCTATCAAAACAGTCTTTCTGAAATTTGGAATAACGAAGCGTATCAGGATTTACGAAGAAGTATTGACAAAATGGAGTTTGTTCCTCTGTGTAATAATTGTAATGTTGTCAAACCCAATGTATTTCTTGTACCAAAGTTCAGAGAAGTTGTTTTTACAAAATGAAGCGAGTTATCATAATTCAAGCGCGTATGACCTCAACACGACTACCTGGCAAAGTTTTGAAGGAGCTTTGTGGAAAACCGATGTTGTATCACCAGTTGCAACGGTTGAAACAATGCACGATGGTAGATGAGATTGTGGTTGCAACAACAACAAACCAGACCGATGACCCTGTTGTAGCTCTAGCAAAGCAAGAAGGAGTCGGTTTCTTTCGTGGTAGTGAGCATGATGTCTTATCACGTTTTGTAGATGCTGCTACACAGTTTCGAGCTGATGTGGTTGTGCGTGTTACTGCTGATTGTCCCCTTCTTGACCCACAGGTCACAGACAATGTTATCAATGAGTTAGTAACAAATCTTTCTCATTGTGACTATGCAAGCAATGTACATCCTCGAACGTATCCTCGTGGCTTGGATGTAGAAGTGTGTTTTATAGATACACTCCATCGTGTCAACAGACTAGCACAATCACAACCAGCACGCGAACACGTTACACTGTTTATCTCCACTGAACGCCCCGACTTGTTTTTGTGCCGTTCCATCTCTGATGACCAGAACAATGCAGACTTGCGTCTGACTGTAGATACACAAGCAGATTTCATGTTGATGCAGAAGCTTTTTGAAGCTTTGGCTCTTGATACAAACATGCTCACTTACAAAGAGATTGTTGCATACTTACGTATTAACCCTGATATAATCTGTAATGAGAAAGAAATCACATGGGAACCCTCAAAAGTAGATTGACAATACACTTTATTCTTCCTATGATTTTTATGTACCTTTTTGTTATGTGAACTTGCGTCTGAGAGCAAGTTCTGCTACAATTGAGTAATAATAATGTCTGTTATCTAACGTTCTGAAGTGGTATGTATAAGTAAAGATAGGGGTGCTAATTATGAAACAGATAGATCAGAAAAACAAGAAAATTCTTGTTATCAATATCTCTTTACGTCCAAATTCCAACATAGCATGGGTACCAGTGGGCTTGGGGTATATTATGACTTCTATGTATAATGCAGGCATCAATTTTGATTTGCTTGATATAGAAGCATATAGGTATTCAGATCAAGAAATAGATCAACACCTCGTTACTAATGTGTATGACATTTATTGTCTTGGAACAATTGTAACTGGTTACAGTAAAATAAAGTGGATAACCTCAAAAATCCGCGAGAAAAACCCGAATGCAACAATAATCTGTGGAAACACAGTAGCTTCTTCTATTCCAGAAATAATACTTACGAAAACAGAAGTTGATATTGCAGTAATGCACGAAGGAGATATCACAATTTTAGAATTAATAGAAGCTATCTCACATAAAACCAACTTGTCAGATGTTAAGGGTATTGCGTATGTGGATAATAATGAAATAAAATTCACACAAGAACGTCCTTTAATTCCTGATATCAACGAATTGCCATTAATAAATTGGGATTTGTTTAATCTTGATATTTATTTTCCAAAAATTAACAATGGAGTACCGTTACCATATCCAATGCCTAAAGAACAGATTAAGGCGTTCATTATAAATACAGCAAGAGGATGTCCTTTTCAATGCACTTTTTGTTACCATGCGTTTAAAGATAAAAAATATCGTTATCGCTCCGCAGAGTCAATTGTTAAAGAAATGAAAGCAATGAATCAAAAATACGGCATTAATTATTTTATGTTTTTTGATGAGTTGACGTTTTTTTGAAAAAAACAAGTACAACTTTTTATTAATGAACTGAATAACAGCGGTTTGGAAGATATATACTGGATAGCAGATGTTAGAGCAGATATGTTTAAAGAAACAGATTTAGAATTATTACATCAACTAAAAGCAAGTGGTTGTTTGGACCTTGGATATTCTTTAGAATCAGGAAATCAAGAAATCCTTAACCACATGAACAAAAAAATAACACCCACTGATTTTATTCATCAGAGGCAAGTATTGGAACAAGCTGGAATAAGGACAAATACAAGTATTGTGTTAGGATATCCGGAAGAAACAAAGGAGTCCATCCAAGATACTTTTAATGTTTTAGCAGAGGCGAGAATATACCCAAGTGCTGGCTACTTACTTCCACAACCTGGTACCCCTATGTATGATTATGCGAAAGAAAAAGGTATTATTAAAGACGAAGAAGAATACCTTCTCAATATGGGGGATAGACAAGATTTTAGGGTAAATCTAACTTCGATGAGCGAACAAGAATTTGTTGCCGAAGTAGAAAATCAACTGGATATTCTTGCAACAAAGTTAAATATTAAATTGGAAAAGAGTAAACTTATTAAAACAGGAGCAGAGATTCAACAGTAAGCGTTAGTAAGTTTTCACAGTAGAGTGTGAGGGAACTTCCACTCTAATATCTTCTGATGACCAGAACAATGCAGACTTGCGTCTGACTGTAGATACACAAGCAGATTTCATGTTGATGCAGAGGCTTTTTGAGGCTTTGGCTCTTGATACAAACATGCTCACTTACAAAGAGATTATTGCCTATTTACGTGCATATCCAGATATTGCCCTCATCAATAGAGATGAAACGACATGGGAACCCAAGAAAAGAGATTAATCATCCGTGCCGATGGCAATACCCACATTGGCACAGGGCATGTCATGCGCTGCATTGCCCTAGCGCAGGCTTGGCAAGAACGGGGGGGGAGCGTTTCTTTTGCCTTAGCGCAGCACACCCCTGCCCTGCGAGAGCGATTGTCTGCTGAAGAGATAGCTATTCACTTGCTTGCTTGTGAACCGGGTGGGGTTGACGATGCGATGCAAACCATCGCTTTAGCCCAACAGGTAGCGGCTACGTGGGTTGTTGTAGACGGCTATCACTTTGCTGCTGCGTACCAACAGGCAATCAAGGCAACGGGGGTATCCTTACTGGTCATTGATGACTATGGACATGCAGAACACTACTATGCTGATCTCGTTTTGAACCAAAATATCTCTGCCAGCGAACAGATGTATACGAACCGTGAACCTTATACGCGCCTCTTGCTTGGCACACGCTATACTTTGCTGCGCCGCGAGTTTTTGACATATAGAGGGTGGAAACACGAGGTTCCAGAGGTCGCCCGCAAGATATTGGTCACGATGGGCGGAGGTGACCCTGATAATGTCACGTTAAAGGTAATCCACGCTCTGAAACAGGTAGCACAAGGACAATGTGAGGTAGTCATCGTTGTAGGGGGAAGTAACCCCTATATTGAAACATTACAACGGGCTGTTGATGCTATGCCACATATCAAACTGGTGCAAAACGTTGCTGATATGCCTGAATACATGGCGTGGGCTGATATTGCGATTGCAGCCGGGGGGAGTACGTGCTGGGAGTTGGCTTTGTTTGGCTTGCCTATGCTGCTTATACCTATAGCAAATAATCAGCTTTCTATCGCCCAAAAGCTAGGTGAGTTAGAAGTGGCGTTGGTTGTTGGGTGGTATGAGGATGTTTCCGCTGATATGCTGGCATTGGCTCTAAACCAACTGATGCAGGACCAGGAAAAACGTCTTCGTATGTCACAAACTGGGCAAGTGTTGGTGGATGGAGAGGGCGGGGAACGGGTGGTCATGTATATGTATGGCGATGCGCTCCGTCTACGCACAGTGCAAGAAAGTGATTGCGCTTTGTTATGGGAATGGGCGAATGAGCCAGCAGTACGTACTGCATCGTTCAATTCACATCCTATTTCTTGGGATGAACATACTCGCTGGTTTGCTAAAAAATATCAGAGTCCCAACACTATCATGTACATTGCACTAGACAGTAGCGATACCCCCATTGGTCAGGTGCGTTTTGAAAGAAACGCACAAAATGAAGCCATTATTTCTGTAAGTATAGATCACCACCAACGTGGTAAGGGGTATGGCAAAGGAATTTTACAACGTTCAGGAAAAGAAATTTTCTCTTTATGGGATACATCACTCATTCATTCATATATTAAAGAAGATAATATATCGTCAATCAGAGCATTTGAACAAGCTGGCTACCAACAGATTGAGCAGATTGAAACGTGTGGTTCTCTATCTCAACATTTAATATTACATAAAAATGAAATTCCGCTTGATACGATAAACTCTTCTCGCTAGGAGAAGCATATTCATGTCATACCGAGATTTTACCCTGAGCGATATTGAAAAGCAGTTTCAATTAACAATTGATGAAACGACCAATCTCTTTGCTTCTCTCCATGAAATAGCAATAAGTGATGCTTTCAGAGCTATCCTTGATGAGAATGTTCCTCTTGCTCTTGCAATCAGTACTGAAAAGGCACGATCTGAACTGATTATTTCGCCGTTGTTAGTTGAGTTGAGAAAGATAATGAATCATCAGATTAGCCTTTTTTTCAGGAGTAGATTTTACGCTTGATGCCAGCAAAGGATTGAATGGAGTATGTGATTTTATTGTGTCTGGTTCTCGGAAACAATTTGTTCTTGATGCTCCTGTTCTTATCATTGTTGAAGCAAAAAATGAAAGTATCCAAAGTGGATTGGGACAATGTATTGCCCAAATGGTGGCGGCACAATTGTTCAATGAACGTGAAGGCAATGCGATAAAAACAGTGTATGGTGCAGTGACAACGGGGAGTGTTTGGCGATTCCTGCGCTTACGCGAAACAACCGTCTGGATTGATAGTATAGAATATTACATTAGTACTGTTGAGTATATTCTCGCAATTCTCCTATCTATTGTTCAAGAAGAAAAAAGTGTATCCTAATGATTTCTCTTCATATCAACAACCGACCAATTGGCACAGGACATCCTGTCTATATCATCGCCGAGATGTCTGCTAACCATAACCAGAGCTTTGACGAAGCACTGCGTCTTGTTCATGCAGCAAAAGAAGCCGGGGCAGATGCAATCAAATTGCAAACCTATACCCCAGATACCATGACTATTGAAAGTAACAAGGATTATTTTCACGTAGGCAAGGGGACAATATGGGAAGGGCGTACACTCTATGACCTCTATGGCGAAGCCTATACCCCTTGGGAATGGCAACCAAAACTCAAAGCGGAGGCAGAACGGCTTGGGATGCACTGCTTTTCCACTCCCTTTGATCCTACATCAGTAGATTTTCTGGAAGAGATGGATGTGCCAGCCTACAAAATAGCTTCGTTTGAGGTAGTAGACCTGCCATTGATAGAGAAGGTAGCTCGTACAGGCAAGCCAATCATCATGTCTACTGGCATGGCGACGCTTGCTGAAATAGACGAAGCGGTGCAAACCATACGCAACGCTGGTGGGCAACAGCTTGCCCTGCTGAAGTGTACGAGTGCTTATCCAGCCATGCCAGAAGAGATGAATCTGAGGACAATTCCCCACCTGGCAACAGCATTCGATGTAGTTGCAGGTCTCTCCGACCATACGCTTGGGATTGCCGTACCTGTAGCAGCAGTGGCTCTTGGGGCGTGTATTGTGGAGAAGCACTTTACGCTCTCGCGTGCTGTAGCGGGCCCTGATAGTGCCTTTTCGCTTGAACCACAAGAGTTCAAGGCCATGGTAGATGCTGTGCGTGTGGCAGAAAAGGCGTTGGGGGATATAGGCTATACTGTATCGGAGCGCGAAGTTGCCAGTCGGGTGTTTCGTCGCTCGCTCTTTGTGGTTCAGAATATGCAGGCGGGTGATGCGTTTACCCCAGAGAATGTGCGCTCTATCCGTCCTGGTCACGGGTTGGCTCCCAAGTATTTGCCCGAAGTGTTGGGGCGACAAGCAACACGAGATATTGAGCGCGGTACGCCGCTGGGGTGGAACATCATTGGTAGATGAACAATCATGCAACGAAACCATGTATCAAAAAATCACCTATTTGTTCAGTAAAAAAGATAGGTGGCTTCTCATTTGGAATTTTCTCCTTATCTTAGGGGGAACAATCGTAGAAACACTAGGTGTAGGGGTTGTTGTCCCGTTTATCTACCTTATAACATCGCCAGAAGAGGTAAAAGCAAACCCAATCACCCAGCAAATCTATATCTTGTTCAACATAGATTCCCATGAAGCGTTTGTTATTTGGGCTTGTGTTGCTATTCTTATTGTTTTTATCGTGAAGAATTTGTACCTTGCCGTGATGCTCTATATCCAAAGTTGGTTTGTTGCCCGCAAGCGTGTGGAATTATCGGTACGTCTATTCACTGCCTATATGCGTAGTCCCTATACCTTTCACCTACAACACAACTCTGCTGAACTGCAACGCAATGTTATTGAAGAAACATCGAGGCTAACCAATAATGTTATCCGTACATTATTGCTACTCATAACAGACATTATGGTGACGTGCTTTATTGCTGCTCTCGTTATCCTAGCTGATCCTGTTTCATTCGCTATTACAGTCACTTTGCTTGGGGTATCATCTTGGCTCTTTTATCGTGCTGTTCGCAATAAGGCATCTGAAATGGGAAAAAATCGTCAGGATCATTGGGGAAAAATGATAATGAGTATTAACCAAGGGCTAGGTGCAGTAAAAGAGGTAAAATTACTTGGGCGCGAGAATCATCTTATAGATACATTTATTGATAATATCAAAGGAATAGCACAGTTTGATAGGTTTCAGCAATTTATCTTGCCTGTCCCACGCTATTTTAATGAAACGCTTATTGTGATAGGAGCTGTGGCTATCATTTTATCTGCTGTTATTCGAGGACAAAGCATGCAAACAATTTTGCCCATCCTATCACTGTTTGCCGTTGCGGGATACCGTTTGTTGCCAGCGGTGTCACGCTTGATATCATCATTGACGACTCTTCAATCCGAGATGGTCTCTCTGCATGCAGTCTATGATAGCTTACGTTTATTGGACAAGGAAGCACAAAAACCCCTATCGTACCCTGTTTTTGCACCAACACATAATGTAACCGATAACCATCCTATTGTCACCCTGGATAATATTTTCTACAAGTACCCCAATGCTGATACCTATGCACTTCAGGGAGTGTCATTGCAAGTTCTGCCAAATTCCTCAGTGGGCATTGTGGGACCATCGGGAGGGGGTAAGACGACCACGATAGATGTATTGCTCGGTTTGCTCATTCCATCCCAGGGGTATGTTTTGGTAGAAGGATGTGATATTCGGGAAAACCTTGCGAATTGGCAGCGACGAGTGGGGTATATTCCACAAAGCATTTTCCTCGCTGATGATACTATACGAAGTAATGTTGCTCTTGGTTTGCCTCGTGAGGAAATTGACGATGAGCAGGTATGGAAAGCCGTTGAGTTGGCACAGCTCAAATCTTGGATAGAGAGCCTGCCTAACAAGACAGACACAGTTGTTGGAGAGCGTGGGGTGCGCCTTTCTGGAGGGCAGCGGCAACGCATTGGTATAGCTCGCGCACTGTACCACAACCCAGACGTGTTGGTGATGGACGAGGCGACAGCTGCGCTTGATAACGAAACGGAGCGTGCGTTTGTGCAGGCGATTAACAATTTGAGTGGAAAGAAGACGATGATTATTATTGCTCACCGTCTAAGTACGGTACAAAATAGTGATTGTCTATTTTTCATTAAAGATGGTCAGGTTGTAGCTTCAGGCACGTATGATGAGTTGTTGTACAAGAGTATTGATTTTCAGGCTATGGCACAGCGAGGCAGTGTGAATAGCTAGTATTTCTTTAAAATAGGATCTTTTTATTATGTATAAAACAAACCCCCCCCTTTTACTCGACCTGGATGAAACACTTGCCGACCAAGAAAACCTAGAAGACCTTTGTGCAGATCGTCCTTTGCGAACCACGGAAATTTTTCAACCCAATGCTTTTTATGGGATAGATAACATACTGAAAACTTATGCTGGATTGCCTAGATGTTATGCTCTCAAAGCTGTTGTGCCACATGGAATATATCTTTCCAAGACATATGTTTGGGATGCTGAACAAACTGCATCACTCCCTATGGTGTTTTGTCCACCACTTCGACAGCAAATATATATAGACCAAATAAAAAAATTTGTAGTCCCATCAGCAGCACCTTTTCTCTATGTTAAAGAACTACTAAAAGATTATCCACACCCTAAGCGTCAAGGAACTATTTTTTTTCTCTCTCATTCGACACATTATATGACCACTAAAGCAGATTTCGAGCAATTAGCAGAGCAACTATCATCCCTAGAATCAGAATACCAACCTGTTACAGTTTGTATCTACTGGAAAGATTATCTTTTAGGACATCATATACCTTTTCAAAATCGTGGAATGCGTATTATTTCGGCTGGGCATATTTTTGATTCACATTTCTTGTTTCGATTGTATCATCTCTGTTCACAGTACCACTATTCTTGTAGCAATAATATAGGTTCACATCTTTTTTATTCCGTAAAAGCTGGTTGTTCTTTCTTTTTTATAGAAGGAGATTATACTTATAACGTTATTCCTAATTCATTTGGAATAAAAACAGAACCAAGATTCATAGAAACGGAAACAGAATTTAAGGAGCTATTTAGACAACCGCATAGAATAATGACAGAAAAACAACAGAATATTATTGATGATTATCTAGGAATTACATTTTTTCAGTCACAGCAAGGGTTATTAAACCAAATAATATTGGCAGAAGCATTGGATAAGGTTGGTTTTGTAAAATGTAACGGTATAAAACTAGATAATCCTTATTTTTTCCAACGTTTAGAAAAACTTCCAAGTCGAATAGTAGGAAAAGGTAAACGCTGGTTCGCTATGCTGCATATTCTGTAAAGCAATGAATGATAGATGAATTGTCCCAAACTAATATAAGTCCTTTTCTTGCTGGGTGCAACATAGATTTGACAGTGCTTCCAAATGATAATCTCATCTCCAATGTTGGCTTTGGAAGAGAATTATCTTAACAGCAAAAAAGCTCTCTCGTGTTATCAAATTGCTTACAAGAACGTATCAACGTCTCATCATACAACTCTTACTGGGAAAAAAGGCTGTCCACGCTTTTGACATTGGACAATTTCGACTCGGAGGAGAGGTACATCAGTGGATGTATGATAGATATTCCTTAAAACAAGTGTTGTTGGTTGCTGGATTTGGAAGTCCAATTCAACGAACTGCGTTGAAAAGTTATATGCCTAATTGGAAATACTTTTGTCTCGATACACTTTCTAATGAGACAGTGCGTAAGCCAGAATCGCTTTTTATGGAAGCAAAGAAGCCATTATAATAATAAAAGTTTGTATTTTTTGAAATCGCTTATCATCAGCACATCTGACATACAAGGCGGTGCAGCCCGTGCAGCTTATCGTCTCCATGCAGGTCTCCGAATGATCGGCGTGGATTCACGCATGCTCGTGCAAGTCAAAACAAGTGATGACTCTACTGTGATAGAACCATCCAGCAAAAAAGTAGCCAAAGCCATTGCCAGAATATTCCCTACGCTAGATAGACTCCCGTTGTATGGGTATCCTAAACGCGACCCTGAAATGTGGAGTATCGGGTGGATACCCAGAAATCCCATAAAGCACATAGATAGTCTACATCCTGATGTTATCAATCTCCATTGGGTTGGCGGAGGCTATGTTCCTATTGCATTCCTTGGGAAATTGAAACAACCTATCATCTGGACTTTGCATGATATGTGGGCGTTCACAGGTGGGTGCCACTATGATAGAGCATGTAGTCGTTACCAAAACGCTTGTGGGGCATGTCCACAGCTTGGTTCCCACACCCAAGTTGACCTATCACGTATGACCCACAAGCATAAACAACGGTCATGGCAAGGGGTAAATATAACAATTGTTGCACCAAGTCATTGGCTTGCATCATGTGCCAGAAATAGTTCGCTCTTTCGTCACCAGCGGATTGAGGTTATCCCCTATGGACTTGACCTCACACGGTATAAGCCTATGCCGCGTCAAGTTGCCCGTGATATGCTGGCATTACCGCAGGACAAGAAGTTGGTGTTGTTTGGAGCAGTGAGCAGCACGAGTGACCGACGCAAGGGGTTTCATCTCCTGCAACCAGCATTGCAGCAGCTTGCTCGGCAAGGCTGGGGGGAACATACAGAGGTGGTAGTCTTTGGTGCGTCGCGCCCAGAACATGAGCCAGATTTGGGTATGACTGTACATTATACAGGACACCTGTATGACGATGTGAGCTTGGCGCTGATCTACTCGGCAGCCGATGTCTTTGTTGCCCCATCACTCCAAGATAATCTCCCAAATACGGTGATGGAATCACTGGCGTGCGGTACTCCGTGTGTTGGGTTTGCCATTGGGGGTATACCAGATATGATAGAACACGAGCAGAATGGCTATCTGGCGCAGCCGTATGTCATAGAGGATTTGGCGCAGGGGATCGCGTGGGTGTTGGGGGATGCGGAGCGGTGGCAGCGGTTGTCGCGCCACGCACGCGAGAAGACGGAACAGGAGTTTGCGTTGGAGCGGCAGGCGGCGGTGTATCGGCGGCTGTATGAGGAAGTGGCGGGGGAAAGGTAAAATGGAATATGCACCACTACACGAAGCACATATAACGGTTATCACAGCAACCTACAACTCTGCGAGGTTCCTTGAGCAGTGTTTGGTATCGCTTCACGCGGCATATGAGATGGTGCCTAGAAAGTATCGCATTGCCCACCTGGTGGTGGATGGGCATTAGATATTGTACAAGAGAAATGATATGTCTAATCAAGAGATAGAATGCCATCCTTTTTGGAACGACTATCCAGTTCCTGATAATCTGCCACCAGTCATTATCAATGACCCTACGCTTCCACTGGTGAGCATCGTCACTCCATCGTACAATCAGGGGCGCTTCATACGTGAGACGATTGAGAGTGTTCTCAACCAAGCCTATCCTAATATAGAGTATTGGGTAATTGATGGTGGCAGCACTGATGAGACTCTATCCATATTGAGAGCATACGAACACGACCCGCGCTTCCACTGGATCAGCGAGAAAGATGATGGTCAGAGTGATGCTATAAACAAAGGGTTTTGCCGGTGTCGGGGAGAGATTGTCGCGTGGTTAAATAGCGATGATTATTATATGATAGATGCTTTAAGTTATGTTGCAACATATTTTGTTCAAGATAAATCACTAGGAATGGTTTATGGGGATGTACAAGTTGTTGACAAGCAGAGTAAGTATCTCCAGACAAGGGGAGCTATTGTTATCCAAGAATTTGTTATACCTATACAACCAGGTTGTTTTTTTAGAAAATCAGCAATAAATAAAGTTGGACTAATTAATACTTCTTTTCACTATGTAATGGACACAGACATTATTCTCAAATTAACATCCAATTTTGATTATATTTGTATACCAACAACCCTTGCTTCAATTAGGACGCATAGTGAGACAAAAACAAATACTTCTTACAATGATTTTGCCTTAGAATTACTAATAATCTTGAATGACATACTAGCTAACAGAGACGATTATCCAAAGTTGCTACATCTTGGTGAGACAAGAATCAAGCACAACTTCTACAGACTCATGAGTCAATACCTCTACATGGGAGGAGATTTTGGTTCATCTTTTTATTGTTTATATCGTGCTTCTAGGTTATGTCCCGATTTAACTTGGAATATTGTTAGAAATGAAGGTTTTAGGTGGTTTTTGAAACAATTTCTAACAGTCGAGCAATATAAGTTCTTGAGTAATTTAGTAAATGGTTAAGCTGAATATCAAATTGTTGCTTATAAGAGCAACTTTCTTATTTATGTTCTTACCTTGTCTCATTTCCAACGGGTTAGTCCCGCTAGGGGTAAAAGAATTTGACAAATATCTATCTATATTATTTATAATCGGTACTTTCTTAACTTCGCTATTAGTAGTCAAGGTAAATTTTAAGCATGTAATAATTCTATTTTTTTTATTAATCGTCAATTACACAATAATTCTTCTGAATTACTTTCTGTTTTTTGACGAATCGTATCTGCTCATAGCATCTCTGATGGGGATATACAAACTATCTCAGATTACAGGTATATTTGTACTCTATGAATTAATAAAAGGGAAAGACCAAGATTACTTTATTAGAATGTATTTGAGATTGTTTTACTTTGTCAATTTACCAGCCTTTGTTTATTACGTGGGTTGTCTTCTAGGATTTTACAGCCCTTTATATGCAAGATATATTATTTATGAAAGTGAAATCGGGCTGCTCAGATTCGGAGGGCTGGCAGGTGAGCCTAGTTTTTTTGTATTCTCAGCATTTTTAGCTCTGTTCTTCCTAGACACTATACGCGATAAGCCTATTTATAAAATTCTTGTCTTGGTTATGATCTTGTTCTCTTTCTCAAATCTAGGTATTGCACTCTTAATTACATATTACACAGCAAAATACCGGAAACACATTCCTCTGATGGCAGTTCCCTTAATTATCGTTTTTGTGACTCTATTCTTCCTAGAAATCCCTATAGGTAGGTTTAGACTAACACCTAGTGAACTATCAATGTTTCTTTCTCACGGAGAACATGGTAACAACCCTCTTTTAGTAAGATTTGAGGCATACGCAGAGGTATGGAATTCAATCATAGAAAAACCTTTTGGTTATGGAATTCTGGGTTATAAATCGGTTCAATTTAACATGACCCAAGAAAATGTTATGATCAGTGGTGCTGGTATTTTGCAGTTTACAAGAGATATGGGAATTGCAGTATCTTTTTTTCTGATTTTGCTCTTCTTAGCTGAATCAATAAAATCACATATGAATCCCTTGCTAGTTTTTTCTGTTGTCTTTGTTTGTCTTCAAGATACTTACCTGCTACTCCCCGCGTGGTTTTTCATAATAACTTATAAATTATGGTGTAGAAATTATGCTTACAATCATCGTTCTCAATTGGAACGGCAAGAACCATCTCAATGATTGTCTAAGTTCTTTAGCTCGACAAACATTTCGAGATATGGAAGTTATCCTAGTTGACAACGGTTCAACAGATGGTTCAGTTACGTATATTCACGAGAATTTTCCATGGGTACGAGTAATAGCCTTACCAAATAATCAAGGGTTTTGTGGAGGTAATAATAGGGGGATAGAACAGGCACGAGGCGAATATATTGCTTTGTTGAACAATGATACCGAGTCAGATGTGAATTGGGCAGCAGAGATGGTCTTTGCTCTTCAGCAAAATCCTCAAATTGGTTTCTGTGCATCAAAAATGCTTTTGTTTGACCAACGTACTATACTTGATTCAGCAGGTGATACCTATAGTATCAGTGGTGCAGGAGGAAAAAGAGGAAGACTAGAGTCGTCCGAATCTTATAATGAACCTTGCGAAGTATTTGGGGCATGCGCTGGAGCAGCAGTCTACCGAAAAACACTTTTTGATGATATTGGCTTATTGGATGAAGATTTCTTTCTCATTTTCGAGGATATAGATTTGAGCTTTCGTGCACAATTGAGAGGATATCGATGTCTGTATGTTCCTACAGCACGTGTATATCACAAGGTTAATGCAACCATGGGAACTTATGGACACACCTATGTCTATTATGGCCACAGAAACATTGAGTATGTATTCTTCAAAAATATGCCCTATCCTTTGATAGTCAAAGGATTTTCCTCTCATGTGTTATATAATGTTCTTAGTTTTGTTTTTTTTGCCAGAAAAGGTTTGTTAAAATCGTATATTCAGGCTAAGAGAGATGCTTTCAAAGGAACGGGATTGATGCTTCAAAAACGCAAGATGATTCAATCACAAAGACTTGTCTCTTTGGATTACATTGAACAATTGCTATCTTACAACTGGTTACATTCTCGTTGGAAAGAAAAAGGATCACATATCTTCCCTTCAGGAAAAACAAATAAATGCTAGACCTATCCATTTGCATGGTTTCGCTCAACTGCTGGAACGTCATCCGTATGTGCCTAGATTCGCTACAGACCAGCGATTCAACTATTACTTACGAAGTTATTGTTGTAGACAATACTTCAACTGATGATACGCCACAACTTGTGAAACAACACTATCCCTATGTTCGGATTATCCAGAACACTCGCAATGTTGTGTGTCCGTGGATTACAATGATTAAGCAGGAGTAATGGACACTTATCCAGAACATTTGGAAGTAACAGTCTCAATAGTAGGTCATAACCAACGTAATGATATTGAGCGTCTTCTTCCATCCGTGTTATTAGCCGCTCAATCACTTCTCTCAGAGATCCTCATCGTAGATAACCGCTCAAACGATGGGACTTGCGAATTCGTGCGGCAACACTTTCCAGAAATAGAGATTACCTACAACCCCAATATCGCGGGGTATGGTGAAAATCACAACATGAACCTCCGTAAAGCGAAAGGTCGTTATTTTGTGATTATGAATGCTGACATGATTGTTGAACCTGATATCTTTGCCACCCTACGAGATTTCATGGACCAACATCCGGACATTGGCGTTGCATCACCAAAAATCCTCAACCCAGACCGAACTATTCAAGGACTTAACAAACGATACCCTACTCTTCTTGATCTCTTTCTTAGAGGTTTTCTTCCCAAACCATTCCAACCTCTTTTTCAACAACGCATGGACTACTATGAAATGAGAGATGTAGGATATGACTACAATTACGATGTCTCTTTTCTTAGTGGCTCGTTCCTGTTTTGCAAGACTGACCTGTTGAAATCTTTAGGTGGTTTTGATGAAAGTTTTTTTCTTTACTTTGAAGATGTAGACCTTTGTCGTCGGGTACAACGTACTCATCGAACAGCATATTGTCACGAAACATCCGTTATTCATTTTTGGAGACGCTCTTCTCATAAAAGTTTGAAATGGAAAAAGGTCTTCTTGAAGAGTGCCGTTCGCTATTTTGCCCGATGGGGATACAAAATCTGGTAATGTATATGAGAGGGTATTTATGACCCTTATACTCCTCACTGGCTCCACTGGCTTCGTCGGACAAACTCTTTGCAAATCTTTGACCGAAACAGGAATAGCATTTCGTGCTGCGGTTAAGACTATTCCCAATCCTGGCTCAAACTTACAAGACTATTGCACAGTAGGCGATATTGGCCCTGCAACTGATTGGTCTATGGCTTTGGATGGGATAGACGTTGTTATTCATCTGGCGAATCGTGCCCATGTTATGAATGAGCAAGCGGGTAATCCTCTTGCCGAATATAGGAGAGTGAATGTTGATGGAACTGCGAACTTTGCACGACAAGCAGTAAAAGCAGGGGTTCGTCGCTTCATCTTTGTAAGTTCTATCAAAGTCAATGGTGAAGAAACCAAAGATGGCCCTTTCAATGAAGATGATCCTCCATCACCACAAGATGCTTATGGCATAAGTAAATGGGAAGCAGAGCAAGAGCTTCAACAGATAACTGGAGAGACGAAGATGGAGTTCGTAATCCTTCGTCCTCCTCTGATGTATGGCCCTGGGGTAAAAGCAAACTTTTTACGCCTAATACAAGTCATTGACCGTGGTTTTCCTCTACCACTGGGGGCGATTCAGAATTTAAGAAGCCTTATTTCTGTCAGTAATCTCGTTGATGCTCTTCTACTTTGTACTCATCACCCAAAAGCAGCTAATCAAACCTTCCTAATCAGCGACAATGAAGATGTTTCGACTCCAAGCTTGATCCGCTTCATTGCAAAGGCCCTGAATATCCCCGCCAGACTTCTTCCTTTTTCTCCCTTTCTCATTCGCCTAGCAGGTCGTTTAGTCGGTAAAACTGACGCTGTCAGCCGCTTATTGGGTTCATTGGTCATTGACAGTAGTAAAATTCGAGATACTCTTGGCTGGCAACCACCATTTACACTTCAGCAAGGGTTAAATGAGACTGCTCAGTGGTATAATACCACCAAGCGCAAGTAGCCTTGTTCTAGCTTACAGCGATGATTCCTTTGGTTCAGATTCATACTATGGAACTCTTGCCATTGGCAATCGCGGTAGCATGTGATGGGACTATGCTGAGAGTGCAACTTGCTGATGGGTGCGAGATAGCTGTGCCCGTAGGATGGTTTCCACGTTTGCTTCATGCGACTCCAAAGCAACGCGACCAATGGGAACTTAGCGGCGGTGGCAAAGGCATCCATTGGGAAGCCATAGACGAGGACGTTTCGATTGCTAGTCTGCTCGGTTTGCCAAGCGATTGAGCGCAGAAGTAGAGAAAAAAAGATCCTCTGAGGCAAATAATGCTCAACATATTCAAATAAACAGCTGAAGGAGCAAAGCATGGAAGAATTATTGCAACTGCGTGACCACCTTGAACACCAGCGCTATGCCGAAGCGCTGGACTTGCTTGGGGAGATGGAAGAAATGAGCCGCGACGATAAGATTAACAAAATTCATAGCTTCTTGACGATTCTCTTGCTCCATCTTATCAAGCAGGCTGCTGAAAAGCGCATGACCCGCTCATGGGAGCTATCCATTCGGAATGCAGGAGTGCAAATCATCAGAATAAACAAGCGCCGCAAGGCAAGGGGATCTTACCTGGATACCGAGACCTTACACGAAACGATCAGCGATGCCTACCCCCTTGCACTGGCACGAGCAGCATTAGAAGCCTTTGAAGGGCAATATAGCGAACAAACTTTGGGCGAGATGGTGGATCAAGGGGCAATAGAGGCACAAGCATTGGCATTGATCACCGCGTCGAGCGAATAACCCCTTATGTAGAGAAATACCCTATGGAAGAATTATTGCAACTCCGCGACCATCTTGAGCATCAGCGCTATGCCGAAGCGCTGGATTTGCTTGGGGAGATGGAAGAGATGAGCCGCGACGATAAAATCAATAAGATCTATAGCTTCACAGTTATCCTTCTGCTCCACCTCATCAAGCAAAGTGCAGAAAAGCGGACAACTAGTTCATGGGATTTGTCAATTTGGAATGCAAAAACGCAAATCAGGCGCGTGAATCAGCGTCGTAAGGCTAAAGGAACCTACGTTTCCACCGCAGAACTTGGGGAGATAGTCACTGAAGCTTACGTCGAAGCACTAAAAAGGGCCGCCGTAGAAGCTTTTGGGGGCGCATATAGCGAAAAGGCGCTGGGGGCACTGGTGGATCAAGGGGCAATAGAGGCACAAGCATTAGCATTGGTCATGTCATCAGGTGAGCTATAAAGTTAGGAAGAGAATACTGCCATGCGTCAAATCAATTCTGACGTGATGAATCAAACCTTGAATTTGCAGCTTTGCACCCCCCCAATACTTCCCCTTCAGACTGGCGACCACCTCTCGCGCCCCGAATTCGAGCGACGCTATACTGCGCTGCCCAAAGCACGGGCTGAATTGCTAAATGGAGTTGTCTACATGGCTTCACCACTTCACGTTTCCCATGGTATTCCCCACGCCTATGTGATGGGCTGGCTTGTCTTTTATTGTGCTTCAATCCCCAACGTTGAGATATGTGATAATACTTCACTCCGTTTAGATATGTACAATGAAGTCCAACCTGATGCGATGCTTTTCTTTACGGGCAGCGAGGGAAGCCGTGCGCGGATTAGTGCTGAAGGGTATGTAGAAGGTGCGCCAGAGCTAATCGTTGAAGTAGCCGCCAGCAGCGCATCCTACGACCTGTATGAGAAGCGCTCAATCTATCAAAGTTGCGGCATACAGGAATACATCATTTGGCAAGTCTACGACCAAAGGTTGACCTGGCTCCAGTTGCAAGAAGGAGAGTATGTTGAATTGCTCCCCGACGAGGATGGTCTTTTGCGAAGTCGAATCTTCCCTGGCTTACACCTTGACGCGCAGGCCCTTCTCAACGGCCAACTGGCGCGAGTCCTGGCGGTGGTGCAAGAAGGTGTGGCAAAGTAGAGGACTTATAATCGTTCCCTTCTCTTTCTTTCCCTCAAGTAAACAAGAAGGTTAGGCGCTGGCCCATGTTTTTCATTGTAGGATTAAGTTGCCTTGTCTTGCTACTTTCCACCACAGGTGTTGCAGGGCTTAGATATTGGGCCACGCATCATAAGATTTTGGACATCCCGAATGGGCGCAGTTCGCATAGCAATCCGACCCCTCGTGGTGGCGGATTAGCGATTGTCGCAACTACTCTCATCTTTCTTTTGGGCTACGCTACTGTAAGTCATTCTCTTTCGCTCTTTTCCCTCCTTACTTATACTGCTGGAGCCTTACTTATTGCCGCCATTAGCTGGCTGGACGATCTTGGCTCCCTCCCTAGCCGAACCCGGCTCATTACGCATACCGTAGGGGCCATATTAGCCATTTGGGTTTACGGTTTTTGGGAAAGGATTGTATTCCCACTTCCCTTCTTTGAGCAGTTTTCCCTCAACTGGCTTGGGCTACCTTTCACCTTCCTTTGGATCGTTGGCCTGACAAACGCTTACAACTTCATGGATGGAATTGATGGACTTGCAGGCGGCCAAGCGGTGCTTACAGGCCTTACTTGGGCTATCATTGGGGGACTAAGTAATCAACCTTTCCTCACCGCCCTTGGCCTATTCATTGCTGCAAGCAGCCTTGGGTTCCTCTTCCACAACTGGCCCCCCGCCCGCATCTTTATGGGGGATGTGGGAAGTGCCTTCCTGGGCTATACCTTTGCTCTTTTGCCTCTTATGCTCAAGCACCTTTCGCCTGAAGACCAAGGTAAATCCTTCCTAATTGGTTTTCTTCCCCTTTGGCCCTTCATCTTTGATACGACCTATACCTTCCTCCACCGCCTCCGCAAAGGGGAAAATGTTTTCATGCCTCATCGTTCCCACCTTTACCAACGCTTAGTTATCGTTGGCCATAGCCATCGTTCAGTTACTTTGCTTTACCTTGGTCTTGCTCTCCTCGGCTCTTTCCTGGCCTTCGCCTGGTTCCTCCAATTGAAAGGGAGTGCAATAGCGATCACCCTTGGCCTTCCTCTGATCTGCTTCTGTCTGTGGAGCTACGTCATGCGGGAAGAGCGCACTTGCGCGATAAGAAAAGCCTAAGCCTTGTCTACCGTAATCTTTGCTACCCACCTCTCTAAGTCCTTCTTTCGCCCCCTCGTAATTCTCGTTAAGGGCTTGATTAGGGCCCTTGCTTCCTTCCTCGCCTTCTTTGAAATTTGGCCCGTCTCCCTTGCGATTGCCGCCAGCATCGCCGACGAGAAACTCCTTCCCCTAGCTTTCAAAGTAATCCTCTGCTTTGGGCTGCTGCGCTGGCTTTTCCAGGGAAGGTTTAGCATCCGCACGCCGGTTGATGGGGCCATTGGCCTGCTCCTGCTGACCCTTCCCCTCACCTTTCTCACTACCTCCCACCCTGAAATCACGCGCCCCCAAGTCTACCGTCTGTTGACAGGAATCGCTCTCTGTTACACCATCGTCAATTGGGCTACTTCTCCCGCCCGCCTACGTTTCCTTGCCACCGGGATGACCCTTACAGGCCTCGCTTTTGCCCTTGGGGCCACAAAAAGCGTGATCTGGATGGGCAATAAGTTTCCCTTTCTTCCGCCCTCGCTCTACAGCCATTTTTCCCAAAGCGCTCCCGATACCGTCAACCCCAACGTGATGGCGGGCTACCTTGTGATTATCTTCCCGCTCCCGCTGGCCCTTCTGCTCCTGGGCTGGCGCAAAAACGGCTGGTTCCTGGGCCCCTTTGCCCTTCTCGCTCCCCCCCCGATGCTTCTCATCCTCGTGCTGACCCAATCCCGTGGGGCCCTTACGGCCCTCCTGACCGTCTTCATCGTTCTGGGGACCCTTCTCCTCCGCCATTGGCGCGTTAGTTGGTTGAATATCGTTTTCTTAGGGATCAACCTTCTGCTTCTAGCCCAACGCCCCGAAGTTGGGCAACTTTGGAATACTTTGACCAACAATCAGCAATTTGCAGGCGACATTACGCGACGGGTTGAAATCTGGGCCCATGCGCTTCTGATCTTACAACACTTCCCCTTTGCTCTCACGGGAGTTGGTATGGGAACCTTTGAACCCGTTGCAACGCAGCTGGCTCCCTTCGTGACTATCGTTCCAAGTGAAGCTCCCCACGCCCACAACCTCTTTCTTCAAATTGCTGTTGACCTGGGCATCCCTGGCTTAGTTGCTTGGTTAGCAGTACTCCTTCTTGTAATAGTTGCAGCCTGGCGCGTCTCTCAGATCGGCTTGGCCCAGAACGACGGTTGGCTAAGGGGCTTAGGTTGCGGTCTCCTTTGTAGCCAAGTAGCCTTAATTGTTCACGGCTTCACCGACGCGGTTACGTGGGGAATGGTCCGCCCCGCCCCCCTGGTTTGGGCTTTATGGGGTTTAGCCCTCGCCAGTTGGCAAGTCGCTAAAACTGCCCCTTGCTCCTCAAAGCCAAAGCCAAACTTCCCCGCAGCTTAAAAGTTTTGCCGCAGCTCTTCAAGCGTTTTGTGCGCTAATCTAGCCCTTTTTGCCCAAAAAACTCTCTGTGCTATACTTAGAGATATGATTTTGGATTTTTCTTGCTTTCGGGAAAAATCTAGCCAAAAAGGAGCAAAACATGAATCTAGCCAGCACCTCGCCGCAAACCCCCGAAGCTACGATCCTTATCGTTGATGATACTTTGCCTAGCTTACGGCTCCTTGCAAATATCCTTGTTGGGCAGGGCTATCACGTGCAAGAAGCAGCAAATGGGGCCGTGGCCCTTGAACTTGTTGCGTTCAAGCCCCCAGATTTGATCTTATTAGATATAATGATGGCTAAAATGGATGGCTTTGAAGTTTGTGCAAAACTGAAAGAAAAGCCGCTCACCAAGGATATTCCGATTATTTTTATGAGCGGCTTACAAGAAGCGCTGGATAAAGTCAAGGCTTTTTCCATTGGGGGCGTAGATTATATTTCAAAACCGTTTGAAATCGAGGAGGTTGTAGCCCGCATCACGACCCACCTTACTTTGCGAAGGTTACAAAAGCAGCTTGAAAGCCAAAATGCTCTGCTTCAGCAGGAGATTCGGGAGCGGAAAAAGATTGAAGAAATACAACAGGCTGCTGAAAACGAATTACGGACGTTGCTTGTAGCCTTAAATGATCTAATTGTTTATATTGATAAGGATGGAGCGCATTTGAAGGTTATCTCGACCTCCTCTAAGTTTTCAAGTTGCCAAGCTACCAAATTAGTCGGGCGAACGCTTTTTGAGGTTTTCTCTGAAACTCAAGCCAACCTCATTTTGACTAGAATTCGGCAGAGTTTAGCGACAAAACAGGCCTTAAATGTAGAATACAGCTTAGAAATTGAGGATCAAACGGTTTGGTTTGATGGGCGGATTCTACCCCTTTCAGCCGAAGTTGTGATTTTTGTAGCCCGTGACATTACGGAGCGCAAAGCAGCCGAAGAGCAACTCCGCAAGCTCTCGCGGGCGGTTGAACAAAGCCCAAGCGTGATTGTCATTACGAACCTCAAGGGTGAAATCGAGTTTGTCAATCCTGCTTTCACCACAAAAACAGGTTATACCCCTGAAGAAGCAATGGGGAACAACCCCCGTGTCTTAAAATCAGGTCGTCACTCAGCAGAAATCTATCGTGAATTGTGGGAGGCCATTAGTAAAGGGCAAGTTTGGCAAGGCGAGTTGCTGAATCGCAAGAAAGATGGTGAGCTATTCTGGGAATATGCCACGATTTCACCCGTCAAAGACCAAGATGGAACGGCAACCCATTACTTAGCGATTAAGGAAGATATTACCAAACGCAAGCAAGCTGAAGAATCGGTGAAGAAGGCGAATCAGGATTTGCAACAGAGCGTGGCCGAGATGACAACGCTCAACTTTATTGCCCAAACCGTGACCACCGTTACCGACCTGCAATCCGCCCTCAAGATCGTCGCCAGCACCATGACTAAGCTCTTTCAAGCCCGGAGTACGGGGATTGCGTTGCTCAAACCTGAAAAAACTGAACTGACCGTCGTCGCCTATGCTTCATCGGTCTACAATGAACCGAGTGGGTTGGGGCTTACTATTCCCGTGGTTGGGAATCCCTCTTCTGAATACGTGGTCAATACGGGCAAGTCGCTGATTATCAATGACCCGCAGCTCAACCCTTTAACCGTTCAAATCCACCCGTTGATGCGGGAACGGAATACTTGCGCCTTGCTGATTGTACCCCTCTTAGCACGGGGGGAAGTGATTGGCACTATCGGGATTGATACGGGCCCTGAACGGCAGGGTTTTTTGCTCACCGAAGCCAAACTAGCTGAGACCATTGCGGGGCAAATTGCGGGGGCGATTGAGATTGCGCGGCTCTTTGAGCATCAGCAGAAGACGAATCAGGATTTAAAGGCGGTCTATGGGCGATTGCAAGCGGAACTCAACTTTGCACGGAAGATTCAGGAAAACCTGCTCCCGCTCCCGCGGCCAGTCTTTGCGGGGCTTGAGGTCATTTGCTATAGCGCTCAAGCCCGCGAGGTGGGAGGGGATTTGTATGCTTACCAGGAGATTCAGCAAGAAGAGCAGAACATGTTCAATGCTCCGCGCAACCCGCTCCCGACCAGACCAACTTTTGCGCTGGCGGTGGGCGATGTATCAGGGAAAGGGATGCCCGCGGCGCTGCTGATGGCGGTTAGTGTGACCTTGTTTCGTTCGGCGGTCAACCAAGGGCAGGGCCCCAGTGCTTTATTGACCAGCTTAGATCAAGCGATTGAACTCTATACCACTTCAAGTATGATGAATTGCGCTTTGTGTTGCGTAGAGATCACGCTTCCCCTCCCAGAAGAAAGCCAAGAAAGTATCCTCCGCATCGCCAATTCGGGCTGCATTCCCCCCTTGATCAAACGAAGGACGGGGGCCGTTGAATGGCCTGAAGTTGGGGGGCCCCCTTTGGGGTGTGGCTTTGGCATTATTTTGGGCTATCCCCAGCTTGACCTTAGTTTGGCTAAAGGGGATCTGGTTATCCTGACTAGCGACGGGGTGGTGGAAGCAAAGAATACCGAGCGCCAACTCTTTGGGTTTGAGCGCCTCGAAAAAGCCGTGGCTAGTGGCCCGACTACGAGTGCCCAAGCCATGTTAGAGCATCTGAAAGTTGCAATTGCGACCTTCGTTTGTGGCGCAGAACCCCACGATGATGTTACAATGTTGATCGCTAGAGTAGAGTGAGGTTACGACCCGTTGATAAACCGCTAAAAAGACCTTTAGGGTTTGGGAACCCTAAAGGTCTTAATTTTTGATTCCAATTTGGGCGGGATGGCTATCTTACTTCCGCTGCATCCCTTCATACCACTTTTTGCCAAGTTTGATGAGATAGAAAAAGCCTATGGTTAGGGCCAAGATCAGAACGATTTGGGGGAAAACTACCCAGAAGGGAGGATTACTACAGGTCAAAGGAAGGTTTGAATGAGTAATTGCGGCTAAGAAGACCAAGAAATCGCAAACTACGCCCAGCGTGAAGATTTGGGAAAGCCCTATTGCTAACCCACAGAAGGTCAACAAACGCTCCAGATTATGCTCCCGCTGTTCCCGCATCTGGTCTTGCTCCGTCTGGACAAACTTTAGCGCCGTATTGGTCACCTTCAAGGCATTTTCTCCCATCTCGCGCAACACCTTGAGTTCAGCCAACCCATTGCCCAAGTGTCGCCGATGGTAATCTAAGATGGGCTTGAGATCAGCATTAATCGGCCACATGTCGTAGTTATATTGCTGCATGCTCAGAATGGTGAGCAAAGGATCCAGGTGATTAAGCAAATTGGGAAGGACCGCAAAGGTTTGCTTTAGCTGCTCTAAATTCTTTGCTTCGGACCCTAGCACCTGCTGATAGATCGCTTCCCCCGCACTTGTCCGCAACTTCTTGACCGCTTCCTTATAGCCCGTTCGCCATTCTTTGCGCTGATATTGGCGGATGTGGTAGTAACCTTTATGGGCAATCAGGTCGGGGATCAGCAAGGGCGCACCTTTCCCACAAAGTAACTTATTCAGAGCATCATTCTGTTCTGGAGTAACGATAGCTCCATAGACCGTCGCCGCTTCAAGCCCCTTCCCCGTAAGGGGCACATCCATAAGCCATACTTCCCCGCCACCTTCCAATACTTTTGTGGTCGCTAGAGGTTGCAAACGTATTTCAGGCGTGTAGCTCCCGCGCATGACGGGGCCCAAAAGCGGCAAAGCTTCGGCGGGGGCAAGCTGATCAGAGACCGCTTGGTAGACTAGAGAGTAGCCCCAAAAGTAGTCTTGGTCGCTAAAGGTCGCCAGAAGGGCTTTAAGGTCACAGCTTTCGAGGCGTTGGAGCAATTTTCCCCAAGCCTCGCTTGCGGGCCCTGGCTCGTTGAGGCTTAGTTGCACGAATTCTGTATCATGTGCAGGATTTCCCGCCACCGTAAACCGTTCCAGGACAATCTCTTGCCCCTTGTGATCAAAGTAGAAAAGCTCGCGCCCCTCCTCATAGCGCTTGAGGTCACCAAAGGTGGCTTTAATTTTTTCAAGCAGCGGGCCCAACTTGGCCTTCTTTCCGTAGAAGGTGGCAATTAGGGCCGCATCTTTAGTTAGATTTTCCAAAAATTAACTCCTTAGTAAATTTATTTGAGAAGGGGAGTTCGGCAAGCGGTGCGCTGGTTTCGGCAAGCGGTGCGCTGGTTTCGGCAAGCGGTGCGCTGGTTTCGGCAAGCTCAACCAGCGGCTCCGTTCCCTGAGCTTGTCGAAGGGAAGTTCGGCAAGCTCAACTTCCGTGCGGTCTCTGAGCTTGCCGAAGAGCAACCAGCAGCTTCGTTCCCTAAGCTTGCCGAAGTCAACTCAACCAGCGGCCAAAAGTCCGCAAAGGTTAGGCCTGAATAAGGGTTAAAGCTTCGCGCTGGATAGCGGCCTCGTCGATCAGCGTTGCGAGATGCTGCGCCTCATAAAGCCCCCCAAAGGCTTCCAAGGCCGCTCTGCTTAACGCTTCAGGGTAGGCTTCAGCAATGGTTTCTGCTAACTCTTCAGGCATTAGATAGCAACCCCCAGCCTTACGGCGCTTGTTCGTCTTTTGGATCTGGCGGACGGCCTGATAGATTGATAAATCCCACGAGCGCGTGGTCCGCTTTTCGACATGCTGCTTGATCAGATGGAGTAAGAGAATAACCGCAAAGCTATCAATTTTATTGACCTTATCATCTTTGCTCATCTCTTCCAGTTCCCCCAACAGGAATAAGGCATCGGGATAACGTTGCTCCTCGATGGCCGTGCGTAAGGCCCAAAGTTCTTCCATCGCTTGGCTCCTTTCTTGCAATCAGGGAAGGTAGCCCTTTGCGGTTCTGAAACTAGCAGGGGCAGGCAGGATGCCTACCCTCAGAGGTTGGGAAAACCGCAAAGGGCTTTAGCGGTCTGTGAAAAGGCTTAGGTTGGCGCTTGGGCCGAAAGCTGGGCAAGGGCGGCTTGAAAGGTCGAGATGCTGTCGGCTTTCAAAGCTACCTCAAAGAGCGTTTGTAAAGGCTCTTCGTTGGCTACTTGGCCTAAAGCGGTCTCAAGCTGGCCTAAGACCGCTTCGGGGGGTGTAAAGCGCATCTGGAGGATTCGTAAAATGCTCTTTTGGAGCGTGGCCAAGGTAGTCTCTTTACGCTCTTCCTTACGCTCTTCCTGAATTCTCCGCTCTTCTTCCTGCGCTCGCCGTTGTTCTTCCTGCGCTCGCCGCTCTTCTTCCGCCTCCATCTTCCGCATCCGAATCATGTATGGCGTGTTGGTGAACAACTCTTCTTCGACAAATTTCTGTTCAAGCATGGCAAAAAACTCCTCTTCGTTGATCAAAGCCAGCATGGCCGTGAGAATTCGGCCCCGCTTCTCAGTGTCCGTAATCTTCTCCAGCCCCGCGACGATTAAAGGGACAACCTTTGCCGGGTCAGTTACTTTGGTCTGCCCCACCAGCCCTAATAAGGTTGGTTTATCCAGGGCTAATAACTCTTCAGCAGTCATTTCCCACAAGCGTAGCACATCGTAGTACCAGCTGATCACCGCCTTGCCATCTAAACGGTAGAAAGCATGGGAACCCTCATCGTCTTTGCCTGCCCCTTGTCCAACGTAAACGACGACACTATGCACCGCTAGATTGGGATATTCGCTGGTCAAGCGGACAAGGTATTCCAATTGGCGCAAGGGCATGGGCCGGCGAGAACTGCGCCCTTGGAATTCGATGTGGAGGATGGCGACCTGCCCATCGGCTACCGTGACTTGAAAAACTTGATCCGTGCGTAAGACTTCGGTGGGCGGTAAGAGTTCGATGTTTTGCGAAGTAACCTTTAACACCTTAGCCTTGAGCAACCACTCCGCAAATTCAGTGATACTGGCGCTCAATAAGAGCTTGAGCGGGCTATCCGTCTCGGCCATAGGCCCACACCTTTCTCCAGGGGCAGGCAGGATGCCTACCCTACGAGGGTTGGAAAAGAAGCTTCGTAGACCTTTGCGGTTGGGAAAACCGCAAAGGTCGGGAAGGTTGGGCAGCTTGCCTAACTCAACCAGTGCCCCCGTTGCCTGAGCTTGCCGAAGGCACAACCAGCGGCCCAAAGCCCGCAAAGGTTATGCTTGAATAAGGTTCAAAGCTTCGTACTGGATAGCGGCCTCGTCGACCAGCGTTGCGAGATGCTGCGCCTCATAAAGCCCCCCAAAGGCTTCCAAGGCCGCTCTGCTTAACGCTTCAGGGTAGGCTTCAGCAATGGTTTCCGCTAACTCTTCAGGCACTAGATAGCAACCCCCGGCCTTGCGGCGCTTGTTTGTCCGTTTAATCCGCCGCAGCGCCTCCTCAATTGATAAATCCCACGAGCGCGTCGTGCGCTTTTCAGCGGCCCGTTTGATGAGATGCAACAGCAGAATGACAATTGTGCTATAAATCTTCTCAACCTTATCATCTTTGCTCATCTCTTCCAGTTCCCCCAACAGTAATAAGGCATCGGGATAACGTTGCTCCTCGATGGCCGTGCGTAGGGCCCAAAGTTCTTCCATAGCTTGGCTCCTTTCTTGCAATCAGTGGAGGTAGACCTTTGCGGTTTTCAGAACCGCAAAGGTCGCGGGTGATTCATGCTCCTGGAAACAACGGCTTTAGTCTTGGCCGTCGCCACACGGCCATGGTCAACCTTTAGAGAATTGTTAGGATAGTTGCCGATGGGTCTTGGAGAAAAACTTGGATGGCCATAACCTGCTGGCGCAGAATCACTTCAATCTGCCGCGTTGCCTTATTCCCAACGCGCAGCCAGATTACTTTAGGGGGTGAACCCCAAACAAGGCTTAGGTCGTTAAAGTCGGAGTCTTTCGTAACAATGGTGTAACCAGACTGCCGCGCAAAGTTCCAAACTAGCTCATCGGAAGCCTGATCCAAGCCAACAAAAGCGACGTGGTTGGCCGTGGGATAGAGATCCGTAAGATAGTTTACAAGTCGTGGGGATAGATTGTGATCAAAAAGTAACTTCATCTCAGAATTGCTACCGTCTGGCGTTCGCGTTCGGCAGCATAGCTCAAGCAAGCCAGAATATCCTCTGTGGTCAGGGAGGGGAAATCGGTCAAAATCTCCTGCTGGCTCATCCCTGCCGCAAGGTAAGACAAAACATCATAGACCGTGATGCGAAGCCCGCGAATACAGGGTTTCCCACTGCGCTTCCCTGGTTCAAGGGTAAGTCGCGGTTGGGGGAGCGTACTCATAAAGTTTCCTTTCGCTTAACCGTCGCTACGCGATCATAGTAGACCTTTGCGGTTTTCCCAACCGCAAAGGTCGGGCGTAATTCCTGAGCGGGGGCAGGCAGGAGGCCCGCCCTACGCGGTTGCGAAAACCGCAAAGGTCATGAGCGGGGGCAGGCAGGAGGCCCGCCCTACGCGGTTGCGAAAACCGCAAAGGTCATGAGCGGGGGCAGGCAGGAGGCCCGCCCTACTTAGTGAATTTAGCCAAGGCCTTTGCCCACCACCCCTTCCGCTTCTCCTTCGCTTCGGGGAGCGGTGCAAGAAATTTCAACATTCGGGCAACTCCCAGGTCTAACTCTTCTGTAAGCTGCTCCGTATCATTGATCAACGCGGGGCAATGTTCAGCTACATACGCCGTCCTCTGCGTCTGATCCTCCGCTTTTAGATAGCTCGCCAACGTAACCGCCCGCTTCTTCTGTTCAGCCTGGACTTCCGCCGCGCTCGTGCCAATCCCAAAGAGCGCCCACAACGGTGCGACCCCTTCCACCAACTGCGTGAAGTGTTCGGCTAACTCCAGAAGCTCCGCATCGTTCGCCACCGCCTGAAACTGCGTCGGCAAGGTGCTAAAGATTTCCAAAACCACGGCCCGTTCCTCTGGCTCTAATTCCGCTAAGGCTTGCGTGACCGCTTCCGGGTCTCCGGCCATCGCATCCAACGTTCCCGCTGCGTTCATGATAATCTCTTCGGGTTGCATAGATTTAGCTCCTCGTAACTGATCCTTTTGCTGATAAATCCGACCAATCTCTACCATGGAAGCCTCCGCCAAGGGTGGAGGTTCGGTGGAGGGGGTTTGGGGCATGCCATGCACCTGAAAGGCCGCCCAATAATAAGGGTGCTTCCAGGCTTGCTGCGCCCGCACCACCGCCGTCGCTTCGCGCAAGGCCTGCGTAGGGGTTGCACCTTTCGCAATCCCCGCGTAGAAAGCTTCAAACAAGGCCCGCGTGGCCCCATCGTGAACGTGCCACTGACTGGCCACCACCGCCGTCGCGCCCGCAATCAGGCTGGCTTGGGCCAGCCCGACCATCTCATCCCCTTTCTGCAAATCCGCTTTGCCGCTCACGCAAGCCCCCAACGTCAGGAGCGCCGTCTGGCGCAGGTTAAGCTCACTGAGAATGTGTTGCACCGTCAACCATTGCCCGCCCGCCAGGAGTAAGCCTGAGTCTTTGGGGTGCTGAAGGTCAAAGTAGCCATGGCACCCCAGGTGCATGACCTTATGCTGCGGGGCCAGTTTAAGGACATCCGCAACTTGGGCCGCCCCTTCGTGCAAAGAGGTCACCATGGGGCTAAAGTGCTGGGCAATCGTCGCGGCTTCAGGTAAGACGTTGGGCAGATAATTTGCGCTCCCCTGCTCCCCAGGATAGGCGACGCTCAAGAGGGCCAGTTGCTTCCCGGCCCGCAAGAGGGTCAGCAGTTGCGCTTGCTGCCAGATCGCGTGCAAGGCCCCTAAGCTGGGGACTAAGAGCAAGGGGAAATCTTCCAGCAGATAGCGTTTGGAAGCAGGTTTCCGCGCCGCATTCAACGGGAGCAGATGCAAGCGGTTAAAGGGAGCTAAGATCAAAGGTTGCTCCAGCGCTAAGGTCGCGCTAAAAGGTTCAAAGAAGGCCGCATACATCTCGTCTAAACGTTTGTAAGAGTCTGGGGATAAGGCAAAGCCAAGCGTGCGCGTCAGCCCTTCAACCCACAAAACCAACTTATCGAGCAACTTGGGAGTCACTTTGGGCAAAGGGTGATAGTCCAGGGTAGTTGCGGTGATCACAAACGCGCCCCAGCCCTTCTGATGCTCAAAGTATTCGACGAGCGTCGCGCCCAGCGCCTGGGCCAATTCTTGGGCCTGCGGGGCGGTGAGGGGCGGAGCTTTCTGGGTGGCGGTGAGGGCGGGGAACTGCTTTTCCAACGCGGCCCACTGCTGGGCCTGTTCCGTTTGCAACCGCTGCAACTCTTGCACCGTGGTCTCCCGTAGCGCCTCACTGAGGGCTTCGTCGCCCCGTGCCGTTGAACCTTCGCCCGTCAAGGCCGCCCGCTTGGCGGCCAATTGCTCCCGCAAGGCCGCGACCTTGGCCCACTCCTGGGCAAAGCCGGGCCAGGTTGCGCCCAGCGTCGCGTCGCGCTCCGCCCCACTGGCCAGCGTATCCACCAACGCTTGCCCCTTCCCTGCCGCCGCATACTCCAGCGCCTTGCGAAAAGCCCCTAACTCTAGGCAACTTGCCACCAGATAGCGGTAAAGGTCGACGTTATCGGCAGCCGTCTTTTGGCGCACCACCGCGCTCTGCGACCCGCTCCGCAGATAATCTACGGCTTGATGGGCCGCTTCCAACGCCGTGACCGCTTCCGCAAACTGCCCCGCATGGTAGTGAAGCTGACCCAAGTTGAATGCTGCTAATCTGTAAGATGTTGGGAATTTTTCAGGTGAAGAATGAAGCATAGCTTGCTCAAAACAAGCCTGCGCTTGGGCAAGGTCAGCTTGTTGCTCTGCTGAGGTACGTCTGTCATCCTTAGCCCTAAGAAACAAACTAACGCCTAGGTTTGTAGTGAATTTTGCTTTACTTGGGTAAGCTTCATTGGAAAGGTCTACTGCTCGACTATGAGAGTCAATTGCATCTCCCAGGTCTAAAAGGCTACTCGTTTTTTCATATCTAAGCCGCAAAGCGTAGCCCAGGACATTGAGGATTTTCGCTTTTGTGTCGGGAGAAATCTGGGAGATCGTAGATACCGCTTGCTGCGCGTGTTTCACGGCCCGATTAAGGTCAGCGAGGTTGCCTGTGCGAACATAGCATTCACACAAGCCATAGCTCAGGTTGGAGTAAATGACCACTTTTTGTTCTGAGGGAACCTCATATGTAGATACCGCTTGGTGCAAATATCCCAAGCCCTGATTAAGTTCGGTCAAGTCAGCAGTGCGTTCATAGCGTGTCTGTAAACACTCGGCTAGGCTGTTCAAGCGTAATGCTTTATCTTTAGAATTGGCAGGTGTTAATTTCACCGCTTGCTGGCAGTGTTCTATGGCCTGATCAAGTTTGTAAAGATTGCCTGTGCATTCATATTGGGCAAGTAAACCATTGCCCAGATTATTAAGAATGCCCGCTTTTTCTGGAGAGAATTGTGTAGTAAGGTGTAATGCTTTCTGGAAGTATTCCAAGGCGTTTTTGAGATCGGTGAGGTCGCCTGTGTTGTCATAGCGGTCACGCAAGCCAGTGCCCTGATTGCTAAGGATGGCTACTTTTTCACCGTCCACCTGATTTTGGATAGGGGGTTCTCGTAAACTTATAAACCTCCCTCCATTTGATCTACAGCACATTTTATTGCTCCTTTCTATGTTGTGGGGTTTAATCCTAAGCCATAAGTTTCCAGGTTGTTAAGGTGATTAATCCACCAGCGCTAAAGCGCGAGGGCTTCTAGGGGCGAACCCACGCTGTGTAATCCCACAGCTTTGATATTTAGGGCTGCATTGAGGTCTCGATCAATCTCAAGCCCACAAAAAGGACACTTATGCACCCGCACTGCCAAACTTTTCTTCACCGTTGCTCCACACTTGCTACAGCGTTGACTTGTCCCTCGTGGGTCAACCTCGATATACAGACTACCAGCATCTTCCGCTTTGTAGCGTGTATAGATGGCAAGTTGACCCCACGCGGCATCGGCAATACTTTTAGCCAAGCAATGGTTCTTGAGCATCTGAGAGATACTCAAGTTCTCGAAAACAATGATCCGAAAGCGGTTGACCAAGCTTCGACTTACCTGATGAGCAAAGTTTTTGCGACGGTTAGCAATGCGTTCGTAGATTCGGGCCCCAACCTTACGCCATTTATTGCGTTCAGACGAGCCTTTTCCTTCTTTATTCAAATGCCGCTGGGCCCTTGCCAGATCTTTCGCATCCCGCCGAAAGAAGCGAGGGTTAGGGATAGTTTCGCCCGTAGAAAACGTTGCAAACTTTTCAAGCCCCACGTCTACCCCAACTGCTACTTCTGGAATTATAAGCCCTTGCTTCTGCTCTTTCTCAACCGCGAAAGAAACAAAATACTTATCTGTACTAGTGCGATGCAAGGTAACGGTTTTAATTTGCCCTTCAAGGGGGCGATGGAGCTTAACTTGCACCGTACCAAATTTTGCCAAGGTTAGCCGATTACCATCTAAGCGCATACCTTTTCTATATTGCGGATAAGTGATGCTATCATAGCGCCTTTTACCCTTAAAGCGGGGATAACCTGGATTTTCACCTGTTTTTGTGCGCCGAAAGAAGGCTTTGAAAGCCAGATCAACCCGTGCTTGGACATTCTGTAACACTTGTGCATAGACCTGTTTTAACTCAGGATGTTCAGTCTTCCATACAGGAAGAAATTTGTTTGTGTCATACGCGCTAAGAGTTTCTTTCCGCTCCTCCCAAGCAACTTTGCGGAGCGCAAGGGTCTGATTATAGACCCAGCGACAAATTTCAAGCTGTTGCTCCAGAAGGCGACGCTGGGTACGAGTCAACGAAACCCGATACTTATATGTGGTTTTAAGCATTTTATCCATCTAATTTATTAGAGATTAAGTCTTCTTAAAAAACAAGAATTTCTTTTTTGTGGTAAATCTTTGCGGTCTGTAAGACTGGGTGGAGGTTAGGCACAGTTGTCCTCCTCGGAAAGAATCAAAGGGCGAGTGTTTGGGGCATTATAGCACAAAATGCCGTTGGCCGGGGCTGCCCGTTCCCTGAGCTGGCCGAAGGGAACGCTGGTTTCGCTCGCTGGTTTCGGCAAGCTCAACCAGCGGCTTCGTTCCCTGAGCTGGTTTCGGCAAGCTCAACCAGCGGCTCCGTTCCCTGAGCTTGCCGAAGGGAACGCTGGTTTCGCTCGCTGGTTTCGGCAAGCTCAACCAGCGCCGGTCTTTGAAAAGGCTTAAGTTTGCACTCCGGCAGTCTGCTGGGCGAGGGCGGCTTGAAAGCTAGAGATGGTGTCAGCTTGCAAGGCCGCCCGGAATAAGATGTGCAAAGTAGCCTCATCCGCAATGGTGGTCAAGGTGGTCTCAAGCTGCGCGATGGTGGGGGCGG
>Ga0316612_1000073_pt1 | contig 40139 bp, 30 predicted proteins | sample MIS2016226_MG_FD_207676 | JGI IMG/M metagenome (GOLD analysis project Ga0316612, IMG submission 207676) | Microbial mat bacterial communities from Middle Island sinkhole, Lake Huron, Michigan, United States - MIS.2016.226 | ecosystem: Environmental > Aquatic > Freshwater > Lake > Sediment... | reverse complement strand
GCGCTTTTGAATATCAATTGGGCAATCGGTCAGCTTTGGAATGGGTGCTTGATCAATATCAGATCACGACAGATAAGCGGAGCGGGATTACGAATGACCCGAATCGGGCAGATGAGCCGCAATATATCGTGCGTTTGATCGGTAAAGTGCTTACCGTAAGTGTTGAAACCGTGAAGTTAGTCGAAAGGCTGCGCGAGGTTAGCCTGTAGGCCAGGCATCATGCCTGGCGTTTTGGTCCTCAACTGGATTTATTCTCCGTTAGAACTAGCTTCCTCGGCGTTAGGCAACGTTTCGGCCAAACCAAAAAAGGCCGCCTTCTCGTGGAAGCTCCCAATTTTGCGATATTTGGTATACCGCTGGGCTAAAAGGGTCGCTGTGGTTTGGGTTTGAAGGTCGGCGAGATGTTTAGCCAGATATTCGCCCAGCGTCGCAACCATTCCAGGGACATCGGTGTGGGCTCCCGCTTGGGGTTCGGGGACAACCTCATCGGCAATGCCCAGCGCGAAAACATCTTGGGCCGTGATTCGCATGGCCTGAGCAGCTTCGGGAGCTTTAGCCGAATCGCGCCAAAGAATCGAAGCACAGGCTTCAGGCGAAGCAACAGAGTAAATCGCGTTTTCCAGCATCAGTAAGCGATCCCCAACCCCAATTGCTAAAGCTCCGCCGCTTCCCCCTTCCCCAATCACGCAGGCAATAATCGGCGTTTGAAGGTTGGCCATCGTCAAAATGTTTTCGGCAATCGCATTGGCTTGCCCGCGCTCTTCCGAATCTTTGTTGGGATTTGCGCCTGGAGTGTCAATCAGACAGATGACGGGAAAACCAAACTTTTCGGCGTGGCGGAAGAGGCGCAAGGCTTTGCGATAACCTTCAGGGTGAGGCATCCCAAAGTTGCGGCGGACATTTTCGCGGGTATCACGGCCCTTTTGGTGACCAATGATCATAATGGTTTGGCCCTGGAAAGTGGCCAGGCCGCTCACCAGAGCTTGATCATCACCAAAGCGACGGTCTCCGTGCAATTCCGTAAAGCCTTCACAGAAGCCCAAAATATAGTCGAGGGAGCGGGGGCGCTCTTTATGGCGGGCAAGTTGGACGCGCTCCCAGGGGCTAAGAATTTCGTTGACAAGGTCGACTGACTTATTCATTTACGGCTATTTATCCTGAAGAAGATTGGCGGGTTGACGAGAAGCAAAAGTGGCTGGTTGGGGGCTGGGAGCAGCATAAAGGCGTAAGAGCCGCCCCAACAAAGTTCGCAATTCGCCCCGGGGCGCGACAATGTCAAGCATCCCGTGCTGGAGCATAAATTCGGCGGTTTGGAAGTCGGCGGGCAGCTTTTGGTGGATGGTTTGTTCAATCACGCGCTTGCCCGCAAACCCAATATTTGCGCCCGGCTCGGCAATGATGATGTCGGCGACGGAGACATACGAAGCCGTTACCCCGCCATAACAGGGCGCGACCAACAGCGCAAAATGGGGCTGGCGAGCCGCTGCGAGGCGCGTCAGGGCGATGGTTACTTTGGCCATTTGCATCAGCGAAATCACGCCCTCTTGCATCCGCGCCCCCCCGCTACTGTTGATGGTCAGCAGCGGGATGGCAAGGTCGGCGGCCCGTTCGGCGGCGCGAGCCATCTTTTCGCCATAAACGCTGCCCATCGAAGCGCCAAAGAAGCTAAAATCGCTGACCGCTAAAGCTAAAGGCTGTTCCTCGATTGTGCCCAGCCCACTGATCACGGCATCAGGTAAGTTTAGCCGCTGCTGCGTCTCTTGCAGTTTGGCACTGTAAGCTTCTTCCGCCGAAACAAAATCTAGTGGATCAGTGGGCCAAAGGTTAGCATCATATTCTTGAAATGAGTGGGGATCGAGGAGTCCAAGCCACTCGTGAGCGGTTATTCGATTGTGATGCCCACATTTGGGGCAGACTTTCAGCTTGTCATGGAGTTCTTTTTGGTAAATAATCTCTCGACAAGCCGCACATTTTACCCATAAATCATCAGGAACTTGGGATTCACTGGTTTGGTCAAAAGAAAAACTCTTTTTAGTTAGCCGAAAAAAATCTTTCATAGAAGACTCAAGAGCCTCAAAATGATTCGCATTAGCGCGAAAAGCGTTTGGGGGCTGGGGCGCGGGCGGCATAGCCGCCCGCGCCCCAACCCAATTATCTAAGCATTATAGCACAAGGCAGCCTGATCCCCATCAGACTGCCTTGGCCGACATAAGATTAAATTTTCCCAGGAGCCTTACTGCGGAGGTTGCACCCCCCACAGCCGCACGGTCCCATCAACTGACCCCGAAGCCAAGATTTGCCCATTGGGGGCAAAGACCACACTTTGCACTTTGTCGGTATGGCCTTCGAGCGTTTTGAGCAATACGCCGTCTTTCACGCGCCACAACCGCACGGTTTTATCTATTGAACCCGAAGCCACCACTTGCCCATTAGGGCTAAAAGCTACACTTTGGACATCTTTGGTATGCCCTTGAAGCTTGCTCACCAGCCGACCATCGGGCATGCTCCAGAGCTTGACTAGCCCATCGCTGGAGCCCGAAGCCAGAAGAACGCCTTTCGGCCCAAAAGCGATGCTCAGAACATCATTGGTGTGGCCGTCAAGCACGCGCAACAAAGCCCCACTGCCCACACTCCAGAGCCTGATTTTCCCATCCGCCATCCCCGAAACGAGATATTTACTATCGGGCGAAAAAGCGACGCTTTGGGCTTCCCCTTGTTGCCCATCAAAGGTGCGAACCAGTTTGCCGCTCGGCATTTGCCACAATTTGACGGTGCCATCCCGCGCCGCCGAAGCTAAAAGCTGGCCATCAGGCGCAGCCACAATATCTAAAATGTCTTTGCTATGCCCCTCCAGCGCATGGAGAAGGATACCTTCGGGCATTTTCCAGAACTTAATCATGCCATCCCGTGAAGCCGAAACTAAAATTTTGCCCTCAGGCGTAAAACTAACGCCTTGCACCTTTTCGGCATGCGCTTGAAGCGTCTGAAGCAAAGTTCCTTGCTTCAAATCCCAAAGTTTGATTGAGCCATCATAGGAAGCTGACGCTAAATAACTACCATTGGGCGCGAAAGCGACGTTAAAAACATCTTTCGTATGCCCACTTATCGTCTGAACCACGACTTTTTGGGCCACATCCCAAAACTTAACGGTTCCATCCCGTGATGCTGAAGCGATTTGTTTGCCATTAGGCGCAAAAGCCACCCCCAAAACATCCGCTGTGTGGCCTTCTAAGGTATTAAGCAAAGTCCCATCGCTGCTTTGCCATAGTTTAATGGTCTTATCAGTTGAAGCCGAAGCTATCGTTTGGCCATCGGGGGCAAAAGCTACATCTTGAATATCAGAAGTATGCCCCGTCAAGGACCGCACGAGCGAATAATCGGCGACTTTCCAAATTATGACCGTGCGGTCATTCGCAGCAGAGGCTAAAAACTGCCCATCGGGCGAAAAGGCTACACTGTTAATCCAATCCTTGTGGCCCGTCAAGGTCTGGAGGACTTTCCCCTCGGCGAGATTCCAAATTTTGATCGTCCCATCCCGCGAAGCCGAAGCTAAAATTTGGCCATTGGGGGCAAAAGCGACGCTGCGAACAACATCTTTATGGCCATCTTTAGATTCTGGGCCGCCCAAAGTGGTTTTCAGGCTGCCCCACGCAACATTCCACAAAGTAACTGTGCCATCCACCGTTGCCGCCGCCAATGTTTGGCCATCGGGGGCAAAAGCCAGCCGATTTACTGCGCCTCCGTCGCTTTTCAGCGTCCGGAGCGGTGAACCATCTGCGGTATTCCACAGCCCAATACTGCCGTCACGGGCTGCCGAAGCCAAGGTGTTCCCATCGGGCGCAAAAGCGACAGCCAACACCGGCTCCGTGGTCTCGATCAAGTGAACATCCGTCAAGGCTTGCGTATTGTAGAGAAAAACCCCGATAGAGGAGGCTACCGCTAAGGTTGAGCCATTGGGGGCCCAAGCTTCGCCATTGATCCAACCTTTGGCCAGAAAAGCCAATTGGGTTACTTGGTCTGCATTAGTGGGCAAAATTTTGACTACCGGAACCGGGGGCGCAACAACGCGAAAGGCAATTCGCGGTTTGCGTAACAATTGGGACCCGATGAGAATCAACAGCGAAACCACCATCACCGCGATAATCCGCCGCCGCATGAACCATAAATCGGTTCGAGCCTGTCGTTTCTTTAGCTCTTGTTCTTGTTCCCACGAACGGAACACAGCCGCCTCCTGTCTGCGACCAACGTTTGAGGTTTGTTCCCTCCGCACCGGGGCCCAAACCTCAAAGTCCGTCTGCAATTTTTAAGCCTAACCGCTGTCTTAATTATAGCACAATGCTTTTTAGCTTGGTGGTAGTACGCAGGCGCGGTTTAAGGTTTGCGCTCCCAAAGCCGAACCGACCCATCCAACGACCCCGAAGCGATAGCTTGGCTACCCGGCGCAAAAGCTACACTGGTGATATAGCCCGTATGGCCCTTCAGAATTTGCAGCAACATCCCATCAGCCGCCCGCCAAACGCGAGCCGTAGTGTCGCGGGAGCCAGAGACTAAAAACTTGCCGTCGCGGGAAAAGTCCACGCTCATCACCCAAAAAGTATGGCCGCGAAGCGTTTGGCGCAAGGAACCATCCGCGACTTTCCAAAGTTTGATTGTGGCATCATCCGAAGCCGAAGCTAAAGTTTGGCCATCGGGCGCAAAAGCCACGCTCCGCACCCAATCGGTATGCCCTTTGAGCGTTTGAAGCAAGCTTCCCTCCGCAACACTCCAGATTTTCACGGTTCCATCCCGCGCTCCCGAAGCTAAAGTTTGGCCATCGGGCGCGAAAGCCACGCTTAAAACCGAAGTTTTGTTCTCGCCCAAGGTTTTTAGAAGTCTACCTTCCTTCAGATCCCAGATCTTGATCTTGCCATCCTGCGAAGTCGAGGCTAAAGTGTGACTATCAGGGGCAAAAGCGACACTTAAAACCTCTTTTTTGTCTTGGGCATCTTCCAAAGTGCTTCGCAGCGCGCCATCCGCAGCATTCCAAATTTTGAGCGTGCCATCCTGCGAAGCCGAAGCCAAAGTCTGCCCATCAGGGGCAAAAGCCACACTATTGACCACTTTATCATGGCTGGCTAGATTGTGGACCAAAGTCGCATTCGTCAGGTTCCAAAGCTTAACGGTCTGGTCATTGGAAGCCGAAGCCAAACTTTCGCCATTGGGCGCAAAAGCCACACTCAAAATCTTATCTGAAAAGCCTGCGATTGAGTGCTCCACCTTGCCCGTCGCTGTACTCCAGATTCTCACCGTTTGGTCGTCGGAAACCGAAGCAAGCCTTTGCCCATCGGGGCTAAAGGCCACGCTGCGAGCCGTAGCTTCGTGCCCCTCTAAGAGCCGCACAATTTTCTTTTCCGCAACTTGCCAAAGCCGAATGACCCGGTCATCGGCAGCAGTCGCCAGAGTTTGGCCGTCGGGCGCAAAAGCCACCCGTTCAATCCCTGTTTTCTGATCCGCCAAGGTTTCCTTCAGCGCGCCCGTTTTAACATTCCATAATTTCACAGAACCGTCGGCGGAGGCCGAAGCCAAAGTTTGGCCATCGGGCGCAAAAGCGACTCCTAAAACCCAAAACTTATGGTCAGTCAATACGAATAACGGTTTCCCATCGGCCAGATTCCACAGGCGCACGCTGCGGTCATTTGAGGCCGAAGCCAACGTTTGGCTATCGGGCGCAAAAGTGACTCCTTGAACCCACGCATCATGCCCACTCAGCGTTTGTTGAAGTTCTCCCGTCTTGACATTCCAGACGTGGATATTTTTATCATAAGACCCCGAAGCTAGAAATTGGCCATTCGGCGCAAAAGCGACGCTCAAAACCCCTAGATCATGCTTTTTGAGCGTATAAACCAATTGTCCCGAAGCGATATTCCAAATTTCTACCAGGCCATTCTCCAAGCCTGCGGCTAAAGTTTGCCCATCAGGAGCCAGCGCAAGGCTTAAAACAGGGGCCGTTGTCTGGATAAAGCTAGTTTGAGCTAAGGTCTGGGCTTCATAGCAAAAAACCCCAATGGAAGAAGCGACAACTAAGGTTTGCCCATTGGGACTCCAAACCGCATTTGCCAATGATCCTTTAGCAATCGTTTGGGTTTGGCTAAACAAATTGGTAAGCGAAGTTGGTTCAACTTCCACCGCCGAAGCGGTAGGCGTAGGCGGTTTGGGCAACGCAGTGGGAAGGGAGCTTGCCAAAGGTGGCGGGGTTGGCTTAGGGTTTTTATTCCCGCAGCCTGGCAAGCCCAAGCAAATTAGCAAAAGCAGCAAGGGCAAAAAGCCTTTTGTTCTTTTCCGCCATCCAGCCCACGAAAACCAGGGAAAACTAAGCTGCGAAGGGGGCTTGGCTTCGAGAAGCTCCGCCAGTGGCAACCCGCTCCCTGCGCTTGGGGAAGGGGAATTTGCCGAAGTCTGGGCCGCGCTAAGAGCCGCTTGCAATTGTGCCGCGCTGGCGGGCCGTGCCTCGATATCGAGGGCTAAAGCTTGGTGAAAAAGTCTGCTTAAAGCTTCAGGCACTTCGGGATTGAGCAACTGAAGCGCGGGAAGGGGATCGGGCTGTCTTTTGGCCACCGCCGCCACCCGAGTCAGCGCATCTACGGGCGGCCTAGCCGTAAGCAAATGATAGAAAGTGGCTGCAAAAGCGTACAAATCACTCCGAAGATCGGTCTTTGAGCCTTGAAGCTGCTCCAGGGGAGCATAAGGTGAAAAAGCAACCAAATTGTTCCTCTTTTCTGGCGCAATTTGCGCTTGGCCAAAATCCAAAAGCATAAGATTTCCTTGCGGGGTTAGATGAAGCTGTGCAGGCTCCATTTCAAGCTGTAAAAAAGGGGGCTGTTGCGTGTGCAAGTAGTGGAGCGCCGCAAGCACCTCGGCACTCCAGGGCCAAATTTCGGCGAGTGTGAATGGGTGGGCTTGTTGCCGCAAAAGGCTGGCCAAATCTGGGCCCGCGAGAAAGTCAGAGACCAGAAAACTGCCCAGGGGTGTAGTAAAAACGTCCCTGATTTTGGGCAAGCTGGGGTGGGCTAAAGCCCAAAGCCGGGGCCCCAGCGCTAAGAGCCGCTCCTGTTCTGCGCCAGCTTGAAACTGCTTGAGGCTCACACTGCCCCCAAACTGATGATCTAGCGCTTCATAGCGGTTTCCCCAGGCTCCTTCTCGCAGCAAGCGCACGATCCGATAGCGATTTTGCACCAATGTGCCTTGAGCCAAGCGCGGGTTAGGGGCCACATTCATACTCTTTTTGCCCCAACCCAGCGGTTAAGACGCAACGCCTTTCGCATTTTAAGATTCTCCAGCGGATTTCAGGCCCCACTAAGCAGATTCGCAAGTTTGCCAGACATTATAGATCAGAAGGGCGGCAATGGCTAAAGCCTTGCGCTTCAGGTTGCCCCACGCCGTGCCGGGTAAGTTGGGCCCAACGCCCCTACCTAACTCTTGTCTTCTGAATGGTTTTAAGCTACAATAAGCGAAAGCTAGGGGAATTTCTGGGGCTTCCACTTTTAAGCAGCCAGCGGAGGCCCAATCTTGTTTGGAAGCGTGTTCACAGGCTAGAAGCCTGTGCTACGCCCCCTTTACGTTATAGAAAATTGTAAAGCAACCCGATCATGATGTCAAAAAGTGAGTTTAACCCAGAGCTTGCAGGGCTTAACAGGGCTGCGCCCCAGCGCCCCCTCCTCGCCGAGCGGCAACTGGGGCTGCGAGCCTTTCACGCTGGCAATTTTGGGCTGGCCATCACCTGCTGGACGCGTTTGCTTGCGCGGGCTCCGGAGATGCGGTTGGCCTTAGCCGAAGCTCACTTTCGGGCAGCTTTACGAAGATCGCAGGTCGAAGCGCAACTGACCCATCTGCAAACGGCTCTTGATTTTGCCCCCGCCGATCCCCGCTATCACTATCAACTTGGGTTGGCCTTCCACCGCCAGGGCAATTTGCCTGCCGCCATCAAGCAATATCGCACCCTAATCAAGCGCGGGATACCCTGGACAGGGGTGGGCTTGGTTTTGGCTTTGGCGACGCTGGAGCAACAGCCCCACACCAATCTTACCACATTGCCGGGCATGAATGCGGCCATCGCCGCGGCCTTAGAGCCAATTCAACAATTGTTAGAAGGCCATTTGCCAACTCTACGCGACAAGACCCAATGTTCTAAGCTTGCGACCAGTTTGGGTTTGACCCGCAATCTCATGCCGCTTGAACGCCTTTGGCATGGTTTGGGGCTAATGCAACAAAAAAACCTGCGGGCCCGCGAAGTTTTGGCTGAAACGGGCTATTTAGCTTCGCCTTTGGCTACTGCTGTGCGCCTTTATTATCAAGGCGTGGCCGAATTTGAAGCCGGCAATTTTGTGGCCGCTTGGGAAATCTGGCAGCGCGTGGCGCAAGAAGAAACCTTCAACCGCGCTTGGCTTTTTCAGAATCTGGCCGCTCTAGCTTTTCAGCAATTAAAGCAATTCTGGCAAACTGGTGAAATCGCTCAAGCCTTAGCGTTGATCGCCGAATTACTTGCTAATCCACTCAATAACTTAGCGCTCAATAATTTAATGCTGCAAATTCTCGACCAAAATGCCCATCTTGCCGCCCAAAATGGGGTTTGGGAAGAAGCTGTAACACTTTGGGAACAGGCTTGGGATTTGGTCAATATTTGCCCAAACCTCGGTTCACCGGCCCCGCTTTTGCACAACTTAGCTTTAGCCGCCGAAGCGCTGGAAGATTGGGCCAAAGCTGCTGAAATGTGGTTGGAGTTGCTTTCTCTAGCTTCGCCACCTTCGGCCCCTTTGGCTTCTGCGCTTGTCAAAGAGGCCGAAAATACGCAACTTTGGGTGCAGGAACGGGCCATTTTATGTTCCAAACGCGCCGAAAAACCAGGGCAAGCCGTAGCCATTTTGCGCCAAGCGATTCGGACTGCCCCCCAAAATTTGGCTTTACGCCTTCAATTGGCTGAATTTTTGCTGGCCAATGAGCAGGAGCAAACCGCTTTCAATGAATTGCAGCGCATTCTGCAATTAGATTCGCAAAATGTCGAAGCGCGGCTCAAGATCGCGCAGATTCAAAGTGCCCAAGAAGATTGGTTTGCGGCTGAACAGACTTTACGTTCGATTTTAGCCTTTCAGCCGAGGCATGTTGAGGGCCGGCAAGCCTTAGCCTATTTGTTGCTGGCGCGGGGCCAAAGGCTTTCTGAAGCGGGCAAACTCTACGCTGCCGCGAAAGCTTTTGCCGAAGGGCAACAATTAGCGCCCACCGATTACGCTTTTGCGCTGGGTTTAGCCCGCATTGCCGCCGAGCAACAGAAACCAGAAAAAGCGCGTCCACTTCTAGAGCAGGCTTTGCATTTAGGGGCCGAGCGCCCTGAAGTTTATGCCGAAGTCATTGAATGTTGGGCCATTAGCGCAAAAAGCGTTGAAGCTCAAGCGATTTTAGCGCAAGCCGAAACCAAATTTCAGCTTTCATTTGATTTTTATCTGCGCTTAGGCCTAAATTTACTAGATTGCGCTCTTTTCCAACAGCCTGATTCTGATTTTTCGCTTCCTGAAAATCCTTTCTTTACGATGGCCACCACCGTCTTCGAGCGAGCCATCGCCTTAAACCCTTCAGATTCTGGGCTAAGGCAAAGAATTGCGGCGGAAGTTAAATTGCTCTATCCCCCATTAGCCTTGCGTTATGCCGCAGATGGGGCTAAAATGGCTCCAGGGGATTTCAGCGATTTGTTGCCTTTAGCCCTTTCTCTAAGGTAAAACAGGCATCTGGCCCCGTTCCCTGCGCGGTAACTGAGCTTGCCGAAGTTGCCGAAGGGAACGGCAGCCGAAGGGAACGGCAGCCGAAGGGAACGGCAGCCGAAGGGAACGGCAGCCGAAGGGAACTTGATACACGCTGGTTTCGGCAAGCTCAACCAGCGAGCGGCTCCGTTCCCTGCGCGGTAACTGAGCTTGCCGAAGTTGCCGCAGGGAACGGCAGCCGAAGGAAACTTGATAAACGCTGGTTTCGGCAAGCTCAACCAGCGGTTCCCTGAGCATGCGGAATGCCGTTCCCTGAGCGGTAACTGAGCTTGCCGAAGTTGCCGAAGGGAACGGCAGCCGAAGGAAACTGGTTTCCAAAGATATTTGTTATGCCTAAACCCTACATTGACCCCTATGCTCTTTTGGGCCTTGAGCGGACAGCGACGGAAGCTGAGATCAAAAAGGCTTATTTTGCCCAAGTGCGGGCTTATCCTCCTGAGCGCGATCCCGCGAGGTTCAAACAGATTCGGGCGGCTTACGAGGCTTTGCGCGACTCTGAGATCAGAAGCGCAACTGAGCAGACGCTCCTCAAACCTTGGCCCGGAGCTTCATTTGATTTGACTCCGCCAGAATTCGATTTAACGCTTCATTTGGAAGACATCCTTGCAGTTGCTCAAGCTCTCAGCGATTTAGAGCGGAAGGATTGGCGGGAACATTATGGACAGGTGAAATTGTGAAGGAAGCTTTGCCTTCGAGAAATTCAGGCTCCCCCACGGCCATGCCGCCCGAAAATCATGCGGCTGTGCCCCGGCGTGGGCCGTTGCTTCAGCGAGTGCGGCGACTGATTGCGGGCGAAGAAAACCATCCTCCTCCGCAGCCTCCCCCGCTTGAGGCTGCTGGGCTGCAAACCGTTGCTCCTGCGCCAAACTTAAATGGTTCTGGCTCGCAAAAGCGCAGCGCAAGCCCATCTAATGGCAAATTGCAGGAGCAAAGTTTCCCTGAAGTAGATCGGCATTTCAGTTCTTTTCGGGCTTATTTCACGGAGGTCGCGGGCCAAATCGCGCAAGATCTTGGGCAACGGCTGGATAAACTTCAGGCGCGAGTCGAAGCGCTCCAACACCTTTCAACCCCCCAAAGCCAGGAAACCCCTAAACTTCAGGAGCAATTAGCAGCGCTGGAAAAACAGATTATTCGGGCGGGGCGCGAGCAACTCAAAACCAATTCGCTTGTCGCGGCGCAGGCCGAACATTTGACAGCAGCTTTGGCCTTGTTGCGCGAAGCTGAAGCGCAGCGGGAAGCAACCCACAGTTCCCTTAGGCATACTCAGGGAACGCGGCTGGAGCTTGCTCAATCTATTATCCCCGCTCTTGACGGCTTGGATGAGGCTTTGCGGTCTGGGCAGCGCTTCTTGGGGCAAACTGCCGAAGCTGCGCCCCCAACCATCTTTGAACGGCTGCTTTTGCGGGCCACGGCCCGAACTTCCGCCACGGAAGCTTTGTTGCGGGAGCGGCTGGATGCTTGGCTCGTGGGGCTGACCTTTGTGCGCCAGCGCCTGTTAGATCTTTTGCAGGCGGAAGGAATCGAGCCGATGCTGGCTGAGGGCCAGCCCTTCAATCCTCATCAGCATGTCGCTTTAGAAACGGTTTGGGCGGACCAGGATTGGCCGCCAGGCATTGTTGTCGCTGAAATTCGGCGCGGTTATCTGTTGGGGGAGCGCGTTCTGCGCTATGCCGAAGTAACCGTCGCTAAAGCGGCCCCTTAACAAAAAGGATTTGGTTTCGTTGTGATTATCGGGATTGATCTTGGGACTACCTTTTCAGCAGCGGGCCTTGTCCGCAAGGGTTTACCGACCATTTTGCCCCACGGTTCAGAGCGGATTTTGCCCTCAGTTGTCGGCTTATCGCCTGACGGGACTTTGTTGGTCGGCTCGCCAGCCCACAACCAATTTGTCATCCACCCTGAGCTAACGATTCGCTCCATCAAGCGCAAAATGGGGCTAACCGAAAAAGTGACTTTGGGCGACCAAACCTATCGTCCGCAAGATATTTCGGCTCTCATTTTGCGCGAAATCAAACGCGGAGCCGAAGCGCAACTTGGGCAAACGGTTACTAGAGCGGTCATTACGGTTCCCGCGTACTTCTCTGACGCAGCACGGCAAGCGACCTACGAAGCGGGGCAAATCGCAGGCTTCACGGTGGAGCGGATTATCAATGAGCCGACAGCCGCCGCTTTAGCCTACGGGCTGAATCGGAGCAAAGACCGTCAAATGGTTGCCGTCTATGATTTGGGCGGCGGCACGTTTGACGTTTCCATTATTGAGCTTGATTCGGGAGTCGTCGAGGTTCGGGCCAGCCATGGCAATACGCGGCTGGGCGGCGACGATTTTGACCAACGGCTCGCCGACCATCTGGCGGAAGTCTTTTTTGAGCAGCATGGCCTTGATCTGCGGCAAAATCCTCGCAGTCAAGCCCGCCTTTTGCGGGCCGCCGAAAATGCTAAAATTCAGCTTTCAAGCCAGCCTTTCGTGAAGATCCGTGAAGAATATCTCGCTGAAAAGGGAGGCATCCCGCTTCACTTAGATCTTGAATTCACTCGGCATGAATTTGAGGATTTAATTGGCGATTTAATCGAAGGAACTTTGGTTTCAGTTGATTCGGCCTTACAGGATGCAGGCCTAAAGGCGAGTGATCTTGACCGAGTCTTGTTTGTTGGGGGTAGCACACGGATTCCACTGGTTTGGCAACAAGTTCAACAACATTTGAAAATTGCGCCTGAAATGGCCATCAATCCCGATGAAGCAGTAGCTTTAGGCGCGGGCGTGCAAGCCGCCATTATTGCGGGCGAGCCACTTGACGCGATTCTGGTTGATGTTACGCCTCATTCGCTGGGGATCGAGGTCGCTGAATGGCATTTTGGGCAACTTATTCCAGATCGCTATAGTGTGATTTTGCACCGTAATACGACCATCCCAACTTCGCGCTCAGAGGTCTATTCAGCGATTCATGTTGATCAAAAAGCGATTCAAATCAAAGTTTTTCAAGGGGAGCAAACGATTGCTTCGCGGAATACGCTGTTAGACGAGTTTTTGTTTGAAGACCTCCAGCCTGAAATCCCTGGGCAAGCTCCGCGAGTCACGGTGCAATTTGATTTTGACCTCAATGGGATTTTGCAAGTTTCGGCGACTGACCGAGGGAGCCAAAAGCAGGAACGCAAGACCGTTAAGGTCGCTCGCACGCGCCTGAGTACCACAGATTTGGCTCAAGTGCAAGCGAATCTGGGAGCGCTGGAGCAGAAAAAGCCTCTTTCCGCCGCCGATCTGGAAAATGCGGGCTTGCTGGCGCGAGCTAAACAGGTTTTGACTAGCAACAAAGGGCCAAAAATGCAAGCGTTGCAAGCGGTGGCTACGGCGTTGGAAACGGCAATGAAGCATGGGGAACAAAGCAAAGTTGCCCAAGCGCAAGAAGATTTGATTGATTTACTCTATCAATTGGAAGAAGATTAACTTTTAGGAGGTTTTCTGATGGAAGCTAAAGTAACTTGGCAAGGTGGAATGACTTTTAGCGGGACTGCCGCCACAGGTTTTACTCTACCTTTAGGCGCTGATCCTAGCGTCGGGGGGCAAAATGATGGTTTTCGCCCGCTGGAATTGATGCTTGTCAGCTTGGCTGGCTGCACGGCAATGGATGTTATGGCTATTTTGCGAAAGAAGCGCCAGGAAATTAGCGCGTTTGAAGTGGAAGTTTCAGCTGAACAAACTCAAGAGCATCCGCGAGTCTTCACGAAAGGCTTGATAACTTACAAATTCACGGGGCGCAATCTTAGTAAAGATGCGATTGAGCGGGCCATTGCGCTTTCAGAAGAAAAGTATTGCCCCGCGCAGGGCGTTCTCGCCAAAGCAATGTTACTTGAACATGCCTACACGATCAATGAGCTAACCGATAGTTAGTTTTTCAAATCAAAAGAAAGGTTTTAGTCTATGATTCGTTTTCCTTCTTTGCTAAGTGCTGTGTTAGCTCTCTTTTTGTTGGTCGGCTGTGGGTCTGAGGTAGTTCTTACGGGCACGGTGAAAGATACTTATACGCAAAAACCAATTCGAGAAGTGAATATTACGATTGGCGAGGTTTCGCTCAAGACTGATGCTCAAGGAAAATACCGCACGCCGCAGTGGAAGGCAGAAGATAAGCTCCAAGCAAAGGCTCCAGGCTATGCAACAAAAAGCATTGGTTTGGAAAAATTTGCCAAAGAGCGCCAAGCCTCTGTGCCTGCGACGGTTACGCTCAATTTGGATTTGCGCCCCAATACCCTAAAAGGTTTAGTGACCGATGCTTACACCGAGGAGCCACTGGCGGGGGTGCAAATTGTAGCAAAACAGCCTAATCTGCCCCTGACCGCGACGAGCATTTTAAGCAGCACGACTGATAAGGAAGGAAAATATACCTTAGAAAATGTGCCAGAAAAGTTTGCTCTTAGCCTTTCGCTCCTTGATTATGAGGCTTCTGAAGTCAATCTGCGCCGTAAAACCGTCTATAATGCAGCTTTGCGCCCTGCGACCTTGAGCGGTTTGATCACTAATCGTTATAATGATGCACCGATTGCGAATGCTACAGTGCAAGTCTTATCAACAACAACAAAGACTGATAAAAAAGGTTTTTATCGCCTGGAGAATGTGCCTGAAGATGCAAAGGTCGTCAAAATAGAAGCTGACGGTTTTGCCCCTCTGACGCAAGAATTAGAGAAAAGTGCCAAATTAGATGCTAATTTGCGCCCAGATACGCTTAAAGGCACATTGAAAGATATGGTCAGCGGGAAGCCGATCTCTTTTGCAACCATTATCGCAACGCAAAAACTCACAAGTACGGCGGTGGGGTTTGTCCGCATTGATGGGCAAGCTACGGGCCAATTCACTTTAACAGGGTTGCCCGAAGGGGGCTTTGTGCAGGTTTTAGCCCCTGGCTACCGCAAAGCCGTGATTGAAGTGAAGGCTGGTTCGGCGCTCACCAATGAGATTAAACTTAAACCTTTTGTCGCTAAAGCACTTTATGCGAAAACTAGCGTCGTAGCCTATTTCCCCAAAAAACTCCGCGAATTCCTTGATCAGATAGATCGAACAGAGTTGAATGCGTTGGTAGTCGACCTTAAATCAGATAATATGGTTGATTTGGGCTTGATCTATTATCAATCTAATGTTCCTCTTATCAAAGAATTGAAAACCTCGAAGGATTTGATGGATGTAAAAGCGCTTTTAGCCGAAACGCGCAAACGAGATATTTATACCATTGCCCGAATTCACATCTTTGCCCACGATAACTTGCTGGCCGAAACAAAGCCCGAATGGGCGGCCCAAAACTTGAGAGGTTGCAAACCCAATGCAAATCGGCGCTGCAATGGCAAAATTTTCTATGCGGATTGGGATATTGCCTGGCTTGACCCCTGGAATCGCAATGTTTGGGATTATAATATCCAATTGGGCGTGGAAGCGGCCCAATTAGGGTTTGATGAAGTTCAGTTTGATTATATTCGCTTTCCCAATGATGCTAAAGATATTGAGGCTTTGCAACTTTCAAAATCTGTAGATTATAAGACAAATCCCCAGCCGCTCTATGAAAATATCGCAACCTTCATGGCTCAAGCCCATGATACGATCAACAAGGTCGGGGCTTTCTTTTCAGTTGATGTCTTTGGCTATGCTTCATGGACTCCGCAAGCCAATATCGGCCAAAATATGCAATTGATGGCCGAGCATGCAGATTATATCTGCCCGATGGTCTACCCTTCACATTATGACCTTCACGAGTTGGGTTTTACGAATTCGGCGGCCCATCCTTTTGAAATCGTGAGCGAAAGTCTGCGGCGGGGGCAGAAAATGGTAATGAATAAGCGGGCCCGCCAACGCCCTTGGCTGCAAGATTTTACGCTGATTTGGATGCCAAAACCGCTGATTGTGCGTTATGGCGTGCCAGAAGTTCGGGCCCAAATCGATGCAACCGATTCCTACAAGGGAAATGCAGGTTGGGCGCTTTGGAATTCGGATAATGAATATACCTTTGCCGCGCTCAAACCCGCTCCCGCTCGCCCGTAAAGGCCCCTAAGGGGTGCTAAATCTGTGGAGAATTACTATGAAATGGACATTTTCACATTCTAGAGCAATTGCTCTTTTGCTTCTGCTTGGCAACCTCTTTGCCTGGCATCCCGTAGCCGCAAACGAACCTGTGACTAAGATAGAGACCATATCCCTTACTTCGGTGGTCGATTGGCAAGGGGGAATTATTCACGGGCTACTTTTCAGTAATAACGATGGGGGGGAACTGCGTCTGAATGAAGATCAGGTGGAAGGTTTCTTTATTTCGGCCCCGATCTCGACGACCTTTCCCTTCAACGCGGTAGGGGTTGCCTGGCAAGCCGAAACACCGCAAGATACTTCGCTCATCCTTGAGCTTAGGGGAAGTAGCAACCCTAACCCTTGGCCTTCATTTGCGCCAGGGGTCGGGCTTCAGGTTGATGAAGGGCCCAATGAAAATTGGGGGCCTTGGCAACCTTTGGTGGCGGGGAAAGACCATTCGCCGAATGATGGTTCCCTGACCACGGCGGACGTGCTATCCTTTCCCCCAGAGACGCATTATCTTCAGGTTCGAGCGCTTTTTAAGAGTAGGGCCCCACGAGCTTCTGCCACTTTGAGCGAACTGAAAATTTCCTACCTCCGAACGGTAGGCCCTTACAATTCAAAGGTAGAAGGTTTGCCCAAAGCCACCCTAACCTTTGGCCCCCGCACGCTCACGCCGCGCCCGATGGCCATCCCCCGTGCAATCTGGAGTGGGCGCGAGGAGCGGGCCGCCGATAATGCCCAGCGCCTCGAAATGGCAACGGAGATTGTGCTGCATTCAGTGATCTTAGGGCCCCAGGAAGATCGGTTGGCCTTTCTCAGAGCTTTGTTAGCTTATCAGACCAAGGTTCTAGGCTGGAGCGATTTTGCCTATCACTACTTGGTCGACCAGGATGGGATGCTCTATGAAGGTCGGCTTGGTGGGCCTTTAGCAGCCCGGTTGCCAGGGCAAGATAGCGCGATTCAAATTGGGCTGCTCAAAGATCAGCAAGAAGAATTACCGAGCGAAAAGGCTCAAACGACGTTGGTACGTCTTCTGGCCTGGCTCGGTGAAGCTTACAACCTTCCCCCAAAGGGTGAGCATCTTATCCTAAAGGGCGAGCAAGAGAAGTTGCGCCCAAACGTTGTTGCGGCCAGTGAGTTTCTGCTTCAGGAAGCGGGTGGTGACCCACCTTTGGAACGCTTGGTGGCAACGACTCGGAATCGGGCGGATCAAGCTACGATCCGTTCTCAATGGTATTTTGCCGAAAGTAATACTAAAGACTACACTGAGCGGCTAACTTTTTTCAACCCTACGGATAATGAAGCCAACGTTTCAGTAACAATCTTTGGGGAAGATATGGAAACGCCAATCCAAACGGGCTTAGTTGTTCCGCCCCGCCGCCAGACTAATCTTAATTTGAAAGACGTTGTGGGCGAGAAAATTGGTTTATCAGTGGTGGTGGATGCAAGTGAAGCAATTATCACTGAGCGTACAATGACTTTGCCCACGGATACAGATAGTAGCGCGGGCAGCATGCAACCTTCGCGGGTCTGGTATTTTGCAGAAGGTTCCACCGATAGCCCCTTTCAGACTTACCTTATCTTGTTTAACCCCCAAGATACGCCAACTGAAACCAAAATAACCTACATGAAAGGTGACGGTTCGCAAGTTGAGCGGAGTCAAGTTGTGCCAGCCCGCAAGCGCTTGGTGATCACGGTGAGCGATGGAGATCAAGGGGTCGGTGCGGCGGGGTTCGGGACGCAAATCGTAGCTAATCAGCCGATTGTGGCAGAACGTACAATGCGGTTTGGGGCCAATGGGGAAGGAATGCACACTCGCGCAGGGATTGGGGTTCTCTCGCGGCGGTGGTATTTTGCCGAAGGGACAACCGCTTCACCCTTTGAGATGCGTTTGCTCCTCCTCAACCCTAATCCTCAACTGGCGACCACCACCGTCACCTTTATGACTCCCGATGGCACTTCGCTCACGCGGCGCTACGCCATTCCGCCGACCACGCGCTTGGTCGTGGATGTCAATGAAGTTGTCCCTTCGCTGGGCGTGGCCACGATGGTCAAGGCAGATCGACCTTTGGCCGTCGAGCGGGCGATCTATTTCAATCCACAAGTCCTGGGCGGCGAAGCGGCTGACCCTAACCCCAAGCTAATGGCGGGGAGCGCAAGTGCGGGCGCGCTTGCACCTGCTTATTCGTGGCGGTTTGCCGAAGGAAATACCACGGCGAACACGCGCCAATATCTCTTGTTGAGTAATCCCAGCGCAGGTCAAGCACGAGTTTCGTTGGATTTCGTTTTAGCCGACGGTACGATTCAGAGCCAAAATGCGGTTATGCCTGCCAATTCACGCTATACCCTTGCGATTCACGAGCTTTATCCGAATCAAGAGATGCTTTCAGCCGTGATTCGGTCTACCCAACCAATTGTAGCCGAGCGCTCGATCTTTATGGATGGCGGTAAAGCTGGCGGAACAACGACGTTGGGGCTTCCTGGCGAATAGAATGCGCTAGGAGTAGGACAGGCATCTTGCCTGTCCTACGTCCAGTAGGGGCGCTGGGCCAACGCCACTCGTTAGGACGCTGGTTTCGGCAAGCTCAACCAGCGTTCCCTGAGCATGCCGAAGGGAACTGTAGGATCTTTAGCGCAGGCTGCGCTGGAGGCGTTGGGTCAGGCTGGAATAGAATTGGGCTGGGGGTTGGACTCGCACAAAAGAACAGCTTTTGGAACTTCTACATACCGCAACTTTATCACTTTCTTGAAGGCTGACCGTCTCCATCCCATCAATGGTCAAAACGGCATGATGCCGATTGCGTAAGGCCAAAGTTATGATTGAGTCTTCGTGAAGGACCATCGCGGAGATGGGCGCGAGATGCGCGGCAACGGGCACGAGGATCAAAGCCTGGGAACGCGGATCAACCACCGGCCCGCCCGCCGAGAGGGCATAAGCCGTCGAGCCAGTCGCGGTTGCGACCAGCACCCCATCAGCCCGATAGGTGATCAAGGGGATCGCATCAATCTCAACCTCAACCCAGACCACGTGGCTGCCTTCGCCCCGCGAGACAACCACCTCATTGAGGGCGTGAAATTCAGCGATCACCACGTCTTGGCGATAGAGCTTCACGTGAATGAGGGCCCGTTGATCAGCCCAGCCCCCACCCGCAAAAATCGTTTGAAGGCTGCTGGGCAATTGGCTGGGAGTCAGTTCGGCCATAAAATTGAGTCGCCCCAGCGCCACCGCTAAAATGGGGGCTTCTTGTTGCAAAGCCACCCGCATTGCCTGGAGAACTGTCCCATCGCCCCCAAGCACGACCAGCAATTCAACCCCTTCGAGGGTGCTGGAGTTTGCAACAGCTTCCTGGGCGCTGCCCACCCAGAAATTTAGCTTCTGATTCTGGAGCCACCCCCCTAAGGCTTCGGCCAATTGTTGCGCGTTTTCTGAAAGGGGATTAAAGATTACTCCAACATAGTGCATAAGGCTTATCTTTCCCTCCACTTCCTGAGTTTATCGAAGGGAGCGGGTTTCGGGTTTCGGCAGAGCTTCAACTAGCGTCGGCAAGCTCACTTACCGCTCGCCCACCATTCTCAGAAGCATAACATAGAAATGACAGTGGGCCAAGGCCGGGGAGTTCGCTAAACTCGCTTATCGCTCAGGCCCTCTAGGAGGGACATCTTGCCCACCATGCTTGAATAAGCTATACTATTCAGAGTTTGGGTGCTAAGTTTATCGAAAGCAGCCAAGAAGGCCTCTGGTTTCGGCAGAGCTTCAACCAACGAAAACGGCCCCTGAGTTTGTCGAAGGGGCTTTCAAGATCGAAGCGGAGGTTTCGCCCTCGGAAGCCCCGGCTAAAGCCGGGGCGCAACAGCTAAAGCTGTTGATTCCTATGCCCCGGAATCCACGGCTTTAGCCGGGGCTCAACAGCTAAAGCTGTGGCCTCCTATGGAAAATAAATTAGGTTTCATCCTAGATCTTTCCAAGCCAAAATTTGTTAAGGAGCTAGAAAACGCTATGCAAGCCCTTGTCTTTAATGACCAGCTACGGTTAAATAATGCCTACCAAGAGCCAGAATTGCCTCCAGGTGAGGCGCGGATTCGCCCGCATTTAATGGGCATCTGTAATACGGATTTAGAGATTGTGCGGGGGTTTATGGGGTTCCAAGGGGTTTTGGGCCACGAATTTGTGGGAACCGTTTTGGAATGTGATGACCAAACCTGGGTCGGCCAGCGCGTGGTCGGCGAGATCAATGCGGCTTGTCGTCGTTGCCCAACTTGCTTGCGCGGCGATGAATCCCATTGCCCAAAACGCACAACGCTTGGGATTGACCGCCGCGACGGGGTCATGGCCGAGCAGTTTTTGTTGCCCAAAACTTGTTTACATCGAGTGCCCGAAAGCATCTCTGATGAAGCAGCGGTTTTCGTGGAGCCTTTAGCAGCGGCGCTAGAGATTTTGAACCAAATCCATGTGCGCCCAACTGACCGCATCGCCGTGGTGGGGGATGGCAAATTGGGGGCTTTGCTGGCCCAAGTTTTGCGCTTGCCAGGCTGCGACGTGGTCTTAGTCGGCCATCACCCTGAACGCTGGGATTTTTTGCGAAAACAGGGCATTTATTGTCTTCACTCCAATGACTTGCCACGAGCGACTTGTGATTTGGCCGTAGATTGCACAGGGCAGCCGAGTGGCCTCGAAACTGCCTGGCGACTCGTGCCGCCCCGCGGGCGACTAGTGGTCAAAAGCACTTTTCATGAAGCGGCTAATTTCAACCTTAACACGGTTGTAATCAATGAAATTCAGCTTATTGGCTCGCGCTGTGGGCCTTTTGCGCCTGCGTTGCGCCTTTTGGAACGGGGCTTAATCGAAACGGCTCCGCTGATTGGGCAACGTTTTCCTTTGCGGGAAGGGATTGCCGCTTTTGCCGCCGCCAAAGGGCAACTCAAAGTCTTGTTGCACCTTTAAGAGAACGGCCAGGAAACTGTCATGGATGATGGACTGCGTGAGCTAAAACAGGATTCTACAGCTTTAGCTGGGCTTGCTTCGGCTCCTGTGCCTAAAGCTAAAAAACCTAGACCCCAAATAAACCAGCCTCAATTTAGTTTGGCCCTTCGTAAGAGCTACTTATGGGGCCTCTTTTTCATTCTTTTGGGTGGTCTAATAGCGACAGCTTTAGTTTTAGGGCCCTTTCAAGAGCCAGTTAAAGCTTTCTTAAACCATTCTCAAACCGAAGATTTTGTGGTGGCGGTTGCACTCTTCGCTGATGCTGGCGATGGCGAAACAGGCCGAAAGATCGCCCGCCAATTGGCTGTTGAACTCCAGCAGAAAGCTTTATGGCACTTTCGGGTTATTGAACTTCAGAATCTCCCTGCTGACGAAGATGAGGCCGCCCAAATGGCCACCCAATCGGCGGCAGACGTTCTCCTGTGGGGCAAAGTTACCCCTGGCGGGCTGCTCGATGGCGAAACGCTCCAGCCAAACCTCATCTATCAGCCGACGGGCCCTTTTGCTCCGCACCTTTGGGCGGGTTATCCTGGCCGCTTTTGTCTCCCTTCCAACTATGTTTTAGCTCCAGAACCGATCAATGGGCGAGTCATCCTCCCCGAACTTTTGCTGGCCTTGGCAAACTATAGTGCGGGCGCATCAGATGCTGCTTATGAACGTTTGAGTCGGCTTTTAGCTGACTATTCAATCCTCAATCCAGCTTTATTTCGCTCTTTACGCGGCAATATCCTTTGGGCCCAAGGCGATTTCAACGCAGCTAGTGCAGAATATCGTTTAGCCCTTAACTCGCCACTTTCTAATCAACAACGCGCCCAGTTACTCAACAACTTGGGCGCGCTTCAATTTGATACTGACCCTAAAGCGGCGCGTGAAACCTGGAATGAAGCGACTCGTCTGAGCTTATTAAGCAACAATCTAGGAAACTTGCATTTTAACCTTGGTTTATTGGCCCTTCAGGAACGGCGCAATAACGATGCGATTGTTGAATTTGAACAAGCGCAGAAGCTTTTTGGGGCTAAAGCGGCTTTATTGTTGGCGCTTGGGCAAGCCTACCGCGAAACGGGGCAGTTGGCAAAAGCCGAGGCGACTTTCGCGCAGCTTGATGCCCAAATTGCACGGGAAGGGCAAAATGTCCCTGGAGTGCAACAGCCGCTTTTCCAAGAGATTTATCGGGCCGCAAAATTGGAACAGCAAGGCTTGCTGACGCTGGCCCAGCGGGTGCAAAGCCGTGGCCCGCTAACCTGGGAGTTGGAAGTTGCGCCCGTTTTGCCCGAACAGGCTTTGAACGACCTTGAAACATTCTTTCGCCGAGCAAGGCTGGCGAATGAAGCCGTGATGGTGGAATGGCAGCAACAAACCAGTAGCAGTGCCCCAGGAATGCAATTGATCGGCAAGCGCCAGGCGACGCAAGCTGCTGAAGCAATGAAGCGCCAGAAATACAATATGGCGCTAATTATGATTGAACAGGGGCGAATTGCCTTAAATCGGCCTCAATCGAATGATTTTTGGGGGTTTTTGAGCGGCTTATTTGATCAAAATAGATCAATTCGGCAAGCTCGGCATGATCTCAGTGACCTTCTTACGCCTAATATTGATGATCTGTCTTCATTAGTTGCTTTTACGCGCTTGTTGCGAGTGCAAAAACTTAATGATCAAGCGAACGAGTGGTATGATCGCTTAATAAAGGTGGCTCCTTCTTTGCCCGAAGGCTATTATGGCAAAGGTTTGTTGGCTTTGGCAAAAGGTGAGCGTGAAATAGCCCGCCAGTTCTTGCAACAGGCTTTAGCCTACAACAGTTCTTTCTTTCCCGCCCATATTTCGTTGGCATTGCTGGCTGAAGAAGATGGGCGCTGGCTGGAGGCGGCTGACCATTGGCGCAGCATCGTGCAACAATATCCTCACGCTGCGAATCAGAAAGTAACGCTGCTCAAACTTGCCCAAGCCTTACGTCTTAGCCAGTCTGCCAATTTTCCTGAAATTCAGAATGTTTTAGCGCAAATCTTAGGAGAAATCCCTTGTCCCACCGATAGCACGACTTTTGCTTATCGCAGCCTTGAAATTCTCCAACTTGCTCCGCCAATTGATCTTGTAAGACGAGATGCGCTCTTAGAATTAGGTTTTCTCTATCGGGAAACGAATAAAATAGATGCGGCAATGCAAGCCTTTCGGGATGCTCGCTGTGTTGATCAACGTTTTTCGCAAGCTTCCTTTGAATTGGGGCGAACTTTAGCCCTTAAAGGGAATGATTCAGCAGCGAAAGCAGAATTTATTGAAGCGATAAGCGATGATAAGAAAAATATGGCTGCAAAATGGGAATTAGCGACGGCCCATCATCGTTTGGGGCAAACTTATCTCGCGCAACGCCAATTTGACCAAGCCGAAAAAGAGGAGCAGCAAGCCTTAGTTTTGACGCAAGAGGCGCAAAATGCTGAAGCCCAGCCGATTCGAGCGGCGGCTCTGGTGGGGCTAGGCGATCTGGCTTTCTATCGCGGTAAACTGGCGCAAGCCGAGGATTTTTATCATCAAGCCTTAGCCCACAATCCTGTTCTGATTCGGGCTTCGGTAGGCTTGGGGCAAGTGGCGGCCACGCAAGGTGATTGGCCAATGGCGCTGCGCCACTTTGAGACGGCGGTGAGCTATCCTGGGGGAACGCAAGACTCGCTTGCCCTTTTCTGGTTAGCCGAAGGTTTGTTACGTCAAAGCGACCAAAAGAGCCTAAAAAAAGCAGAAGAAACCTATCATCAGGTTTTATCGTTGAAATCCGTTTTTCCTGAAGCGTTACTGGGACTTGCTCAGACTCAGATAGCACTTGGGAAGCAAGACCTTGCTCTCTCAATTTTGGATGAAGCTCTGCGCCAGCGCCCTAGTTACCCCGAAGCTTTGCTTTGCAAAGGCAAACTTCTCCAAAACCTGGGCCGAAATGAGGAAGCCTTGAAAAGCTATGATCAGGCAATCAATGCTGATTCTAAAGTTGCTGAAATCTATCAAAAGCGTGGCATTTTGATTTTTGAACGCGGCGATACGGCGGCGGCTTTGCCCGATTTTGAACAAGCCTTAACTTTGCGCGAGGGAAATTATCCCGAAGCTCAACTTTATTTAGGTTTGGTGCAAGAAAAACTGGGGAAAACAAAAGAGGCTAAAGCGATGTTACGAAAAGTGATTGAAGTAACGCGAGATAACCAATTAGTAAGCAAGGCACAGGCTGAATTGGAACGCATTGAGAAATAAAAGCTGTTATCTGAGCTTGCTGAAGGTTTTACGTTAGAGATTGAAATGAGAAATTCAATGTCTTTTAGAGTTGCACCTCTTGATAGTTATGCCGAACGAATCACGACAGGCGTGGCCTACCTGGGCGGGCTATTGCTTTTGCCGCTCCTTTTTTCCTATCTCAGCAATTTGCACTGGGCAGGTTTGCTAATTCCTAGTTCATTTGCGGGCTTGTTAGCGCTTTTTTTGCTCTTAGCCTACGCTTCGCAGCCCACAAGTTATCAGCTAGAGGAAAAGCATTTGGTCGTCAAGCGGCGGTGGTTGTGGGCGGTACGTGTGCCCTTCGCCCAGATCACGGGAGTCGCGCTGGCTCCAGCACTGGCCGATTTGCGGCAATTGCGGTTGGCCTTTAATCCAGGAATTTTTGGTTATCAAGGGCCTTTTCAGCTTGCGCCTTATGGAAAAGCCTTTTTTCTGGCGACCAACCGCGAATGTTTTGTTTCTGTGGCCCGCAAAACTGCTTTACCCTTGATTCTTAGCCCCATCCAGCCCCGTCTTTTCGTCGAAAAACTGAATGAGCAGCGAAAACAAATTTAGAATCTAGCTAAATGCGCTCCGCTAAAGGGACAAAAGGTCGTTTTTCCTCGCCCACATAAGTCGCTTCGGGGCGCACAAGGCGCTTATTAGCCAATTGTTCATGAATATGAGCAATCCAGCCAGGCATCCGAGCGCAGGCAAACGCCGCCGTAAAGCAATCCACGGGCAAACCAAGTTGGTAAAGCAACGGCGCACTGTAGAATTCAACATTGGGATAAATCCCCCGCGTTTGAAAGAAAGGATGCTCTTGCACAGCTTTTGCAACGGCATCCGCAAGGGCATGGCTCGTGCTATCTGTGCCAGGTCGTGCCGCCAACATCCCCGATAAGCGGCGCATGTGCCGCAGACGCGGGTCTTCAACCTCAAAAACCCGATGCCCAACGCCCATCAAGCGCTCTTTGCGTTCAACCATCGCCGCAATCTGCGCTGCGGCGTTTTCGGGCTTTGCAATCGCCAAAAAGGTTCGCATCGCGTGTTCATTAGCACCACCGTGCGCCAGACCTTTAAGCGTTGCGATAGCCGCCGTGATTGCACTAAAGAGGTCATTTTGGGTGCTAGTAACGACACAAGCCACAAAAGTAGAGATATTCAAGCCATTTTCAGCTAAAACCACCATATAAGTATCAAGAACTTGCGTCGCAATCTCATCGGGGGGCGAGCCGTGAAGCGTCAACAGAAAATTGGCAGCCTGACTGAGCATAGGCTCAGGTTCAATGGGTTTTTGCCCGTTTCGCAGGCGAATCCAAGTTGTGAGCAGCGTCGGCAATTTGGCCGTCAGGCGCAAACCTTCGGTCAAAAGCGTCTCGCTCCGCATAAGCCCCGCAGCTTCAGAAGAACGAAGTTGCCCTAAAGCAGAAACAAGCGTGCGTAACGCATCCATGCCGTGGCCCGTAAGCGGGACGGTGCGTAGAATTGCCAATTCAGCAGGAGTTAAAGCTCTTTCTGCTGCTAATTGCTGCTTTAGATCGGCTAATTGCGCTTCTGTTGGCAATTTGTTATGCCAAAGAAGATAAGTGACCTCTTCCCAAGTTGCATGTAAAGCCAGTTCGTGAAGATCGTAGCCACAATAGCTCAAACGCCCGCCAGGGCCATCCACTGCGCTCAGGCGCGAATTGCCTAAAAGATTGCCATCAATCTCTAATCCTAAACTCGCCAAAGCTAAATCCTCTCTGTTTTAGAGTTTTTTCAATGCGTCTTGGACAGCAAAAAGATACATATTATCAGATGGTCGCGCTGCTAAAAGGGGATGCGTCGCATACTGGAAATCTTGCAATTGTTCCAAAGTTACTCCCATTTGGATCGCAAGCGAAATAAAATCTACGTTATGAACGGCTCCGTGATCTTGGCGCAGAATACTTCCCCCAATGATGCGTTTAGTCTGCTTTTCAAAGAGAAGTTTGGTCTTGATTGGCGCAACACCATCCATCATTGGATACTTATTGGGCACTTCAGAATAGCCCGTAATAAATTCCAAACCTTCCACAAAGGCCGCTTTTTCGGTCAAACCTGCTGAACCGAAACTCAGATCAAAAGTCTCATTTACGCTGGCATTGATTATACCAGGGAAACGCTTCTTTTTGCCCAGGAGATTAGCCCCTACGACACGAGCCATAAAGACTGCGTTAGTTCCCAATTCGCCTCGAATCGGTTTCTTTGTGATAAAAGACTTTTTCTCCGCGCAATCACCTGCGGCGTAGATGTTTTCAATGTTTGTCCGCATGAAATCATCGGTAATAAAACCAAATTTAGAAGCATTGATCCCCGCTGTCGCCAGGTCGGTGTTTGGTGCAACGCCGATAGAAAGAACCACAAAATCTGTAGGAATTTCGCTGCCATCCTCCAGCTTAACCCCGCAAACCTTCGCATCCTGCGCGAGAAATTCGGTAACTTTAGCATTGGTGAGGATCTCTATGCCATTTTTGCTAAGATTTTCCTCGATTTCAAGGGCCATAGACTCTTCCATTGTGGCCAAAAGGATATGGGGCATGGCCTCAACTAGCGTGACCGCTAGACCCAAACCTTTCAAAACCACTGCTACCTCAACCCCAATATGCCCTCCACCGACGACTACAACCTTTTTATAGCGTTGAGCGAAGTCGCGCAGGGTAAGCAGATCGTCTTTTGAGCGCACAGTTACGATATTTTGGGCCTCAATCCCTGGAATCGGTGGGATAATTGGTTTTGAACCAGTGGCCAAAACGAGATAATCATAGGCAAAATCCCCAGAGTGGCTCGTGCTAAGGCGGCCCTTCTGAGGATCAACTTTCTCAACACGGTCTATAATGAGTTCTGTCCCGTTGTCTGTTATCAAAGTATTAGGGATAATGTATTTTTCAGGTGGTTTTTTGGGGCTAATACCATAAGGAATAGCACAGCGGTTGGCATTTAGCTCTTCATCCTTGATCACCGTCACCGTAAGCCCTTTGCCAGCGGCGTGTAAGGCATAGGCAATGATTCTCCCCGCTGGTCCGCCGCCAACAATCACAATATTTCGCTGTTTCACGTGAGCTTCTTTCTAAGAAGAGAGATTAAAGATTCCAAACCAAAATAGCTGTCATCATCTTTTGAGGACAGCTTTTGGCAAAAGCATCCAAAGCTTGCTACACTTTTGGTCTAGTTCTGTTATTGCATCAATAATTCAAAACTTGGTTGCTCTTCATGGCCTGATAAGCGCCGCACGCCGCGCCAATAGGTGATGCGAGCCATTTCGCCGAGCCAAAAAGTGAGCAAGGAGCCGAGAATCAGCCCAAAAGCACTCCCCAGCGCTGCGCCCAGCGCAAAAAGGAGCAAACTCCTTTGGCGAGAGGTAGCATTCTTCATAAAGGCCTCATTGAACGACAATAACAGGCGCTGCCTTATTCCAAAGCTGGTCAAGCCGATAGTAATCCCGTTGATCATTTCTGAAAACGTGAATAACTACTGCGCCATAATCCAAGATCATCCAACCAGTTTGTGGTTCACCTTCTCGATTAGCGTTTAGCTTGAACTCCTGGTTAATTTTCTCATCTATATGATCAACGATGGCTTGGACTTGGCGGTCATTATCAGCCGAACAGATGATAAAGTAATCGGCAATAGTGCTTACTTTTTGAATGTCAAGGAGGATAATCTCACTGGCCTGTTTATCTTCAGCCAGTTCAACAAGACGATGAGCAAAGTCAGTTGTCATGGGTTAGGCCCAACCTCAATTTAGAGCGAAAGACGAGGCTCAGGCCCCTCAATCCTTTCTAGGTTCACTTTAGCATAGATAGGCTCGGTCTGCAAACTGAGCCGTCGGCCAGGCTTCTAGCCTGTCTTCTTTATCTAACGTAAATTAGGCTTCTAGCATTCGCTATAGCCACAAGCCGAGCATTTGCGACAACCTTCGATGTTAAGAAAGGTTGCATTATGGCATTCTGGGCATATTTCGCCACTTATTGGTCTGTTTTCACTCTTTAGCAACTCTTCGCTAGTTTCCAAAAGGGCCCGAAACGTTGTTACCATATCCTCATTATTATGGTCGTTATGCTCATTATGGCCATTACCATTCTGATTCGTTGGAATATGGCCATTTTCACGGGGTTTATCTTTGACGTAGTGTTCTTGTAAAACCTTCCCAATCGCATCGGGGACTGAAAGCACCCGCTGTGGGCCTAGCCCAACGCTCTGGCTGCCCCGAATCCCCCGCAACTGTTTGGCCAGCAACTTGACAGGAATCCCGCAGCGCAAGCCTAAAGACAAAAGTCGCCCTAAAGCCTCAGTGAAAGCCATTACATCGCTCCCAGCGCGGCCAATTACAGCGAAAACCTCAAAAGGTCTATTATCTTTTTCGGTCACGAAGAGGCGTAATTTGCCTAAAGGCGTATTTACGGGATAAGAGCAGCCGTGAAGCCCATCTTCAGGGACTTTTTCAGGCGAGATTTCTGTCTTCCGCACCTTTTTTTGCCCATTTGAAGCAGTGGAATTTACTAAACCTGCTGAAAAAACCTGATTATCCCGTGAACCATCTCTATAAACAGTGATTCCTTTGCAGCCTAATTCAAAAGCGAGGTGATATGCTTCGCGGACCTCATCTAGCGTTGCATTGCGAGGCAGATTGATCGTTTTTGAAATCGCGGCATCGGTAGATTCTTGAAAAGCGGCTTGCATTCGCACGTGCCATTCGGGGCTAATCTCGTGCGCGGTGACCCAGACGCGCTGGGTTTCTTCAGGAACTCCCTCGTGCTGAATGTGCCCTGTATCCGCAATGCGCTCCAGTAGTTTTTGGTTATCCCAGCCTTCAACTTGCGCTTTGCTCACAAAGGCGGGGTTGATGTCCAACATCCGTATTTCGGCTTGCTGTCGCCAAAAGGCTACCGCAAAAAGCGGTTCAATGCCCGAAGAGCAGCCCGCAATCATGCTAATTGTGCCGGTTGGCGCGACAGTTGTCAGGTTACAATTACGGAGGCGACGTTCGGGAACCAGCCGTGAGCCGTCGGGTTTGCGAGCGCAAGTTTCCGCTGGCCCCCAAATACTTCTTTCCCATTCAGGAAAAGTACCCCGTTCGTAAGAAAGTTGCTCTGAAGCCTTTTTCGCTTCCTCATCTACGAAACGCATCACTTGGCGAGCGAGGTCAAGGGCTTCGAGCGAATTGTAAGGCACATTCAGTTGCAAGAGCAGATCGGCCCAGCCCATTATCCCCAAGCCAATTCGGCGAATTCGCTGATTCAGATCGGCGATCTGTTCAATTGGATAGTGATTTGCATCAATAACATTGTCCAAAAAATGAACGCTAAGGGCCACAACGTCGCCAAGCTGCGGCCAATCAATCTTGCCGTCGGGGGTTACAAATTTACTGAGATTGATTGAGCCTAAATTGCACGAATCATAAGGTAAGATTGGCTGTTCCCCACACGGATTAGTCGCAACATAGGCTCCTAAATGTGGTACGGGATTGAAAGCATTAGCGCGATCTATAAAGAAAAGCCCTGGTTCACCTGTGGCATGAGCGCATTCCACAATTAGATCAAAAACAACCCGCGCTTTAAGGCGGGCGGGCTTCCCTGGTTTGACAAGAAGCTGCCCCGTGAGAGGATGTTTCAAACCCTCTTTGTTTGTCAGCTGAACTTGCTTAGTGCGCGGATTGATGAGATCATACATTGCATCGCGTTCTACAGCGTGCATAAAATCATCAGTTAAGGCCACACTAATGTTAAAATTGGTAAATTTTGTTATATCTCGTTTACAAACAATAAAATCGAGAATATCGGGGTGCGTAACATGCAAGATTCCCATATTGGCCCCGCGCCTCGTGCCACCTTGCTTTATCGCTTCGGTTGAATGATTATAAACCTCCATAAAACTCACGGGGCCACTTGCCACGCCCATTGTACTCCGGACAAGATCCCCTTTTGGGCGCAGGTTTGAAAAGGCAAAACCCGTGCCGCCCCCGCCCTGATGCACTAAAGCGGCATGCTTCATCGTTTCGTAGATACTAGAAAGGTCATCTTCGATGGGCAAAACGAAACAAGCCGACAAAACGCCTTTTTGTCGCCCAGCATTCATCAAAGTTGGGCTATTAGGCTGAAAGTAACATTGGGCCATTAAGTGATAAAACTGAGCCGCAGTGGCGGCGACCTGGCTAGGAGATGTGCCATACGTAGTATCTATCGCCGCAATCGTTTGGGCAACGCGCCAAAACAAATCCTCAGACGTTTCAATCGCTCGTCCTTGGGCATCTTTCGCTAAATAGCGTTTTTGCAGAATAGTTTGGGCCATCTCATTCAAAGATAGAGGAGCCAAGGTCTTCTGGGAAGTCATCTTAACCACTCCTTTCGCGGTATTGAATTGAATTGACTCGCTAGAAGCGAGCCAAGTAGAAACACTTTATTCTCTGAAGAAATTTAAAATTTGATTTACAAGCTATTTCACAAGAAAAAAACAAGCTTTAGAAAGTTTATTTTCGCCAAGTTATCAAGTTTTAGTTAGTTTATCTAATAGGTTTCTATTTTATGTCATCCTAAATAGGAGTAACTTCAGTGTAGCACGCCCCCGTTTGCTTGTCAATCTGTCTAAACGTGCATTTAGAGCTATTAGTAAATAGCTGACTAAAGACAAGGAGATTATATGCTACAATGGACTAATATTACATCTCTCTCTACTTTAGTGCTTTATTCACGGGAGGTCTTATTTTGTTAGTAGTTTATGTCCTTACGATGTTCGGCAGCGCGACCTTGTTGTTTCTCATTCAACCGATGTTTGCCCGCATGGTTTTACCGCTGTTAGGCGGTTCACCAGCAGTTTGGAATACAGCGGTTGTCTTTTATCAAACGCTTTTATTAGCAGGTTATGCCTATGCCCACTGGACTACGGCTCGGTTTGGTATTCGCCGCCAGTCAATTTTGCATTTAATAATCCTTTTTAGCACACTCCTTGTTTTACCAATTACGGTTCCGTCTAATTGGGTTCCTCCAACTGACACTAGCCCTATTCCTTGGCTCTTAGCGCTGCTGTTTACCGCAGTTGGGCTACCTTTTTTTGTCGTTTCAGCGAGTAGCCCTCTAATTCAAACTTGGTTTGCCCACACCAAACATCAAACCGCGCAAGACCCCTACTTTTTGTATGCGGCCAGCAATGTGGGCAGTATGATCGGGCTGTTGAGCTATCCGCTCTTTCTTGAGCAAAGGTTGCGCTTGCGCGACCAAAGTTGGCTCTGGGCTGGCGGTTATGTTATCTACCTGGGGCTTTTTCTGGGCTGTACTTTTTTTGTCTGGCGAGCCACAAAAGTTCCTGAAACCCAAGAAACTGCTTCAAAAGCTGATTTGAAACCGCTTTTGAGCAGTGAGCCTGAAATCTCTTTTTGGCGACGCTTTCGTTGGTTACTTTGGGCTACCGTGCCTTCCAGCTTAATGTTAAGCGTTACAAGTTATCTGTCAACTGATATTGCATCTATTCCTCTCTTTTGGATTATCCCCCTTACGCTCTATCTGTTGACTTTTGTGCTGGTCTTTGCCCGTAAAACCATCATCCCACACTTGATGATGGTACGGATCTTTCCTGTAATGCTCATTTTACTCCTCATTGTCATCAATGCTCAAGCGACTAGGCCGATGTGGCTTCTGTTCCCGATTCATTTAATGACTTTCTTTGTCGTAACCATGGCCTGCCATGGCGCTTTGGCTAATGATCGACCCTCTGCTCAAGCGCTGACGGAGTTTTATTTGTGGGTTTCATTGGGTGGCGCGCTTGGGGGAATCTTTAATGCTCTTGTCGCCCCCCTGATCTTCAAAACCATTTTGGAATACCCTCTGATTATGATAGTTGCAGCTTTTCTACCTTTGCGAGCCGAAGAAATCTCTCAAATAGCTCAAACTCGCAAACTTGGTTGGCGTTCTTTGGGTTTAAGACTAGATCTTGGCTTACCGCTTCTCTTAGGCTTATTGATGCTTGGCATTATTCAGGGTGTTCAAATGATAAATATGGGCCTTAGCTCCCTGAAAATCGCGCTTCTGTTTGGTTTACCTGCTTTTATTTGCTTTAGCTTTGCGCGACGGCCTTTGCGGTTTGGGTTAGGCGTGACGGTTATGGTTTTTGCTAGTATGTTCTACGGTGGAGATCAGGGCCAGATTTTGTATACAGGGCGCAGTTTTTTTGGCGTGTTGCGGGTCTATCAAGATCAGGCTGCGCGTTATCATACCCTTACGCACGGCACGACTTTGCATGGAATGCAGAGCATTGTGCCGGGCGAAGAGCGCAAATCCTTATCTTACTATTACGCAACTGGCCCCATTGGGCAATTTTTTGCGACTTTCAGTGGCCCAGAAGCGAAACAAAAGATCGCAGTGGTGGGGTTAGGGGTTGGCTCCCTGACATGCTATAGTCAGCCAGGGCAAAAGTGGACCTTCTATGAAATCGATCCTGCGGTGGAGCAAGTGGCCCGTGACCCGCGTTATTTTACTTTTCTGCGTGATTGTGGCCCTACCGCTAAGGTAATTTTAGGCGATGCGCGACTTTCGCTCGAAAAAGTTCCATCTCAAGCGTATGATTTGCTGATTTTGGATGCTTATAGCTCTGATTCGATTCCCGTTCATCTCATTACCCGTGAAGCTTTAGCGCTTTATCGAGCTAAACTGACTCCAAATGGGCTTTTAGTCTTTCATATTTCTAATCATTATCTTGATTTGAAACCTGTCTTGGCTAATCTAGCGCAGGATGCAGGATTGGTTTGTTTTGTTAGAGATGACATTTTAATTAATCCAAAAGAAGGTGCTGAAGGGAAATTTGCTTCTCAATGGGCTGTGATGGCTCACAACGTTGCTGATCTAAGGGGTTTGGCACAGGATAAACGCTGGCAAGAGCTAAAGGGGCAAGCGAGTAATCCTCTTTGGACTGATGATTTTGCCAGTATTCTCAGTGTGTTTAGGCCTTTTAGAGGATTTAAATCATTGGATTAGCGAGGTAGATCGAGGCAGGGGGCGCGGCGCGCCAAAGGCGCGCCGCGCCCCACCCACCCACCAAGCAAAAAATCATTTTCCTACTCTCCCGCATTGATTAGTTCATTGGCCGCATCCAAAAGTGTCGTTATGCGGTCAGGCGCAATGTCTTTAGATTGCAGATAAAGTTCCAAAACTTGGCGCGGATTCAAACTTTGTAATGCTTCCTTTTCCGCTTGCGAAAAGCGACTTTGTGAGGCCTTCTCGGTCTCAATCACGATTGCAGCTACCAAAAATGCTCCAGCCTCTTCTAGCTGAGTGCGAAAGTTCTTTTCAGCTTGCCGCAAAGTCGCAGTTTGTTCCCGCGTAGCCTTGATTTCCAGCCGCACAACCGCTTCCTGCAAAGAAGCTTTGCGAATAGCCGCAGCAATTCGTTCCAAAGGCTCATTTTTGGTACGGACATCAACTTCAAGCGCAATAAAGGGCCTGGCATTTAGCTTCTGAAAACGCCAGCGGGTTGCATTTTTGACTAATTCAACTATCACACAGCCTTTATCCTCATCTTTTTCGCCAAAATCTATCCGTTCAATACTGCCAGCGTAGACAACTGGCGGATGTTCCCCAAGCGTTTGATGGCGATGAATGTGCCCCAAAGCTACATAATCAATTCCTGCCTGCGCGATAGCGCTGCGCGAGAAGACTAAATCTTGCCCCAACGTCAATTGGCGTTCGGCCCCAAAGACCGCTCCATTCAGCGTACCGTGCATTGCCAAAACAGTGGGCAAGGTGGGATCAAGCTCTTTTTCAAGCTTGTCTTCAATAAATCTTTCAACTTTTCGCCGCAATTCGGCATCAATTTCGCTGAAAGATGACCTTAACATCTCATCTTTCGTCAAAAGGCTATGGCGTGTTATCCATGGAATAGCGATAATTTGCACTTTCCCTGCACGAGTCTCAATCGAATGCCACTTTACGCGATCCGCAATCGTGACTCCTTCGACTTCCAAAGCCCGAAAAATCTCAATCGAACTCGCTCGCCCCGCCGCTGGCGAAAGATCGTGATTGCCCGTGAGCAAGACAACTGCCACGCCTGCCGCTCGCCATTGCTTCACGCGCTGGGCAAATTCGCGCTGGTGCGTCGGGTTAGGGCTACGGCTTTTGTAAATATCGCCTGCGATAACCACTAAATCGACCTTTTCAGTCTGGCTTAAAGCAACGATTTCATCGAGGCGGGCGAGATAATCTAGTAAGCGCGTGTGCAAACCTGTTTTTGAATCGAGCCGACCATAGTTTTCTACGCCGATGTGCAAATCAGCGAGGTGAAGCATTTTGATCATAGCTTTTCCAGAAAACAGCAAAAAGGGACACAGAATGCTGTATCCCTTTTCGCTATCTATTAGATTAGTTTTACGCTTTTCAGAGCGTTTTTAGAAATCCATTCCGCCGCCGCCTGGCATCGGAGGAGCAGGTCGTTCTTCAGGAATATCGGTAATCAACGCCTCAGTGGTGAGGATCATCCCTGCGATGCTGGCTGCATTCTGCACCGCGCTGCGCGTAACTTTGGCGGGGTCAATGATCCCGCTTTCAACCATGCTGGCAAACTGCCCCGTCAGGACGTTGTAGCCATAGCTGGTATCTTTTTTCTCCGCTTGGTTGCGGCGCACGGCATCCACAATTACGGCCCCATCTTCGCCCGCGTTGCGAGCCAAAATTCGCATCGGCTCTTCGAGCGCCCGCCGCAAAATCTTCAGCCCAACAGCCTCGTCGTCATTGGCTAATTTGACATCATCAAGGGAGCTAATCGCATTGATCAGGGCAACCCCACCGCCAGGGACAATCCCTTCCTCGACAGCTGCACGAGTGGCGCTCAAAGCGTCCTCAACGCGATGCTTTTTCTCTTTCAATTCTGGCTCAGTCGCAGCCCCAACCTTGATCACGGCTACGCCACCGGCCAGTTTAGCCAAGCGCTCCTGGAGCTTCTCGCGGTCAAAATCGCTGGTCGTGGTCTCAATCTGAGCGCGGATTTGGTCAATCCGAGCGTGAATCGTGGCTTCGTCCCCACGGCCTTCGATGAATGTGGTGTCATCTTTGGTGGCAACTACTCGTCGCGCTCGCCCAAGGTCTTCAGTGGTAACGCTGTCAAGTTTGCGCCCAATTTCTTCGCTGATGACCGTTCCGCCTGTCAGAATCGCAATATCTTGGAGCATGGCTTTACGGCGATCCCCAAAACCTGGCGCTTTGACGGCCAAAACGTTAATCGTGCCGCGCAATTTGTTGACTACCAATGTAGCCAAAGCTTCGCCATCAACATCCTCGGAGACAATCACGAGATTCTTGGTAACTTGCAGCACTTTCTCCAGGGTTGGGATAATATCCTGAACGCTGCTAATTTTCTTATCGGTAATCAGAATGTAGGGTTCTTCGAGTTCGGACTCTTGGCGTTCGGCATTTGTGATAAAATAGGCCGAAATGTAGCCGCGATCAATCTGCATTCCTTCGGTGTATTCAGTCTCAAAAGCAACGCCTTTGCTCTCTTCAACCGTGATTACACCATCTTTACCGACTTTATCCATTACTTCGGCGATCAAATCACCGATCTGGGTATCAGCAGCACTGATGCTGGCGACGTGGGCGATGTCGGCGCGGTCTCGCACGGGCTTGGCCGCAGCGCGAATGGCCGCTACGACAGCCTCTGTCCCTTTTTCCAACCCGCGCTTGATCAACATTGGGTTGGCCCCAGCGGCGACAACTTTCAACCCTTCAGTGACAATTGATTGGGCCAAAACGGTGGCGGTGGTTGTGCCATCACCCGCAACATCGTTCGTTTTGGTCGCCGCTTCTTTGAGCAGCTGGGCCCCCATATTCTCAAAAGGGTCTTTGACTTCGATCTCTTTGGCTACGGTTACACCGTCGTGGGTAATCGTCGGTGCGCCAAATTTCTTGTCAATCGCTACATTGCGCCCGCGAGGGCCCAATGTCGTTTTGACCGCGTCGGCGATAATATCTACGCCCCGTTTGAGGGAGCGGCGAGCTTCTTCATTAAATTGCAACTGCTTTGGCATAGGAATAAAATTCTCCTTGAGTTAAAGTTGAGAGCTTTCGCTTTTACGGCTCAGGCGCAAGTTATTCAGGAAGAATAACACCCAAAATGTCGCGTTCGGCCAAGATCAGGTACTCGACATCTTCAAGCTTAAATTCGGTCCCACCGTACTTGGCAAACAAAACCTTGTCGCCTTCCTTGAGCGTCATCGGAACAAGTTTGCCATTGTCATCGCGCTTGCCTTCGCCAACGGCTAAAACGATGCCCTCCTGGGGCCGTTCTTTTGTAACGGTGTCGGGCAGAATGATCCCACTTTTCGTTTTTTCTTCGCGTTCGGCGGGCTTAACTACCACCCGATCACCCAAAGGGCGAATTCGCAAATCGGCCATACGTCGTTTCTGCTACTTTCTAAGTACTCAAAAGTACTCAACTATTATTGATTCCACCAGAAATATCGGCTTCAGCTCTGTCCCCTTGGGGGTAGATTTTACCTACCTAGTTTGAGTTTTTAGTTGCTAAAATGTTTCTTTTTTGGCACTCTCAGGAGGAGAGTGCTAAGTTCAATTCCTATAATAGCGAAAGTTTGCCCATTTGTCAAGAGGCAGTTTAGCACTCTCTGGCCCAGAGTGCCAAACCGCCCTCAAACCACAAGCCCGTCGCCCCCGCTTGCGGCGTAAAGTTGCCCCAAAAGCCTGGAGGCTATACAATAGAGCAAAGCAAAGGTCTATAAATCTGATTGGAGTTTTTTAACTAATGCTGACCTATGATGAACTGGTGGCAGCACTTGAGGATTCCTGGATGGTGGTTGGGCTCCATGAACACTCGCTCCTTGAAAGTGTCCTGCCTGATTCGCATGACCGCAGCTATCGCGCTGAACTATTCCCTGATCATCCCGACCCCTTGACCGAAGAAACGATGCCACCGTGGGTTGAGGTCAGCTTTTCTTGGCTGGGTTCGCATCAACTGCGCTCTGAAGGGCGCGAAATTAAAACCGAACCAATTGATTTGACCTGGACTTACACCGTTTTCGTGCAAGAAACGATGCAAGAGCGCAGCGACCACGAGTTGGTACGGCTCTTTCAACGGGCCGTCCATAACGCGCTTCAGCAATTTTACACCGCCGACTCGACTGAAATGACCCCGATTGCGGTGGAAGTGCGCCGGGTCTATCAAGGGGGCGAAGAGCGCCCAAAATTGGCTTATGTTCAACTCGTTAGTACCAACATTACCGACCTTTCTGATTTGTGGCCAGAGCGCAATACGATGGCTTTGTCGAGCCTAATTCAATCTGAGGTGCAACTGGCCGGCGCGGTTATTCAAGCCTTAGCCGAGACTTTCAACCCCAGTGGGCGGGGCGGGTATCACTCGGTTGATACCGCTTGAGCCTTTGTAATCGCCAAAAAGCGATGCTCCCAGGGTTTCTGGGAGCATTTTTGTTTGCCTATTTTTTTCTTATCAAATTGTGATACAATGTAGACACGGCAAAGGTAGCAAAGAAAGGAAGCTACGAGGTGGGCTATGGAAACTATTAACTTAGCAGAGGTTGCCAAATTTTTCTGTTTAAGTGAAGAAGAGTTGCTTAAAGAAGCTATTGAGCTTTTCTTCCAGCAAAAAAAGCAACAGATCTCACTTGATTTGATAGAAGCGAATAAGGAAACCACTAAATTAGCCAAAGTTGCTGAAATTTTCAATTTGAGCGAAGCAGAGTTGCTTGAAGAAGCAATTGGACTTTTTTTGCAAGGCAAAAGAGATCGAGGGCTACAGATTAAGCGCGAGATTTTTGCACAATATGGCGCAACTTCATTGGAAGATCTTGAGTCACGCATCAATGAGGGAATTTTTGATGAGCATCCCGCTTGGGAAGATTTGATCTTTGCCGAAAACCTAACGGATGATCTCGAAGAAATTGATTCCTGCCTTGCTCACCTGAACCCATTGACTTCTTCTTATCATTCTTTAGCTGTTTGAAGACTCGTAATTTTACTCCTAATGAATGATAGAAATTCACGCAACGCTTCTTCAGGAATATCGCTAATGGTACTTTCTATAACATTGTCATAACTCCCACAGTGAAAATGCTTAGGATAGGTTAAAAGCTGCTGCCATCTCTTGTCTGGATAATTATCATGGCGATATATTGCATCTTTTTGTTGCCAATGATAACTATATCTCCATTGTCCCCTTTGAGAGAAGGAAAAATCCAAAGACGATTCGTCAATAAGGATAAAACGCAAATTGACTCGACCACTATCACGATTTGCTTGATGCCAATTCTCTGGTTTAATGCTTTTCACAATATCGAGGAATTCGTTTTGAGCTATCTCTAGTAGATATTGGCGAAGTTCTGTTGATTTAATATTCATGTATTTTCCTTTTCATTAGAAAGAAAACTAAGGATAGGGCTATGGAAACTATTAACTTAGCAGAAGTTGCTGAACTTCTCAATTTAAGCAAAGAAGAGTTGCTTAAAGAAGCTATTATAACTTTCTTGCAGAGCAAAATAGATCAAACTCTGCAAATTCAGCAAGAGATTCTTGCACGTTATAGTGCATCTTCGCTGGAAGACCTTGAAGCACGGATCACTAAAGGAACGGTTGTTGAGCATCCTGCTTGGGAAGATTTGATCATCGCTGAAAATCTGATGGAAGACTTTGAGGAGCTTGAGGCTTATCTTGCCAAAATATCCCCAAAATTCTCTGCTTCTTGTTATTCCTTGGCCGCATGATAAGGCATGATTTTAATATCCAGCAAGAAAAACAAAATATTTTGATATTCATGTATTTTCCTTTTCATTAGAAAGAAAACTAAGGATAGGGCTATGGAAAACACTGTAATGGAAAGCATTGATCTAACTAAAGTTGCTGATCTCTTCAGTTTGAGTGAAGAAGAGTTGCTTAAAGAAGCGATTGAGCTTTTTTTGCAACAAAAAAAGCGGGAAATTCAGCAAGTTCAACAAGAAATTCTCTCCCAATATGGTGTGACATCACGAGAAGACCTAAAGCAATTGATCTTTCAAAATAAGATCGAAGAATATCCAGCACTTGAGGATGTAATTGTAACTGAAAACTTGACAGGCTATCTTGATTTGTTGGATGTCTACCTTGGTAATTTGTCTTCAGTAAAGATTATTTCGTCAAATGATCTTGTGCCTATGGCTGCATAATCCTTAACGTAATTTTCTGCTGGACAGATATAAGAAATTCTCGGAGTGCTTGTTTAGGGTCATCACTGATGTAGCTCTCTACTATGTTTTTTTCAGTTCCGTTATGGAAATGCTTAGGAAAAGTTGCTAGATGGCGAAGATTAGGATGAGCTTCTCGATCATGGCGATAAATTTCTCCAGGGTTGATCATAGTGCAATCCCAATGAATGGAGTAGTCGCCTTTATATGATCTGACGGTTTCAATAAATGATCCATCAACTAGCTCAATTCGGATTTTGCATCGGATTTTGAGCTTTATACTTAGGGCTTTTGAACGCCCACTTATCTCTTGTGGCCTAGCATCAATGACAATATGAGGAAACTCATTTTTGGCAACTTGAGCTAGGATTTCGTTTTGAGCAATAAGAGCTATGAGATCGTACTTAACAGGTTGTTTAGATTCCATAGTTTTCCATAGTTTTCCTTTCTAATTTACAATCTATTTTACAATAGAAAAACAATGTTTAGAAAATTTATTTTCGCCAAGTTATCAAGTTTTAGTTAGTTTATCCGATATATTTCTGTTTTATGTCATTCTAAATAGAGATAACTTTAGTGTAGCACGCCCCCGTTTGCTTGTCAATCTGTCTAAACGTGCATTTAGGGCTATTAGTAAACAGATGGCTAAAAACAAGGAGATTGTCTGCTACAATGGACTAATATCACATTTTTGTTTGCCCGCATGATTTTATCCCCACAATAAAAAAACCTGCCAAGTTTTGAAAACCTGACAGGTCTGGCTATTTATTCAGTTTACCTCTTCTTCAATCCTTCTTTTCCTCAAAGCCTAAAGCCTCTGCAACGATATACAAAGGTCTGCGTTTCACTTCATCATAGATTCTGCCCAGATATTCGCCAATAATTCCCAAAAAGATCAATTGCACTGCGCCC
>Ga0316612_1000072_pt1 | contig 40197 bp, 39 predicted proteins | sample MIS2016226_MG_FD_207676 | JGI IMG/M metagenome (GOLD analysis project Ga0316612, IMG submission 207676) | Microbial mat bacterial communities from Middle Island sinkhole, Lake Huron, Michigan, United States - MIS.2016.226 | ecosystem: Environmental > Aquatic > Freshwater > Lake > Sediment... | reverse complement strand
TTAAAACCCAGTGAAGATGTCGCAGCGCGACACCTTCACTCACAAAAACTTGCAATCATCCGATTAGCTTGCGAGCCATAGCCGCCGCCAAATTAAAACCCAGTGAAGATGTCGCAGCGCGACACCTTCACTCACAAAAACTTGCAATCATCCGATTAGCTTGCGAGCCATAGCTCCCGCCAAAAAGATTGTAATGATTAAGAATGTGATAGAGATTGTAAAGGGTTTTACGTTGTTGATAGCCAGCATCAAGGGGATAGTCCGCTTGATAAGCGCGATAAAACTGGGCGGGAAATCCGCCGAATAATTCGGTCATCGCCAGATCAACCTCGCGATCGCCAAAGTATAGGGCAGGATCAAAAATTACAGGCTCACCATTACTAAAGGCAGCATTACCACCCCAAAGATCGCCATGTACCATCGCGGAACTTGGTTGATAATCACGAAAAAAACTGGGGATTAGTTTATAAATTTTTTCTTCAGGAATATCACAACGCCAACCTTGACGCTTTGCCAAACGGATCTGAAAGGCTAAACGATATTCGATCCAGAAATCAATCCACCTATCTGTCCAATGATTAATTTGGGGCGTTGCGCCGATCGTATTGTCTCGCTCCCAGCCAAAGCCGCGATCGCTAGTAACACGATGCATCGCCGCCAAATTTCTCCCCATCGCCTCCCAATCTTGGCGACCGCCTAATTCCAGCTTTTCCATCACCAAATAAGCCGCATTCCCCGCAATTCCCCAACAGATGGGCTGTGGCACACGAATTGTGTTGGTCTCATAGATTTGCTTTAGGGCGATCGCCTCGGCGATAAACATCTCTAGACGATGGGAGTCATTTGTTTTTACAAAAAAGTCACGCTGTCCGTCCGATAGCTTGGTGGTCTGATTGATACATCCGACCGACTGAGCTTGACGGCGATCGCTGGTAAATTTTGCTCCTGTCGCTTGCGAAATTGCGATCGCTATTTCATCCCACATAACTTTTGTCCAAATAATACCAATCCTAAATTATGGAAGTGCGCCCCAAAGGGGCGCACTTCCACAATTTAGATGTGCATAAGTTCTCAATAAAACGTAACTCAAAAACCTAAAGACGCTTCGTATACTGTGAACTAACACATTAACTTATTGCTAAATAGTTGGAGGATGGAGGACGCTATGCGTCCTCCATCCTCCAACTATAAATCTATCCTAACTGGTGAAATATGATGAACGACATTGGTAAGTATCGCTTTGTTTGTACCCTCACCCTTAGTGATATTTTGGGTCAGGTAATTGTGTGGTTAGGGGTGATTTTTGCGGCTCTTGCCTCGGCACTTTCATTAATGAGTAAACCAATTTATTCCTTTGGAGCAGTTGGTTTAATTGTAGTGACATCCTTACCGTTTTTACTATTTACCTTCGTCACGACTTTATTCAATCACATCGATATTGTGCCATTAACCGAAGAAGAGATTAAGCGGAACAATTCTAAAATATCAGGTGTACGCAAAACTGCGGCAAAGGCTTCTGTATAGATGTAGTCATAGACACAACTCGCCCCTACAAGTCCAGAGAATTTTTGAAGAAGACTGCTTTGCAGTCTTCTTCAAAAATTCTCTGGATTCACTTTATTATGGACATTACGAGCATTATCTGATAAACCATTACCTAAGAATTTTTTAGAAATAGGGTTAAATCACTGTGCGCCAACTTAATTTTGTTGTTATTTTTATCGTTGCTCTTGCCCTAGTCCTGTTTGCCTTAGAAAACACTGCTTCCGCCCCTATCCAAATTATTCCTCAACTCCAAGTCGCTGCACCCATTTCCGTCGAGCTTATTTTGGCGATGGGTTTAGGTGCAGTTTTAGCTTGGTTTTTTAGTGTATGGTCAGGCTTACAAAAATCTATCGATATGCGTAATAAGAATGTGCAGATCCAGAATTTACAGGAAACCGTCCAAAATTTAACCGTGGAAATTGAAGAACGCAAACGCTTGGTTTCTGCATCGGCGATCGATGTCGAGATTGATGAAGATAAATCCAAAAACTAAAGAAAACTAAAGAAAACTAAAGAAAAAGACGTAAAGCGTCTTTTTCTTTAGTTTTTTGTAGATAGATCCTGACAATCAGTGATATTTTTAAACATCCGCTTCTCGTAAGCCCCATGACTCTATCGATCGCCGAATCAGTTACAAAAGATGCCATTGCCCTATTGATTGACCTTGCCGAGCGAGGCGAGATCGATCCTTGGGATGTGCAGGTAATTGATGTCGTCGATCGCTTTTTGTCTCGGTTAATTGTCAGCGATCGCCGTGACCTGTACGATTCAGGGCAAGCGATGCTCTACGCGGCAATGTTGGTGCTGCTCAAGGCAAATTCCCTGTCGGATAGCCAAAGCGTCTATGACCAAATTGCAGAAAGTACCGATGATCTGGAACTAGAGTCCGAGGCAATGGCTGCATCCTTACGATTGCCAACGGATTTTGATAAAAGGCTGCGGCGTTTACCTGTAGCCTTACCACCCAAGGCGCGGCGCATCACCCTTGAAGAGTTAATTGCTCAGATTGAAGCGATCGCTGAAATTGTGGATCGTAAAATTAGCAAACCTGCCAAACGTCCTAGCCAAAGTAAAATGGCGCGAAAGGCAGCGATGAAGGCGATCGCTCAACTTGCTCACAAGGAAAATTTATCGGAAATGGTCGCAGAAATCGAGCGTTATTTTATGCTCCATCCCGATCAAGAGATTGAGATAACAGATCTCGCCGCCGTATTTAATGATCGCGTGGGTGTATTTTGGGGATTATTGCTAATGTCTTCGCAGTCCAAGGTAGAGTTATTTCAAGAAGAATTTTATGGCAAAATCCAAATAGTTCCTACCATCAAATCACCATCTCTCAAGGACATCCCCTTTGCCAATAGTGCCGCTAATTCCACAGTAGAATCTACTCAGTTAAAATTGACATTCTCTGAATTAAAAGAAGTTTCGTGAAATATTTAAGCCTGTCTAACTATCAACCTTCCCACTTAGTCTCCATCGTTCCGATCAAGCTGATTACTGGTATTGCGGCTGGGTTAGGGGCGATCGCTATTTGTTTAACTAGCCATGCGAGCTTGTCCCTCGCGCAGGTTCGCAGCTCTGTATATAAACCAACAGTAATATCTAGTGGTACTGAAGTTAACGATATTCTCACCGACAAGGATATTCCCACAGGTCAAAAAGGCTTTGCCCGTGACTATATTCTTGATGCTCAAAAAGATGAGCGATTAGAAATTACCGTCAATTCAGGAAGTTTTGATACGGTGTTAAGTTTGCTTGATGTCAAGGGGGATGTGATTGCCGAAAATGATGATGCAGCTAGTGACACCACCAACTCTTTAATCTTTTTTAAAGTGCGTCAATCAGGAACCTATACGGTGCGAGTTTCTTCCTTTGGTGGTAGTAGTGGCGGCAAATATACCCTTAAAGTTACTAAGCTTCGAGTTGTAAATTAATTATTCGCTAAGCTGCCCGCTACGCGGGCGGCTTAGCGAATTACAAATTAATTATAGGACTTACGCAAAATGATTTGAAACCCGCACTGCATCGTAAGGGTAATTCATGAATTGCCCTTACGATGCGTTGCTTTGCGTAAGTCCTAAATTATTTGCTACGCGGGTGCTACAACAAGCTATGGTGAGCATCTTAGGATGCTCGATTCTATTTCTTCCCAAATTTTTAGCGAAACAGCGATCGCCATATTTTTACATTGCACAATTAATAAATTAGCGTAGAGATAATTTTCTAATGATTCTACTTCACGATGAGAAATTCGACTTAATTCCACAGGCAAATATAGTGTTTGGAACCATGTTCGACTGATCTTATTACGGAACTCTTCCCGCACTTCAAAGGACTGATCGTAGCTAGGAGCTTGACTACTTAGAGATTCCAGTCGATTACTTAGGGACAAAAAATTAATATATTTACTATCAAAGTTAACACTTGCTAGGGTTTCCTCAAGATTCCTACAGAGTTGCAGAGTTAGCTGTAGTTCCGTTGCACTATCAAGATCTAAGGCATAGGCAAGACTCATCGATAGATCTGCCTCTAATACTTTATCAAAATTAAGGGATGAGTCAAAGGCGTTATATAGGTCATGAATTAGCCCTAACATTCTCGTTAAGATTAGAGCAGGGGCAAGTTCATTTAAGAAACGAGGACGAGCTAATAGAAGCGCTGCGATGCGCCTAGCAACACTTTTAAGATTGCCTTGAGATCTAAAAGATACTTGATCGATCCAATCTAAAATCTCCCTCAATCTTTCTGTATTGATATAGTTGTTAGCTTGTGACTGCATACATAGTAATAGTTCCTCAGTATTGCCAATCGTCATTCCCGCCAGAATTAAAAAGACCTCTTGCCAACGGCGATCGCTTAAATGATAGGGAACGATTTGCTTTACCTTACTATGGGTATAAATATAACGAGCAACAAAATATTCTTGAAAAGTGATATGGCTAAATACAAAATTTGCAGAAGTTCCCCAAGATATCACTCGACAAATTCCAAGTTGTTGCAAGGTTTTTAATACAAAATTACTTTCGATTTTCTTTAAAATATTTGTGCAGCTATTTAGTACTACTTGAATATATCCTTCTACTTCTTCAATAGATATAACTGTCTGACTTAACTCAAATCCTTTATAAGCAATCTCCATCAACACTAAATCCAACACATCCGTGTTAATGCTATTCTCTAACTCATCATTCAGCGATTGACACTTTAATACTTGTTCTTCGAGAATAATCTTGACTGCTTTTTGATACAGACTACTAATATTACTAGGGAAGCTATATTGATGATCGTATAACAAACAGAGAAGTAGCAAGGACAAAGGCGAATTAGCCAACTCCTTAGCTACTGAATTAGTTTGCAAAATCTTCCAACAACGTTGGGCTTTACTTGAAGCTAATTCCTGTTCAATATCTGGAGATTGACTATTACTCTCTTCTGAGGGTTTGGCACTCGTTGCATAGGCGATCGTAAACCACTTATGAATATATTCCTGAATATGCAAATCGCTCCAAGGCTGAAGTACGACTTCCAAAAACTGTCCTAAACTGTTCTGATAAGACGACAGACGACTAGAAACAATGTAACGATTTTCGGGGAAAGATTTTACAAATTCCTGTACAGTTTGGGATATATACTTTTGTGATAAAACAGACTCGTTCAATCCATCGATGATAATTAGCAGTTTTCCCTTCGCTAACATCCATAGAGCTAATTCCCGTGATTCAGGAAAACCAGACTTCTCAAACTCTTCCGCGATCGCTTGCAGTAATGTATCCGTATTTTGAAAAACCTTCCACATCTGCAAAAATACGGGCAAAACATCATGGCGATATTTTCCTTCAGGATAACGCAGTGACTCTAATCCCACATATTGCAGAAAAGTTGTTTTCCCCGTGGCAGGCTTACCTAAAACCGTTAAATATGCTTCCTCATTAGCAAGATTCAAGCCTAATAGATTATTACCTTTACTATAACTACTTCTCTGGAGATCCATCGAAAAAGCTTCTTCAAGTTCTTCAACCGATTCAAAACTACGAATGGATGTATGGGGCTGAAATCTTTGAGGAACATAAATAGAAGAAAGATTAGGGGTGTTTGGACTACCCAACAGATGGATAAAAGCATGAGTAGCTATATATTCCCTCGCATAATTACGCGCTGCTTTCGCAATAGCATGACTAAAGTAAGCCTCATTAATATCAGGCTCTTTTGATTTTAGATGTTCTATAAATCCTAAAAATGCCACCTCAAAGCGTTGCACAATGTCACGAATATTTTGCTCTCTTCGGATACTCATAAAAGACCTTTCGATACGCGAGAAACTCCGCGCTTTAGCGCTGAGAGGTAAGCGAAGGTTGGTTTCAACCGCCAGTAGATATTAGAAACCATAGCTATAGCCATCCTTGCGATGAATAGTTTTGCAATACTTGTGACTGATACCTTGAATCAATGTTGATGCTGAGATATTGAAACTACCCGTAGAACGGACAGCCACACGTCCAACATACTCACCAATCTTTTTACCAGTGGTGACAATTGCTTTCACAATGTCACCAGTCTGGAAACCTTCTGAGCCAGTGCCAACAGGTAAGCCATTAGTCTTGAGAGCATTGAGCAAAGCCCAACGAGTAGAATTTACCGCCGCCGCATCTTTAAGTGAACGTTTTGTTTGAGTTACTACTTTTTTCAAAACTTCAGGCTTCTTAGCTAAGAAATCAGTGATACTTTGCACACCTTTTTTGGTGTTGCATGGTTCACAGGCAAGGGCTAGATTAGAAATACGATTAGACCCGCCCTTAGATTTTGGGTGAATATGCTCTACTTGTAAAGGCACGTTTTCAGCACCGCAATAAGCACATTTTCGATCCCATTTTTCAAGTAGATACTCGCGCACCTCGTAGCCTTGTAGTTCTCCTTGCTGATATTCAATCCCTGATATTTCAGGATTTTCTATCTGTTGCAGATCGAATCTGACTAACTCAGAAACAATTGAACCAATGGGAGCTAATTTAATAAACTTGCGTACCCAAGTCATAATCGTTAAAACACGATGCTCTAAGGTTGGAGCTAACCAACCTTTAGGACGGGTACGATTCAAAAATCTGGCTTGACGATAACGGGTTTTACGGTTACGTCTGCCACGTCTTAGAGATCGGCGCGATTCAAGATTATTTTTGATAGCTTGACCACGATGACTAAGTTCTGCACCAAAGATGGCTTCCTCTTTTTGAACTAAAGCTAATCCCGTTGTCTTGGAGCCAGTATCAATTTTTATCTCGATTGGTTCTGGTGTAGCAGTTACCTCTTTTTTTAAAATAATCGTGAAGGGGAATTGACGGAATACATCCGCCCTACCAGCTTTGAGTAATGATCGAGCCATTCCTGCTGTGCAAGGTGTTAGCGGTTTGTGATTAGTATCTAATACGAAGATTTGGTTAGACATTGTTGCGTCTTTTCTAATTGCTTGTAATGTTTGCTTCGCCAAGGTTATCTAGGCTTGTTATGCTTGCAACACTGTCCCAGTGACCTTAGAACTGTTTAATTACAAACGACAGAGCGGGGAACTAGCAAGCATTCCGAGGTGTCGTGACCTAAATAACGTAGTCAGTTAAGACTTAGGCTGGTCAGCACGGCTTCAAACTTTAGGCTCGAAGCCCCGTCACTTCAGTGCGGGGTTGCTGACAAAAACAGTATTATCTTATCTGTAAGTAGTCTGACATACAAAATCTAGATGGTCTGTAAGAAATTATCAACTTAATTACTGGTGTTTCGTGGAAGTTTCTAAAGCCATCATCCCTAGCCCCTCTCCCGCAGGCTACCGTGTACACACAAGTATCTCTGTCTACGTTTCAGGGTTTAGATGATCCCCCCCAGCCCCCCTTAAAAAGGCTACGGTGTACACACAAGTCTCTCTATCTAGGTTTCAGGGTTTAGATCCCCCCAGCCCCCCTTTTTAAGGGGGGAGAATAAATTAAATTTTCTTCTTCCCCCTTTTTAAGGGGTATTGAGGGGGATCATTAGTAACTCGCGCTATAGCTGACAACTTGTGTGTACACCGTAGCTCCTGCGGGAGAAGGGGGTGGGGGATGAGGGTTCCATGTAACACCAATTACTTATTTTCAGCTTATCGATTTCTCCTTTCTTGTCCTTCTCCTTATCCCGAACTCACCCTGACTCAAGATTACGGAAAAATGTATTTTGCTAAAACTAGTCTATATCTAACACTTTGAGGATAAGCGATCGGCTGGAATTTATAGTCTTTAACCGTTTCTCTAACAATATTAACTAATTCTGGAGCAACTGTTTTTTCAAATTCCAAAAATTTCTTGGTTACTTTGCCGTCGGGAGCCACCAGCCAAGCATAAGTGACCGTACCACTTTTACCTGCAATATTTGTCACTTTAGGTGGAATCCACTCTATGCCTTTTTCCCTTGTATCCGCGTTAATCAACACATCTTTCGCCGCAATGCGTGTCCGATCTATTTGTCCTTTTGACAAAATATCGGGATCTGTAAACATAGAAGTGGTCAAGTTAGTTGTCACCACTTCATCTTGACCAGTGGTTGCTAAATTAGTGCCAATTACTGTTTTTTTAGCAGGTTTTCCAACTCCATCTTTTTGGGTAGGACTAGGGTCTGGTTGATCTTTGATCGCATTACCCTGTAACTCAGGCTTAAGATTGCTGCTAGGAGATTTGTTAGCAACGGTGTTGTCGATCTTGCCCGAATCTACGGGACGAGGTGTTTGGGTAGGCTGCGTTTTTGGTGGAGAATTCCGTGGTTTACTCTCCTCTGCGGGGGGGATGGTTTCAAGATTATCGAAAAAGGCAGAATTATTATTAGCTAAGGGAAAATTATCCGCACGATCAAAAGTGTCTAAATCGGGCGATCGCGATGATCTGTTAACTGGGATATCTAGTTTATTTGCAGGATTGGTAGGTTTAACAAATAAATTATCGAACAAAGATTTATTCTGTCTAGGAATCGTCGCCACCTTTTTGGGAGGCAGATTGAGGGTTGGCACGATCACTTCAGGCGGTTCTTCAGTTTTCTTGAGTGGATTGGGCGTGAGCAACATAAACCCAGTATGAATACCAAGGGAACCAATTACTAATATCCAAAATGGATATTTGACAGCGAAATCACCTACTTTGTGAGCAAATTGACTCACCGATCGCTTATTTAAGGTTTTATTAAAGGGGTGACGTGCAGGTAACATGATTGGCTCCGCTTTACTTACAATTAGTTTGCTTTTGGGTTTAGTCGGCAACATTGTCTTTCAGCAAGTTTTGATTTTATTTTACAATTGACTACTTATGAAGATCGCGAGGTGGCGATCGCAACACGATTGCCTGCAATGCTTCTTAGTTCAGCAAGACGGTTAATTACGATTTGATAAGAGACATTAGTATTATCGGCACTGAGGACAACTACCCCCCGCGAAGAAGTTGCTAAAAATTTACGAATATCCTGCTCTAACTGTTGAGGTGCAATAGATTTGCCGTCTGAAAGCATCTGACCATTAGGATCAAGGGTAATTATGAAAATATCTTCAGCTTTGAGATCGGATGGATTAGATTCAGCGCTACTATCGCGATCGCTGATGGGTAGGTCAACCCCAATACGGCTAGGCACAATTAACGCCGATGAGATCAAGATAAAAAACGCCAAGATCGAAAACACCACATCTAACAAAGCTGTGAGATTAATTTCTGAGCTAGATGATGATTGGTATTTTTTGCGAATTCTCATAAATTAACTTTTTCGTGATCAAATATGACCGATGTATAACTGCTATTGTTCCTAACCACATCTAAAACCTGCGGCAATAACTTGAGAGAGTGCGCCCCGAAGGGGCGCACTCTCTCAAGTTATTTAGGATTGCGGCTTAGTGTAATTAACTTCTACTACGGTATGCACATTACCGCGAGGCGTAAAATCGCCTTTAACATTGATTCTAAGCGGATCGCTTGCTTTGACAAAATCATCGAGAATCTGATTAACTGATTCTTCGTGAGAAATAAAGCGATCGCGGTAGCTATTGATATATAACTTAATCGCCTTTAGTTCTACCAATAACAGGTTTGGGGTATAGCTAATATAAATCGTGGCAAAGTCTGGATAGCCCGAAAAGGGACATTTGCTAGTGTATTCGGGAAGGGTAATTTGAATGTTGTAATCTCTGCCAACACGAGGGTTGGGGAAAGTGGTGAGGGTTACTTCTGCGATCGCTTGTTCGCCGTATTTAACAGTCATATCTGCTCTGAGGATAAAAAATCAAAAAATCAAAAAATCAAAAAGTAAAGCTGTGTGAGATTTACTTTAGACTTCTAGCGTAACAAATTTAAATAAAAAAAGAGAAGGACGCTTCGCGTCCTTCTCTTTTTTTTGTCATAGGCAAGCTTTACACTTGCTCATGAAACTGCTTTTAATGTTTTTTGACATCATGGGGCTGAATTACTCCATAACCGCCATGATTTCGCTCATACACAACATTGATCTCCCCTGTATCAGCATTGCGAAAAACATAGAAATCATGATCAATCAATTCCAGCCTTTCCAGAGCCTCATCTACCGATAGGGCAGGCATGGCGAAGTATTTGTTACGGATTACCTGAGTTGGCAATTCAACGACCCGATTACCATTTGGCAAGGGTACAGGAGGTTGTTCCGCGACAGCAACACTGGTTTTCGCAGCACCGCGATCGCTCTTGCGCTCCTTGAATTTTCGCAACTTACGCGCAATTTTGTCGGCAACTAGATCGATACTTGCATACAAATTCTCGCTCTTCTCCTCGGCACGGATCACAGATCCGTTCGCATACACGGTTACTTCCGCCGATTGGCTAGAAGCAATGCGAGGATTTCGAGCCACCGACAGATGGACATCCACCTCGGTAGTTAATCCTTGGAAATGGCTCACCGCTTTGTCAATCTTTTGTTCGACATATTCGCGGATGGCTTCCGTGACTTCAATATTCTTGCCTTGAATTACAAGTTTCATCTCTATGACCTCGATTCTGAGTTCCAAATCAGTTAATTTAAAATCGACACGCGCAGTCTTGTTTTTTATTACCCCACTGCGCCGAATAGCTGATTTGGCTATGTGATCACCATAACACTTTGGGGGTGTTATCAATCAAGGTTTGATGCACTTCTTAACGTATTAATAACCAATTTTGATGTTTTTAGTACTAAATGAGGGAGAGACGGCACTTCGTGCCGTCTCTCCCTACAAGTATATAGCGGTCATCTCAAGACCCAGAAGTAAGTAGCGGCGCTTTGCGCCGCTACTTACTTCTGGGTTTGTGTCCTAATCTGTACGAATAAGATCAAACAAGGTTGCTATTTATCGCTTACGATTGGCATTGTGCATCGTCTGTTTTAAGCATGTGAGGTTTGTATGAGTTCGGCTGTGGAACTATGGCAACGTTACCAAGACTGGCTGTATTACCATTCAGAGCTAGGGATATATTTGGATATCAGTCGGATTAGGTTTACGTCAGACTTTTTAACAGAGATCCAACCCAAGTTTGTTAAAGCTTTTGCAGATATGAAAGCTTTGGAGTCTGGCGCGATCGCCAATCCTGATGAGCAGCGCATGGTCGGACATTATTGGCTGCGATCGCCAGAAATTGCTCCCACCGAAGAGTTGCGTAACGATATTACGGAAACCCTTGATCGCATTGAAGAATTTACTAAAAAAGTTCATGCGGGGATCATTCATCCACCTACGGCTCCAAAATTTACAGACATCTTGTCGATTGGCATTGGTGGATCAGCCCTAGGACCACAATTTGTGGCGCAAGCTTTGGCTAAGGCTGATGTGCCACTCAAGATTAGCTTTATTGATAACGCTGATCCCGATGGTATTGACCTAGTACTTGATCTCTTAGGCGATCGCCTTAGCACCACCTTAGTATTAGTAATTTCTAAATCTGGTGGTACACCTGAAGCCGCTAATGGCATGAAGGAAGCGGAATTTGCCTTTCAACAAGCAGGGCTAGATTTTGCCAAACAAGCGATCGCGATTACGGGCGTTGGTAGTGCCTTAGAAAAATATGCGATCGCCAATGGCTGGCTCGACACTTTCCCAATGTATGACTGGATCGGCGGTCGCACCTCAGAACTATCCGCAGTCGGCTTAGTGCCAGCCGCATTGCAAGGTATCAACATTCGTGAAATGTTACGCGGCGCAAACTTAATGGATGCGGCTACCCGTGTGGAAAATATGCGCCAAAATCCTGCGGCACTCTTAGCGATGTCATGGTACTTTGCCTGCAACGGTAAAGGCGAGAAAGACATGGTGATTCTGCCCTACAAAGATCGCCTGCTCCTGTTTAGCCGCTATTTACAACAGCTAGTCATGGAATCCATCGGCAAAGAGCAGGATCTTGATGGCAATTTGGTGTATCAAGGGATCGCCGTCTATGGCAATAAAGGATCTACCGATCAACATGCCTATGTGCAGCAACTCCGCGAAGGTGTCCCTAACTTTTTTGCTACCTTTATCGAAGTACTTCAAGACTCCGCCAAGCCGCATCCTGAGGTTGAGGAAGGCGTAGTCACAGGCGATTATCTGCTAGGGTTTCTGCAAGGGACTCGCAGCGCTCTTTACGAAAATGGTCGAGATTCAATCACCGTAACGATTCCAGTGGTTTCTGAACTTACAATTGGGGCATTAATCGCTCTGTACGAACGTGCAGTGAGTTTCTATGCTTCATTAGTAAATATTAATGCCTACCACCAACCAGGGGTTGAGGCAGGCAAAAAGGCTGGAGCTAAGGTATTAAACTTACAAAAGAAACTGGTTGCCGTCTTAAAGATCTCTACTGTGTCTCTTTCTTTAGAAGAAATTGCTACCCAGATGGATGCTCTAGATGAGATTGAGTCTCTGTATCATATTGCGCGTCATCTTCATGCAAACTGTAAGCTGCTATTAGAAGGCGAGCTCACAAAACCAACTACGCTAAAACTAATGCTGATCGCATAAGGCTAAATTTTGATAAATCTCAAATAATATGTGAGAGTGAGTCCCGAAGGGACTCACTCTCACATATTATTTGGGAATCTGATATTAACGATTATTTTGAAATCAGGCTGCTGTGAGTCACAATTTTTTTAATTTTTTAGTTAGCATCGTCTTTTTGATAAAAGAATCTGTAACAATATGTTCTCTCATGTGTATCCCAGTTACGGAGGTTGGAAGTGAAGAAAATCCTACTTTTCTTTAGTGAACTTAATAATGTTGACCTTGATTGGTTTGTCCAAAAAGGCAAAAAGCAAGCTATCCATCCCGATCGCTTATTAATCCGAGAAGGGCAAATAAGTGAAGCCTTATATATTGTTGTTAGTGGTTCATTTAGTGTGGCGATCGAATCACAGGATCATAAGGAATTAGCAAGAATTGGTGAGGGAGAAATTGTTGGTGAAGTTTCTTTTATTGATACTCGACCTCCCCTTGCTAGTGTGCGATCGCTAGAAGAGTCGGTTGTCCTGTCAATACCAAGAGTTCAACTCCTTGGCAAATTACAACAAGACATAGCTTTTTCCTCAAGATTTTATCGAGCTATCTGTCTCTGTTTATCGGATCGTCTGCGTGGTACTGTCAATCGCCTTGGATATGGTCATGATGGTGATACTGCCGCAGATCATCTCGAAGAATTTAGTCAATCAATGATTAGTAACCTAGAACTAGCTGAAGCCAAGCTCAATTGGTTAATTAAAAATGTGCGTGAATCTTAATTTAGAGCTAGAACAAATCAAAATTCAAAATATAAGTGGCGGCGCTTTACATCGTCACCTATATTTTGAATTTTAAGATTCAATTCCCCATTTAGATGGTATGAAAAATGATAATACCGAGAATTGATTCAATCACTACGGCAGCTACTAAGCCAGTCCAAAATCTGCCTACGGATCTGTTAAAACCTAACGCATTGTCTTCACGACTAACGGTAAAAAATAATGACCAAGCTTGAGTTTGACTTAATCTTGCAAATTGATTAAAGTCTTCACGAAAAGCGATCGGGGTAAACAAATCCTTGCTGCTAAAGTCAAATTTGGTTTCCATAATTTTCTCTTCAAGACTTGGGCTTGTTTAATGTTTGATGAGATTATCTTAACAATTGTTTACAATTAAGACAATCTGTCTCAAGTGCTGTTTGACGCGATCGCCATGTAATTCTAAAGTTGCATCCATGCTCAACAAAAAGAGAGAGGTTGCTAAGCAACCTCTCTCTTTTTGTTTTTAACTTTTGTATCACGGCTTCGCCACGATGCAAAAAATTGGTTCTTTGCTTTACTGCAAGTCATTGATTAGGTTCAACACGCATTAAGACTTGACCATATTCAACGGGTTGATTATTTTCCACCAAAATCTCTACGATTTTGCCGCCAGACTCAGCGTCAATTTCGTTCATCAGTTTCATGGCTTCAATAATGCAAACAGTGCTTCCTTTTTTGATGGTATCGCCGATTTCCACAAATGGAGATTCATCGGGTGCTGGCGAGCGATAGAATGTGCCAACCATTGGTGATGTGATTTCGACTAGCTTTTTGGCATGAATCGAGTCAGCGATTGTTGTTGTGTGAGTTCCAGTATTGCCAGAGGCATGATCGATCGCCGCTACAACAGAATTAGCAGACATAGCTATGGGAACAGGCTGCACTACAGTTGGCGCAAACCTATTTTCGCTTTTACGGATACTCAGACGGACATCGCCTGATTCTAGAGTCAGTTCGGTAATATCTGTCTTATTTAGAATCGTGACTAATTCACGCACTTGCTCTAAGCTAAATTCCACCTAATTTTCACGCCCCAAATACGTGTCTTCACGAGTATCAATTTTGATGCGATCGCCAACATTCACGAATAAAGGAACGTTGATTGATGCACCAGTTTCAACTTTAGCGGCTTTGCTCCCACCAGTAGCAGTATCACCTTTTAAACCTGGGTCGGTTTCGATAACCTCTAATACGACGGTGTTAGCCAATTCTACATCAATCACCCTTTCGCCCCAACGCACGACGTTAACTTCCATGCCTTCTTTGATGTACTTGACGCGACTACCAATTTGGGCAGCGGTCAAATTCGCTTCTTCATAGCTCTGCATATCCATAAAGACGTAATCATCACCATCTTTATAGGTATGCTGCATGGAGCTTTTTTCTAGCACAGCTTGAGGAATCATTTCCCCAGCCCTGAAGGTTCTTTCGAGGTTTTTACCTGTCATGGCGCTTTTTAGCGTGGTGCGAACAAAAGCTGAACCCTTGCCAGGCTTTACGTGTAAGAATTCCACTACACGCCAGACTTCGCCATCGAGTTCAATTGTTACGCCGGGTCGAAAATCGTTACTAGAGATCATTGCAGATTGAGTAATAGCCGAAGATTATTCTAGCCTAGCGATGTAACCTTTGCGACAAAAAAATATAAAAACCACAAATAAACGATTGCATCGTTTATTACCATGCCGATGTATCTTCGGCGATTTGTTTGCCCTCGGTTTGCAAATATTCTAAAAATGCTTGGGCTACTACCGATAGTTGCTTACCCGCCAGATGAATCACATACCAATTGCAGGGAATCGGGAAATGCTCAACATCTAAAATCGCGATCTGTCCTGAGGCTCCCTCTAAGGCGATCGTGTGACGAGATAGAATCGAGATCCCTAAACCACCCGCGATCGCCTGTTTAATCGCTTCATTGCTCGACAATTCCATCTTGACTTTAGGCGTAATTTTATGTTCATCAAATAATTTCTGGACATATCCCCTTGTTCCTGAGCCTGACTCTCTAGTGATGAAAGGCTGATCCGCTAACTTCTGAATAGGAATATTCTTTTCATGGGCGAGAGGGTGATCGTGATTAGCCAGTACAACTAGAGGATTTGCCAAAAATGGATGGGATTTAACGTCTGGCTCGTCAGGAACTTGGCTCAGAATATATAAATCATCCTTATTCTCAGAAAGTCTTTCCAAAATACCGCTATGATTTGTTACCTTTAATGATATTTCTACCCCTGGATAACGCTGGCAAAATGGACCTAGCAAGCGAGGAATTACATATTTTGCAGTCGTTACTACCGTAACCTTTAAATATCCCTGCTTTAGACCTTTCATATCTGCGACACTCATCTCAAATTGCGATATGCGTCCAAAAATTTCTTGACAGGTCACAAACAATTCATTTCCAGCCTGAGTTAGAAAAAGACGTTTTCCAACTTGCTCAAACAGAGGCATCCCGATCGCCTTCGTGAGATGTTTAATTTGCATAGAAACCGTTGGCTGCGTGAGAAATAACTCCTCTGCGGCGCGAGTATAGCTCCCATGCCGAGCCGCCACCTCAAAAACCTGTAGTTGATGGAGTGTAATATGGCTGGCTAATTGAGAATCAGATAGGCGATAACTCATAATAAAAAAAATCATAGATTGTATTCTATGATTTTAGCACTAATGTATATTTTTATTCTATGTATGTGGCTATAGGTTTTAAAAATGAGATTTAGACACCAATTCGCCAATTTATGGCGCTCTATATCGATTTTATTTAGGGATGAAAGTTTTTTAGGCGCTATTAGCAAAATCGAAAATATTGTTTCTAAGATCTTGGCGATCGCCCTAATCTTGGTGATTTTTATTGCCCTTTTTGATCTACTTAAGCTTTTAACCGTTGACTTGTTTTTGACTGATCCCAAAGGGGTATTTACTGCCCCACTTCTAAAGATATTTGGCATGTTTCTAAATGTGTTGATCGCCTTGGAACTAATGGAAAATGTCACAGCTTATCTACGTCAGCATGTAATTCAATTAGAGCTAGTGATTATTACTGCCCTAACTGCGGTTGCTCGTAAAATCGTTATTTTTGATAGTAAAACTGAGGGAGACTTAACTGGTTTGGCGATCGCTGTTCTCTCACTCTCGATTAGCTACTGGATTGTCCGTAGTCAAAATCCATCGCGTAAACACTAAAATCCTGTGCCATCCGCCATGTGAGCAGTCCAAGATCTTAATAGCTCTGTAAAAGCTCAAACGATCGCCTGATGCTAAAATTGTGCTAAGTATTTGATCTGTAATATAAAATCCTTATCTAAAAAGCTATATGACACAATCATTAAGTAACTTTCTAGGCAGCCTTGTCGCAGGTGGCGTAGTTCTTGGTCTGATTTTCGTAGCGGTATATTTAGTTAGCAAAAAAGACCGAGTTATTCGCCGTTAATTTGATTCAACAAAAAAGCCTCGCTTTGCGAGGCTTTTTTGTTGAATGGCTAACTCAGTGCATAGCGCTGTCTTGCTATACTTATTCATAAATCAAGTCCCTAGGAGAAATATAGAACCATGATCAACATCGGTGGCAACCCGCTAATGATTCTTTTGGCAATCGTTGCCGCTTTAGGAGGTGTGGGTTTATATTTTGTGCGAAACTTTCGACCTGAATTAGCTCGCGACCACGATATATTTTTCTCGGCGATCGCCTTGGTCTACGGGATCATTCTACTAGCTTTCAATTTCCGCATGGAAATCACCACACAGTTAGCTCAGGTTCTTGTGGTTGGCTTTGCGGGTTGGTTTGCTGTCGAGTCATTGGTGTTGCGTCAAGCATTGGCAAACCAAGCTCGTAGAGCGCCCTCTAGTCCTCTAGTTGATGATGAAGAACCGATTGGATCTGACTATCGCGTGGAAATTGATCCCACCCGTGAAATTGCGCCCCGCCGCGATCGCGATTCCGCCCGTCGGATGCGTGGCTCCACCCCAAATAGTGCCGAAGCAAGCGAACTCAGAGGTGATACCACCGATGAGCGTCGCTCTCGTCGCCCCAAACGCAGTGATAGCAATAGTGCTAGTGATTCAGTTATTGATATTGACGAAAACGATATTCGTCCCGTAAATCCTAAGCGTCGTCCTAGACCTAGCGGTAATGGGGAAAGCACCAACGGCGATCGCCCCAGAAATCGTAATAGTGAATCCGATGTGTTTCCTAATAGTGATGCATCTGGAAAAGATGGCGCAACAGGTTCAGCGTCTGGGCGTAGACGTAGACCATCAACTCGTCCATCCTATCCAAATACCGAAATTTCAGATCATGATGATTTTTAAATTTATTTGGCTCACAGGGCTTTAAGCTATATTTTGAGAACGTCGCGATCGCTATCTTTAAAACCCTAAAACATTACCTATTGCTATAGAATCGTTAAAGAATCTTTGAAATTGATTTAAGCTAGAGGTCTCTGTAGGGTAAAGACAAAATAAACTGTCACAAAAACCTTACAGCCTGATTTGATCAACCATTACTTGGGCTTTCGATCAACCGTGAGTTATTGCGTTAATCCAACCTGTACTAATCCGAATAACGAACCATTCGCTATCAACTGTGCGAACTGTGGTTCTAATTTGAAGCTGCGAAATCGTTATCGGGCAAGTCGTCCCCTTGGCAAAGGTGGATTTGGAGCAACGTTTCTTGCTGCCGATGAGGGGCTACCCGGATTCCCATCTTGTGTTGTGAAGCAATTGCGCCCCAATACTCAATCCCCTAGCGTGATGAAAATGGCAAGGGAATTATTTGAGCGGGAAGCATTTACCCTTGGCAAGATTGGCAGCCATCCCCAAATTCCTCGTCTATTAGATTATTTTGAGGAAGATAATAATTTTTATTTAGTCCAAGAATTTGTGGATGGCGAAACCTTAAAACAGGAATTTGAGAGGCGTGGAGTTTTCAACGAAATTGAGATCCGCAAAATCCTCACAGAAATTTTCCCAGCCCTTGGTTTCATGCACGAAAACGGTGTAATTCACCGTGACATTAAGCCTGCAAACATTATGCGCCGTAAACAAGATGGTCAATTGGTATTGATCGATTTTGGTGCAGTTTCTAGCCAAGTTAATAAGCCATCGGCGGATGAAGATCCGAGTGGGTTATTAACCAATTTTGCGATCGGTACTCCAGGGTTTGCACCGCCAGAGCAGATGGCGATGCGTCCTGTTTACTCTAGCGATTTATATGCGACGGCGATGAGTTGTCTGTATCTAATGACTGGGCGATCGCCTAAGGACTTACCCCACGATCCTTACACAGGAGAGATTAACTGGAAATCACAGGTAAAACTTAGCGATCGCATGAGAGTTGTTTTCGAGAAACTACTCCAGCAATCGGTGGCGCAACGTTTCCGCTCTGCCGAAGAAGCATTAAGAGCATTAGAATCTGGCGGCATTGCCGATGAATCACCGAGAGCAATTACCCCAGCGATAAATACGCATTCATCTAATATTAATGCACCTTCATCTGTGACCATGAGACCTGCTACCAATAATGCACAGCAGCCCAACTCGCGTATTCAATCACAGAGATATGGCAGTACTCAGGGGACACAATTTGATACTGGAATGATGACTACTGGTAATACTCGCGCTGGTAGTGGTCGGATAGGAAGTGGTGAATTAAAGGGGGGACGCAAAGTTATTGTCGAATATAGTCAAGGTAAGCGTAATTTTGCGAACCAAGACTATACCAAGGCTGCTTTTGGTAGTGCAACCTTAGCGGGCATCGTGATGAGTCGCTCAAAACTAGTTGAAGCTGATTTTTGTCATAGTGACTTGACGGGCGCAAGTTTCCAAGGTGCAAATTTATCACAAGCTAAGTTAAATAGTGCTAATTTGCGAGAAGCCAAAATGCAACGCGCCATTTTGGTAAAGTCAGATTTGGGTAGTGCCTCAATGATTTTGGCAGATCTACGAGAGGCAAACCTGCAATCAGCTTATATGAGTAAAGCCGATCTATCGGGTGCTAACTTGAGTGGTGCTAACTTAAAAGGAGCTTACTTAAATCAAGCAAATCTGAATGGTACAAATCTTTGTGGTGCAGATTTAAAAGGAGCTAAGATCTCTGATGACCAGTTGGCTCAGGCAAAAACAAATTGGGGGACTATTCGCCCCGATGGTAGCAAGCGTTTATTTTAATTTCAAGAATAGGGTGCGCGACGCGCATCTTATTCTTGGGTCTATCTATATGTACGGATATTAAGCCTGTGAGATTTCCAGATAATCAATTAGTTGCATTATTTACGGAGCTTTTGGAAAAGGATCAAGTTATAGCCTTTGACAACTTCATTTCCCATGGGCGCGATCGCTATCTACATGATCGCATAGTACAAAGTCTTACCCCTGATAGTCTGCCGCCAGCCTGTGTACTTTATCCCCAAAGTATTGATCAGCTATCAAAAGCGATCGCCCTAGCCTATGAGCATCGCTTGCGAGTGCTGCCCTGTGGCAAGGCTACCAAATTAGATTGGGGTGGTTTAGTTAGTCGCGCCGATGTGGTGGTGAGTACTTCGCGCCTAAATCAGATCATTGAGCATTGTGTCGGCGATCTGACCGTGACCGTGCAGGCAGGTGTTAAGTATCAAGATTTACAAGCAGTCTTAGCTGAGAAAAGCCAATTTTTAGCGATCGATCCTCCCTATAGTCCAGATGCAACTATTGGCGGGATTTTAGCGACAGGTAGCGCTGGTTCCTTGCGCCATCGCTATAACAGTGTGCGCGACATGTGTTTGGGCATTGAGTTTGTGCGCTCCGATGGTGAGGTCGTTAAAGCTGGTGGGCGCGTCGTTAAAAATGTGGCAGGCTATGACCTGATGAAATTATTAACAGGTTCCTATGGCACATTGGGGATTGCGTCCACGATTACTTTTAGGCTTTATCCTTTGCCTGAATTTAGCCAAATTGTCGTAGTGACGGGTGCAGGGGCGGCGATCGCCCAATTACAGCAGCAAATTAGTAAATCGGTATTGACTCCGACGACCTGCGATTTATTATCGGCTTCAGTAATTACGAAATTAGGCTTAGGAGAAGGTGTTGGTTTAGTGGTGCAATTTTCTAGCCTTAAAGTTAGCGTGATTGAACAAGGCGATCGCGTGGCAACCCTTGCCAAGGAATTAAATTTACAGGTGCAAATTATTGATCAAGTTCAAGATTTTTGGCGATCGCTAGAAAATTTGTTATGGCAAAATGAACTTCGCAATTTAACGCCATCATCTATTAATAAATCAATTGTTTGTAAATTGGGCATCTTATCATCGGCGAGTGCGACCCTCATACAGCAATGCGAACAAATTTTTAGTAGTCAATCCTATTTTTTGCAAATCCATGCTGGTAGCGGTTTAGGAGTATTACGCATAGAGGATGGACAGAATCTTGAAGTTGCAGAACAATTAGCGAAGGTGAGAAGTATTGCTGAGTCCCATAGTGGATTTTTGACAATTCTGGAAGCTCCGCAAGATTTGAAATTTAACAACCAAGTTTTGGGCAATGTTTGGGGATATACGGGCAATGCTGGCGATCTGATGGTTAAAATTCAACAACAGTTTGACCCTGGAGGTTTGCTCAGTTGCGATCGCTTGTATTCTTAGAGTGGTGGTGCTTTACAGCGACACTCTTTTTTTTTTGTATATTGCGTAATAGTGCGTATGTGGGCTTTCTGATTTTTATGGAGGTTTAGGTAATGGCGATCGCATCAGAGCAGATCAAAAGTCTAGAAACAAGTCAGCCGCTAAATTCTAAGATATTATCAATCACAGAATTTTTGGCACTACCAGAAACCAAACCTGCTAGTGAATATATCGACGGTCAAATTTATCAGAAACCTATGCCTCAGTTTCAGCACAGCGCCTTTCAAGTGGAAATTGCAAGTGCAATTAATTTGATTGGTAAACCTCAAAAACTTGCTTTTGCCTTTCCTGAGTTGCGTTGTAACTTTAGCGATATATCAATCGTGCCTGATATTGCGGTGATGCGTTGGGCTAATATCCCTTTTTTAGAAAATAAACGAGTTGCTAACGTGGCTCCCATTGCTCCCGATTGGACTATTGAAATTCTTTCGCCCGATCAGTCGCCTTTGAGGGTAATGAGCAAAATCAGTGCGGCTATTACCAATGGTTCAGAGCTTGGTTGGCTAATCTCACCAGCACAAGATTTTATTATGGTTTTTCAAGGCGATCGCTTCCCCGAAAAAATGTCTGGTCAGGATGTTTTACCTGTTTTGGATATTTTAAATTGGCGGGTAACGGTGGATGATGTGTTTAATTTGTTATGTTTAGAATAAATTTTAAAATATGCAAGTCTCTGATAAGTCCAGTTTTGAAAATATCTCGATTCAGAATCAAAATAATCATGAAAACAATTATGAAATAGCTCCTAATTTTGATGCTAAAAATCCACCAAACCCAGAACTAATCGATGCCTGTGTCCATTGCGGTTTCTGTCTATCCACTTGTCCGAGCTATCGGATCATTGGCAAAGAGACCGATTCGCCACGCGGCAGAATCTATTTAATGGATGGAATTAATGAAGGTGATATTCCCCTATCTCCTGCGATCGCCCAGCATTTTGATACCTGCTTAGGTTGCTTAGCCTGTGTGACCACTTGCCCCTCTGGTGTGCAGTATGATCAACTCATTGAGGCAACTCGCGCCCAAGTTGAGAGAAATTATCCGCGATCGCTACCTGAGCAACTATTACGCAAGTTTATTTTTGCCACATTCCCCTATCCCAATCGCCTCAGAGTCCTGCTTGCGCCACTATTGGTTTATCAGAAATTAGGTTTGCAAAAACTATTGCGATCGACAGGTTGGCTAGAGAAGTTTCTACCTGCACAAATCACAGCAATGGAATCGGTATTACCCGAACTCACTCCCGCCGCATTTAAGGATAATTTACCCGAAGTAATTCCTGCTAAGGGAGAGAAGCGTTATCGTGTGGGTATGCTTTTGGGCTGTGTGCAGCGTGTATTTTTGCCAGAGGTGAATAATGCCACCGTGCGCGTATTAACTGCCAATGGTTGCGAAATCGTGATTCCCAAATTGCAAGGCTGTTGTGGTGCTTTGTCCCATCATCAAGGGCAGGAAGCGCAAACGATGGAACTAGCTAAACAAACTATTGATGTTTTTGCCGATTTAAATTTGGACGCTGTGCTGATAAATGCCTCAGGTTGTGGGCATACGCTCAAGGAATATGGGCATATTCTCAAAGATGATCCCAACTATGCCGAAAAAGCGAAGGCATTCTCTAGCAAAGTTAAGGATGTTCAGGAATTTCTCGATCATGTGGGCTTGACTGCGAAGTTGTCACCTTTGCAGGATCAGCCATTGGCGATCGCCTATCAAGATGCTTGTCATATGCTGCATGGACAAAAAATCAGCCTCGAACCACGCCGCCTCTTGCGCCAGATTCCCAACGTACAGTTAAGGGAATCCGTTGATGCGGCGCTCTGTTGTGGTAGTGCAGGCATTTACAATATTTTGCAACCAGAAGTGGGTCATGAGTTGGGAGAGATGAAGGTAAATAATCTCACGGATACTGGCGCAGAGGTGATTGCTTCGGCAAATGTGGGATGTATTACCCAAATTCGCAAGCATTTAAAGTTGCAAAATAAAAATGTTTTACTCATGCATCCAATGGAGCTTTTAGATTATTCCATTCGCGGTAAAAAACTTGATTCAAGACAGTAATTCTTAAACTAATGAACACAGATAGCAAGCCTGAATTTATTGAAATTCCCAAGGCTGAGATTTGCTTGTATAGAAATTTCTTGCATGACTGGGAGGCTCAAAGAGTTTACCAAGAATTAATTGAAAATATTGCTTGGCAACAAGATCTAATTAAGTTCTATGGTCGTAAAATTCCAATTCCTCGTTTAACAGCTTGGTATGGGGATGAGGGAGTATCTTATAAATATTCGGGTATCTTGATGCAACCTCATCCTTGGACAGAAATTTTATCTCAACTTAAAACTTGGATTGAGAATCGAATATCTGGTAAATTTAATAGTGTTTTACTTAATCAATATCGAAATGGCAATGATAGTGTTGCGTGGCATAGTGATGATGAGCCAGAATTAGGTAAAAATCCAACAATTGCATCTCTAAGTTTAGGTGTATCCAGAAAATTTGAAATGCGATCGCGATCGCAACCAGATATAGATAAGTTAGAAATACTACTGAATAGTGGTGATTTATTAATAATGAGTGGAGACACTCAGCAAAATTGGCAACATCAAATACCAAAAATGCGTAAAGTGACTGAATCTAGAATTAATTTAACTTTTAGAAGTATTATTGTATCTATAGATAGAGTGGGGATATTATAACTATTGTGAATAAATTAAATAAACTTTATGATCTAATTCTAGAAGCTCTATATTCATCCTATGGAATTACGTCTGAATTGGGGAGAAAAGAATTTTTAAGTGGATTAAAACCACATATTCGGGATCTCAGGGAAAGTTTTCAGAATAGACAAGTCAGAGTTGATTACTCAAATAAAAATATCCAAGCTGCTTATTTAATAGCATATTATCCTTCTTATATAGAAATGACCTATGAGGTCTTAAATCGTCATGGTGTTGAAGCATTATCTTTTAAAAATAAAGAACTGAATGTATGTTTGTTTGGTGCGGGTGCGGCTCCTGAAGCGATCGCATTACTAAACTTCATCACTACTAATAATCTCAACAATATTGAGGTAGTTGTTATTAATGCCTACGATGTTTTTGCATCAACTTGGAAATTTAGCCTTGAGTTAATACAGCAGTTTATTATCCCCCATTTTTGGGAATCAAAGAAATTCAAACTAATTGGTAGAGAATTAGATTTATGTAAGCATGATGGATTCAAAAATATTGGACAGGAGATTCGCAATTCCAACCTGTTTATATTTCAAAATTGTTTAAATGAACTTAATGATAGAAATACAGCAATTCAAAATATAAAATATTTAGCACAAAATTTGCCTCAAAAAAGCACATTAATTATTGCTGACTTGTTTGGCTACAGAGTGGTAGTGGATGCAAAATTACAAATCGAAAAGAATCTCAAAGATATTTCCTATTTGAAATTGATTAAATCAAATGATAAGGAAGAGATTCGGATGAAAATATCATTGCCAACAATTGTTAGACAACATCTTCTAACTGGTAGACCTAATCAGCCTTGGGATGAAGGTGGAATTTTAACGCCGAAATCAACAGTAAGATTTAATTTTATTAGTGCTTACCACTTGCCAGAAACTACTGACATTATTCCTGATGCTATTTCTTTAGAAATGTTACGAGCATATATTGAAAATCTAGAAATTACACAACGTAGTACGCAGCAGGAAAATGAAGAATTAAGAAATTTGCTAAATCATTTGCAGCAACAGATGCAAGATTTACAAAAGCGATTGGATGAACAAGTTAAAGCTTCTATTAATTTTGAAGAACAAGAAAATAGAGATTTGTCGTTAGAAAGATTAGATAAATCTGTAACCGCAGTAGATATATCTTTGCGTGAACTAATTCGTCAGAATCGAGACGCAGTAATAGCGCAAGCTAAACTAGCGCATCACAAACTGGAGAAAAGACTGTGGATAGCAATTATTGGTGCTGGAGGATTAGGAATAATAGCGATTGTTTTATCAGCGATCGCTATTTTAAAAAAATAATGTAACTTAATTTATATAGATGTCGGAAAAACCAAAAAGGGAGTTGCACTGCAACTCCCTTTTTGGTTTTGATTAGAAAAACCCAGAGTTATGAAAGCAATACTTAAATACTTCCATAATTCTGGGCTTTTCTTGAAGGGTGAACTTTAGAGTTTTACTTCGATATCGACACCAGCAGCAAGATCGAGCTTCATGAGAGCATCGATAGTTTTTGCCGATGGTTGGTAAATGTCGATAATCCGACTATGGGTACGAGTTTCAAAATGTTCGCGAGAGTCCTTATCTACGTGGGGCGATCTGAGAACGCAGTAGATACGACGACGGGTTGGCAGGGGAATAGGACCAACGGCAGCCGCGTTTGTACGATTAGCAGTTTCGACTATTTTTTCGCAGGAAGAATCTAGCAGGCGATGATCGAAAGCTTTGAGACGAATCCGAATCTTTTGTTGTTGAGGTGCCACAGTCTTAGGGATGTATTCGGGTAAAATTTTCAGCGTTTCTTATGTTAGCACCCCAAGAACTTAAAATCAAATACAAATTTTGTAAGAGCCTGTGAAAACCCAAAAAATAAAGATGGCGCAAAGCATTACCTTTATTTTTTTGGTTTCGTGATTGCTATACTGTTACAATCTGTAGACAGAATACATATACGCAATCCTGTATAGAAATATGTCGTTTCTCCTTTCTGATTCAATACTTGCCGCAATTGCGTATGCCGCGATCGCAGGTACATATTTACTAGTGATCCCTTTAGTAATTTTGTTTTACTTCAAGGCGCGTTGGTACAAAACTGGCTCCATCGAAAGGGTGTTTCTATGCTTCTTAGCCTTTTTCTTCTTCCCTGGATTGTTGTTACTGTCGCCCTTCTTTAACTTTCGACCTGAAGCACGCACAATTTAAAAACATGGCTTTAAATCATGGCTTTGCCATGATTTAAGAAAATATTAAGAGATTTAAGATATATGCGCCGCATTGATGCCATAGCGATCGTGCTTGCTTTTTTCGGGTTTGGTGGAGTTGCGTTTTGGGCATTTCGGGTCTATGGTTTTGACGCGACTAATGCAGGTGTTTGGAGTCAAGTGGTTTTAGTAGGCGTTTTACTAGCTTGGATTTCCACCTATGTATTTCGAGCCGTTACTCAAACTATGACCTACAATCAGCAGCTCGATGATTACAAAAAAGCAGTTTTGACCAAGCAACTCGAAGAAATGTCTCCCGAAGAGCGCGAAAAGTTATTTGTTGAAGTAGATGCGGAAAAGAAACTAACGCAAAACGTCGTCAAAGATGAATGAATCAGCGATCGCCCTATTATTCTCTGTTTCATGCTAAGCCTCTAGCAAGGCGGGTTAGTTCCTTTGGCTTTCCGCGAGATTTGGGCGATCGCTTTCAAATAATCCAACGCTGGTTAGGCTTTACCAATGATGGCGCATCGTCAAATTTGATGGCTGAAGCTCAGTTTCTGCATGATATTTTTGTTGATATTTTGGGTTATAAATCGCCCTTTGAAACAGATAGTGGGGCATGGGAACTCGAACTGCATCCAAATCCAGTCCTTGGTTTTTTTGCAGAAAATTCAGATCATGTCATTGCTGAAATCAGGGTAAATGCTGCGGAAGAAGGGGCGATCGTCAAGCCTGAGCCACAGCATGAGACGACTGAATGGCTAATCGTGTTGGATTACCGCGAGCTTTGTCTTTATCACCGTGATGTATCAGGTTTGTTTTGCCAAAGATTTGCTTGGGAATCCCTAGAGGATCTCCACCAACTTAAGACATTTTATTTCTTGCTATCGCGGCGGACACTTTTGCGGGGCATCGCTAATAGTGAAGAGCGATCGCGCACAACTCAGCTACTAGAAGAATCGCACCAACTTGAAGCGGAGGTTCTCAAAAATTTCCATAGCCACTATTACAAAATTCGCAGTCAATTAATCAAAGATTTTCGCTATCGATTGCCATTAATTATGCAGTTGCAAACTAGTAGTACTAACATTAATCTAAAGCTTAATGTCGAAGATGTCATCGCGATCGCCATTTATCAAGCCCAAAAACTGTTAAATCGTATTGTGTTTGTGGCTTGTTGCGAAGATCGGGGATTACTGGCGGAAAACTTGATTAAAGATGCTTACGAATTTGTAAATCCCTATATAGAGCAGCATATTTGGGAAAATTACAAAGCGATTTTTCGATGGGTACAAACAGGTAATACTAATTATCCCAATCCCATTAATCCCTATCCATCTAAACTTTTTGCACAAGATGACATTTTAGATAGAGCATTGTTTGTTGGTGACGAATTATGCCGCCAGATTAAAGAAATTTCTCGATTTGATTTTAATGAAGATATCACGCGCCATATTTTAATTACTCTCTTTGATGATTCCATTAAAGAATTGTCTCAGTATCGTAAAGACCTCGCCAATCTTAGCAAGCGTCGTACTCCTAAATTACCTTGCAAAGCAATCCTCCAAAGTGAGTTAGTGATTCGTACTTTGCAACAGCATTTGTCTATTGGGAATGGAGACATTGAAAGCGATCGCCAGTATTCTCACAATAATTTACAAAATACTTTGGCATATTGCAAAGACTACCAAAAACGTTTATTAAACATCAAAATAGTCCATTCTAAATGTGGTGCTGGCGTATCTCTTTCTACAGCTTTGGAGTTTTTGATTTCTGAACATGAACGAATTCATCATCTATTAACCAAGTTTGCTCCTGATGATGAAGCGATCGTTCACAAAACACCAGCAGAAATCATGGCGCATATTTTGCAGCATAATCTCTTTGGTTGTGATGTTTTGGAAGAAGCTGTCGAAATAACTCGCCTTTCTTTATGCCTGCGATCGCTAGAAATTAATTCGGTATTACCTAATTTTGAACAGAATATTCAACTAGGTGAGTTAGTAAATTGTGATTTTGGTAAGCACTTTCGAGAAGCCAGCGATCGCGGTGAAGTCATATTTCTCAAATAATTCGGAATTATGAATGCTGCCCAAAAAGCTAAGAATGTGGATATAGTTTTTTGGTAAGCCCTATCGTCTCACTTGTACATTAATGGAAAATTGAGAACAAGTAGAGGATGATTTCGCATTCTTCGAGTAAATCCACCACATCTAATTCTGCTAATTTGCCCTCACGCAATAGCTGGGCTGTTGCTTCAACCCATAGATTAAAATCACTTTCGTAGAGATTGGTAAGCGCATCAAGGGAATTATTAGCGATCGCTGTTTCGTGGATATTTTGTGTCTCTAGGTAAGCCTGTGTCATCAACTTTTTCTCAAAGTTGTATTCGCAATTAACCCTGAGCGTAACATACAGCAATTTGTTTTCAAACCCGCCACAAATTAAAATATAAAACCCGTTGCGGGGCTTCGCCCTGCGACCCTTCTTGTGGCGGGTTTGATCGAGTTTTGCTGTAAATTGATAAGACAGTCCTCCACACCATCGAGATGACAGCGATCGCCCTGTAGATGTACTGATTGGCGATCTAGAAAATGTCCTCATAAATATCTGCCATTGTTAGCGATAGATTCACCGAATTTAAGACCAACTTGTCTTCACTTCCCAAAACTTCCATTGTCCAATACTCCCTTCCCAGTATCAAAATAGACATTAAAAACCAAGAATTAGCGTGGCGGCGCTTTGCGCCGCAACGTCTAATCTTTCACTGGGAAGGGAGTAGCCACAAATAAATTTGCGCTTAGGATGGACTTAGAGCATGATTGAGAAATAATCGTTCTATTGTCCGAGGCTATCCGAGGAGAAATCATGAATTCTACATACAAAGCCTTTTGGCTAGAAGGCGGCGATCTGGTGGTGATTGACCAAACTCAGCTTCCCTTCAGCTTAGTGACCAAAACCATTAAAACTAGCGCCGATGCTGCAATTGCCATCCAAGATATGACCGTGCGCGGGGCAGGTGTAATTGGCAACGTCGCCGCCTTTGGTGTGTACCTAGCTGCGAGAGAAAGCAAAGGCGAACTCACCAAGATTAAAGAACTTTCTGCCGTAATTCGTCGCGCCCGTCCCACCGCCGTAAATCTAATGTGGGCGGTCGATCGCGTACTATCTCGATTAGAAAAAGCCGATGCCCAAAAATTGGATTTAGTGGAAGTTGCGCTCAAAGAAGCGATCGCTATTGCCGATGAAGATGTGATTGGTACGCGCAATATTGGCAGATTTGGCTGTGAACTAATTGAGGCGATCGCCAAAACTAAGTCTAAGGGCGAACCCGTAAATATTCTCACTCACTGTAATGCGGGATGGTTAGCGATCGTCGATCGCGGCAGTGCCTTAGCGCCGATTTATGAAGCCAGCGATCGCGGGATTAATGTCCATGTATGGGTTGATGAAACCCGTCCCCGCAATCAGGGCGCAAACTTGACCGCATGGGAACTCGGACAATCAAAAATCCCCCATACCCTGATTGCCGACAATACAGGCGGATTGTTAATGCAGTACGGCAAGGTCGATCTTTGCATCGTGGGAACCGATCGCACCACCCGTAGCGGTGATGTGGCTAATAAGATTGGAACCTATCTCAAAGCCCTCGCCGCCTTTGATAACAAAGTTCCCTTTTATGTCGCCTTACCAAGTTCCACTTTTGATATGCAAATCACGGATGGAGTGAAAGAGATTGCCATTGAAACCCGTAGCGCCGATGAAGTTCTCTATATGCAGGGGTTACAGGATGATGGCGTGATCGGGAAGGTGCGTGTTGCTCCGTTAGAAACCACTGCCTTAAATTATGGCTTTGATGTCACGCCTGCCCGACTGGTGACGGGTTTAATTACTGAACGTGGTATTTGTGATGCTGACGAAACTTCAATCTCAGCGATGTTTCTCGATCTAATTCCTTAACGGAAAGCTCCGACTACAGAGCTTTGCGCTTATTTAAAACCCAGAAATATTTTTGCTCATCGGCGCTTTGCGCCGATGAGCAAAAATATTTCTGTACTACTCAAAGCCTCAATAGGCTGTAATTAATATGGAATCTATAAAGCAGAATGTTGGTTTAATTGTGATTTTAGGGGCAACGGCAACAGGGAAAACGAGTCTCGCGATCGCCCTTGCTAAACATCTCAATGCTCCCATTCTGAGTGCGGATTCACGGCAAGTTTATCGCAATCTTGATATTGGCACGGCAAAGCCGACGATCGAGGAACGTCAAGGCGTTCCCCATTATTTGATTGATATTATTGATCCTGATCAAACTTTGACCCTTGCCGATTATCAAGATCAAGCCCAAACTTTGATTGCTAAATTTCATAGGGAGGGAGTCACGCCAATTTTAGTGGGTGGTTCGGGACTATATATCAAAGCAATTACAGCAGGGCTAAAAATTCCCCGCGTGCCACCACAACCCGAACTGCGATCGCAACTGGAAGAATTAGGACAGAACTATTGCTATCAAGTTTTGCAACAGGTCGATCCTGTGGGTGCAACTAAAATTCATGCGAACGATCAAATTAGAACCCTGCGATCGCTAGAGGTTTTCTATGTCACGGGTCAGCCTTTGTCAGAGCAACAGGGAGAACAAGCACCTGATTATCCAATAGTTCAAATCGGTTTAGATTGCGAAGATCTCCATGCTTATCGAAAATTAGTCGGCGATCGCACTGAGCAGATGTTAAATCAGGGATGGCTCGATGAAATTTGTAATTTGCAAAAACTTTATGGTGCTGATTTACCGCTTTTAAGAACTCTTGGCTATGGCGAAATGTCTGATTATTTAGCCCATAAAACTGATTTAGCAACGGCAACAGAACTCACGATTATCCACACTTGCCAATTTGCCAAACGCCAGCGCACATGGTTTCGTGGTTCGGGTAATGGTAATTTACCAATTCATTGGTTGCCAACAGGTAGTAATTGGGAACAGGCGATCGCGCTTTTCAAATAAATTAGGACTTACACAAAAGAACCCATCGTAAGGGCAATTCATGAATTGCCCTTACGATGGAATGCAGGTTTTACAGCAATTTGTTTTCAAACCCGCCACAAATTAAAATATAAAACCCGTTGCGGGGCTTCGCCCTGCGACCCTTCTTGTGGCGGGTTTGATCGAGTTTTGCTGTAAGCCATTTTTGCGTAAGTTCAATAAATAAAGGCGGCGCAAAAGCGCCGCCTTTATTTATTGAAAAAGCTCTGCGTAGCAGAGCTTTTTCTGTTATTTGATTTTGTCCATAATCGAGAAGATTGGTAGATACATCCCGACGATAATCGAACCGACCATGCCGCCAAGGACAATGATCATTAATGGTTCCATTAAACTCGTTAGCGCTTTTACAGATTCCTCAACTTCATTCTCATAAAAGTCCGCCACCTTCATCAACATTTTGTCAATTTCCCCAGTTTCTTCACCAATGCTGACCATTTGCAGGGCCATCACAGGGAAGACTTGAGTTTTTTCCATAGCAGGGGCAATTTGACCACCTTCCCTAACGGCATTTCTAGCAGAGTCGATCGCATTAGAAATCACCAAATTACCTGCGGTTTCCGCCGTAATTTCTAGAGAACTCAAAATCGGTACACCTGCGCGGGATAGCGAACCAAAAGTCCGTGCAAATCTCGCCACCGCAGTCTTGACAACTAGATCGCCAAATAAAGGCAATTTCAAGAAAACGCCATCAAGATAGAGTTTGCCAGCAGGGGTTGCATACACGCGGTTATAAACAAAGGCAGTCCCAAAAAATAAAGCAGGAAGAATCAAGATCTTCTCACTCTTTAAAAAGTTACTGATATTTACCAAGATTTGGGTAAAAGCGGGTAACTCACCACCTAAACTCTTAAATACGCCGTCAAACACAGGAATGATGAAAATACACATCGCTAAGAAGATTAAAACCGCGATCGAAGAAACCACAATCGGGTAAGTCATCGCAGATTTGATCTGGTTAGTCAAACGTGCCGAATCTTCAAGTAAGGTGGCTAAACGAGCCAAAACGTCATCTAACACACCACCCGTTTCCCCAGCCTGAACCATCGCGCAATATAACTTGTCGAATACCTTAGGATGCTTCCGCAAAGCATCGGAAAAGTTAGTACCCTGCTGCACATCATCGAGAACTTCGGTGAGGGCGATTTTGAGTCGGGGATTGGCACATTGATCGCACATTACCCCCAATCCGCGCACCATCGATACACCCGCATTGACCAAGGTTGCTAATTGTCGTGAAAACAAAGCCAAATCCTTGACCGTTACCTTTTTCATGGTTAAGGCGGCAAAATCAAAGCCACCTTTTATCTCTTTGACATCTTGGACATAAAAGCCTTTTTGCTTCCAAACATCACGCGCTTCCTTGACGGACTCCGCCACCATGGTTTGCTGAACTGACTTGCCCTTAGAATCCTTTAAATTGGCTTGAAACTTTGCCATGATTGCACCTCTTTATAAAAAAATTACAGGTCGAAATAGCTCGAACATCAAAGGCTACCCACTAATCGATCTGGAGCGCACCATATCGGGCGATCTCAAGTCTCCCGTAGCCTTCCGCTTCATCACAGGCGCAGGGTTCGGTCCAACTACCCGCAATAACTCTTCAGGACGTGAAGTCTTCGACAGAGCTGCTTCAAAGGTAATGTCGCCATCCATATATAGCTTTGCTAAAACCGACTCAAGGGTTTGCATCGATTCTTTACCACCTGTTTGAATAAAGCCATACATTTGGGCCGTCTTGCCTTCACGGATCAGGTTAGAAATCGCGGGTGTTACTACCATAATTTCTTGAGCCATCACCCGCCCAAATTGTCCTGGTTGGGGATTATGGCGCTGGACAAGGGTTTGACTGAGTACCGCCACAAGGGAGTTAGAAAGCTGGACGCGAATTTGCCCTTGTTGCTCTGGTGGAAATACATCCACCATGCGATCGACGGTTTGGGATGCCGAACTAGTGTGTAATGTCCCAAATACTAGGTGTCCTGTTTCCGCCGCCGATACCGCAAGCTGAATTGTTTCCAAATCTCGCATTTCTCCGACGAGAATAACATCTGGATCTTCTCGCAATGCCGCTTTAAGCGCATTAGCAAAGGTTTTCGTATCTTCGCCAACCTGTCGTTGGTGAATTACGCTTTTAACGGATTCGTAAACAAACTCGATGGGATCTTCAACGGTGAGAATATGTTCGGCACGGGTTTTATTGATGGTTTGAATCATCGCCGCGAGGGTCGTGGTTTTCCCTGATCCCGTCGGACCTGTCACCAGTACTAGTCCACGCGGTTTTTCGCTAAGTTCGCGGACAATGGGCGGCAGGCTCAGATCGTCCATATCAGGGATTTTCGATGATAGCGCTCGTAAACAAGCCGCATAGGTTCCGCGATCTTTATAGACATTGACCCGAAATCTAGCCAATCCCTTTACCCCATAGGAGCAGTCTAGCTCCCAGTTTTGTTCAAGAGCTTTGCGCTGGTTGTTATTTAACATCGCAAAAATCAAGCGCTGAGTTTCTTCAGGACTCAAAGGATCGCGATCGGTGCGGGTGAGATGTCCATTGATGCGAATGTAGGGGGGGAGTCCTGCGGAAATATGAAGGTCTGAACCTTTGCGTTCGACCACTTCTTCCATCAAGTCTTCAATGATGTAATCCATTACCATAGCGAGCTATTCTCCTGATCAAGTCCTAATAAATTGGATGATTCCCTATATATAGCGTTTTTCAGTCTAGTGAAGTAAGAGTTTGTTTCCCTGCCTTCGGCGGGGAAACAAACCTATGTACCTCGCTTGCTTGAAAAGCGCTATAACACCTGAACTAAGCGCATAGAGATATAAACATTAAATTTCAATGGGCGGCGCAAAGCGTCGCCCATTGAAATTTAGAAAGTTCTAAGTGTGGTGCAGTACGGACATTCGATGGTTTCAGGGGTGAGCATCGCATCACAGTTGTCACATTCCAGTCCTTTGCCTCGTCGAGCGCGTTCCTCCGCTTCTCGACCCTTATCGGTATATACGACTCGCAGTACCTCATCTAAGGTGGTTGCGCCTTCTCTTACGAGTTGGAAAGCATAGGCCATCAGGGTTTTCATGCCTTCTTGCACAGCAATTTCTTTGATCACTTCAGTGGTTGCACCTTTATTGATCGCACTTTGCAGGCGTTCGGTCATTTTCATGATCTCATAGACCCCTGCTCGACCCTTGTAACCTGAGCCATTACATTTTGGACATACCCTTTGTCCAGGGAGCATGGCTTCACGGTTGACAATGTTAGCCCGATAGAAGGTTTTTTCGAGATCGGTACTCGGTAAGCCAAAGCGATCGAGCTCTTCTTGACTAGGATTATAGGGGATGCGGCAGTTATCGCAAACCCGACGTAGTAAGCGCTGAGCTAGTACCCCAATAATTGCCGTGCTTGCCATGAATGGTTCTACGCCCATTTCTTCTAGGCGGGCGATACAACTGGGTGCATCGTTGGTGTGCAATGTGGTGAGAACTAAGTGACCCGTTAGCGCGGCCTCGATCGCGGTTTTAGCGGTTTCTGCGTCACGGGTTTCACCCACAAGGATTACGTCAGGATCTTGGCGCAGGAAGGCGCGGAGAATACTGGCAAAGGTCATCCCTTTTTCGCGCAGTACTTGGCATTGGGTTAGACCAGGGAGGTTATATTCAACGGGATCTTCAGCCGTACTAATATTGATACCTGGATCGTTACATTCTGCGAGGGTTGAGTATAGGGTGGTGGTTTTACCTGAGCCTGTGGGCCCTGTAACTAGAATCAGACCGTAGGGACGTTGAGCAAAGCTTTGCATCAGCGCTAAACTTTCAGGATCGCTGATTAGTTTATTAAGACCAAGTTGGGTATTGGAGTTATCGAGAATCCGTAAAACTACTTTTTCCCCATTTTGGGTGGGGCAGGTATTAACGCGGAAGTCTACGCGCCGACCTTGGAAATTCCGCTTGAGCTTACCATCTTGAGGAACTCGTTTTTCGGCGATGTTGAGGTTAGAGATAATCTTAAATCGTGAAATTACAGCGTTGATAATATTCTTGGGTAGACGCTTATTTTCACTCAAAAAGAAGTATTCACGCAATACCCCATCCTTACGCAGACGGATACAGAGGTCTTTTTCCTGTGGCTCGACGTGAATATCCGAACAGCCTTCTTTGAGTGCTTTAACGAGGATTTTATCGACAAGGCTAATGATTGGGGCGGAATTTTCGCCGCCAACCATGAGTTCGTCACCTTCATCGGCAGCCGACATATCTTCACTGAAGACATCATCTTTGACCTGAAGATCTTCATCACTAATTGCTCCTTCGGCTTTAGAACTTTTGGTGACTTGGAATTGCACAATATTGTCAAAAACACGATGAAAATCCTCTCGGGAGATGACTCGCTTAATGACGGTAATATTTTTGAGGACGCGAGCGATCTCGTTTTGGACTTTATAACTATCGGGCGCGACTAGGGCAATGGTGATCGTCGTGTCAGTTTTGGCTAGGGGGAGTATTTCGCAATCCCGACAGGTGGCAATAGGGATGATATTGGAGTCGAGTAAGGCGCTGAGGGTGGGAATATCAAACTTATCAATTTCGACATCGGGATCGATCGGTTCGATGCCGTAAAGGACACGCAGCTCAAAGAGTTGTTGACGCTTGTAATAGCGGGTAATGTCTGGGGCGAGTTGCTGACCTAAGATTTGTTCTAGGACACTTAGAAATGGAACGTTTTGTTCTTGGCTATCTTTGACAGCGCGATCGAACTGGTCTGAGGTGGCGTGTCCTGCTTGAATTAGTTTGCTCTCAAAGGGGGTGCGACCTCCTCGTTTGGCAAGAGCTTTAGTTTTATTGCGGCTGACGGCGGTGTTTGGTGCTTGATCTGATGTATTCATAGCCCAAGAGTTCCTAAGATTTCATTACCCGAGTAATTAGTTTACGATCGCCTAGAATTTTAAATATTTATTGGGATATTTATTAGGATACTTCTCTAGATATTTATTTAATATTTATCTGTTGAGTATCGTAAAGAAATATTGCAATAAACTGCTCTATTTTGATTGATCGTAAAGCGATGTAAGCCGATCATAGCCGTTTACATAACTATAATGGGGCAAAAATAACATAACTATTTCCTAGTTTTTACAAAATGTCGATTTTCTGCATAAATGTCAACAATTAGGGGCGCAAAGCGCCCCTAATTGTTGACGTTTACGGATTCTTTTTCAGGGCTTGCCAAGGGATTTTGGGATTTTGGGCTAACATTTGCGCGATCGCGATCGCCCCTTTTTGATTTAAGTGACTAGGGTCAGAAAAAAGTTCCGCTTGCGTGGTCATAGATTGGGAAATATCAAGATAGGTGAAGCCTTCACGGAGCGCTAATTCTTCCATACGGCGATTAAATGTTGTTTCATAGCGGAGGCGAATCGCGTCGAGGTAGGTGTTATGTAAGGGCATATTCACCATCAAAAGCTCGATATTGTTGCGGCGACAGAAATCCACCACATTGGCAAAAGCGTCAAACTGGGAACCACTGGTCTCAAAATTGCGGTAGTCGAGATCGTAATCTCCAGGGACTTGAGGATATTTTTGGAAATAGGTATTGGGATCAAAGGTGACATCGAAGGCGACAAATCCCTTAGAGTCAAGGGCGGTGGCAGTACTGGGCATGGTGGCGGCAATCAAGGCTTCGCTATTGCTGAGCAGATGGGTATGGCGATCAAAGTTTTTGACCACCGCCGTCCTGACTTCTTGGCGTTTCGCTGAGGTGGCGAAAACTAGATCGAGGGCTTTGGCGATCGGATTTGGCGGTTGGGTTGCCATGTTTGGTGATGGAGCATCGGGCGTAATCCCATTATTTTTTGGGGTGTCCTGCAATTGCTTATAGCCTGTGGATGCGGTGATTTCATCGTAGGTAAGGTCGCTACGACTGCTATTAAAAGCCCTCAGCCCATCAGCCCAAATAATCATTTTAGGGAGTTGGGGTTGGGAAAGGATTTGGGTAAGTTGCAGATTGACCACCTTTGCGGTTGCCCCATCAATACCAAGATTAAAAACACTAGCTCCTTTGTAGCCTTTGGTGATTAATGCTTTTTCTAAAATATTTGGTTCTATGCCCCGCAAGGCTCTGGAACTGCCGAAAATTAAAACATCGGGCGATCGCCGCTTATTCGTAATTTGCCAATCGAGGAGGGCTAATTTTTCATTAAATAAAGCAATATTAAAATTAAGCGCAGGTTTATTGGTAATTCCCTTTTCAGGCGGATTTTCTTGCAGGTTAATTTTAGGATTGGCAATTACTAGCTTGGTTTGCTCTTGAGGTCGAGCGTAATGATTGAGAGCGCGATCGATCGCTACAGATGCGCCAATCCCGATCGCGAAACTGGTCACACAAATCGCTACTGAAGGGATTTGCGGCGAAGTTTGCCCGATTAATTGCCCAACTTGTTTACAGGTATGACCAGCATCGGTAATTAACTTCTGCCAAGGACTAAGCTCAAAATCCTCTGGACTGAGGATGGCGATCGCTTCCTGTTCCACTTTCTCAGGGGGGGCAGATATTTCAGTGTTGGGGCTCTGCACACCGATCGCTAACAGATCGATCTCAAAAGACCAATTCGGTTTTTTCTGACCAATGACGCGATTGGAAACTGTCACGGCTTGAAAGTATTCCGCAGATCTGACCGTTCGCAGGGTGTTTAACATGGGAATTACCATCTCCGCCTGTAAAATCGCGGTGCGCGTTTCACAGAGCAGGTTAAGGCAATTATTTTGTAATAGTAATTTGAGCTTAGTGGGCGCTAATTTTTGATCTTGGCGAAAGTTGGTGAGCAAGGCGGCGATCAGTTCGGCGGCAATAATCGCAGATGGGGCGATCGGTAACTCCACCCCTAAAGCCCATGCTTGCCCTTGCAACTTGAGGCGACGAATTCCTTCAGCGCATAATACTGAGCTTTCCAGATCCTGTGTACTCGGCGCGATCGCCTCTAAAATTTTAGTAGCACATTCCACATCCCGATCCTGACTATAAATATATAGACAGTCCCCCTTCTGCTTAGTATGCGAAAGTTTCAGACCCAACAAGCTCTCTGGTAAAATATCTGGGCTTGTGTCGGTGGCTATGGGGTTCGCATCTAAGGAAGTTATTTCCATCGGTTATCAAGATGTCAGCAGATTGAAAATTTTGCTATAAGGTTAGCACGGTGGATTCACAACCAATCGACCTGTTTCAACGGGTTTAAGTTTTCCGCGTGTAATTTATTTTAGCCCCGACAAACAAGAATTTTTGCTAAGGTAAGAAGGTGTAGATTAAAGCTTTGCCATTAATTTTGCCATTAGTAATGTGGTGCAGGTTAAACATATGGCGATTAAAAATAATCTTTATAAATATATTTTTGATATTTTTGTGGCGATCGCCGCAATATTTTTCAGTGCGATCGCCTACCCCCATGCAGCGCAATCCACAGAAGCAGATGATCAAAAACTAGGCACTGTGCGGACATTACCAAGCTTGCAAACAAGGGCGCGTCCACCATTACAGCCCACCACCTTGCATCTTGGGATGTTGGAGGAGCAGTTTTTTGAATATGCCAAAGATAATAATTGGGCGGCCATATCCACAATTCGTCGTAATGAATTTACAGTCCATAAATTGCAACCAGGGGGCGAAGGTTTGTATGCTTTGCCCGATCGCCAGCTAATCTATGTACGCGGATTCACCGCAGATATTTATTTTGAAAGCGATCGCCTTGTGGGTATTAGACTAACTCCTGATAATCGCGATCGCGCCTTAACGACCCCAGAGCTATTAACCCTAGTCAGAGCATGGTTCCCCGATGATGCGGTGAGCGTAATCTATCAGATCGCGCCATCCGATCCACGCAAAAGCATAGTCGAAACGCTAATTGGTACAATACCAAAGGCTTTTGAACAGGACTTAGGAAAAGTAAGTTTGCCATTTTGTCGCACCATTATTTTTCCTGCCCCAATTCCGATCAATACATTATCGACCTGTAATTTAAATATCTAAATCACTTTCCATGCAAAAACGAGTTCTATCTGGCGTACAACCAACTGGCAATTTACATATTGGCAATTATTTGGGGGCAATTCGCAACTGGGTAGAAACTCAGGCTGATTACGAAAACTTCTTCTGTGTGGTCGATCTCCACGCCATTACCGTCCCTCACGACCCTAAAACCTTAGCCAGCAATACTCGCGATATTGCAGCGCTATATATCGCCTGTGGCATTGACCCAAGCATTTCCACGATTTTTGTGCAGTCCCATGTGTCCGCCCATGCCGAACTCACATGGCTACTCAATTGCATCACGCCGCTAAATTGGTTAGAGCGAATGATCCAATTTAAAGAGAAGGCTGTTAAACAAGGCGAAAATGTGGGTGTGGGTCTATTGGACTATCCCGTATTAATGGCGGCAGATATTTTGTTATATCAAGCGGATCTAGTTCCTGTTGGTGAAGATCAGAAGCAACATTTGGAATTAACGCGAGATGTGGCGGGTCGATTTAACGATCAATTTGCACCAGTTTTGAAAGTGCCGAATCCCTTAATTCGCAAAGAAGGAGCGCGGGTGATGAGTCTCACCGATGGCACAAAGAAAATGTCGAAGTCCGATCCTTCAGAAATGAGTCGGATTCATTTGCTCGATAAGCCCGATGAGATTACTAAGAAAATCAAGAAGTGCAAAACCGATGCGGTGCGCGAGTTAGCCTTTGATGACAGCGATCGCCCTGAAGCGAATAATTTACTTGGTCTATACGCGATTTTTGCGAATAAAACTAAGGAGCAGGTGCAAGCTGAGGCGGCGACATGGCGCGGCTGGGGCGATTTTAAGACTGTATTAACTGATGCTGCGATCGCGCATCTTGAGCCAATTCAAACTAAGTATGATGAAGTGATAAAAGAGTCTGGATATCTCGATCGCGTATTAAAAGAAGGTCGCGAAAGAGCCTCTGAAACTGCTTTTAAAACTTTAAATGCTGTCAAAGATGCAATGGGCTATTTACCACCTCTGTAAGTATTACTACTCCCTTCCCAGTGAATAATTAGGCGTGCGCGATCTCGCCGCGCACGCCTAATTATTCACTTTGTAACGCCTATTCTTTGGGTGGGAAGGGAGTAGTAGCTACAAGCCACTAAGAAAGATTCGCCAAAAAAAATTCGATTCAGCTAAATCTCAAAAATATGACTGCTCAGTTTCATCATGTCCCCGTCCTTGCCGAACCAACGATCGC
>Ga0316612_1000071_pt1 | contig 40788 bp, 39 predicted proteins | sample MIS2016226_MG_FD_207676 | JGI IMG/M metagenome (GOLD analysis project Ga0316612, IMG submission 207676) | Microbial mat bacterial communities from Middle Island sinkhole, Lake Huron, Michigan, United States - MIS.2016.226 | ecosystem: Environmental > Aquatic > Freshwater > Lake > Sediment... | reverse complement strand
TCCTAAAACATTTTTAAAGAGCTATTGCGTTTTTCAGTTCACTGTGGCAAGAGAAAGTAGATACTGTCAGGACTTGTTTCATAGTAAAATTACATCATGTATTGAAGAAATTCTGCCTACGTTTATAGATAGTTTGTTCGGCGGGTAAGCCTCACGCGCATTCCTCCCGTCACTCAACGGAGTACCGTTAGAGTGCGGGACTCCTGCTGTTTCAGTTGAATTTATGATTGTAGACTCACCTTGACAAATCTGTGTCAAAGCTTTTGATGCATACAGGATGTGTCAACTGTGATGGCGCTCCCACGCTTATACAAGCAAGAAAAAAGGGTATAATGTTGTTAGATTTTGCCTATCTAATATCAGTTTATGGGGTTGACAGAATATGTCAGTAAAAGCCGTGAATCTGAAAAAGGAACTCAAAATTTATTAAACACGTCTCACAATATATAAATAGGTTATATTGGCAATTGATTGAGATGCACACAACAAAGTTGTCTAACGGTTCAGTGACCCTTCTACACCCACACCCCTACCTGATTGTTCATGCTGATGAGGGGCAGCAGATGATTCCACTTATAAACGCAGATTTTTGGACAATTGGGAGGGGCTATGATAATTCAATTGTCCTAACAGATAAGTGGGTTTCACGCTATCACGCCACCTTGCAAATTGTTGGCGCTTCCAAAAATGAGGGCTTTGACTCCTCCTCAAAAAATCGCACAACAAATAATGAGTCAGGTAGTTTCTACCTAGTCGATTTTGGTAGTCGCAATGGATCTTTCATGCGTGGACAAAGAATTACTTTCCCCATTTTGCTGAAAAGCGGCGATCGCATGACTATTGGCAAAACTGATATTGATTTCTTCTCGCCTCACAAACGCGAACCGCACCGCACGCCTAGTGAGCATATGCGCTTATTCCATCAGCCCACGGCTCCCGTTTCCCGTACCACGCTCACCCCTTCCGAGGAGCGTGTATTCTGGCAAGTTGTCCAAGGATTTACCAACAAAGAAATTGGCAAACGTCTCCAAATTAGTCCTCGCACCGTCCAAACTCATCTCAGCAGCATCATGACTAAGCTCAATCTGGAAAATCGCTCTCAGATTGTGCGCTATGCCTTTGAGCAAAGCTATCGTCCTAACGCCGATAACGCCGCCGATAATACAGACTTAAACAATTAGAAAAATGGAGAGTGCATAGCACTCTCCATTTTTTTATGTCATCAAAAAGCTTGCTTTGCAAGCTTTTTGATGATTTATCTAGGTTTTAAGAAAGGGCAAAGCGCTGTAATTGTTAAGAAAGCACCTATAAGCTACTTTCTATGTCTTGGGTTGCGCTTAAAATATACAGGTCATTATGTCTTCATGTCTTCAAATTATGCTCGATCTCAAAGTTATTTTGCCTGTTTTGACTATTGTTTTTACCCTTAGTTGCCTATTTTTCGGTACTCGTAACGGCTTTTACGACACCGATAAATATCACGGCAATGGTTCTGCTCACTAAAAAATAAGGTGGTGCTTAGCACCACCTTATTTTTTGACTGCGTACAAAAATATGTAGTCAATATGTTAAGCTAGTCTGTCTGAAAGTTAATGTCTTCAAAGAATTAGCGATCGCAATACATCCTACTCAGAGACTACTGAGAAACGGAAACCGCCTAGGCAGTCGATCTATCTATAACAATGTATTTGCTAATATTTGCTATAGAAAAGTGGCGCAACTCCAGGAATGGCAATAACTAGGAATGCCCAATCGTGAGGTTGGGAACTCGCTCTCTAACTCCTAAGTGCGTTGATTGTCGGGATTAGTCACGTCCACCTCAAAACACGTTCAAGTTTTCATCATGGCACTTTTGCAAGAACGCAAGCTCGAAATTTTCTCCGAATACCAAAAGCATCCTACCGACACAGGTTCCTCTGATGTGCAGGTTGCATTGCTTAGTGAGCGCGTCAACCAGTTGACCACTCACCTCAAGCTGCATCCTAAAGATTTCTCATCTCGCCGTAGTTTGCTCAAAATCATTGGTCAACGTAAGCGCTTACTTGCTTATGTTCGTAACCACGATCGCGCCCATTACAAGCAACTCATCCAAAGCTTGGGTGTAAGGGGCTAGTAATATGTCAGCCTCGCAAAGCGAGGCTGACGTTACCTATTTCTTTAGCGCCAATGAGGAACAAGAATGAGTAAGACGACCGAGCGCATCCCTTTTGAGCCAAATAATCGTAGTAAAAAAGCTAAAGCTAAGGAGCCGAAAAAAGCGCCTGTAGCTCCAGTTTCTGCGAATGTAAGTAGTCCGAAAACAAAAATAAGTTCAACCCCAATTCCTAAACGAAATGATCCTCTAGGCATCCCTGAGGAGGTTAATCGTCGAATTATTCGGCGCGCTGCTCTATTTTGCGGGATTCCTACAGGTTTAGGTATTGCGACATTTGTAGTTAGCTATATTTTGGTTAGCCGACACATAGTTGACCTGCCTACTTCCGCAGTAGTTTTAGTTAGCATGTTGTTTTTAGGTCTGGGAGTTGTTGGTCTTAGCTATGGTGCTATTTCTGCCTCTTGGGATGAAGGTCGCATTGGTAGCTGGTGGGGCAACGAAGAGTTTAAAAAGAATTTTGGATACTTAAGAGAAGCTTGGAAGTCTCAGAAGCAGCTTGTCAAAGCTAATCAAGGATCTAAAAAGTAATCTCAAATAAAAAAGAAACCTGCCTTTGGCAGGTTTCTTTTTTATTTGAGGATTCTTTGCAAAATTGTTTCATGTTCCAACCCTTCAGCAAGAAATGAATCGACAATTTGCAATCTTTCTGGTAAACCGATGATATAAGTATTGTTACTAGCGCCTAAAGACTCACAATTGGTTTGAACGGCTAGTAATTCCCGTCCTGTTAAGCGGGTAAAAAATGAAGTGAGAATACCTGCTTCTAAATATCCTGTAGGTAATGTATTACCTTCAATTTTGCGGACATAGGGAGAATTATAGGTTTTTACAAAGACAAATCCTTGGGCTTGATATTGAGGATCAAAATCAAAGGTTCCCCATCCATGAGTTTTCCAACATTCCTTCAAGCTTTGAATGAAGGTAACCATGTCCATTTCGGCGAGGGTCTGACAATAATATTCTTCAAGGGATTCAGTAAATCTTGTATAGAAATTTTTGCCCCACCACTTGCCACAGTTAAAAAGCACTAGTCTAGAGGCTTGTCCTGTTTCTTTGGCTAAACCTGCATATAGAGAAGATATCAGAGTGTCGGGAACTGCTAATAGGCGATCGCCTCGACGATTTTCGAGTAAGCCAATTTCGAGATCGCCTTTGATATAGGCATTGTAATCAAAGAAATTGGCAGGTATACGATTTTCTTTAATGAGGTCGGCGACAGAAATCATAGTAGTTAGTCTCCTAGTAAATTAGCGTGACTTGGGCGGCAGTAATTAAAGGCTGGAGTAGAGCTAGTTGATTAGGGCTAAACTGTTGACGCAATACTTGATTGAGTAATTTGTAGAGAGTATCGTTGAGTCGGTGCATGTCTCGCATAGCCATGATTCCTTCCAACCAGTTGAGCAGTCTTTCCTTTAAAAAATTTTCATCATTCAACAACATCGCCATCGAGCTATATCGTAGAACTAGAATGAGATTCTTGATCCCAACTTCTAAATCTTCGACAGTTATACTGGGGATCTCTGATTGCACTTGGTCGGCGACGCTTTGTAAGATGTCAATTTCGCGATCGCGGATCAGTTTATAAAGCTTGAGGCGATCGGGTAAGGAACTCACATAGCTTTCCATGAGTCCAAGCTCATCCGATGCAAGATAACGATCCTGCGCTTGGTTAATTAGTTCTTGTATCTTCGGAATCATAGTTCTTACAGTGAGAATTATTGAGATTTTAATTTCCTAAAGAAAGTAGCAACAGGTAGATGTTAAGACTGAATTTAAGCAGTGGTTAGTTAAGTAATGATTAATAGTGAGAATTGGCAGTATGTCACAGCACAAAATCTAACTATATTAATTCTTAAAAAAACTTAGAAATATCATCTAGAAAATTTTCCAGAGTTTCGTTGCTTTCGTCGATCGCGTTACTGGGTGTAGGCTCATGAGTTGTGACAGCAATTTCGGGAATTCCCGTCCAAGAAATTGCTCGAAAATATTGCCTCACAGACATCATGAAACTTAAGGTCGGATAACTGTCACCATTTTGAGTGCCGATGGTTGGGGCAAGTGGTTGATTTTCCCAATTTACACCTTGCCAAAAACTGCGTAATGGTTGTAGTTGCCAATTTAAACTGCTCATTTTATGAACTCTCCATTTCGCAAACGACTTTCGATGTCGCGAGTTGTTGCCCCTTCGTTGAACCAAAATGAAGCCGCATCAATGCGATTTTTGCCACCAAGCAGGAATTTACAATAGTTTTCACCCATGGAATAGCATTGAATTTCGATGCACTCTAGTTCTTTGTTAACCAGATGGGTAAAAAAGCCTGAGAATAAACCTGCATACAAATGGCAAACAGGCTTACCCACGTCACCAAGACTACGAGCTACGGCGGAGTCAAATACGCTAATGAACATAAAGCCCTGTTTGCGATCGCTCATATCCACTTGCCAACGCCCCCAACCCTGCGAGGTAAAGGGCCACCACCAAGTTTCTAGTAAGAAAGGCAGGTTAGTTTGACGGATACTGCGACCAAAATCCCTTTCAAACCATTTCGTAAAAAATAGTGCATCTTGCAAGCCCCACTCACAGCCAATGGAATACATCACGGCGGCTGAAGCCTCGCCCACTTCATCTTCTAGCCCTTCTTGCAGTCCAATAATAAAATCTTCGCTAGTGAAAATATTCCTGAGTCCATTCCAATCTTCAATGATCCCTTTTTCAAGATTAGGTTTAAAAAAATCTTGCAGACTGTAATGGTTGTTTTTTCTTTTGTGCTTAGCAGCAATGTTTGGATGATCTACGGCAACAGTCATAAGTAAATACTCCTAATCTAAAAAAATTTATTGAGATTGATACAGCATTGATGATTACGAAACTAAAACATTCGGAATATTCGGAAAACTTGCCTTAGGCTTGTTAGTCCTTTTACTCGAAAATATCAGCCCTTTTTGTATTCGCCAATTGTTCACCAACACTGAATTTAGTATTTTCTAGTTGACGAACGACAGACCTTGTAATTAGTTGTCCAACCTCCACCAATGTTTGACCTGTAAGCGGGCTAAGTAGTGGTTTTTCGCAACGCCGCCCAATGAGAGCTTCAATGTCTTGAATCGATTGGACATACATACCTACAGGTAGCTCAACCACAATCCCTTCACCCATGACTTTAGCTTGACAAGCAAGCCGAGAGTTGGGTTTACAGGTGGTGATGACCTCTAAGGTACGCTGCTCGCGCTTACCCATCGGGCTAAGGGAGGACATACCCTCTTGGATATAAACGTGACAAGTGGCACACATACCACGACCGCCACATTCTTTTAAAATATTTAGCTCATCCCCCATTAATCCAGATAGCAATGCACCATTTGTTGCAATGTCTGCTGTCTGAGCAATAGGCTCAATTCTTACGCGCTTAGCCATCTTTTAGCTTGCCTCTGCAATTGTTCCCCTTAATTATTAGAAACCAGTTTAACTCATTTGAGGTATATGCGTAGAGTACTTACCGCCAAATTGCTTAGCATTGTTAAGTAAAGTTAAGTTCAAAAAGGAAAGATGGAGCAAAGATCCGTCTTTCCTTTTTGAACTTATAGCAATATTTGCTTTTGGCGACTATCTAAACAGTCTTGTTCGAGCATTTGATCAAAATTACGAATTACTTGTTTGCATCGTTTGATATAAGTTGCTACCCATTCTTGAAGTTGCTTGATTTGCTCTGGGTTGCAGGCGATCGCGAGCTGCCTAGGGTGGGTTATTTGCCCATTGCGATCGACTTCAAATTCTTTGAGCCAAGCAGAATCGGGGCGACTCGATTTCCAATAGTTAGTGACGACCACTTTGCCCAGATATTGGGTTGTGAAGTGGCTAAGTTTGTTTAAGGCGGATAAAAGTTCATCTAACTTATACTCTTGTGTGTCAGTTTTCCCTGATACTTGCTTAGTAGAGTTATTAACGTTATCAACAGCCTTGGCATTGTTATTGGTAGCAGTGGCGCTGGCAATTGGTGCTGATGGAGCAGGAGGTGTTTGAGGCTGGGCTGTATTTGCCTTAGTTACATTGGGTTGAGCATTTGCATTTGCATTTACACTTGCATTTGCATTTACACTTGCACGAGAGCTTTGATTGGCTTGTGTATTGGCAGGGTTTCTTGGGTCAGGCGCTGAGCTACGAGATGTCGTTACGGGTGTTTCAAGATTGGGATTAGCAACAGGATTAGTAAAGCTATATTTGTTTGGTTGACTCTGTACTGCTGCTTGCGCTGGTGTTTGAGGGTTGTTAAGATGCCAACTTGAACTGGGTAAAGAATGCTGAGTGACTGCACCTAATAAAAGCTTAAAGTATGCGACTGTGTTGTATGTATCTGTTTCGATCAGATATTTGATTTTGGTAATACCCCGCCGATATTCAACTTGTTCAAGGTCTCTATCTGTCATTACTAGTAGTACTAGTCCGTGGGTCAGCTTGTAAATAAATACAACATGACTGGCAAAGTGAAATTCAAAGGATTCAAATCCCTCTGGTACGTTCTCAACAACTTGCAAGACTCCTTGACCTAATGCTTGTTTAGTCCGATCTAGTACGTTATCTAGTCCGTAAAAGTAAGGACGCATCCGACGGTTTGTGAGGGCGATCCCCACAACTCCTGCTAAATTCAAAAAATCTTGAATAACCTCCCGACTCATCTTTTCTCACGCTGCTTCTATGATCGACATACCGTTCACCCTAGACCAATTACGCATTCTTAAGGCGATCGCTGCTGAAGGTAGCTTTAAACGCGCCGCCGATAGCCTTTATGTGTCCCAACCCGCCGTTAGCTTACAAGTCCAACATCTAGAGCGACAGCTAGATGTACCTTTGTTCGATCGCGGGGGCCGAAGAGCACAGTTGACTGAGGCAGGACAGTTATTGCTTTCCTATGGCGATCGCATTTTAAGCCTTTGTCAGGAAACCTGCCGCGCCATTGACGACTTACAAAATCTTAATGGTGGGACTCTAATTATAGGTGCTAGTCAAACGACTGGAACCTATCTAATGCCACAAATGATTGGCTTATTTCGCAAAAAATACCCTGAAGTCTCGGTACAGCTCCATGTTCATTCTACAAGGCGAACGGCTTGGAGTGTTGCCAATGGACAGGTGGATTTAGCGATTATTGGGGGTGAAATACCTGCGGATTTACAGGACTCCTTAGAGATTACACCCTATGCCGAAGATGAACTAGCGCTAATTCTACCAACTTCACATCCCCTTGCTCAGGTTGGGGCTTTACCGATTGAGGAGTTATATAAGCTGCAATTTATTAACCTTGATTCACAATCAACGATCCGTAAGGCCATTGATCGGGTGTTGTTAGATAGTGGGGTTGATCCGAGGCAGTTAACGATCGCGATGGAGTTAAATTCGATTGAGGCGATCAAAAATGCGGTGCAGGCAGGTTTGGGGGCTGCTTTTTTGTCGGTGACAGCGATCGAGAAAGAGTTGCAAATGGGAGCTTTGCAGCAAGTCCGTATTGATGGAGTGGTAATTAAGCGGATGTTATTACAAATTCGCAATCCTAATCGGTATCGCTCTAAGGCGACAGAGGCTTTTTGTAATGAGGTTTTACCAGTATTTCGAGATAAAACTATGTAACTATAGATATTTCAGTGCCTGTACTAACCAATAAATATTTTTTCTCTGTGATGAGCCAGAAAATCTAAATCTGGAGTAAATTTTTCAGGAAAGCTTATTTGTTGATTACTATATGCACCAAAATTTTCATCTAGTGTCTTTTCAGGTAAAAAATCTCTGATGTAAGAACTCAAGATGATTTTATAGTGTGAGCTAATTGTGATTAGTCCCCTATCAAATGCAGCATCTTGTGTCCTACTAAGGCAAAGTCCATTATGAGGGTTTAACCTATGTTCTGGATATTTACTCCAAGGTAGAATATGACTTGCGACTAAAAGTTCAGGGATTGGATTTCCTGTAATGCAACAGCGTCCATAATAATTACCTAAAACAGTTTCTCGAAAGAAGTTTTGACCAATGCGGACTTTCACATTAGCTTCGGACTCAGTTGTGGCTGGTGGGTGTCTGTGATTCTTTGTTGCTGAAGATAATTTAGACCTCGTGGACTGTATTTCTATTGGAAAATCATTAAATAGCAATTGTAATTTTTCTTCACTTTCGTATCCAAAATCATCCCAATTCTCATGAAATTCTTTCCATATTTCTCTATCTGCTCGGCTTGCCCCCTGAAGTCCTTTAATTCCTCTTGCTTGCAAATCAGGATCAAGTGACGCAAAGTTAACCAGTTTCATTGCTAAACTACTTGGTGTTCTGCCGAGCTTTTGCGAAACCCCAATGATTATAGGTGTACGATGATGAAGCTGACCAAAAGAGAGTTTGCAATATAAATTCATTGCAATTATCAGTTCTTCTCGTGACCAGCGCTTTCGTTCAGACATAATGTATTTGCTGAGATATCACAAAATAAGGCATTAACATATTAAATAAATTATCGATTTAGCAGGATATTAAAAATTTTTATGTCACAACAAACTCTTAATAAAGATGAATCAATTTTTTTAGAAAAAGTATCAAGTAATCAATATATGAAACTTATTCAAAAAAGGATAGATAGCTGGATTGAGAAATCAGAAAACCCTCAATCTGGATGGAAAATGATTTTAGATCATCTTGATGAAATTTTAAAAGATTTCCAAGATGATCTTGACGAAATCTTGGATATTAGATTAGCTTCTGGCGAAATTTCTGATAAAAAACAAGCTATCCGTAGTATTTCTGGTAATTTACTTACAAACACAATCATCTACATTTTTATCCAAAATAAACTAATTAGCAATATTTCACAAGAAATCTATATTAATAATAAATCTACAATTTCTGATTTTGAAAAGGTATTTACTATAAATGTTGGAGAACAGCCAGAAAAGCTAAATATAAACTTGTTAATCTACTCTCTTAAAGAAAATTTAGAGTTAAATAAGTGCGTTGCCCTTTTCCCTTTACAATCTGATGGCAATCAAATCGAAAAGGCATATAAATGGAAACTTTTGATGGAAATTGCTATGTCAGATTGTGAGGTTCGTGATAAATATGAAATTTCTTATGATCCGCCAACAGTCCCTCTGGTCTGTTTTGTAACAGTTAACTTTTATAACGAGATTAATAATCCCCAACATAGGGGAATGTTTAAATTTTTCGATCGCGCCTTTATTGGTAAGCCGATTGATCCTCAAGCTACTAACTTTATTTCTCCTCTTTCTACTTTGATTGAGTTTGTTAATGAAAAATTAAGTTAATGCGAGATTTCGGAAGGTATAACAATTCAGAAATAAATCAGATGGCTGCAAGCCTGATACAATCGTAAACCCGATCTAAATTTTTACCTTTTTACTTTTACCTTTTTACTTGCCAACATGAGTTACTTCCGCCCTGCTATTGATGTGATGACTGGTTACGTTCCAGGGGAACAGCCTAAGTCTGGGATCAAAGTTATTAAGTTAAATACTAACGAAAACCCATATCCGCCATCACCCAAGGCGATCGCCGCTTTACAAAATATTGATGGTGACTCCTTGCGGCGCTATCCCGATCCTTTCGCCCATGATTTTTGTCAAGCCGTGAGCGAGGTGCTAGATGTGCCTGCGGATTGGGTAATTGTCGGCAATGGCAGTGATGATGTTTTAAATATTTTGATCAGGGCTTGTGCAGAAGGGCGCGATCGCAAGGTGGTTTATCCGATGCCGACCTATGTGTTATATCGAACTTTAGCGGCGATGCAACCTGCGGAAGTAGTGGAAGTACCCTATGGCGAAAATTTTCAATTACCAATCGATCAACTCGTGGCGGCAAATGGGGCAGTGACCTTTATTGCTTCGCCTAACAGTCCATCAGGGCATATTGTCCCTCTAGACGATTTGCGCCAATTAGCTCGACGAGTATCAGGAATTGTGGCGATCGATGAAGCCTATGTGGATTTTGCCGAATATTCAGCATTGCCTCTGGTGAAGGAGTTTGACAATGTGATTGTGTTACGAACTTTGTCCAAAGGCTATTCCCTCGCAGGTTTACGCTTAGGTTTCGGGATCGCCAATCCGCAACTTTTATCAGGTTTATTTAAGGTAAAAGATAGCTATAACATTGATGCTGTGGCGATCGCGGTGGGAACTGCGGCTATGCGCGATCAAGAATATAAAAATACCTGTGCCGAAAAAGTCAAAAGCTCGCGGACTAAGCTTACACAAAATCTCCAAAATCTTGGATTTTCAGTATTAAATTCTCATGGAAATTTTGTACTTGCCACGACTCCTCAAGGTAACGCTGAGGAGATTTATTTAAAGCTCAAGGAAGTTGGCATTTTATTGCGTTATTTCAATCAAGCAGGACTAGCTGATAAATTACGAATCACCGTTGGTACTGATGATCAAAATCAAGCTTTGATTGATAAATTAAAAGAAGTTGTTTAAAACAAATACAGCGCTTTATGCTTTCTTAAAAACCAGATAGACTTTCAAAAAGCTTGCTTCGCAAGCTTTTTGAAAGTCTATCTGGTTTTTGTTTTATGGAGAATAGGAGGCTCGAACCCCTGACCTCTGCGGTGCGATCGCAGCACTCTACCAACTGAGCTAATTCCCCAATTAGGTTATACATACTAGCATATCCAGTAAACAAGGCGGCACTTAATGCCGCCCTGTTTACTGATTGGCAGAAACTGGCGATCGCGCCTCACCACGACTCAAAAATCTTGTTATTTTTTGTTCATACCCCGAACCATCGGGAAACTCCACCATTAACACAGGATTTTTAAGAGTTTCCGATGGAATTTGGAGCATATACACATAATCACCATTATGAAACTCAAAATAAGTTCCTTGATTGGGATTATAGGTTTTTGCCGTAAGTTTCACGCCCGGAGTACCATTCTTATTCACACTGCGATAATGCTTTGGTTGAGAAATATTCTTAACATCGGCACAGATATATAAAGAGTAATCTTTCGTTTCGGCATAGGCGATCGTTCCTCCTGTCCCCTCACAGACTTGATCATTAATTAGCTCGCTGGTTAAGCCAGTAACTATAGTTTCTGCTGTAGCCTTGCCTCCAGATATAACAGTAAAAACAGATAGAGATATTCCTAATAAAAGATTTCTCAGCGACTTGTGAGCAGTACATTGAAAAGTAAATTTAGGAAAAGTAAATTTAGGAAAGTGTTTATTAATTGTTCGCATCTCAAAACCCCATGATCTTGCTGATTTTGTTTGTTACTGCCTTTAGCTATTTAATTAGCTAGTTACAGAGATGCTCGTAGCCCCACCATGAGCGTAACGATAATGAAAACTTTTGTAATCAGCAACTTTGCTTAAAAGCCTAAAATATGAAATAGCTCACACTATCGAAGTAAGAATAGGCGGCGTTTTACGCCGCCTATCCTTACCCTAAAATCACATTAGAATTAGCAACCATTCACCATGAACTTAGGCTTCACCAATGACGAATCAACATTTCAGAAAATCGTGCGACTTTTGCGTTGGCACAAACCCGCAGGCCGACTGATTTTGATGTTGCCTGCGTTATGGGCAACTGTGGCCGCCGCCAAATCACAGCACCAATTGCCACCCCTTGATCTATTAGGCGTGGTGATCCTTGGTAGCTTGGCAACTAGTGCCGCAGGTTGTGTCATTAATGACCTCTGGGATCGGGATATTGACCCACAGGTGGAACGCACTAAAACTCGCCCCCTTGCTGAGCGATCGCTATCGATTCAAGTAGGAATTGCGGTTTTATTAGTTTCAGGACTATGTGCTTTTTTGTTATCCACCTATCTAAGTCCACTGAGTTTTGGACTTTGTTTTGCAGCCGCACCTATCATTGCCATTTATCCTGCCTGTAAGCGTTTTTTCCCAGTGCCACAGTTAGTCCTCTCGATCGCATGGGGCTTTACGGTATTGATTCCTTGGAGTGCAGTCACAGGTGGACTTGATCGCTACGCTTGGTTGTTGTGGGTGGCGGTAATTGCTTGGACGATGGGCTTTGATACGATTTATGCCATGAGCGATCGCGAAGATGATCTCAAGGTTGGGGTTAACTCTAGCGCCCTATTTTTTGGAAGATATGTAACATTTGCGATCGCGATATTTTTGGTAATTACCCTCATAAGCCTAATTTGGCTAGGCTGGGAGATGCAACTCGGTTACGCACACTACCTTGCTTGCTTGACGGCTGGGATAATATGGATATGGCAATGTAATAGACTGACACAGACTGAAATTCCTAGCGAGTTATACCAAAAAGCCTTTGGTCAAAATGTATGGATCGGCTTTATCGTACTCGCAGGAATGCTTCCATCCACCTTCGGGCTTTAGCTAACTCTCCGATTTTTGTAAGGCGATAGCAAGGCGTTTTCCTACTCCTGACGTATGATGGTTAGCAAGCATTAAGTCTGTTAGGATCTAGATTACAGATAGTAGAAATAAAAAATACATGAGCAACATTAAAGAGCAAATTCTAGAAGAAGTAAAACAAGCTAGAGATACCTGTGAAGTTAGTGGCACTGACTCTAAAGAATGTGTGGCTGCATGGGATGCAGTAGAAGGGCTAGAGGCTGAAGCATCGAATCAAAAGTCAGACAAGCCTAAAAACTCTCTTGAGATCTATTGCGATGATAATCCTGATGCGGCTGAATGCCGTTTATACGAAGATTAATTGTAAATCGAATAGTGAAAGATGGCACTTCGCGCTGTCTCTCACTATTCGATTTTTATGTCCTAACAAGACTAGTTACAGTTCAGAAAAAAATTTTGAAAGCGCGGCGAAGCCGCGCTTTCAAAATTTTTTCTGGATTTGAATCAAGAAACCTATAAAAGCACAAAAAAGAGGCGGAAATTTGCTCTGCCTCTTTTTTGTGCTTTTTAGTGCTTTTTGGTGCGACAAAATGTAACGTGTGTAAGTTGGTATTAAGCTAAAATCTATCCATACTTCGCACTGCAACTTTACTTTCGGGCTTTATGTGAAAATTGCAAAAAACTATAGTTGAGTTAATTTGCGGTTTTATATTCTCTATACCAATGAGAAAATCGTAATAATTACGAGGCAATAATTGCGAGACATTTGAAATATTTATAGTCACTAGAAAATTTGTAGCCAATCGGGAATAGGGTATGACACAACTAAGCGTTATGGAATTGGCAAAGCAAGGTGATCCTCATGCGATCGCTGCTTTGATAAATCGATCGCTAGAATCTAAGGGCATTCATGCCACCGCAGATCTCGAAGGGGAATGCCTCAAAATTTCATTGCAAGCATCACAAATACCGAATCAAAAAGCGGTTATTACAATTATTCAACGGGGCATGATGATTTTGCAGGTTGAACAAATTCAATCTGTCAAGGTTTTGACCTATAGATCCGATAATAATTATTTAGCTTGGCAATATCAATTTTCCCTGACCCCTAGCTATAATCAATCTTTACCAAACTCAGAAATTGAAAAATCTTCAAATTTGGTGCGAGATCAAAATATGAATCTGGTCAGCAATCCAAAAGGGGTTATCCTAGTACAGAAGTTGTCGCAAATTCAGCAAAACTTGCAAGAATATCAAGATATTATCGTCCGATTTACCGATGAGCAGGTTGGCACTGTCCGATGCTTGACTACGCTCACGGAATTAATTCAAGTAATTAGTAAGCCTAGCTTTTTATTTGCGGCAGTCGCTTCTAACCCTAATTTGCGAAGTTTGCTTGACACGATCGCTGAATCTAGTGACACCGACGAACATGGCGATCAGGTCATCACAAATCTTTCGATACTACAGCCAGGGCAACAATGGCAAAAGGCAAAAATCCGCCTTGTCACCAAGATATTTTTAGAACCAGCCCAAGAGCAAGAAAATGCAGAAGTAAAACATCAAGGGCTAACTCTAGACTTACAGGAAACGACACCTCAAGTTATTGTTTATCCTACCCTTGAAAATCCTGAAGAAAATATTCAACCAGAAACATCTCAAAATAGCTATCCTGTTCTTGAAAATAGTCAGCCAGAAATTCTTGAAAATAATTTTGAAAATAACTTTGAGCTTGAAAAAACTGATTTAAATTCTCAAGAAAATATAGCTTCTGTAAATTTATCCCAAGACAATGCATCCCAAGACGATGAATCCGAAGAAAATCAATCGGATTCATTGTTTGATGATTTTCCTGATATTTCAGATGCTGCACCTATTCTCCTAGTTACTTCCACAGCAAATCAATCAGAAGCAAATCAATCAGATGAATTGTTTGATAATTTTCCTGATATTTCATCTACCTCTTCAGACTTTTCAGAAATTCCAGTAACTAACTCTGAAGCGAATCAATCGGATTCGTTGTTTGATGATTTTATAGATATTAGCCCTGCAAATAGCTACAGCAGTAGCAATTCTAATAACAACGCTAATAATATTAATGGGGAGTTTGGGGAGGACTTGGCGATCGCGCCAATAGTTCAACCAGTAGTTCTTCAAATCAATGATGAAACAGTGCCTACAAGTTTAGATGAAGACTTGTTTAATGATTTCTCTTTTGAGCAAGAATTGCCTGAACGTAATAGTTCCACATCTCTGGATATTCCCAATACAGATGAGGCTATGGATGCTATCAAATCAAAAATCCCTAAGCAAAATTTGAATCAATTGCTTATGCTCATGGATGAACAGGATCAGACTAATAGCAATCAGAATCACGGTGTAAAGCCGCCAGTAAAAGCCGATATGGGCGCAACAACTATCGAACGGCTCTTAGAAAATATGGAAACAATTGCTTTAGATGATGCAACCTCTTCATCTTCTTCATCCATGGTCACTTTGGAAGATTTTTCTGAAGATATTGGCTTTTAATTTAAGAAAGGGGCGCTTTGCGCCCCTTTCTTAGATCTCTTTTGAATTTAATTGTTCGCAAATCTCAACTAAACGAAAGTTAGGCGGAAATTTTCCCTCTGTTTTAATTTGTTTGACATATTCGGAAGGGATACGCCACAACAATTTACTGTCCAAAGCCTTGATAATATCCCCCCGATCAATTACGCCCGCAACTGAGCCAACAGGCGATCGCACGATCATATAACGCAATTGCTTTTGTTCAAGCAGATATATAACTGTAGAAATTGGCGTTTTCAGATCGACGGTATCAATTTCATTAAAGGATTCGATCAGCGATTGTAGGGATCTCTCTTGCCACTCGCTATGGTCAATCAGGCGAATTTGTTCAGACCTAATCAAACCGCGATCGCGCCCATTTGATGAAGCAATATAAATAGGATGCGATTCCTTATCTTCCATTAGCAAAAACTTGTCCGCAAAGTCTCTTAATGAAATCTCAGCATCGACGAGGCGAAAATCTCGCGTCATCGCGGCTTCCGCATCAATACTGAGCAAAGCCTGCTGGAGATTATTGATATAGAGATAGCCACCTGCACTGCCAAACAAGAACCATCCGATCAGTATTAGGAAGATCCCGCCGATATTTGTGAACGTTACTAATCCACCTATAATCATTGTCATGATCCCCAAAAACTGACCCGATCGCGCCGCCCATCGGATGCCAGTAAAGCGATCGCCTGTCAATTTCCAGACTGCTGCTTTAAGGATATGTCCACCTTCAAAGGGTAAAGCGGGAATAAGACTAAAAAAGCCAAATATAAGATTTATTTGAGCAAATTTGAGGACAATAATTGTCCAAATTGTCCGAACACTACCAATAGTGCTAGGCAAAGTATCAATTATTTTAGGATTATTAGAAAAAATTACATCCCCAGCAATCAGCCATGCGGCGGTAAAACCGATCGCACTGAGTAACAAACTCGTTAATGGTCCTGAGATGGCAATACTAAATACTGAAAAGGGATCCTTGGCTTCATGCTCAAAGGCAGTTGCCCCATTCATAAACTGAATATTAATAGCATCGATGTTTAAGCCTCGCGCTTTAGACGTCAGGGCGTGGGCGATTTTATTAGAAACGATTGATAAAAAGAAAAGAATTGCGGTAATCGCCCCATAGCCTAACGCAAAAGATGGCGCTAAATCAGGCTTGGCGTAGGCAGCACTCAGAATAACTGCTAGAAAGCTGAGTACGAGAAACCATGACGAATCTACATATATAGGAATACCTGCAATACTGCCGATGCGGATACCGCCTCTCATGATGTGTCTGTCCTAAATTTATTTTTTTGCTTGGCTCTGAAATCTTTACAATTGCGCTTTTGATACATTTTAGCCGTATTGACTACCATAAAAAAGGCAGCGCGTAGCGCGGTCTTTTTTATGGTTAACGCTTTTCAGGACGACAAACCATCGGATTACCACTATCACAGGTGTCATTAATTGCGGCAATCAATTCTTGCAAACGCCCGAATCCATGCTGATTAAAGTGCATGGTTAAACGGGGTAAATCGATAATATGTGAATCATTGGCTTCCTTAGACAAGGCTTGACTACGTTCGATTTTACCCTTAATCAAAATATCGCCAAAGTTGCTATTTAAGCGATCGAGATGCTCATCAGTAATTGCGGTATTTAAACGCACGACAAACAAATCACCAACCCATCGGCAGGAATGGTAAACACTGTAAAACAAAGAAATATATTGACAAGCTTCATCAATATCATCAGTGATTTTGTAAAGACTGCGATCTTCTTTGAGAATCAAGCCTCTGGCGATCAACTGCTCTTGGACAAATAAATCCCATTGCTTCCAATAGTCGCCACCTTTTTTATCCATTAATACTATGGGTCGGGGGGTAGTCCGTCCCGTTTGGCAAAGTGTCAAACATTCAAAAAATTCATCCTGTGTACCGAAGCCTCCAGGAAATAAAGCGATCGCATCACTTTCCTTGACAAAATATAATTTGCGTGTGAAAAAATAGCGAAACTTGACTAATCGAGAATCCGTAGACAAAAATCCATTGCTAGATTGCTCAAAGGGCAAACTAATATTTAAGCCAAAAGAATTATTCTCTGCCCCCTCATTTCCCGCCGCCATAATGCCGCCCCCAGCACCCGTAATTACCATAAAGCCATGCTTCGTAATTTGTTGAGCAAAGTCGTAGGCTTGACGATACTCAGGTGCATGATCATCAGTCCGCGCCGAACCAAAGATACTCACCTTACGATTAAAGCGGTGCGGATAAAACATGGCGATCGCCTTTTGCATATCCTGCAATGAACCCATCAAAATCTTCCAATCTAGCCGCTCAGTATCAGTCTGACTGAGTTGGGTAATCGTCTTCAAAGCGTTGTAAATTAGCTCTCCATTCTCGGTCGATTCAAGATTGTCAACCAATCTATGCAAATCATGAGCGAGAGCTTCGATGTCTGAATGTGAAGGAGTTGTAGCCATAGGTTACATTTTATTACATTTTATATAAGTAAGTAGGCTTAGTTAAATATAAAACCCTAAAAGGAAAGAGCGCACGCTGCGCGTACGCCGCAGGTTTTAGATCTGGATTTTAATTATGTTGAGGTACTTTGAGATGAAGTTGCTTGCTTTTCGCGCCATCTCTGTTTTCGGTTGGATTGCTATAAGCAGCCATTTCATAAGATACTGACTAAGTAATAAAAATTAACAAATAATTAATACTTAGTTATGGCAAACATTACGTTTGTGAATGAAGGCAAAGAGGCGATCGCGATGGATGGCGTAAACCTCCGCATCAAGGCTCTCGAAAACAACATCGACATCTACAAATTTGTTGCGAAGCTCACTAACTGCAATGGTTATGGTCAATGTGCCACCTGTGTTGTAGAGATTGTGGATGGTTTAGAAAACCTCTCCCCCAGAACTGAATTTGAAGAAAAAAAGCTCAAGAATAAACCTGCAAACTATCGTCTTGCCTGTCAAACCTTGGTCAATGGTAATGTCAGCGTGAAAACAAGGCCATAGTTTTATGCATCAATCTCGGTAAAGCCGAGATTGACATAGAGATATGTGCGGTAAAACGTACTCTTTACGAATATCCATAAGCAAGCAGTAAATGCTACGTTAAACTAGAATAGTTGTCCATGAATCCTTTAGGCGACAGAGAAACCCCCTATGGCGCGTGATTATTACGAAATCCTTGGAGTCGATCGCAGTACTGACAAAGAGGAAATCAAACGAGCGTATCGACGTTTGGCTCGAAAATATCACCCCGATGTCAACAAAGAAGCGGGGGCAGATGAACGATTTAAAGAAATTAACCGTGCTTACGAAGTTCTCTCGGAACCAGAGAGTCGTGCGCGGTACGATCGCTTTGGTGAAGCTGGCGTATCAAGCGGTGGCGGCGGCGCACCCGATATGGGCGATATGGGTGGATTTGCCGATATCTTTGAAAGCTTCTTTAGTGGCTTTTCTAACACGGGTCAACAGCAAGCACGTCGTCGCAGTGGCCCCACTCGCGGTGAAGACTTACGCTTCGACCTCAAGCTAGAGTTTCGGGAAGCCATATTTGGTGGCGAGAAACAGATCAAAATTTCTCACCTAGAAACCTGCGGAACCTGCAACGGATCAGGGGCAAAAGCAGGTACAAGACCTCGCACCTGTGGAACCTGTAGTGGCACTGGTCAAGTCCGTCGGGCTACTCGTACGCCTTTCGGCAGCTTTACCCAAGTGTCTACTTGCCCCACCTGTAATGGTACGGGGCAAACCATTGAAGACAAATGCGAAAGCTGTAATGGCTTAGGACTCAATCAAGTTACCAAAAAACTAAAAATCACTATTCCCGCAGGCGTTGATAGCGGCACAAGACTGCGTGTATCTAACGAAGGTGATGCGGGACAACGTGGTGGTCCTTCTGGTGATCTTTATGTTTACTTGTTTGTCCAAGCTGACAACGAGTTTGAGCGTGAAGGTATTAATATCCTGTCAGAGCTAAAGATTAGCTATCTGCAAGCAATCCTTGGTGACAAAATCTCCATTAACACTGTTGATGGTAAAAAGCCGCTTACGATTCCCGCAGGTACGCAGTCTGACACGGTTTTAACCCTAGAAGGATTAGGTGTGCCAAAGCTTGGCAATCCAGTGGCGCGTGGCGATCATTTAATCAGAATCAAAATTGATATCCCCACCAAAATTGGCAACGAAGAGCGCGAAGTTCTCGAAAAGCTTAAAGAAAAGCAATTTGGTAGTGCGTCTAAGTCTGGTATCGGTGACATTCTCGGCGGTATATTTGGTAATCACTAAAAATCACTCAAGTTTTAAGGATGAGCATTACTCATCCTTAAAATTAGACAAATAAGACAGCAAAAAGATATGTGCATTCAAGCAGTTAAGTCCATCGATTTACGCGGTGTTCCCTGTCCACTTAGTTTTGTGCGGGCAAAGTTGCATCTCGAAAAACTAGAAACAGGACAATTATTAGAAGTTTTGCTAGATGGCGGTGAGCCGATTGAGCAAGTTCCTAATAGTTTGATTTCAGATGGTCATCAGGTCAAAGGCATTGAAGAGCGCGATCGCTTTTTTGCATTAATAGTTCAAAAAGCATGATGCAAGTATGGCTATGTTGGCTCTAATAGGTACAGTCTTGGCTGTGCAAGCCAACTTTTATCGGGTTAGGTTAGACCAAACTTTTTGTTTAGATTTGCTTGATGAATCTGGCAAAACCTACAGTCAATTTATTGATGAACTGCTTTGCACCCGCCGCGCTAGGCTGAAAAAAATTGGGCAGCAGATCTGTGTCGGCGATCGCGTCACCATTGAGGAACCTGACTGGCATGGTAAACGTGGGGCGATCTCTGAGGTAGACCCGCGCCGTAATTTACTGGATCGCCCAACGGTAGCAAATGTCGATCGCATTTTATTAGTTTTTGCCCTTGCGGAGCCAAATCTCGATCCGCACCAACTCAGCCGATTTTTAGTTAAAGCTGAAAGCACTCAAGTTGAAGTTTTACTATGCCTGAATAAGCGCGATTTAGTTAGCGATCAAGTATGGGATGATTGGCGCGATCGCTTGACATTGTGGGGCTATCCGCCGATCGCGATTAGCACCTATAACAATCAAGGCATTGAGGAACTCGCGCAGCATTTACAAACGGGTGTAACCGTAGTGGCGGGACTTTCAGGTGTTGGTAAATCTAGCCTGATTAATTTACTCATTCCAAACTTACAAGTTCGGGTCGGTGAAGTTTCCCAACGCTTAGGGCATGGACGACATACCACGCGCCATGTGGAGCTATTTGCCTTAGCTGCGGGGGGCTATCTCGCGGATACCCCTGGATTTATGCAACCAAATTTAACGGTGACCCCTCAAGAATTGGCGGATTGTTTTCCCGAAGCCAGACAAAGATTAGCCGCAGGAGATCTCTGTCATTTCAATAATTGTTTACATCGCCGCGATGAACCAGATTGCGTAGTGCGCGGCGATTGGGAGCGCTATGAACATTATTGTGCCTATCTTGAAGAGGCGATCGTTTATCAGCAAAAGCTCAAAAACACGACCAATGCTGATGCCTCTGTGAAGGTGAAAGATACTAGCGATGGTAAGCAGCAACAGGAACCCAGGCTACTTAAAAAGCGCTATCGCCGCGAGTCCCGCCGTAGTGAACATCAAAATCTTGATTATGATGAAGAGCAATAAGCAGAAAAGAGAGTTGCAAAGCAACTCTCTTTTCTGCTTATTGCCTATTTTTGAAAGCGCGGCAAAGCCGCGCTTTCAAAAATCTTTAAGGCTGAATTTGAGCGATCGCTTCTAGCATAGACAGACAAGGTAACAGGTGTAACTGGAGAATCTCGTTGGTTTTTACGCGAATTGCTGGAGAAATCATTGCGGTTAGTTGTCCCCAAGAGCGCGATCGCTTTTCAATATCTCCCAAACAGCCCGTTGTCAGCATTACTGTGTCATCTAGCAACAGATCAAACCAAGTGCAAATACCATGAAGCTGTCCATCGGCAATAACAGGAACCTCAATCATTTGTTCAGTTAATTCCATCTGTCCACCACCAAAATCAAGTTGGGCGAAGCAGTAAGGATCAGAAAGCGGGCGATAAATATGCTGATCGATCTGTCCTATAAAAGCAGGTCGAGGATATTGAAACTCGTTAAAACCACTGAGGTCGAAACCAAGGGACTGATCCACCCAATAGCGTTGATGTAATTCAGGACATTCGATCGCCATCAAATAGAAATTTGCACCTGAGGGGATGACTTTGGCATTAGGTTTGAGCAGATGCTTTACGGCGTGCGCGATCGCCTCAAAAGCTCCCTCCGAGGGCAGCCAAGCCCCAAATATTTCGGTAATCAAAATATCCGCAGGTTCTGGCAAGTCATCGGGAATCACTAAATCATGGGACAGCTTATTGATTACCTGAATTTGGGATTGATAGCCATTAGTTTTGATAATTTGTCTCGACTGAGCCGCGATCAAATCTTCAGTTTCACAGGTGATTACCTGCTTTGCACCAGATTTTGCAGCCATCATCGCCAACAGTCCTGAGCCTGTGCCAATTTCCAGTACAAGGGAGTCAGGGGTGACATAGTTCGCGATCGCCTCTTGATAGGGCAGATTACGCGCCGTATCATTCATCATCCAGTAATGCCAACTCTGGATATTTTCTTGATATAACGAGAGCATCGCTTCACGGGCAGGCATATATTCGGGATCAACTTTTAAAGCAAGCTGGAAATATTGCACCGCCTTGCTTAATTGCCCTAAATAGCGATACGCAACTGCCAAATTATGATAAATCTCCGCCGATTCGCCTGCTAAGGATAGCCAATTTTCATAGGCTGAAATCGCTTCTGGATAAAGTCCTACATTATGCAGCACCTCTGCTAATTGTTGGTAGGCTGGCAAAAATTTAGCATCTAAGGCGATCGCTTGCCGAAGATCGGCAAGGGACAACTCGACTTGTTGTTGGGCATAGTAAGTGCATCCGCGATGATAATAGCCCGTCGGTGACATCGGCTCCAGTTGTAAAACTTGGTTAAAATCAGCCAGCGCTTGATCGAAATTCCCCTGTTGCAAATAAGCCATACCCCTTGCCAGATAAGCATCGACATAGCGAGGATTAATCCATAGAGCTTGGTCATAGCTTTGCTGCGCCGCTTGCCAATCTCCTTCAGCCGCCTTTGCTAAACCCCACTGCACAAAGTTCTGTAGTTGCATAGCCATGCGATCGCTCGTCAAATTAAAAATAGGATTTAGCAAAGAAATTTCTCAACCCATTATTACAGCCTATTGAGGTTTGGGTATTCCAGATAAATTTTGAAAAAGCTTGCTTCGCAAGCTTTTTCAAAATTTATCTGGGTTTTAAGAAAGCGCACAGCGCTGTAATTTGCTGTAATAGGTTTGCAAGGCGCGATATAGTAGCTAACGAGCTTTATGCTTGTCACCCCAACGAAGGTCATAGCTTGATTTAGATATGAAAAACTATATTTCCCTTGCTGCTGGTTTAGTCTTATTTGCAACTAGTGCTTGCACACCATCTGCGCCTGTATCTGATAATGCCACGCCAACCAAGGCAGCGTCACCTAACGTAACATCCTCAGAGAAGCCTTCAGAGAAACCTAAAGATGGTGCAACACCAGCATCAAAAACCGATGAAAAGCCCAAAACAAATGGCTCTGAGGGCTGGCAAGATTACAAATCATCGACTGGGAAATTTAGCGTGCAATTGCCCAGTAAGCCACAGGAGCAGTCTCAAGACCAAACCACCGATGTAGGGACAATCAAGCTAAATATGGTGATTGCTGAAGCTAGTGATTCAGGTTATTTTGTTGGCTATGCAGACTTTCCTAATAAAATTGCTAATCCTGCGGATGTCCAAAAAGGTTTAGCCGATTCAGTCAAAGGTTCAGTGGCAAATCTCAAGGGGGAAATTAGGTCTGAGAAGGAATCCTTGTTGGGTGATGTTCCTTGTCGTGATTTTGAAGCTGTTGGCAAAGTAAAAGCAACAGATGTATTAATGAAGGGTCGATTTTGTCTTGCCGACAATCGTTTGTATCAGGTATTCGCTCTAGGTGCTAAAGATGGATTGGCTGCGGCTGATGTCGATCGCTTTATTAATTCTTTCAAACTAGAAAAATAATCTCTAAATTAAAACCCAGAGAGATTTTAAAAGCGCGGCAAAGCCTTGCTTTTAAAATCTCTTTACTGTAATTAGTTAAATATTTGACTAGCGATCGCCGCCGCTAATCTCTCAGAACCACCTTTTTCGCCAATCCGTTCTAAACCATTTTGTTTGCAACGCTCTAAATAATCTTGGTCATATAAAGTCCGTTTAACACATTGAGCAGCTTCTAGCAAAATTGCAGGCGTAGCAGGTTTATTACCAATTGTTTGGACTGATAAACCAAGAAGGCGTTGTTGAGCTTCGGCAAAACGATAGGAAAATTGTGGTCCATTGCCCATAATTTGCACAATCGGTTTACCCAACCCAACCGCTTGCTCAACAGCCGTCCCTGCCATGCCAATTACCAAATCGCATTGTTGTAAAATATCGGGAAAAGCATCATCAAAGCAAAGCACACTAATATTTTTTTCAGGGTGATGCAATTTACCATCAGCATATTCCCAACCTGATTGAGCCGCAATTTCAGACAATTGAGACATCAAGCTAGGTACAATCGCCGCCCGAAACTGCACAGGGCGAGGCATAAATTCTGCGGCGATCGCCAGACATAACCGCAGTTGCAGCGTCAGGTTTTCCGCCGCTTCGGGTAATCGGCTGCCTGCCAATAGCGCAATCATCGGTACATTGGCAACCAAACTAAGATCTTTCCCCTTTAGCTCAAGTACATCCATAAATGGATTTCCGAGAAAATCAACATTTTTATATCCCCTTTCCCTAATTAGTTCTGCACTATAGGCATCGCGGGTGAGAATTTTTCGGCAACGGGGCGATCGCATAATTAGTGATATTCCCCAACGAGGATCATATCGATTTTCGTAAAAACCTGATGACGAGACTAAAAATACCGCATAGGGCAATCCTGTTAAGTAGGCAAAAATAGCAGGCAGAACATCTCCAGTAGAAAAAACGAAATCACAGGTTTTGCCGCAAGTCCTTGCTGCTTGAATTTGTTGCCAAGTGAGACTAATTAAACCAGATTGAAGATCTTCAATTTGCTTCCACAAATTCATATAGGCAAACCCTCCCGATGGCAGAGCTTGGGTGGGCGCAACAATTTCTACCCCAGCCCGACGATAGGAATTGCCATCACCAACAAGGGGTAAAGCAATCGCCTCAACAGAAGCATACTTACGCCGCAAAGCTTTTAGCACCTCACAAGCATTCAAGTCTTCGCCATGACCATTACTAATAAATAAAACTCGTTTCTGTTGCATTAAAAAATTATCCCTAAACCTAAATCCTACCTAGAGAAAGTATAAAAAAACAGGCAATGCCTGTTTTTTTATACTTTTTGTTTATTGTTAACTTGACAGTTCCAATTTTTTAGGCGATCGCTTACTTTTGCAGATGGATTCGCAATCTCCTCTTGATTTCTAGGGCGGAAATAACCCTGCGAATAATAATGAACTAAACCCGCATACTCTCGTAGTACAATTTTGAGCCTCTGAATTGTACTCCATTGCAAGGGTAAAGAGGATGCGTAAGGAATAACTTTAAATCCATAGTTCTGGAATAAAATTTTAGCTCGCAGTAAATGCGGGAAATCTGTCAACAACAATATTTTTTGAATACCTTTAGGATATAGGATTGCATTTGTAAACTGCACATTCTCTTCCGTTGTCTGAGAGCATCTCTCACCACTCATTATAGATTTTGGAATTCCTTGTTTTTCTAATTGGTCAATAGTTTCTTCTGCATCTAACATGCCACTAACAAAAATTATAGGCGCTCTTTTATTTTTCCAGAGTTCAGCCGCTACTTCCACTCGTCCAGAACGTAATGGAGTACCTCTTCCCAAAACAATAATCGCATCAGTATTTTCACCAGTATCTTGAGGGATAGAGAAAGTTAAACCTTGGCTCGCCAACGCAAGCATAATTGGCGAAGTTATAAACAGATAGATTAATCCGATAACAGCCAATGGTAAAATGATATTACGCTTCCACCATCTAGAGCTAATCAGCCAAAGCAACCACAGGGTCGTAAAAAAAATTAGAACTTCCATATTCAATCAATTGACACTCTAATCAATGGAAGGATTTACTTAAAAATGTGGCAACCTGGGAGATAATTATATTTCCAAAGTAGCTCATCAATATTTTACCATTTCGAGCATTTTAGTTCACAAGCGAAAGCCCCGCACTCTATTCGTTTACAAGAATGAGTGACGGGATGAAAGCGCGGCAATGAAGAGTCCATCCCGTCAGAATAATTTTGACCAACGCTCAAAGCATGAAGAGGGGATGGCGATGAATTGCCAATAGTGCAAGATTCTTGTACTATAAGGACAGACAAACAAATCCTTTCGAGGTTTCCCTGTTGTCCACGGCGGGAGGGCATCCCGTGGTTAAAGCACAGCGAGTTTCCGAAAGCAATAGCTGGAGTAGCTGTGAAGCCCGTATTGTATCCGTTTACAGGATCAATAACGGGAGTTGTCACAGAAAGGACAAATTTTCTGCTTTATGGCGATCGCCTTTCACTATTCGGGTTTTGATTCGTCCTAATACAGGTGGCTACGGCTATATGTTACTGCGCCCAACCAACTAAGTAGTCGGGCATAATTAAAAACCAAGATCTAAAACCTGTGGCGATCGCCACAGGTTTTAGGGTTTTATATTTAATTGCGCCCAGCTACTTAATAGACTTAATAATTCTCATTTAGCTTCATAGTGTATTCCTTTGACCCATTAGCAATAATCCCAAATATTGCGATCGGAGAGTTGTTTAGCAGATCTAAAGCTTGAGTCAGGCTTGAAGTCTTGGTTTTGTCTAACTCAACTACCATAATCATGCCATCTGTTTTAGCGGCAATCAATTTAGAGTCAACTAGACCTATTAGAGGAGGTGTATCGTAAATCACTAAGTCAAAGGTTTCTTGGAATAGTTGCATTAGACTTTGCATTTTCTGCGATGACAGTAACCTAGTCGGATCGGGGGGGGCTTGCCCAGAAGTAATAATTGATAGATTTGGTTCAATTGGCGATCGCTGCACCACTTGATCAAAGTTTAGGTCTGGAGAGATTAAAAGGTTACTAAGTCCTAGAGTGTTACTAAGTAGTAATTTATCGTGCAATGTAGAACGACGCAGATCTGCATCGACAAGCAACACCCTCTTACCCAGTGCGGCGGCCGCCTGTGCTAAATACACAGAAATTGTCGATTTTCCTTCATTGGGAACCGAAGAGCTAATCACAATAGAGCGAATCTCTAAGTCAGGACTAAGTAGACGAATATTTGTATAAAGCGATCGGAAAGACTCCAAGAAAATAGAAGTCATGTAATAGGGTTTTACCGAATTAGAATGAACCCCTGATCCTTTGAGAGAGAGATTCATCCAATGCTTGCGATCGAATATCTTGGTAATTTTTCCAATAGTGCCTGAACTATCAACTGCTGTTAACTCTCGATTAAATGGAACTGCTCCTAATAAATCATCATCTTCATCATGATTTAAATCCGAATTAAGCGGAATCACACCTAAAATAGGCAATTTTGCTATATCTTTTAGTTCTTCTGGTGTACGCAGCACATTACTCAACTTATCTAACAGCAAAGCTACTCCAGCACCTAATAATATCCCTAATACTCCACCTAGCAATGCATTTTGTTTAATGTCAGCAGACGAGGCCGCAGGATCATTAACAGGTGTCAAAATCTGCCAAGGAGTTTTACGTTGCCCAGCATCAATGCGTAAAGCCTCTCGTTTTGTTAAAAATTGATTGAGACTATCGTTAGTAATTTTAATCTCCTGCTGAATATCCGTATATTGACGAGATATGGAAGAAAGTTGTTTTACTTCCCGATTTAAATTCTCTTCAACTTCTGACAATATCTCATTACGAGATTCTAAATCTCGAATACGACTTGCGACTAGTTCTTTGGCTCGTTCCTCTTCAAGGCGTAGCAACGGTATCAAATTAGCTCGTTGATCTCTTAGGGTTTGAACCCTATCCGTATTTTCCTGATATATGCTAAGTTCCTTGGCAATTTGACCATCTACAACCTGAATCTGAGATAAAATCGCTTGATAGCGAGGATTATCTTGAAGTATAGAAGAAACCTTGGTTTCATCAATTGGTTCGGCTACCTGACGACTTAAATCTAGAAATAGTGAACGTGCTTCATCTAACTTGATCTGAGCGTCCATTTTCTGCTGGCTAATGTTACTCGTTTCTGCGGCTAGTTTCTTACTGCTTGAGTCTGGGTCAATCAAATTATATTGTTGCCTAAAAATTTGTAGCTTATCCTGAAGCTTACCCGCTCTTTCTTGAACCTGAGGCAATTGAGAATTAACAAAATCAATCCCTTGCTGTACATCCGAAAGGCGTTCTTCTAAACTATAAGCAAGATAAGCACTAGATACTAAATCTAGAATATCTTTAACTTTTGTGGAGTCTTTGTCCTGAAAGGTAACAGTCAAAATTTGATTTTCGGCTTTAATATTTAAGCCTTGTGATAGATTTTCATAGTCAATGCTCGGATATTTTGCCTTTAGCTTTTCGGCGATCGGAGAGAGGATCTTCGGACTTTTCAAAAGTTTCAATGTAGTGGGACTAATAGAATCTTTGGCATCTTTCGGCTCTTCTCTATCCCTACTAAGTGTTACAGCAGAAATTACTCGTGTTTCTTCAGTAATCGGCTTAGCTAAAATCTCAAAACTTGATTGATAAATTGGCTTACTACTAGCAGACCTAAACACAGCTAAAGAAGTTACTACAATAGTTATACCTGCAATTATAGGTAAGCGACGCTGTAGAGATTGTAAGACATTGGCAAACTTTAATCCTCCCTCATCATCTATGGATAATGTGCTAGATGCTAAAAAACGTCTAACATCGCTCTTTTGAGGGGATACTTGAGAATATTGTTCACTTTGCATGCTTACTTCCTTACATATCCTTACTAAATGCTTATGCCTAGCTCTAAATCAATAATGAGATGATTTAGAGCTAACATCTAATCTGCGTTGCAAATGCTCAACGAGTAAAAATAGTTTAGCTTATACAAACTTGGATCTAATTTACGTTAATAGTATTATTTAAGTCAAGGTAAGCCTAAATGATCAGAAATAAGCAAAATATCTCTTTTATTTTTTATTTATTTTTATTTGTTTTAAAAAGAGTGGCAGGTCTATATTAATTTCTATTTGTATGATTACCATTAGAATAAACAATCTGCTTGAGCATTAGCCATATAAAAATTGGAATAGTCGTAGCATAGCGCTTCCATAGTCGTTTTGGTTCCTGTGAAAATCGAAATAGCCACTCTAATCCATGTTTTTGCATAAACCGTGGAGTTTCTCTTAGGACTCCAGCATAAACAGGGAAAACGCCTCCTACGCCAATCATAACGGCTTGAATTTTGTCTCGATGTTGCGCCATCCATAATTCTTGCTTTGGACAGCCTAAAGCAACGAATAAAATTTTTGCTCCACTAGCATTAATTGTTTGCACCATATCCATATCCGCTACGTCAGACAGTGGACGAAATGGCGGTGATTCAGTACCAGCAATTTTTAAATTAGGAAACTCTATTTTTAATCTTTGACTCATTTTGTCAAGTATCTCAGGTAGTGATCCTAGGAGAAAAACACTAATTTGTTCTAGTTCCGCTTGTCTACAAACTGATTGAAAAATATCCATACCAGCGACTCTCTCGGCTTGCTTGCATCCCAGTAATTTCAACATCCAAACTAAGGGCATACCATCTGGTGTCGCTAAGTCGGCACTTTTCAATGTGCTTGCAAAGTTAGAATTTTGCCAAGCTTCAATTAGCATGTGGACGTTAGCGACACAAATCATCTTACTCTGATCTTTTTTCGCCCAATCTATGATCAAATCAATTTGATCTTTAAAACTCAACACGGATATGGGAGTAACGATTAATTCTTTGGTTGGGATTTCACTCTCATGTACAGTAGCCATAGATACCTAATTGTTAAGTAATTGGGATGATCGAAAATATTAGTTTTTATTGTCAATACCACTAACACATGTTAGCTAAAAATAATTTGAGGTCAAGAGATAATGCATTCTTATAACTTTTTCATAACCTTTGTATAACTTTATGGATTGGCAGATAACTTTATGAATTACTTAAAAGTACAAATCTAAACTAGTATTTCTAAATAATGTCGCAGGAGTTATGTATCTATGGCTTCTAGGTTTTATAAAATGGGGTTAAGACTATACAAAGTAGTCAGTAGTAGTGTATATTAGTATCGCCGTATATGTTATTAATATATAATTTAGATACAGATTAGACACAGATTGTTTTTGCATAGTGGCTTGAACTTGCTTGCCATTCTTGTTAAGCGATTGTATTCAAAGTAACTACACTTCTAAATTTAAATATTTCTCTCAATTAATAAAGTGGACTTCGATGGTCTTTTTTGATCTCAGTCTCTTTAGTATTGTCTTCCCATTTTTTTGTGTTTACTTAATGGTATGGGAGGTCAAATTGCAGAAAAGGTGTGACAAGAATCGGAAACGCTCAAAACGAAGAGATATATATTGTCCAAGACATCATTGTTATATTGATAGTGTTAGTCAAAAATATCCTCTGTTTGCGGATCAGGTCGAACAGCTAGAGAAAAGAGGTATGCCTCGACAGAATGCTTTGAGGCTAGTCTCAAGTCGGACAACCGTTCCCCTAGAAGGTGAGTGGGTAGAGGCTTTTTGGTGTGAGCATTGTCAGCAAACGAGTTGGTATCATGTTTGTAAAGGGGCGGATCGTACCTTTCAGGTATTGGTTGCTTCTAGAGATATTTGGCAATATGTGACTGGTGTGATCGCTCCTGACGGCAATCCTTCTGTTGGCGAGTTTACACGCAAAAATGCACGCATGATTAAATATAATGGGGTCAAGGACTTTCATTTTGTAGTATAAGTCATCGAGATCGTCTTTGCCCCTCGCACCAAAACAAGGTAAAAGTTACAGCCTATTGGGGCTTTGAGTAGTGCAGAAATATTTTTGAAAGCGTCGCTTCGCGACGCTTTCAAAAATATTTCTGGGTTATAATTCAGCTTAAAGCGCTATATCAAGGAAGTCTTGAGCAATCTAGATCGATCAAACAAACAAATAAATTCATAAAGGATATGTTAGTTGATGAAGTATCTATCGCAATTTTTATTTATCATATCAGCTAGAAAAATTGAGCTTCTGCTAATTGTATTTCTTTTCGTGGTTATATCCCTATTAGATGCAATAGGGATTGGGCTGATTGGACCATTTATTGGTTTAGCAGTTAAACCAGAAACAATCGAACGCAATGCTCTTGTTTATAGTATTTATAAAAACTTAGATTTAAAAAGTATTAATCAGTTTATCGCTTTAATCGGATTATCAATTATTGTACTTTTTTGCTTCAAGTCATTTTTTTACTATCAAATACAAACCTATGTCTTAAAATTTTGCTATACACAGCAGGTATTGCTTCGTTTAAGAATGTTGCATACTTATCTTGCATTACCCTATACTTTTTATTTAAAAACAAATTCTGCTCATGTAATCCAAACTATTAGTACTGAAGTAGAAAATTTCACGCGATCAATCGCTGTTCCACTTTTAAACTCAATAGCTAATGCTTTTGTCCTTGTTGTTGTTTTGCTGTTAATGGCAAAGACTGACTTGTTAGCAACGGTTAGTATTTTTGGGATTCTTTTATTAGCAGTAGTACCATTTCATTACTTTAGACATACCATTGCTAGTTGGGGTAAAGAAGCATTGAATGCAAATACAGAAACAATTAAAGTCGTTAATCATGCTATAGATGGATTAAAGACTACTAAATTAATTGGATGCGAAGGCTTTTTTGAAAATCAGCTACTGGTACAATCTAATAAATTTGCAAGAGTTGCTAGTCTTTTTCATTCTTTTCAAACATTGCCGCGTATTGTCGTTGAATTATTATTAATAACATTTGTAGTTGGATTTGTTTCCTTGTCTCTATCGATTGCAGAAAGGTCTGAAAACCTGATTTCTGTTCTGGGGATTTTTGCGATCGCTTCAGTACGCATTATTCCATCAGCTAGTCAGTTGTTGATGTGTCTGGGTGTACTTCGGAATAGCAAACCTACACTTGATCGAATTTATTTAGATTTAAAAGAGTTGGAAACTACAGAATCTAAGAAATATTTAGAAATGTCCAGCGATGTTATTGCTGACAAGCATACTCAGGTATTTACAGACAGTATAGTGGTTGATAAAATTAGCTATTCATATCCACAAACTACTACTAACTCTCTTACAGAGGTTTCTTTAACTATTAAAAAAGGAGAGTCCATAGCTCTAGTAGGCAAATCAGGAGCAGGTAAAACAACTCTTGTTGATATCCTGTTAGGATTACTGATCCCCGAGTCTGGAGATATCCAAGTAGACGGATCGTCTGTATATGGTGATCTAAGGGCTTGGCAGAACCTAGTTGGTTATATTCCTCAGTCAATTTTTCTGATGGATGATACCATTGAACGAAATATTGCGTTTGGTGTACCAGACGAAAAAATTGATAGCCAAAGAATTGATGAAGCTATTAAATCATCACAACTTATTGAACTGGTAGAGAAATTGCCAAATGGTATAAAGACTTTTGTTGGTGAAAATGGGGTTCGCCTCTCTGGAGGACAGCGCCAAAGAATTGGTATTGCTAGAGCGCTGTACCATGAAAGCGAAATTTTAGTCCTAGATGAGGCAACTTCTGCTTTAGACAATGAAACAGAAAGTTTGATTAGTGATGCTTTAAAAGAGCTTGGACGCACTAAGACGATGATTGTGATTGCTCATCGACTAACAACCGTTGAGCATTGCGATCGCATTTATGAAATGAGTAACGGTAGAATTATTAGATGTGGTAGTTATCAAGAAATTGTTATAGATGGACAAAATCGCGAAAGTTAGTATTTCAATTTAGCGGTTTTAATCTCGGAATTTATATAGTAAAAATCATAAACAACGCTCATGATTATTGATGCCAGATCTTTAACTTCTGAAGAAATCCTAGAAACCCATGTTTGTATTATTGGTTCTGGCCCCGCAGGAATTACGATCGCCCGTGAATTTGCCAACAAGAATTTCCAAGTATGTTTACTTGATAGCGGTGGCTTTGAATTTGATCCAAAAATTCAATCTTTGAGTGAAGGAAAAGCGATTGGCGATCCCTATCCTGAAATAAGTAGTACGCGCCGCCGTCAATTTGGCGGTACTTCCCATACTTGGGAAGGTCAAAATGGCTACAAACAATATGGTTTTCGCTGCCTTCCTCTGGATGAAATTGATTTTGAGCAACGAGATTGGCTACCCTATAGCGGCTGGCCATTTACCAAAGCCGATCTTGATCCTTTCTATGCGCGATCGCATGAGGTTTGCCAGATTGGTCCCTATGCTTATAAAGTCGAGGATTGGGAAGACAAAAAAGCCAAGCAACTCCCCTTCAAGAGCGATCGCATTGGCACATCGATGAGCCAATATGGGCTCAGATATCCTTTTACTGAAGAATATCCTGAGCAGATCAAGCAAACCCCCAACATCACCACGATTATCTATGCCAATGTCGTTGAGATCGTCACTGACGAAACCAATCAAACAGTCACCAGTCTGAGGGTTGCTTCATCGCGGGATCAGCAATTTTGGGTAAATGCAAAAATATTTATCCTAGCAACGGGTGGGCTAGAAAATGCCCGACTATTGCTTGCCTCAAATCGGCAGCAGCCATCGGGACTAGGCAATCAAAATGATGTGGTCGGTCGATTTTTTATGGATCGCCCCATTCTAAGTTGTAAGCTAATTCCCTACAGCCACAAGCTTCTAGAGCAAACTGCCCTTTACGATATCTATCGCACTAAAGGTATTCCTGTAATGGCTAGGGTGCGTCTGAAGGATGATTTTTTGCGCCGTGAACATATTTTAAACAATGGCGCTCAATTATTTCCTAGACCACAAGAGCGTCAGAGAGAAGCGACTCTGGCACTACGTTCTTTACTATCTAAGAATCGCGATCGCCAATCATCTCAAGGCATAATCAAAAATCTAACTACTGCTTTGCGCGGTACTAATTACCTCATTGCCGCAGGATTTTGGGCAGCGATCAGAAAGATACCTGCTCTAAGGCGTGGTGATTGGTCTTATCTACCTTACGAAAAACAGAGATTCTCACAATTTGAAATCTTCTATCAAATTGAGCAAGCACCTGATCCCAATAACCGAGTGATGTTAGGCGTAGAGCGAGATTTCCTAGGACAAAACAAAGTCGAGATCCACTGGCGCTTAAATCCGATTGACATTGACAATGCTAATCGGGTTCAAGAGATTTGGGCAGAGGAGTTTCATAAAGCTGGTCTAGGAAAGTTGGAATTTGCCAATAAGAGGGAAGACTGGAAATTTGAGAACTTGGCTATGCACCATCATCTAGGAACAACGCGGATGCACAATGATCCCAAGCAGGGAGTTGTTGATGCTAATTGCAAGGTACATGGACTCTCTAACTTATTTATTGCAGGTAGTTCTGTGTTTCCCACAGCAGGTTACTCTAACCCAACCCTAACGATCATTGCCCTATCACTAAGACTTGCCGATCATGTCAAAACCCTGATGTAAAAGAGCCAAATTTTAGTGGAGCGGCAAAGCCGCTCCACTAAAATTTGGCTCTTTTACTAACTAAAAACGTGGATCTGCTCAGCAGATCCACGTTTTTGTTTTTTAATTTTTGTTGCTTAATGACCTGATCTACTTGACTATATCTAGATATAAGGATGGTAGTTTAAGGCATTATGCTTTCGTGAACCATAACTTTCGTAAATTCTTAGGTATAAAGATGAAAATTGGTATTGTGGGAGCCAGTGGATTTGTTGGTAATCGGGCAGTTGAAGTATTTCATGCCCAAGGACATGAAATCAGACCGATTGTCAGGTCTGCCAATAGCATCAATGGCATGACACAGCAAGACTTAGACAATCGAATTGTCAATGCCTTCGACCAATCCGCCTTAGAAGTTGCCTTTAGGGGTTGCGATGTGGTGATTCACTCTATTTTAGGCAGCCCTGGATTAATCCGTGGTACTGCGGCTCCAACCTATAAAGCTGCTGAAAAAGCTGGAGTACGTCGTATTGTCTACTTGAGTTCGATGATTGTCCATCGCTCTGCCCCTGCCATCGGGACAACAGAAGCCAGTCCACTAGTGGAAAAACAACCTTTCCCCACTCATCCTGCCAAAATCTATGCAGAACGAAAGCTCATGCAATTACGCAAGCGTGGCTCAGTGGAAGTAGTGATTTTTAGACCGAGGGTTGTATTTAGTCCGCGATCGCGTTGGGTTTCCGAACTAGCCAATCAACTTGCATCTGGATCAGCTTACTTTATCAATGAAGGCAAAGGTATTTGTAATAGTGTCTACATCGATAATCTCATTCATGGGCTGCAATTAGGGATGACAGTTCCCGACGCTGATGGTGAAGCATTTTTTGTCGGCGATCGCGAGTTGGTTACTTGGTTCGATTTTTATCATCCTTTTGCCGAAGCCTTTGGCGTTGATCCCACCCAAATTCCTAGCCTTGAGGTTCCTGATTTTCCTCATAGTTGGAAGCAAGAATTATCAAGTTCAATTTTCAACTCCCAATTAGTCCAAAAAATTCTGGCTTCAATACCTAAAGATTTCAAACAAAAACTCAAAAAGCAAAAACAGAATACGTCTTCACCAGAAGTAGTTGAGAAGATTCAAGAAAGACAACCTTTGATCAAAGCCGAACCTGTAGTCACCGAAATGATGGCAGAACTACAACAGTCCCAATACAAACTGCCTTTTACTAAAGCAGAAAGAATATTGGGCTATGCACCAATCGTTTCCTTTGATCAAGGTTGTCAGCTTTCTCTGGAGTGGTTGTCACAATTGAAGCAATTTGAGTCTTTTCTAAAAAAGTAGAGACCTTGTGAAATTTGGGTAAGTGCGAAACGTTACCCACTTCTAAATGTATTGAAAATTCAAAGATTTATCTTAAGGTAAATGAGGAAATACGATGACTCTTAAAGTTGCCATTGCAGGGGCGGGACATATTGCTAATGTTCATGCTCAAGCTATCAAAAATCAAGGCGGGGAAGTCGTCGCTGTAATTGAAAAATTTTTAGATAAAGCTACTGCCTTCACTCAAAAATTTTCGATACCCCATCAATATTCAACGATCGAAGAAGCCCTTGCTGAAGCTAAATTTGATGCTTTAGTAATTGGTACTCCCAATTTCTTACATGCCCCACAGGCGATCGCTTCTCTCAATGCCAAAATCCCTGTCATGGTGGAAAAACCAATGGCCCTCAATGCCGTTGATAGTTTTGAGGTAATTGAGGCAAGTCAGCGATCGCAAACCGTTTTAGTCGTCGCCCATTGTTGGCGGTTTGATGAAGAGGTTTTATGGCTGCGATCGCAGGCGGAAAAGCTTGGTCAAATTGTGCGTACTAAGGGCTATGGCGTGCATACCCACTGGGGCCCTGGAGGCTGGTTTACCAAGAAGCAATTATCAGGGGGTGGGGCGATCGCCGATGTCGGTATTCATGCGATCGACACCACCAGATTCTTACTTGGTGATCCGCAGCCTGTGAGCGTATTTGCCAAAATCGGTACATATTACAAAGATTTTGATCAAAATTTCGATGTCGATGATACAGGCGTAATTATCATTAATTGGGACAATGGCACAACTTCTTATATTGAATCAGGCTGGTATCAACCCTATGTTGGTAGTCCGCTTGCAGGGACACAGCTTTATGGTATAAAAGGCTTCGGACAGATCTTTCCTACCCGCTTGCTGCTACCCAATCACAAAAATGCCCAAAGTGCAGATCGATCCCTCTTTAATCGTGTCCTATCTAAATTCAAGAAACAAGAAGAAATGCTGGAGGTAAAATCAAATTTTAAATTTCCACGCCAAGACCACTTCCCCCAAGCTATGTACGATCGCCAGATGGCGCATTTTTTGAATGTATTAAAACTAAGCGTACACCGATCTCTGGAGGTATTGAGGGTGCAATCAATATGCAGATCGTCGATGCCGCCTATGCAAGTACAAAAACAGGGCAGGTAGTCGAAATTACAGGAATTACGCGATAATCGATCATAATCTTGAAAAATTTGCTGGACAAAATAAAGTGGGACAGTTTAATCATTTCTTTCTAACCAAATTTAATGTTAGAAGCTTTCCAGAACTCAGACCAGGATGTGAACCCACTTGGCTCGAAAGGAGATTTAATCTATTTGATCAATACTGCTTTCCATCTGTCTCTAATCAGTCCAATCAAAACTTTAAATGGCTAGTCTTTTTTGATATTGATACTCCTGAGCCTTTTAAACAAAAGATTGCTGATTATGCGAAGAAGTGGGCAAACTTTGTTCCCATCTATTTAGATTGTCCCCTGCCCTATGGCAAATTTCCTGATCAAGTGCGAACCGTTGTGCGTCAGTATATTCCCAGCGACTCTGAATATTTGATTACAACTTGGTTGGATAATGATGATGCGATTCACAAAGACTATGTGCAGTTTATCCAAGCCAACTTTGAGCCGAAAGATGGAGAGACATTAAACTTTTTCTTTGGTTACCAGTTGGCTGAAGGGAAACTCTACTTTGATTTTGAACTTGCCAATCACTTCATTAGCTTGATCGAAAAATACAATCCTGAATCCTTTAATACCTGTCTATGCAGACCTCACAAGGAACTCTATGAGGTATGTAAATCAGCGAAAAAGATTTTCTGTAAACCTCTATGGATTGAAGTTGTGCATGGTTCCAACTATATGAATGTCTATCGTCGGGGCTTTCGTATACCACTTGGAAACATTTTGGCTGATTATTCCCTTAAGGTTGAGGAGCCTCAAGATCAGGAAAAAACGATTCCATTCTTGCTTGAACAGTCAAAGATTTCCATTTCCTTTCCCTACTATTTTCTCAGAAAGGTGTTTTTGCGAATTAAGCATAAACAGCTAGATGAGTTGGCGATGAGTCGCTTTGAATTTAAAAAATACTAAAATAGGCGGCGCAAAGCGTCGCCTATTCTAGTACAGACCAATATTAACTAGCAGAAATTAAATTATGCCTATTAAAGTTCTCATTACTGGTGGTGCAGGGTTTATCGGCAAGTGGTTGATTGAAAAAATCCCCACTGAGTTTGAAGTGATTGTGCTTGACTCTCTCGATCCACAGGTACATACCAAATCACAGGATTTTGCGCCAGAGTTAAAGGCTCGCGCTCAATGTATTAAGGCTGATATTCAAGATATTGCTAATTACAAAGAGATGATTGAAGGCACGGATGTGGTGGTGCATTTAGTGGCTCAAACTGGTACAGGGCAATCGATGTATGAGATTAGTCGCTATGTGCAGGACAATGCTAACGGTACGGCAAAACTACTGGAGCTAATCTCTTCTCTCAATCATAAGCCTCGCCGTGTGGTGCTATCTTCGAGTCGTGCTGTCTATGGTGATGGCGCTTATACTGATGGTCAGTCCGTTCTCTATCCTAAGGGTCGGAATCTAGAGAACCTTCAACGCGGCATTTGGGAGGTATGTAGCCCTGAGGGAGAAATTTTAAGCCCCTTGCCCATGCGCGAAACCTATCTCACCAAGCCCACCTCTGTGTATGGCTTAACTAAGCTTTGGCAAGAGCAGCTATTAGAAATTTACTGCGAAAGTCAAGCGATCGACTTGGTGACATTGCGGTTTCAGAATGTATATGGGCCGAAGCAAGAGCTAGGTAATCCCTATACTGGCATTATTGGCATTTTCACCAATGCGATCTCGCAGGGAACAGCCTTAGAACTTTTTGAAGATGGCTTAGTGACGCGAGATTTTGTATTTGTCGGTGATATCGCTGAGGCCGTTGTGAAATCTATGACTGCTGAAAAGACTTTGAATACCACAATCAATGTTGGCAGTGGACTAGCTGTAACTTTAATTGATGTTGTGGAAACGATCGCCCAGCTTCTCAACAAAAAAGCTGACTATAAAATCTCAGGACGCTTCCGCATCGGTGATATTCGCCATGCTGTTGCCGACATGAGCCACTACGAAACCCAATTGGGCAAATGGCAACCAACTTCCCTCAAGGATGGACTATCGCAGTATCTCGATTGGTATCTGCATCAAGAGCCACTTAAACCAGAGGTGTTGCAGGAATCTTTGAAGGAGATGGAACGTAAGGGATTATTGCAGACTAAAAAAACTAGCTAAGCAATAACGCTTTACCAAACCCTAATAAATATGAAAGTCTTACATCTGAGTACCTCTGATATTGACAATGGAGGCGCAAGGGCTGCTTATCGCTTGAGTCAAGGATTGCAGTCCATAGGATGCTCTTCGCAAATGCTGGTACGCGCTAAGTTTAGTAGCGATCGCACTGTCACTGCTGAAAAGTCGCTCCTGACTAAGCTAGGTCCCCCGATCTCTGGACTTCCACTGCGTCTCTATCCCAAACATACATCAGATATGTTTTCATCGCAGTGGTTTCCTGATGTCCTTGCTTCAAGAGTTGCTCAGATCAAGCCCGATATCATCAATCTACATTGGGTTTGTAATGGCTATCTGCAAATTGAGACATTGCCTAAATTTAGGAAGCCTCTAGTTTGGACATTGCACGACATGTGGCCCTTCACGGGAGGCTGTGTTTACACCCAAGAGTGTGAAAATTACAAGAATGCTTGTGGCAATTGTCCGCAGTTGAGTAGCGATCGCCCTAACGATCTCTCCCATTGGGTCTGGCAACGCAAAATCAAGGCTTGGCAAAACCTCAACCTAACTATTGTGGCGACCTCTTCGTGGATGGCCGATTGTGCTAAATCTAGTTCAATTTTCCAAAATACCAGAGTGGAAACAATTCCTCTAGGATTAGACACCGAGATATATAGACCGATTGATCGCGCCATCGCCCGTCAGTTGCTAAATCTGCCACAGGATCGGCAACTAATTTTATTTGGCGCACTCAATCCTACGTCTGACCCACGCAAAGGTTTTCAATTATTGCAACCTGCGCTTCAGCAAATGGCCCACCATGGTTGGGGCGATCGCGTCGAACTAGTTGTTTTTGGGGCATCTAAGCCAGAGCAAGAGGCTGATCTGGGATTTAAGACCCATTATTTGGGATACTTCAAAGATGATCTGTCCTTATCGCTAGTCTATTCAGCCGCCGATGTCACAATTGTGCCGTCAATTCAAGAAGCGTTCGGACAAACCGCTTCGGAATCTATGGCTTGTGGTACGCCTGTGGTTGCGTTTAGTAATACTGGCTTGAGAAGCATTATCGATCATCAGCAAAATGGCTATCTAGTGACGACCTTTGAAATTGACGATCTCGCTCAAGGAATTATCTGGGTACTTGAAGATCAGGAACGTCACCAGAAATTGCAAGATCAGGCCAGATCCAAAAGTTTACGAGAGTTTGCCAATGCGGTACAAGCCAGTCGATACTTATCTTTATACGAAGACATCGCAGATTTAAATAATTAAGCTTTAAATTTATAGAGTTATTTCCTCAAAAATTATGGCGATCGAAAAAGAAGAGCAGAATCTAGATGTTGATCATGAACCAATCGTCAGTCAGCCTCAAAAATCAACGAGACCGTCAAGTTTAAAAGTATTTTCGGCCCATTTAAAAGCACTGCGACCAAAGCAATGGACTAAAAATTTAGTCGTATTTGCGGCTCCGCTTTTTGCTTTTGAAATCACAACCAGATCTTTGTTTGGCGGCTTACTGGCTTTTGCCCTTTTCTGTGCTACTTCCAGTAGCTTTTATTTGATTAATGACATTCTTGATGTGAAGTCCGATCGCCAACATCCTGTCAAGTCAAAACGCCCGATCGCTTCAGGTTTAGTATCTGTACCTACGGCGATCGCCATGTCGATCATCCTTTTGACCTCAACCTTAACTATTAGTTGGTGGCGTGACTCAGGATTAGGACTAGCGATTCTCAGTTATGCCATACTCCAAGTTTTATACAATCTGCGGCTCAAACGCACCGTTATTTTAGATGTTGTGGCGATCGCGATCGGTTTTATTCTCCGAGCCTGTGCTGGGGCGGCGGCGACGGGGATCGTCCTATCCTCATGGTTTATCCTTTGTACCGCCATGCTTGCCCTATTTTTAGGCATCGAAAAACGTAAAGCGGAACTGAGGCTATCAGAGCTAAGAGGCAAAAAATCGCGGGCCGTCCTCCATCGCTACTCCCTATCCTTGTTAAATCGCATGGAAAACGTCGCAACTAACGGGACGATCATTACCTATGCACTTTGGAGTTCTGGCCCAATTGTGCGTGGAGCCTCAACATCTTGGATGCTAGTCACATTACCCTTTGTGATGTATGGCATTTTTCGCTATCAATTGTTGAGCGATCCCCAAGAGATTGCCCGTCGCAGTGCGGACACTGATGGCGGTGGACAAACTGAGCGTCCAGAGGAAGTTTTGGGCTCTTCTGGGTTTAAGGGGATAAGTAAATCTAATGAGAAAGACAAGCTAATAGTCTAGAACGAAAATTTATAAAATTCAAAAAACCATAAGCCTGTCGTTTAATTAATTTAATGCGGTTATTA